>Ga0074045_10003788_pt1 | contig 13567 bp, 11 predicted proteins | sample BogForMeECP23OM2_FD_94442 | JGI IMG/M metagenome (GOLD analysis project Ga0074045, IMG submission 94442) | Bog forest soil microbial communities from Calvert Island, British Columbia, Canada - Bog Forest MetaG ECP23OM2 | ecosystem: Environmental > Terrestrial > Soil > Wetlands ... | reverse complement strand
GGGTTGAAGCGGGCGCGGAAAGAAGGTTGATCGTCACGGCGAGCAGAAGGCCCAGGGCTATAGCCCTTCCTTGCACATGCAATTCTTCGCAGGGCTAAAGCCCTGCGCTCCCTCCGGAAAGACAGGAACAAGGGCAAGAACCAATACGGAGATTCTGCCCTTCGACTTCGCTCAGGGCAGAATGACGACTCGTTGGGGATTGCGCGGCCTGGCAAGCGCGAATCTAGCTGACTAACACGGGCGGATGGATTGGGGGATTTGCGGGGAAAATGGGGTGGTTTGCCGTGCTATGGTGAGGGTGCGGTGCCCAGTCTATTCAGTGACGAGCTAAAGTTCCCGGAGCCGGAGAAGCAGGGGTGGTGGCGCAGGTTTTTGGGGCGCTTCTCCGGTGGGAACGTGCTGCATGGGCCGGAGTATGCGTCGCGGCACCTTGCTGCACGGGCGACGTTTACGGTGCTGCTGGGGCTGTCCGCGGTGTTTGGGGTGCTGTGCGGGCTGATGCTGGTGTACTCGATCGATCTGCCGCAGATCGACGAGTTGCAACGGTATCGACCGGACACGACGACCGAGCTGCTGGACATCCATGGGCGGGAGATTGGGTCGTTTGCGCTGGAGCGGCGGGTGGTGCTGCCGTATACGACGTTTCCGCCGGTGCTGCGGCAGGCGATCCTCTCGATCGAGGACAAGACCTTCGAGCGGAACTGGGGGGTGAACCTGGTGAGGGCGGTGGGCGCGGCGTGGCGGGACGTCCATTCGCGCAGCCGGGCGCAGGGCTCGTCGACGCTGACCATGCAACTGGCGCGAAACCTGTTCCTGTCGAACGAGAAGACGTATGGGCGGAAGCTGCAGGAGATATTGCTCTCGGTGCAGATTGAGCGGGTCTTCACCAAGGACCAGATCTTTGCGATGTATGCCAACCAGATCTATCTGGGGCATGGGACGTATGGGTTCGAGGCGGCGTCGGAGTACTACTTCAGCAAGCATGTGGGCGAGTTGACGCTGCCGGAGGCGGCCCTGCTGGCGGCGTTGCCCAAGGGCGCGGAGTACTACTCGCCAGTGAACCACCCGGAGCGCGCGCTGCGGCGGCGCAACCTGGTGCTGAGCGAGATGCTGGCGGACAGGAAGATTACGCGCGAGCAGGAGGAGGAGGCCGAGGCGACGCCGCTGGGGTTGAAGATCGAGCCGCCGCCCAACTCGGTTGCGCCGTACTTTGTGGAGGAGGTGCGGCAGCAACTCGAAAAAGAATATGGCGCGGACGAAGTGCAGGGCGCGGGGTTGAAGGTGTACACGACGCTGGACCTGGACCTGCAGTTGGTGGCCAACAAGGCGGTGCTGGACGGGACGGCGGCGTACGAGCGGAGGCACGGGTGGAAGGGGAACCTGCTGAATGTAGCGGCGGCGGGAAGTGATTTGGAGACGTACAAGCATCCGGACTGGGCGGGCGAGATCGAGCGGGGCGGATACTATCACGCGCTGGTGACGGAGGCGGAGCCGGAGCGGGTGCTGGTAAGGATCGGAACGACGCGGGCGGTGATGACTCCGGCGGACTGGGCGTGGACGCAGAAGACGGCTGGGGACAGTTTTCTGAGGGTGGGGGACGTGGTGTACGTGCGGCTGGGCGAGAGCTCGGCCGACGGGGTGCAGCACGCGCAACTGGAGCAGGACACCGGAGCGCAGGCGTCGCTGATGGCGGTCGATAACTCGAACGGCGAGGTCCTGGCGATGGTCGGTGGGCGGGACTTCGCGCTGTCGCAATTCAACCGGGCGACGCAGTCGGAGCGCGAGGTGGGTTCGTCCTTCAAGCCGTATGTTTATACGACGGCGGTGGAGGCGGGAGCCAAGCCGACGGACCTGATCGTGGACGGGCCGGTGAGCTTCTCGACGCCCAACGGGCCGTACACGCCGCACAACTACGAGGGCGACTACAAGGGGACGATCACCCTGCTGAATGCGTTCGCCGAGTCGCGCAACATCCCGGCGCTGAAGCTGGCCGACAAGGTTGGGATCAGCACGGTGATTGCGACGGCGCACCGCTTCGGAGTGACCAGCAATATTCCGGCGTATCTGCCGGTGGCGATCGGCGCGGCGGACATCTCGCTGATCGAACAGGTGGGGGCGTACAGCGTCTTTCCCAACGATGGGATACGGATCGAGCCGCACACCATTCGCAGGGTGGTGCGCGCGGACGGGCTGCCGATGGAGGAGCCGCCGCCGCAGGTGGTGGAGGTGATCTCGGTGGAGACGGCGCGGACAATGATGCAGTTCCTGCAGGCGGTGACGGAGCATGGAACGGGCGCGGCGGCGGCCTCGCTGAAACATCCCCTGGGCGGCAAGACGGGGACGACCAACGACTATACGGACGCGTGGTTCATCGGGTTTTCGCCGTCGGTGACCTGCGGGACGTGGATCGGCTTCGACGACCGGCAGACGCTGGGCGAGAAAGAGACGGGGGCGCGGGCCGCGCTGCCGATGTGGATGGACTTCATGCGGGCGGCGATTGCCAATAAGCCGAATGAGGCGTTCCCGGAGGGGAACGCTCCAAAGAAGGAGCTGGAGGTGCCGCTGACGCCGCCAGCGGGCTCGCCCGTGGTGAAACAGATTCCCAAGGCCCCGGTGGAGACGGACCCGGACGCGATCGAGCCGGACGAGAATGCGGCCCCGTCCACGGCGCCGGGGATTCCGGCGGGGGATGGGACGACGGGGAGTGCGCCTCAGTAGGCTCAGGCCAGCGAGTTGCAAAGGGAGAAGAAGCGGCGGGCGCGGGTGACGTCGCGGGCGATCTGGGCGCGCAGGGCTTCGACGTCGGCGAAGCGCTGCTCGGGGCGGAGGCGGAGGAGAAAGGTGAGGCGCAGGGGGGTCTGTTCGGTGAGCGGGATGGGGTGAAAGTCCAGCAGGTGGGACTCGACGGCGAAGGATGCGGCACCGAAGGTGGGTCGAATGCCGATGTTCGTGACGGCGTGGAAGGTTTGCCCCAGGGGCTGAAGCCCCTTCATTTCCCCTGGGCCTGAGAGACCCGAGGCTGAAGCCTCGGGGCACCCGCCGAGGGTGAGGGTGGTGACATAGACGCCGTTGGCAGGGAGAAGCTCCAGGTAGGGCGCGAGGTTGATGGTGGGAACGGCGTAGCGGGCGCCGAAGCCGCGGCCGGAGGCGGGCGTGCTGTCGACGGCGAAGGGGCGGCCGAGCAGGGCGCGCGCCTGGCTGACGTCGCCCGCGGCGATGAGGGCGCGAATGCGGCCGGAGGAGACCGGACCGCCGCGCAGGCTGAGCGCGTCGTAGATGGTGACGGAGAAGCCGAGTTCGCGGCCCAAGGCCTGTAGGCCGGTTGGGCCGGTGACGCCGGCCTCGGCCTGGCGGCCAAAGCGGAAGTTTGCGCCCTCGTGGACCTCGGTGACGTGGAGGGCGCGGGCCAGGACGCTGGCGGCAAAGTCGCGGGCGGAGCTGCGGCGAAGCTCGTCGGTGAAGGGGAGGACCAGGGTGGCGTCGATTCCAGTGGCCGCGAGCAGTTCCAGCTTGCGGGCCAGCGGAGTGAGGAAGAGATGCGGCCTCTCCGGGTGGAGGACGCGGGCCGGATGGGGATCGAAGGTGATGGCGAGGGATTGGCCGCCGAGAAAGCGGGCGCGGCTGATGACCTCGGCGATGACTCCCTGATGGCCAAGATGCACGCCGTCGAAGTTGCCGATGGTGGCGACGACGGGGGTGGCCGGGGTGGGGAGTTCGGCGAGTTGGCGGTAGATGATCATGCGAGTGGTCAGTGGTCAGTGATCGGAGGCAGGTCGAAGGTGAGTTGCAGGCCGTCGTAGGCCAGGCGGATGTAGGGCGGCAGCGCGGCGTTGGTGGAGTTGTGGTCGAGGCCGTGGGAGATGTGGGTGAAGAAGGCGCGGCGGGGAGCGAGCTGCTCGACCAGGGCGATGGACTTGGCGAGGTGGGAGTGGGTGGGGTGGGGCTCGGGGCGCAGGGCGTCGAGGATGAGGAGGTCGAGGCCAGCGAGCAGGGGAAGGCTCTCCGGGGGAAGGTCGCTGAGGTCGGTGAGGTAGGCGGCGGAGCCGAAGCGGTATCCGGTGATGGTCTGGCGGCCGTGGGTGACGGGGACGCGCAGGAAGCGCGCGCCGAAGAGTGCGATCTCCGCGCCGGGGGTGGTGGGGATGCGATGCAGGGCGACTCGGGCGCTGGTGGGATAACGGTGGCCGGCGACGAAGGTGTAGTTGAAGATGCGCTCGATGGTGAGGGCGGTCTGCTCGTCGGCGTAGAGGGGAAGGTTGTCGGTGTTGTGAAAGCTCAAGGGGCGGAGGTCGTCCATGCCGAGGACGTGGTCGGCGTGGCCGTGCGTGTAGAGGACGGCGTCGAGGCGGTGGATGCCGGCGGCAATGGCCTGGGCGTGGAAGTCGGGGCCGGTGTCGATGACGACGTTATGGCCTTCCCACGCGATGAGGACGGAGGGGCGGGTGCGGCGGTTGCGCGGAGATGGCGCGGGAACTCCGGGCGCGGGCGAGACCGCGGAGAGGCAAACGGCGCAGTCGCATCCCAGCGTGGGGACGCCCATTGAGGTGCCGCTGCCGAGGAAGGTCAGGGTTGCTTGCATTGGTCTCTAGCGGACGATGGTGGGGCGGCCGGGGCCTGGCGCACCGGGCGCGCCGGGGGGTGGGGGTTGGCGGCTGGCGGCGGAGCGGGCGAGGGCCTGGGTGACTTCGAGGAAGCCCATGCGGATCTCGAAGAGAGCGTTGTCCATGAGCTGGGACTCGACGGAGGTGAGGTTTCCCTTGGTTTTTTCGGCGAGGATGGCGAGCATGTCGATGCTCTGGCGGGCTCCCATGAGGTCGATTTTGGGCTGCTCGCCCGGCTTGGTTGCGCCGCCGAGCTGCAGGATGGCGGTCATGTAGATGGAGTGGACGATCTGCTCGAAGCTCATGGCAGGCGGATGGTCCATGCCGGGGTTGGCGGCGCGGACAGCGGTGTCGAGGTGGTCGGCGGTCTGCTGGTAGGCGGCGTTGGCCTGCTCCATCTGGCTGGCGGTTGGCGGGGGCGGAAGCTCGGCTTCGGCGGGAGGTTCGGGGGCGGCCGCGGCGGGCGGCTCGGGCGGAGCGGCCGCGGCGTGGGGGGACTTGAACTCGAGCGGAGGGGCGGGTGCGGGCGGCGCGACGTGAATTTCACTCGACTCACGGGGTTCGCGCTCGGGGGATGGATCGGCGTCGGGACGGGGGGTCCCGTCGGAGGTGAACTTGCGGCGGTCGGTAACGACGAAGGGCTTGTTTTGATCGGACATTTTTAGCACTCTTTCGGATGGTTCGGATTCTGCGATCTGGCTACGACGGAATACTGAGGTTCCGGCCTTCTAGTTCGTCCGGACCGGAATGACGAGCAAAAATTTGCGTTAGGGGACTGCGTAGGGTAAGGCGATGGGGGTTGCGGTGCCTCCAGGGTAGGTGAGGGTGAGGTTGCAGGCCTGCGCGTTGGCCAGAGTCTCGCGACGGATGATGCCGAGGGCAAGCTGGACGGGGCCGGCTGTGGCGCGCGCGGCTATGGAGCCGGATTCGGGGAGATGGATGGAGGCGACGCTGGTGAGCTCGGCGACGGGCGTGGATTCGGCTTCGAGCTGCGTGCCGGGTGCGGGCAGGGGACCGGTGAGGACGAAGCCGCTGAAGGAGCGATGGACGTTGCCGCGCGAGTGGATGCGCTCGACGATCTCCTGGCCGAGGTAGCAGCCCTTGGTGAAGTGCAGGGCGCGGGTTTGGCCGGTCTCCTGCGGCAGGTCGCGGTCTGTGATGTCTGTGCCGTAGCGGGGCGTGCCTTCGAGGATGCGGAGCTGGTCGAGAGCTTCGGGGGTGGTCTGGGCAAGGCCGGCCTCGGTGAGGGAGGTTGCGAGGGAGGCTGTGTCCTCACCCTGGGGCCAGAGTTCAAAGCGCGGGACCAGAGGACTGTGAATGCGGTGTACTTTCAGCCTGAGGTCTCCGAGGATCTGGCCGGTTTCATGGAGAGGTTCCTGTATATGAAGGCCGAGTTGGGCGAGCATCGCGGGGGCTTGCGGACCAGCGACGGTTAGTCCGGGGAATGTGCCGAGGTCGGCGAGCTCGACGTCGTCCATGATGATGAAGTGGTCGAGCATGGCCATCAGCGCGGGGATGCGGTCGGCGGCAGTTTCGAGCAGGATGGAGTCTTCGAGCATCCACGCAGTCGCATCGCCCTGGATGCGGCCCTGGGCGTTGAGGAAGAAGTTGTAGCAGCCCTCGCCGGGTTTCAGGGCCTGGATGTTGTTGGTGGCCATCCCGTTGAGCCACCGCACGCGGTCGGAGCCGGTGATGCGAATCCAGCCAATGTCGTCGAGCGGGGCGATGGCGGCGGCGCGCAGCAGGGCGGCGAGGGGCGCGGCGGCGGATTGGAGTGGGGTGGTCATTTCGGAGGGTGCGCGAAACTGCGTACACTGTTGATTATAGCGACCGCGCAGGGCGGTCGCGCGGAGGTCGGGCGTGGGTTTGCTGCGGCAAGAGGCTGGGTTGGCGGAGGGTTGCGGCGGGCTGCGGATGCGCGGGCTGCTGGCGTTGGTTGCGGCGATGCTGTGCGCCGCGGCTGTGCTGAGCGCCGCGTGCGTTGCGCAGACGCCGGCGGCTGCGGAGACGAACCCGCCGCCAGCTGCGGCTGTGCCGAATGCGGCGGCGCACGCTCCGCTGACCAAGGCGCAGGCCAACGAGTTGTTCCGATCGGTGGACGAGATACTGTCGTTTGCGAGCACGGACACGGGCCTGCCGATTGTGCACAGCGTGAAGCGCAAGCTGATTACGCGCGATGAGGTGAACCAATATCTGCGCGAGAAGTTCGACGAGGACGCGGGAGCGAAGCGGCTGGCGCGGGAAGAGATTGTGCTGAAGAAGTTCGGGCTGCTGGACCGCGACTTCCACCTGAGTCCGTTCATGATCGGGCTGCTGACCGAGCAGGTGGCGGGGTTCTACGACGACAAGACAAAGACGGTGAACCTGCTGGACTGGATCTCGCCGGAGGAGCAGAAGCCGGTGCTGGCGCACGAGCTGACCCATGCGCTGCAGGATCAGCGGGTGGGGTTGACCAAGTGGGCGGTGGTGGGGTCGGACACGATTGCGAGGAATGTGCAGGAGGACAACAGCCACATCCAGACGGACGAGGCGGACTCGGCGCGCGACGCGGTGACCGAAGGGCAGGCAATGGTGGTCTTCCTGGACTACTCGCTGCGGCCCACGGGCAAGACTCTGGAGAACTCGCCGGAGATGATGGACCGGCTGAAGGAGACGCTGTCGGACACCAGCGGATCGCCGATGATGGCGCGGGCTCCGCTGCTGCTGCAGCAGTCGCTGCTGTTTCCCTATAGCGAAGGGATGAGCTTCGAGGACGCGATCCTGGTGAAGGGTGGAAAGGAGGCCGCGTTCGGGGCGGTGCTGGCCAACCCTCCGTCTTCGACCTTCGAGATCCTGCACCCGGAGGCATATATGGCGCACACGCCGGTGCCTGTGCTGCGGCTGCCAGACATCCATCCGCTGATCGACGCCCAGTACACGCCGTACGACGTGGGCGTGATGGGCGAGTTCGACGTGCAGATCCTGACCCAGCTGTTTGGCGGGGATGCGATCGCGGCGGCACTGGCTCCGGAGTGGCGGGGCGGCATCTACTATGCGGCCCAGAGGCGGTCGGCGGTGACGGCGGAGGCGAAGGAGTCGACGGCATCGATTGGGCTGCTGTATGAGTCGAAGTGGAGGAATGAGGACTCGGCGCGGTCGTTCCTGCGCGTGTATGCGGGCGAGCTGTCGCGCAAGTATTCGACGCTGGTGCGGCGCAGCGCGGACGAGGCGGACGAGAACGAGCAGATCTACTCGACCAATGAAGGCGATGTGCTGCTGACGATCTCGGGGACGGGCGTCTTCGTCAGCGAGGGGTTTCCGCTGGAGCTTGCGCGCAAGCTGCGGGACAGCGTGGTGAGTGTGCAGTCGGACGCGCCACTGGAGATGGCGGGCGTGGATGCGAAGGACCACTCTGGTGCTTCTTCTGCTGAACATTCTTCTGCTGGACTGACTGATCCTGGGCTGTCGCTGATGCGGCTGATGTCATCGGCGGGAGTGATGAAGGCAGCGATGGACCGCGGAGAGTAGCGCGGCGGGACGATATACTTTGGTTCGGCAAGAGTGAAGTTGTGGATGGGCCCGGCAGCGAAGAGTTGACAGGGCTGGCGCGCTGCGGCGCAGCCGGAAGAGGAGCGTGAGAGTTGCAGACAGCGGAGATTGGCATCATCGGAGGCAGCGGCCTGTACGCCATGCCCGGACTTACGGGAGTGCGCGAATATGTGGTGGAGACGCCCTTCGGCGATCCGTCGGACGCATTCATTCTGGGCGAGCTGGAGGGGCGCAGGGTGGCGTTTCTGGCGCGGCATGGGCGCGGGCACAGGATCCTGCCGAGCGAGTTGAACTTTCGCGCGAATATCTATGCGATGAAATCGCTGGGCGTGGAGCGGATCCTATCCGTTTCGGCCGTGGGCTCGCTGAAGGAAGAGCACAAGCCGACGGAGTTTGTGATTCCGGATCAGTTCATCGACCGGACGTTTGCGCGGGAGGGAACGTTCTTCGGCGAAGGAGTGGTGGCGCACGTCGGGTTCGGCGATCCGGTGTGCGCGACGGTGTGCGCGACGATCGAGCAGGCCTGCGCGGAGGTTGGCGTAATGGGCAAGCGCGGCGGGACGTATGTATGCATGGAGGGGCCGCAGTTCTCCACGCGCGCGGAGTCGAACCTGTACCGGAGCTGGGGCGCGGACGTGATCGGGATGACCAATCTGCAGGAGGCAAAACTGGCTCGCGAGGCGGAGATCTGCTACGCGACGATGGCGATGGTGACGGACTACGACTGCTGGCGCGTGGGGCACGACGATGTGACGATCGAGCAGATCGTCGCGGTGCTGCACCAGAACGCGGAGAACGCGGCGAAGGTGGTGCGGGCGGTGGTGGCACGGATGCCGAAGGAGCGAAATTGCACGTGCGCCAGCGCGCTGAAGTTTGCCATCCTGACCGACCGCGCGGCGATTCCGCAGGCGGCGCGGGAGCGGCTGGAACCGCTGCTGGGGAAGTATTTGTAGCTTATTTTGTTGCATATACTACTTCAGTTCCATTAATTGCTTCTTAATGAGTTGCATATCCAATCAATTATTACGAAATTAGTTACATATTGTTTTGGAAAGCGGGAGCATGGCGATTCTGGTGGTTGGATCGGTGGCGTTCGACAGCATTGAGACGCCGCATGGCAAGGTGGACCATTGCCTGGGCGGCGCGGCGACGTACTTTTCGCTGGCTGCGAGTTTTTTTACCGATGTGCGCGTGATCGCGGTGGTGGGCGAGGACTTTCTGCCAAAACACGAGGCGGTGTTCGAGGCGCGCGGGATCGATATACGAGGCATCGAGCGGGCGCCGGGGCTGAGCTTTCACTGGACGGGTGCGTACGCGGGAACGATGAACGAGGCCGAGACGCTGTGCACAGAGCTGAACGTCTTTGAGCGGTTCGAGCCGAAGATACCCGAGGCCTATAGCGACAGCGAGTACCTGTTTCTGGCTAACATCGATCCGGTATTGCAGGCGCGCGTGCGCAGCCACATGCCGAAGGTTCGCATGGTGTGCGGCGACACGATGAACTACTGGATCGCCGCGCATGGGGAGAACCTTGCGAAGGTGCTGCGCGATCTGGACGTGCTGCTGATTAATGATGGCGAGGCGCGGATGCTCTCGGGGGAGAAGAATGCGGTGCGCGCGGCGGAGCGGGTGCTGGCGATGGGGCCGCGATCGCTGGTGATGAAGCATGGGGAGTATGGAGCGACGGGGTTCTTTGGGTCGCGGTCGTTTGCTGGACTGGCAACCGTGCCGAGGCCATTTCGCGCGCCGGCGCTGCCGCTGGCCGAGGTGGTGGACCCGACGGGCGCGGGCGATTCGTTTGCCGGAGGGTTTTATGGGTACATTGCGTCGCAGCCGGAGCTGACGCCGGCGGTCTTTCGGCGGGCGATGTTCTATGGCGGCGTGATGGGGTCGTTCGCGTGCGAGTGCTTCGGCACGGAGCGGTTGCAGGCGGTGACGCGCGCGGAGATTGACACGCGGTTTGAAATCTTCCGGGAGATCTCGCATCTTGACACGGCGGCGGTTTAAATCGGAACGTGCTAATTCGGAGCGGACAATCACGGCGCCGCGCGGATCGCGACTCTTCGGGCGTGGACGAGCAGGCGCATGGGTTGCTCCGCCTGTCTTCGACCCGGACGAGGTGCGCCCGGCGCCGCGCGAAGAGATGTTTCCCATGGTGATGGGCGCGGTGCTGCTGGGGTTCATGGCGCTGATTGTGTGCTACACGCGCGGCTATCTGCTGCTGTATGGCGATGCGGTGGCGCACCTGGGGATCGCGCGGCGCATCCTGGACTCGCGCAATCCTGGGCTGGTGCAACTGGGCGGGGTGTGGCTGCCGCTGCCGCACCTGCTGATGCTGCCGTTTGTACAGAAGCTGGAGTGGTGGCAGAACGGGCTGGCGGGCGCGTGGCCGTCGCTGGCGTGCTATGTGCTCAGCGTTGCGGGGTTCTATCGGCTGTGCCGACGGATGGTGGCGCCGCGCTGGGCGTTGGTGGCGACGGCGTTCTACGGGCTGAATCCGAACCTGCTGTATCTGGCGACGACGGCGATGACGGAGCCGCTGTTTTTGGCGCTGCTGATCTGGGTCACGCTGCTGACGGTGGAGTGCGTGGACGCGATCCGCGCGGACCAACAATCGCGAGTTGCCCGGCGGATGATCTGGCTTGGCGTGCTGATCTTTGCGGCGGTGTTTACGCGCTACGACGGATGGGTGCTGGGCGCGGCGGCGTGGTGCGTGGTGAGTTGGCATCTGTGGCGCGCGGGCAAGCTGCGGAGGCGCGTGGGCGCGGCGTTCGCGGTGTTTACGCTGCTGGCGATTGCGGGGCCGGTGCTGTGGCTCGGGTACAACCAGCACTTCAGTCACGATCCGCTGGACTTCCTGCGCGGGCCCTACTCGGCCCCGGCGATTGAGAAGAGGACTTCGCCGCCGGGATCGAAGCACTATCGCGGATGGCACAGCGTGGGGTGGGCGCTGCTGTTCTACACGCGCACGGCGCAGGTGGTGGCGGCGGCGTGGGAGACGGGATTCGCGGTGATGGCGGCGGCCGTGGCGGGGCTGTGGATTGCGCTGCGGCGTGGGATTGCGCGGGCGTCGCTGCTGCTGTGGGTGCCGCTGGGGTTTTATGTTTATTCGGTGGCGTACGGGTCGGTGCCGATCTTTATTCCGCAGCTCTGGCCGCACTCTTTCTACAACGCTCGCTATGGCATGGAGCTGTTGCCGGCGCTGGCGCTGTTTGCTTGCGTGGCGGCGGCGGCGTGGGAGCAGCGGTTTGCGTGGGGGCGGGTTGCTTCTGTTTCGAGCAGTGCCGGCGCGGGGATTTCATTGCGGCCTCTGTATCTGCTGGCGCTGGGGCTGGCGGTGGCGAATCCGCTGGCAATGATCTATGGGACGGAGCTGGTGCAGCGATGCGCGGAGCTGAGAGAGAATCATCCGAGCAATTTGCTGGCGGACTACGCGCCTCCGCTGGTGCTGAAGGAGGCGCTGGTGAACTCGACGACGCGGGTTCCGTTTGAGCGGAACCTGGCGCTGGTGCTGGAGGACCTGCCGCCGGGCGCGCCGATTCTGATCGAGGAGTCGGACCATATTGGGGCTTTGCAGGACGCGGGTATTCCGCTGCGGCAGACGATCAACGAGAGCGACTACGACAGTTGGCACGCGGCATTAGAGGCGCCGGCGGAGCACGCTGCGTTCATCGTCTCGTTCGAAGGCGATGCGGTGCGGAAGGCGGTGGAGGAGCATCCGGAGGGACTGGAGGAGCTGATGATTGTGTGCGGGACGGGGCAGCCCTGCGCGCGGGTTTATCAGTCGGAACACTATGCGGCGGCGGGGAGGTAAACTCCTTCGCGGCTGTGGTGCTACCATCGCAGCGAAGTCAAAATAAACTCATGATTGCGACCTTACCGATTCAGTACAGCACGATCGAACAGATGGCGTTCTCCCAGGGCACCACGTTGCGCCTGCTGATGGCGTGCGCGATGGGCGGCGTGGTTGGGTTGGAGCGCGAGTGGCGGCACAAGGCCTCGGGGCTGCGCACCAACATGCTGATCTGCATGGGGGCGGCGCTGTTCACGATGCTTTCGGTGGTGATTGCGGGAGATGTGAGCCCGAACCGGGGGCAGATTGCGTCGAACATTGTGCAGGGGATCGGTTTTCTGGGCGCGGGGCTGATCCTGCATACGCGCAGCCGGGTGCTGGGACTAACCAGCGCAGCCACGGTGTGGGTGGTGGCGGCGATCGGGATGGCCTGCGGGGCGGGGTTGTATGTGGGAGCGGCGGTCTCCACAGCCATCGTCTTCTGCGCGCTGCGGTTCATTGGCCTGATGGAGGGGCGGTCGGGATGGAAGCGCTACCCGATGCTGTACGAGGTGCGCGGAAGCGACCAGAAGACGATGTTTGCGGCGATTCTGGCAGTGCTGGACCGCGAGCATCTGCGGCTGAATATCGTGGAGCGGGACAGGCTGGGCGAACAGGAGCGGGTGACGTTTACGCTCTCCGCGAGCAGCGCACGGCATCGGCAGTTGCTGGCCGAGCTGGTGGCGAGCGATGCCACGGACAAGGTGGTTGCGTTCAACGATGAAGAGGAGGATTGAGATCAAGACAACGGAGCAGGCGACGGTCCCGTTTGTGAAGGCGCATGCGTGCGGCAACGACTTCCTGATTGTGGAGGAGGCGGATGCCGGGGGCGATCATGCTGCGCTGGCGCGCAGGCTGTGCTCGCGGAACACCAGCATTGGCGCGGACGGAGTTGAGTTTCTGGAGCGACGAGGCGCGGGTGAATTTTTTCTGCGGCTCTTCAACGCGGATGGCAGCGAGGCGGAGCTTTCGGGCAATGGGACGCGCTGCGTGGCGGCGTGGCTGGCGCATAGCGAGGGATTGCACGAGGTTGCGCTGGGCACGCTGGGCGGAGTGCGGAACTGCCGCGTGATCGAGGCGAACGGTCCGGTTTATTGGATTGAGAGTGAGATGGGCGTGCCGCGGGTTGAGGCGCGGACGATTGAGATTCCCGGCTTGGGCGCGGTGGATGGCGTGGAGGTGAACGTGGGCAATCCTCACTTCGTTCTGTTTATGGATCGTGAGGACTTTGGCGCGCACCGGATGACGTGGCAGGAGCTGGGCGCGAAGATCAGCGTCAGTCCGTTGTTTCCGCAGGGAACGAATGTGGAGTTTGTAAAGTTGCTTTCAGCGGATGAGATTGCCTTTCTCATCTACGAGCGCGGATGCGGGCCGACCATGTCTTCCGGCACCGGAACGTGTGCGGCCTCTGCAGCGGCGATGGCGATGCGTGGGGCGGCTCGCCAGTTGACCGCGATTGCCGAGGGTGGATCCCAGCGTACGGTCTGGCCGGCCAACGATGCAGTGATGCGGCTGACCGGGCCGGCAGAGATTGTCTGCCAGGGTCAGGTCTTTCAGGTGGAAAAACCTGCGGCGGTGGTGAGTTGAGCGCGGCGACGCAAACACG
>Ga0074045_10003784_pt1 | contig 13574 bp, 14 predicted proteins | sample BogForMeECP23OM2_FD_94442 | JGI IMG/M metagenome (GOLD analysis project Ga0074045, IMG submission 94442) | Bog forest soil microbial communities from Calvert Island, British Columbia, Canada - Bog Forest MetaG ECP23OM2 | ecosystem: Environmental > Terrestrial > Soil > Wetlands ... | reverse complement strand
ATGAGACCAACCTAAATGGAGGCTCGCGATGTGAGATAAAGTTTAGAGAAAGTAAATTATAGAGCGGTTTGTTAGGATTGTTTGCACAAAGCTTCTAAATACGGGTAGCATGAGCTTATACCGTTAAGCGGTTTGGAAGCTACTCGGCACTCCAAAGAACAGTGAGCCTATGCGTAAGTAAAGCAAATCGCAGCGCTCTTTGTGTAATTAACTGTAACAATCGTTGCACGTCAATTCGCCGCAAAACAAAGAGCGCCGCTTCCTTTGAAATTCAACACAGAAAGGGCAATAAAATGGCTTATGAGTACGAAGTCGAATTAACCAAAACCCTTACGGCGAGCGTAACAGTGCGATCTGAGACGCCCCTTACCGAAGCGGAAGTCTTCGCGACGGCCTGGAAAGACGCTGACACTGGTAATTCAATAGCCGATTGGGATGAAGACCGCAGCGAAAGTTTAACCGCCGGGGATGATCCTAAGACCGATTAACTACGTGTTCACGGGCCGTAGTTAAGCAGCGTCCCCGAAGGTGAAAGCGGGGTTTTTCACCTTCGGGGGCCGGATTTTAAGGGAACTGGCATGATAATATTTTTTACAATCGTTGGCGTTTATGTCGCAGTTTGTTTAGCCGATCATTACAGGTTTATGAGAACTTTGCCTATTGGCCGGATTACTCCTAAAAAAGTAAAGTAGCCAGTATACGGATCATTAACTAACCGTTTACCTTGACGCGGCAGTTTGTGGCGCGCCCTGCCCAAAAACCTCTTGCTATCAAGAGCTTAGGTGCTATACTTGAAGCCTAACAGGGTTTCAAGGGCATTAGTGCGGGCTGCTTTAGTGTACTTCTAGACATTTTGAGTAGTTTCGTGCGCTTTGCCACAGCAAAGGGCAATACGATGGCGACGACACGGCGTAAAAGCTTTGAAGACCTCCCAAAAAATCTTCAAGAAGCTTTGTCTGCTACCGCCTCGTTTACGGAAATTCAACGAATCTTCGCTATCTTCTTAGAACGTCTTCAAGCTGATTTGGCTTCCGCCTCGCGGAGCCCGGTCAAGGCTATGCGGGCGTTCGTAGTCATGGAACACTTAAAATCTGAGTTTGAGGCTTTTGAAGCGAAGGTGAAATCAATTCATCACACGCAAGCGACCGAGACGTTGCCACCTATGTTCGAAGACATGGACATTCCTGAGATGCCTTTGAATGAAGGTTTCAAGGTGACTGTGACGCCTAAACTTTACTGTTCGATACGGAAAGGGAAAAAAGAAGAAGCGCATGAATGGCTAAGATCAAATGGATTAGCGGATATTATTAATCCAGAAGTTAATCCCAAAACTTTGGCCAGCGCCGTTGAAGAACATATGCAAAAGACATGCACCGAACCGCCGCAGGATATTATTTCGACGTTTATTCAACCCGTAGCGTCGTGTAAGAAAAGCAAAGCCGCCACAAGGGAGCTATTTAGTCCCGAACAATCCTTAGAAGTTTTTGGCGCGTTGATCGTTTAACTTTAACCCCAACTGGAAACCCTATGCCGCCAGCAACCGCAAAAAAGCCCGCTTCTCAAGAGCTAGTCGTTAGAGAAGAGCCTAACATAAATCTTGTTGTCCCCGATTATATTAGGGCCGATGACGGAAAAAATTTCGGCTTTGAAGTCTTGGATAATTCAGACTTCGCCGTTCCCCGGCTGAAGATCATGCAAGGTTTATCGCCAGAAAAAGAGCAATATTCTTTTCTGAAAAACGGCGCGATCTTCCACAGCGGCCAAGAAATCGAATTGCCTCAACCGCTTTTAGCCGTAGTTGTTTACGTGGATAAGCGCTACATTCTCTGGCGACCGCGCGACGCTGGCGGCGGTATTTTAGCCCGCGCCGATGACGCTAAGCATTGGTTCCCGGCCAATGAAAGTTTTACCGTTAGACTCGATAAAAAGGACGGCGGGGCTACGGTAACGTGGACAACAAAGCCCACCGTCTTAGAAAGCGGTTTAGCCGATTGGGGCACGCAAAACCCGGCAGACAGCGATTCGCCACCGGCGGCGACGCTCATGTATAACTATTTGCTGGCGTTCCCGGACAATCCGAAAATGCTCCCTGCGGTTTTAACTTTGCAGCGGACTGCCGTTAAGGCTGCGCAAAGGTTAAATCTAAAATTTCGGGCGATGCAGCGCCCGACTTTCCAATCTGTTGTCCGTTTCAGAACGTTCCTGGATCATGCTGGCGCCAATGATTTTTATTCGGTCAACACCGAGCTGGCGGGCAATATCTGGGATTGTAAGAAGTGGTGCGAAACGGACGTGGAACCGCGCCAACTTGATCCTAATGGAAAGCTCTATCAGGATTATCGCGCTTCCTATCTGCAAGTTGCCAAGGAAGGCTTGCAGATTAAGGATGAGGAAGGCTTGCAGGGCGACGCGGCGGACGCTCTCAACGTGGATGGTATAGACGCGCTTACCGAAGACAAGGTGGGGTTTTAACGAATTTGCAGCGCGTCGCATGTTCCTTCCCTGTGCATCGCGCGATGCAATATCAAGCGGTTAAGTCTGCCCCCCGCGCTTAATGGCTTGATTACCCTTCGGGGCTTAGCCCGGTCCCGAAGGGTTTCACACTTAACCGCCAATAGGAGCCTTTACGGAATACCAGCAATGTTAACTGATTCTCAACACGATCATCTTGAGCATTTGCTTAATAGTTTAGGGACGGTAAAGGCGAAAATGCCCCGGCGTTCTGCGGAATTCGTAGATCAAGTTATCGAGAGCTTTAGCGAATTTAATTGGCATACTCGATTAAGCCAGAAGCAAATGGATTGGCTTGAAGACCTTTATACGCAGCATGTCGGCCCGTTAGACTAATCGCAGCCTCTACCAGCAACAAAACAACAATTTAACCTCTAGAAAGTAACGCCCATGTCATTCCCGCTTGGCGAAAGAGAACCTGTTGCTGAATATCCAAATAGCATTTTTAAACGTTATTTTACGCTTAATAATTACACGTTAACTGATTTCGGAATTAAATTTATTCCGCGCACGGCGCACATAATCGATGCGAAGGGCAAAACGGTCTTTCACCAAGATAACGTGATCGTTCCTGAATTTTGGTCACAAACAGCGGTCAATATTCTTGCGCAGAAATATTTCCGTAAAACTGGCGTTCCTAGCGAAACTTTTATGGTGCCTGAGATTGGCATGCCTATGCGCTTAGCGCGCCGCGCGCCGGATATGGACGCGACGTTCGGTGCAGAAAATGACTTTAGACAAGTTGTTCTGCGGATGGTCGGCCATTGGGTTTATACGGCCTGGAAAGAGGGCTATTTTGAAGCCGAAGATGAGGCTATTATCTTTGCCGATGAGTTGAGCTATATGCTTTATATGCAAATGGCTGCGCCGAATAGCCCGCAGTTTTTTAATACGGGCCTTTATTGGGCATATGGCATAACTGGCAACGGAAACAACGATCATTACGCCAAGCTCAACCATGGAAATATTTTTGGCACTGAGATTTACCAAGTGGACAATTCTTACGAGCGGCCACAGATACACGCATGCTTTATTAATGACGTTGAAGATGAATTGATTGGGCCTAACGGCATTATGGGCTTGTTGCAGAAAGAGGCTCGCATATTCAAGTATGGCAGCGGTAGCGGCTGTAATTACTCCAAAATACGCGGAAAAAATGAACCATTGTCCGGCGGCGGTAAATCAAGCGGCTTGCTGTCTTTCTTGAAGATCGGTGACGCCGTGGGCGGGGCAATTAAGTCGGGCGGCACTACGCGCCGCGCGGCGCGAATGGCTATCGTTGATGATGATCACCCCGATTTAATCGAGTTTGTCGAGTGGAAAGTAAAAGAGGAAGAAAAGGCCCAAGCGCTTATTGCGGGCTCAAAGGTTTTGAATGAAGGGGACAAAACTTTTCCAGTTTATTCTTCGGCTTTCGAAGGTGAAGCATATTCTACGATTAGCGGACAAAACGCGAACAACAGCGTGAATGTTTCTAACAATTTTATGACCGCAGCCCGCGATGGCCATGGCTGGTTTTTGTCGAATAGAACAAATTTCCAGGTTAACCCGGAAGCGGGCGCGTGGCATTCGCAGGCATCGGACGTGCTGCATAAAATAGCGGCTGCTGCGTGGAAGTGCGGTGATCCAGGCTTATTTTTTGGCGATACGATAAACAAATGGAATACGTGCGCTAACGATGAAAAAATCAGGGCTTGCAATCCATGCGCCGAATATCTTTGGTTCACGGATACGGCGTGCAATTTGGCCAGTCTTAATTTGCTGGCCTTCTACGATATTAAACGCCATACGACATTTGATATTTATGGTTTTCTCCAAGCGATTACGCTTTGGACAACCGTACTTGATATCTCTGTCGCGCTCGCAGGCTATCCTTCGAAGGAAGTGGCAGCTAAGTCGCTCGAATACCGGACATTAGGGCTTGGCTATACCAATTTGGGCGCGCTGCTTATGGTCATGGGTTTACCCTATGATTCCATCCGCGCCCGCAACATTGCAGCGGATATAACAGCGCTGCTAACCGGGCAAGCCTATTTAACTTCGGCGCATTGGGCCTCCGTACTCGGCACGTTCCCGGCCTACAAAGACAATATCGCGCCGCTGGCTTCCGTGTTAACGCAGCATACACTAGCGCTTTATAACGATTCCGAAGACCGTATTGAGGCCCTGTTTAACGAAGCCGCTTATATTTGGGGTGAAGTTTGCCGTCCGAGAAATAAATTCCGCAACGCACAAGTTACGGTGCTGGCGCCAACCGGAACAATTTCTTTTGTTATGGACGCGCAGACTACTGGCGTTGAGCCCGAATTTGCTTTGGTAAAATATAAAGCGATGGCGGGTGGCGGCCAATTGACGATTGTCAATCAAGCCGTAAACCGCGCTTTAGAGGGTTTAGGTTATGAACCTCTTATACGAGATGAAATCCTTGATTTTATTCGCGAACACGGATCAATTGACGGCCTTACCCGGCTTGCTAGTAATCATCGTGATATCTTTGCTTGCGCTAACGATATATCCCCTAACGGACATATGGCAATGCTGGCTGCTGTTCAGCCTTTCGTAAGCGGCGGTATTTCCAAAACGATAAACCTGCCACACTCCGCCACGGTTGAAGACGTAATTGGTATTTACAACCAAGCGTGGGAAATGGGTTTAAAATGTGTCTCGATCTATCGAGATGGCTGCAAAGCCGCGCAACCGCTCACTAAGCACGAAAAATCTACCACCCCTTCGGGTGACGCGGATGAGGCCTTCGCTGAATTAAGCCGCTTGCAGTTTGAGACCCGCCTAAAAGAATTGGACGCCTTAGCGCCATATAAGCACGAAATAGTGCATTTTTACAGGCATACGGCCCCATGCCCAACATGCGGGCATGAATTAACCGTTCAAGCTGGCGTTTGTCATATCTGCCCGGTATGTGGGTCAACCACGGGGTGTAGTTAACTATGCGAGACGATATCAAAGAAGCGCTGGAAAGCGCATGTGTTACGGACTTAGATAGCAGTATCGCGGGTGTCCGGTTCCACAGCCTTCGTAACGTTACGGCTCTAGTTGAGGCTTTCTTAACTGGATTGCCTGATGATAGTATGTCCATTAGAGAACTATTAGCCGAGTTATAAAACGATGCCCCTGGCGACTGAGAACGATTTACCTTACATATTCAATCGGCTGAAAGACGCCAAGGAAATCGTTTACGACGCGGAAACGAGCGGGCTGGACTTTAAAAGAAACCATATCGTTGGGCACGTCATTAGTTTCACAGCTAACCCTAACGATTCTTTTTATTGTCCCGTTCGTCATTTTGGCGATAAGAATCTATTTGGACTTTCGGGGCCGAGCGAAAAAACCAACTGGGATGGAACTATTGAGCCATTCGAAAAGGAATTAATTGGCCTACTCAACAGGCCTGATTTGACAATTATCGGTCAAAATCTAGCCTTCGATTTAAAATTTATGTCACGCGTCGGTCACGATCTAAGCGCGCGGTATCAAGACACGATAATCAACGCGCCGCTTCTCAATGAATGGTCGGCGCGTTTTAGTCTGGAATACTTGGCGACGGCGGCCGGGCTAACGCCTAAATTGTCCAAAGTCATTGAAGATCATATTTACCGCACGTTTCCGGATATTAGCGACAAACCTATGGGGCATTTCTGGCGGCTGGCGGGCAACGATCCCGTAGCAGTCGATTACGCGTGCGGTGACGGCGTTACGACTTTCGAACTTAGAAACTGGCAACTGCCACAGCTCGAAAAAGAAAAATTACTTCGGGTGTGGCGTGTTGAAAATAAGCTTATCCCGATATTAGCGCGGATGAGCGTTCGCGGCATAAAAATAGACGAAGAATATTTAAATCAGCTCCAAATTTATGTTGAGAGTAAAATAGACGAATTATCGAACGCCTTACCCAAAGGGTTTAACGCCCGTTCGCCGCTGCAAATGGAGGCGTATTGCCGAGAGCACGGCGCGACGAATTGGCCGTTTACGCCCACCGGCAAGCCTTCTTTTGCGGAGAATTGGCTTGATAGTTTTGAAGCCGGTCAAAAGATTGTGCAGCTCCGGAAGCTCATGACGCTCATGAGTATGTTCATTTTACCGTTGAAAGAAACTCATATTTTTAACGGGCGTGTGCACACAACTTTTAATCAGCTACGCGGCGATGATGTTGGCATCATTACCGGCCGAATTAGCAGCCAAGACCCTAGTTTGCAGCAAATCCCGAAACGGGATAAAAAACTTGGACCGATTTTCCGCGCGGCTTTTATACCGGATGACGGATTAATCGCAGCCGATCCCGATTACAGCCAGCTCGAACCCCGTATTCTGGCCCATTATACGGAGATATTCTCGAAACCGCCGTACAATTTAAAGCCGGTTTTGCTCAACGCGTACCGCACCGATCCTAACACCGATGCGCACCAAGCCGTTGCGGACGCGGCGGGGATTGAGCGGACGTGGGGCAAAAACGCTAATATGACGATCATCAACAGCGGCGGACGCAACGTGCTGATGAATAAATATCACGTTCCCCCCGATAAGGTTGACGCGCTGCTCCGCGATTATTTCGCGGCAATGCCGGAAATTAAGAAACTCCAAAAGCTCTCCGAAAATGTGATGCGGGAGCGGGGCTACGTGGTTTCGTTGCTTGGCCGTAGGGCGCGGTTGCGCTCGCCTAATAAAGCCTATACGTCAGTAAACCGGCTTTTGCAGGTTGGCAACGCGGATATTTTAAAACTCAAAATGGTTGAAGTTGACGATTATCTTGTCGCGAACGGTCGCCCTATTGAGCTGCTTAATACGGTGCACGATGCCTTACTTATGCAATTTGATCCAATCCACACGCACCATTATCATGAATGTCTCAACATCTTCACGCGGTGCGGGCCGAACGATGAAATAAAGCTTGCGGTGCCTCTTAAAGTGAATACAGCCGAAGGGCCGAATTGGAGTATCGCCACTTATGGCGATGATGCCCGGCCGTTGATTGACGCGGTGCGCAATTTTAAGCCTGACCCTAGCAAACGGCGGATTTCCGTTTTAGAAAGTTTAATGGTAGCGTAATATGTCCATAAAAATTGGCAAAGAAACAGATTTACAAAAAGACCTCATCGAAGCCTGCGTCCTAATGGGGGGCTTTGGCGATAAAATCCAAGACAAGTATGTTAAGGGTAAATCTGACGTTTGGCTTAAACTCCCTTCGGGGCTCATAATTTTTTCTGAAATTAAAGTGGTGCGCAACGCCGTTTACACCATTTCTCCGGAATTTAAAGCGCTTCAACTCGAATATATGGAGCGCCTGTCTTTAAACCGTATTCCAGTTATCGGGCTTATTTTTGTCAAAAACGATGCGGGGTACGTGGATTTTAAAGTTTCTAGTTTCAAAGAATTAAAATGTTTGCACGATAAACATGGAAAAGTTAAATATCACATTTCGCACTTTAAGCGCGCTCGAAATTTCGAAATGATTATAAACGAGATTGAAAGTTTCTTCATTGGAAGCATGCCGCAAACCGTAAAAATTAAATCTGAAATATCTAAAACCTTCTTTGTGGAACCCGTGGCATGATCGAGTGGCATTTAAAACATGAAAAGTACGGCTGTGCGCCGTGGGCCGTGCAGCGCGAAGCTTTAAACCGATCCGAAGGAAAGGATAGATATGCGCACTTTTTGGAGCAGGGTTTAGGCAAAACGCCTCTAGTTTTAAATGAATTTATTCATTACTGCAAACTAGGCATTGTGGATACGCTCTTTATAGTATGTCCGGAAAGTTTTAAATTATCTTGGGTTGAAGCTCTAAAAGATTGGGGCTTGACTGCGCTCCCGATTAAAGTGTGGCCAGAATCTTTTCCCCTTGGCGCAAGTGCCGCAGCTTACGTCATAAATTGGGAAGCCATTCGAACAGAATCTGCTTTAAAATTCATTGGCAAATTGAAAAGAAAAGTTTTTTTAGTTTTAGATGAAACATCCTATATTGGCAATCCCGCCGCACAAGTCACCAAGCGCGCCATGCAAATATCTCGCGGGGCGCGGATGGTACGGCTTTTAAACGGCACGCCGCAAACGTCATCAGTGGTAAATTATTATGGGCAATTGAAATGTTTGAACGAGCTAGAAGGCTTATTGATCACAGCGTTTAGAGCGCGGTTTGCCCAAACGACATGGCGCGAAATTAAAATTCTTGGCGGCCACGGCGAAACGCGGCAAGTTCCTGTTATAACGGGTACGAAAAACGGCGAAGAATTAGCCAAAATTTTGGCTAGATGCTCGTTTCGTGCAACAAAAGCCGAGTGGCGTAAGGACCTCCCGCCGCGTATAATTTCAACGGTGCGCGTCGCCATGACGCCAGCGCAGAAACGGCATTACGCGGAAATGCGCAAAGAATTCCTCACAATAATAAAAGGGGAAAAAGTAAAAGCCGATTTGGTATTGACCCAACTGGCTAAACTGCGACAAATAAGTTCCGGAATTATTATTTCTGACGGTAAAGAAACTATAATAGAAGAAATAACCTCTAATCCTAAATTTTTAGCTTTTTTGGCCTTATATAACGGGCAAAAAAATAAAATAATAGTTGTACACAATTACAAATTAACAGGTAAAATGTTAGGCGAATTTTTAACTTCAGAAAAAATAAAATGGGCCTATATCAAAGGCCAAATGGAGAATTCCGAGGTAGAACGGCAAAAAGACCTTTTTAATAATAATCCTGAATACCGCGTGATGCTTTGCCAGCAAGCCGCCGCATGCATGGGGCACACGCTCTTAGGCGGCACGGGCGATGATCGATGCAACGGAATGATTTTTGTAGAAAACTCATTTTCGTTAAGGGACCGTTTACAGATGCTTGATAGAAATCACAGAGGCGAACAGGATCAAACGTGTGTCGTTTATGATTTAGTAGCGAGTGCTACAGAGCAAAAAATCATCCGGGCTTTAAATGAAAATAAAGCTCTTGCCGATATGGTTGACGAATTAGTAGCCGCGCTGGACAAGGGGGATTAAGGAAGACATGACAAGAAATATAATCGTGCCAACGGCGTTCAAAAAGCACCGCGAAAAACTCTTTGTTGCACAGATGTTCGTTATTAACGACGCTGGCGGCATAGTTTCCGCTTGTATGTACCCGCAGCCCACTAACGGCCAAATAAACGGTGCATTTTTATCACAGATTGAACAAAATTTATCGCTCCCGATTCAAGGTCTCTTACAACAGGCTTTACAGAACGGCGAAGCGAAAGTTATGTTTAGAATAACCGAACTAGACAAGTTTTTAGCCGAAAAGGCCAAAGTCGATACGCTCAATGCATTGCGTGCCAAGCAAAACGCAACAGCCAAGCCCGAAAAGAAAGGGGCAACCGATGACTGAGACAACTTTTTTAACAACCGTTCGGCAGGATATCGAAACGCAAGCGGCCGAACTTTTGCAGCATTTCCACACGCGCGTGAATGGCCTGGATTACGACCGTGCCGGGGTGCTTCCGCTAATTTTCCCCGGAATTAAGGTGCGGCCGGTTCCGAGCCGGGCAACGATGTCGCCAGACGATATCGCCTATTCGACCTGGCTAACCGGCGAGTTGCAAGGCCGGTTGCGGGCACAGCTGGCGCATAAGGACATGCAAACTTTGACGCCGCTGGCGGAAAGCTACAACTTCATGCTTCACGCGCTCATCGTTGGCGCGCTGCGCGCCGAGCTGGCAATTCTGGCGGGCCTCCTGAAGTTTGACAAGGCCCCGTCAGAAGATGTAATTGACACCCTACATTCGCGGCTAGAGGGCAACAATGGCAGCGGCGGTAACGGAGCGCAAGCTGCCCCGGCAAGCGTTTTACCGAATACCCGCGCCCCGGCACCGCCCATGCGGCTTAAAAGTAAGCAGCAAGTCGGCCGGGAGAATTCCGAACCTCTGCGGGCTTCGGGCTGAAGCGGAAAGTTTAGACACCCCGCTAAATCTTTCGCCGAATGTTTCCAGGGGAGATTAAGAGGAAATGGAGAAATGAGACAGCTAATTTTTACAGGCCTGTTTGTATTGCTTTCTTTGACGGGCCTCGCTGCGCAGAACTACAAAGACACGGCCGCGCCAAACATTTGGCAAGGGCCTTACGCGAGCGTCAATGTCGGAGGGTTGTTCGATTATCACGACATAACCGGCAGTGGCGTCGCCATTCGGTCTATTGGTACAAACGGCTGGACGGGCGGCGTTACCGGCGGCTATGACCTCGCTTTGCATAATTATCTCATCGGGGCGTGGGCCGACTACAATCTCGAAGCGGGAAGCGCTCAAATCCTTGGAGCGCACGTCAAAGCGCTCGACGATTGGGGTGCGGGCCTAAAGTTGGGTTATGTCGTCATTCCAAACGTTTTGGCTTACGGCAAAGTTGGCTTTACAGTGGACTCTTTCTCAACAAATGTTCCCGGCGCCAAACTTAACGCGCTGACGGGCATAAGCTACGGTGGCGGCTTGGAATACGCGCTCACAAACAATCTCTTTATGCACACCGAATATAGGCATGAAGATTATAACGGCGTCGCGTTTACAAACTTCGCACACGACATTACCAACGATAACCGCGTAACGGCGGGCATCTCGTGGAAGTTCAACACATTCGTATCTTCCACGCCATTGGTGCTTACGCCACAACACGCACCGGCCGCATACGTACCGCTAAAATAATAAGCGGTAAAAATAAAAATGCCCCGAAGGCTTTTAAACCCTTCGGGGCTGCAAAACTGGGAACTTGTAAAATGAGCGGAATTACTCTTGCCGAAATATCGCAATTAGCCCCCATGGAAAACGGTTGTCTTCGTTGTTCCGATTGTGGGGAATCTTTGCATAGGGGTTACGGAAGAGTAGGCAGCGGATTTGGAGTTTATGAATATTGCAGACGCTGTTTAACAATTGTGAATAACTGGCAAGATTACGAAGTGGTGCCACGGGCAACATGTGTTTACGTAGAAATGCTCGTCGGATACGAAAACGCTATACAGGAATTCCCTTGCAAAAATATCGCCGTGCACGGGTTATTTTGCGAAGAGCATAAATGTTTTGACAATGACCCTGCGGCGGACATGGCGAAATCGGTAGACGCAACAGACTTAAAATCTGTCGATTAATTCGTGCCGGTTCGAATCCGGCTGTCCGCACCATTATACGTAAGGGAAGCCGTAACGTGTCAACTTTAAAAGAGAAAACGCCGGAAGTTTGGCGCGCCCATGAGCGAGTTGCACAAGCCCGTCGCCAACTCGCGGGAGCTGAGCAAGCCTATGAGCAAGCTACGCAAGCCTATGAGCAAGCTACGCAAGCCTATCTATTTTTAGTCTATAAGCAAGCCCATAAGCAAGCCTGGAATGAAGCTTGGCAAGCCTGGAATGAAGCTTGGCAAGCCCGTAAGCAAGCTTTGCAAGCCTGGAATGAAGCTTGGCAAGCCTGGAATGAAGCTTGGCAAGCCCGTAAGCAAGCTTTGCAAGCCCATAAGCAAGCTTTGCAAGCCCGTAAGCAAGCTTTGCAAGCCCGTAAGCAAGCTTTGCAAGCCTATGAGAAAGCTGCGCGAGCCTATGAGCAAACCTGGAATGAAGCCAAATGCCCTTAAGTTTCCGCCTCGCGGCGGTACGAAAATCTGGTCGGCTTGTAGGTTGCTGTAACGGATTGGAAATGTAGAGGAAACCTTCTGACTTTGGCAGTTTCAAAGCAAACTGCCGTACCGATTGAACGCACAAAAAATCCCCGAAGGATTTAAAGCCCTTCGGGGATTTTTTATTCCTGAATTTTTCGCGTTCGTCGAGGCGGCGGTTGCGCCGCCTGATTATTTAAAATGCTCGTGTGTAAGGCTGTGTTTATTTCTTCCATATGGCGCACGCGTTCAGATAGCGCGCCTAAGCGCTGCGTCAGCCCTTCATTAGAAATCAAGAGCTGCGTTATTTTAGACATATCGTCTTCAATTTTTGCAATCCGCGACGTAATGATTTCAACGTTGCGTTTGAGCATCGCGCTTTGAAAAATGACCGCGACCGCAAAACTAGCTAGCCCGAACAAAGTCCCCCCGTCAAGCGGTAGCTCTATCTGCATACAATCTCCTGCAATACGCCACGAGCGGGCGCCCGATTAGCTTCGGAAGCCCTATCTTTTTTTAAAAATTAACGAATTTAAACTTTACAAGCGGCAGCAGATCGCTATTATAGTCCTACGCCATTTAACTCTTGCAAAAGGACACACCATTATGGCTTCTGAAACCCCTGCCGCAGCTTCCAAGACCGCACCGCGCCAGCGGCGTTTTTCCAAAGCGCTCTTAAACGACGCTGGCGAATCGCTGGACGCCGATGAGATTGAAGCAGTCACCGGCCTCGCGATTTACGTTGACGGGAAGCCCGTGAACTTCAGTTTGGATTCTCTGACCGAACCCGTGCTGAAGCGCTTGCTTTTCGACGGCCTCTATGACCGGCTCACCCGCGCAGTGCATTCGGCCAAGCCGGTTGCTGACACGCGTGACGCCGCCGTTGAAGTTATCTACGCCGCTTTTGAAAAGTTAAAAGTTGGCGATTTTAAGCGGCACCGGAAGCCTAGTGACGGCTCTGGCGCCCCGCGCGCCTTTGACCCTAGCCGTTTCAAGAGCGCGATCTACGCGGCGGCCAAGGCCCTTGGGAAAGAGATTTCCGAAGAAAAATACGCGCGGCTTATTGCGCAGCTCGGTTCTATGAGCGGTAAGGACCGGCAAAAATTCATCGCTACCAACTTTTTGCGGGACCCGCACTTCAAGTTGGCATGGGACAAGCCCGTTTTCGACAAGAAAAAGGCGGCTCTTAAGCGCGGCGAGCTGGCCAGCTCGGTTGCGGACCTCGCTGCATAAGCGGCGTGGCGATGGGCATGAATAATACCGGCAAAATTTTCGCTCAAAGCTAATAAGGTTTTGGGCGAAAATTTTTTAAAACTAGGAAAGGGCAAGGAAATGGAAATCAGAGACACGGGCTGTATTCACGATATCAATGTTTTTCATATAACGAAGTTATCGTATAGCGACAAAAATCGTTTCATCATTTTTACCTTTATAAATGGCGGCGATCTTTGTCTATT
>Ga0074045_10003783_pt1 | contig 13576 bp, 12 predicted proteins | sample BogForMeECP23OM2_FD_94442 | JGI IMG/M metagenome (GOLD analysis project Ga0074045, IMG submission 94442) | Bog forest soil microbial communities from Calvert Island, British Columbia, Canada - Bog Forest MetaG ECP23OM2 | ecosystem: Environmental > Terrestrial > Soil > Wetlands ... | reverse complement strand
TTCGCCTCGTTTGGAATTTTCCATCGCTGTGCTAATCTATTTGCACGAGCCTGTAGCTCAACTGGATAGAGCGTCTGGCTACGAACCAGAAGGTTGGAGGTTCAAGTCCTCTCAGGCTCGCCACTTAAATTACTTAATCAAAAAGGGTTGCTGTCCCGTTGCAACCCTTTATTCTTTCTGCGAGAGAGGGCTGCGGCTGTTTTTGTGCCATGTTCGGGACGCAAAGGGCATCTTTCGGCAGAAAGGCTCTGACTGCGTTTTCGGCGCAAATGTACCCACAGAGTCAACCCTAACGCCTCGCCCTAGAGGCTATCGGGGGCGCGTGGAGTGGGGCGAAAACAGACCTTTTGAGCAGCCGTCAACTCAGAAACTTGTCTCAGTGTGGCTGCGGGGCGGCTTGTGCAGCATCGCTCTTACAGACTTCTAGGCGTGTTCGAATGTCGTAGGCCTGTCTGCCTTGTGTCAGTCGCCGCAACTGCTCAGTACCGGGGCAGGAGCCAAGATGCAGACCGCTTGGATAGGTGCAAATTGACGGGATGCTATAGGTGATGGTTGAACCCGGTGGACGAACCTCGATCACGGCGCTTCCGTCATCACGCGGCCCAAGAACAAAACTCCACCTGTCCTTAGAGCAATGAAAAATACCCGCGATATGCACCACGTCCCCGAAGTCTACGACTTGCAGGGCCACTTTTCCTTTTCCATCTCTCACCTCCAACACGCTATCTGTATAGTTTCGGTCATAGACCAGGGGAGCCTTCTGATGTGACCATTCATTGTCCTTGATCTCTGCCACGACGTCCCCGTTATCGTCCGTCACTCTTGCGCTCACAAGCATTTTGTTTCCCGCAATCCGCATGGAAACCAAAGGCGATCCACCGTCGCGCATGAGGACACCGTCTGGCGTCCCCACTCTGAACAGCACTCCACCGACAGCGATGAACTGTGGCAAGGCGTTTAACGATGGGGTGAGAACACCTGAAGTGGCCTCTTGCCGTTGCTTCCTCGTATCGCGGACCATAGTCCAAACCGCCAAAGCCAAACTTATCGCCGTAGCGACGGCGGCCACGATTGCAGTGAGCCAGTGATTCTGCAGAAGATTTACAACCCTCGAAATCAGTGGCTTTCGACCGCCATGCGAGCTGATGTAACAGTACCCCATGCCAGGTATGGCGTTGTTTCGGCATCGTTCCCCGGACCGCGCAGTAGCTTGGCACTGCGCCATCACTGCCCCTCGTCAGAATGTTTCTCCCCATACTAAGCACTTCTGCAGGGAAAAGCACTGGGCGGGTGGCACAGACCCAAAGTCAAAGAACGAATCGAGAGCCATACTCTTCGGGATTTGGTTTTCAAAGGGTGCGCGGCGTTTGCGTCCGCCGGTCTCTGGAGGACGAGTTTAGAGCCGGGTTGATGCAAAACGCCAGCCAAACGGTCATCTAGGCAGTTTCCATGCCATGGCGAATACCTCTTAAATCTCCCGCGACCCTACCATACACTACACTTGTGTAACTACATTTGTGGAGTTATACTGTTCCTTGATGATCCTGTTCGAATGGGACGAAGCCAAGGCCAGGTCGAACAAGCGGAAGCATGGAGTGCGCTTTGAAGATGCCATGCTGGTTTTTGCCGACCCGTACGCCCTGGTCGAGCAGGATCGCTTGGAGGGCGGCGAACTCCGATGGCAAACCCTCGGTTTGGCCGGGGGCATCGTGCTGCTCCTCGTTGCCCACACGGTTCGCAACGAGCAACAGGACGAAATCATTCGCATCATCTCGGCTCGAAAAGCAGTCCGGAAGGAGCGCAAGCGCTATGACGAAAATCGTAAAGAAGAATCTCTCGGATAGCCGCCTGACGGCTGGGCGCAAACGGCGCCTGGAAAAGCTTGCGCGGCGGCCTGACAATGAGATCGACACTTCCGACATCCCGGAATTGACGGAGAAGTTCTGGCAAAACGCGGTCCGCAATCCCTTCTATCGTCCTTTGAAGCAGCAGCTCACTCTTCGCCTGGACGCCGATATTATCGCTTGGCTGCGGCGACAAGGCCGGGGCTATCAGACCCGCGCAAATGCCTTGCTGCGACGTGCCATGCTGGGCGATCTGAATCCCCAAAAGGGAAGGAGAGGGGTGGCCCAGAGGTGAGGCTCTAAGACCATTCTCCCCTTGACAAATATAAATAATATAGTATAATAATTAAGTGTGTATAGAGAGAAGCCCCGTTGGTCCATCAGCCTTACGAGAAAAGGGCTCGCCGTGCGTTCCATTTCGGCAAGTGCTTTGGAATCCGCACTTATCGAAAACCCTTCGGTAACCGCCCGTAGAATCAACACTTACAAAAGTGTATGAAAACAAACGATTTTATCCCCCATTAGAATCAACACTTACAAAAAAACAGGGGGGGGGAGGGTCAACACCTCTTGCGGGATCGCCCGAGCATGAATCCACAGGCCATTTCTGGCTGCCGGTCGCTACGGCTTCTTCGGTGGCGGGTAGTCGCGCAAGAGTTTCTCGATGGCCTTGTCCATGTGCTTCTGTTTCTTTTCCGGGTCGGCGTTGGCGTTGATCGCATCGGGCAACACGCCCCACCAAACCAGCCGATGGTTGGACGAATCGAACATGTACACGGCCAACGGCCCGGAGTGAACGGAGGGTGGCGCGTCCTCTGGCGCTTCCGAACTTGCTTCCGCCGGTGGGTGGTACTCCGTTCCAATGTCCAGGTGATTCAACTGCTTTAGGGTGCCGCTGGCCATCTGATAACCGATATAGAGATCCGGCTTTTCCGCTGGCGACTTTGTCAGCCCCTTTTTGGCAAGCGCCACGTTCAGCGTGCCGATGAGCTGGCCGGCGGTGAGCTCATCCAGGTATTGCGCACTCTCAATACTCACCCACCTATACGTTTTGTATTTGGAGAAATCAGCATCCCTGTCAAAACCGAAGTTTGGCTTTTGGGCGGCCACACGGCCCACTCCCAGAGCCAATAGCAGATAGACAAGAAGGAAGTACTTCTTCATTGGAAATGGGTCCTCCGTCGGAGAAACTCAGTTCGTTTGCAAACTCCAAGAATATACCCCTGAGCGCGGGCACTTCCATAGTTACATCAGACGTTCCAGAACTTCTCTCCGGTTGGCCGGGTTTTCGGGTAGCCCGCTTAGGGTTCCTTGTTGGGGAAATTTCACGTGGCCAAGAGTTTTCAATCCGTTATGACCTGGCCACCGCCGCGCGCCATCAGGCGGCGGGTCTCTTGTCATTTAGGTTTTTTGTCCGCGAGGAACCGGCCATACTCGGCATCAAGCGCTCTGCTGATGTCCTGAGCCATTTTAGTGCTGGCCATGGCATGTCCCACGGCGCGTGCCGCCTCGGCCGCCTGAGCGTCGCTGATTTTCCGGAGATCCCCACGCAACAACACGCCGTAGCTTTCCAGAACGACCAGCGAGTCGATCGACCTCTGCTGAGTGGTCAGGAAATGCTGCTGCAAGTCATAGATGACGGTATAGCGTTTGACCTCGTCATAGGGCATGTAGCCAATGGCGCCGGTTACGCTGGTGGCATTCCAGCCAGACGACTGCAGGCTGGTGATCGCAACCGCAAGGCCGAGATCTCCTGTCTTGGCATTGCGGTTGGCTTGCAACATAAAAACGGCGTCAAGCATGGCTCCGAGCTGTCCCTGCGTTTTGTCCATCTGCTGGAGACCTTTCTCAAGCCTGGCGCGGTTTTCCGCAATCTCCAGTGTCAGGTTGGCTTCCGCTTCGCGCACCAGATGACGATGGTGCTGCCATCCCAAGACTCCCTCCAGGCTGAGCGCGATCAGAACGCCGACAGTGATCGTCAGCAACTGCAGCAGGAACTCCTTGATGGAATGTGCGGGCCCGTGCGGCGGATGGATCTCCATGTCATCTCTCCTTTATTGCCTGAGTGGGAATTTCCATTTCGAGTTCGCAAAGTGCGCCAACGCGCGCGCAGATCATAAGTTCGTGCAATCGCAAAAGTGATTCTAAACGGGAGGACCTCCAACAGCCCTCCATATGCGCCGGCTGCTACCGGAATTGCCGGGACTCGCTGCCTGTTCCCGCTCAGCACCGAATGAGTCGAGGCCTCCGCGGAGCTCGTTTTGTGCTTGAAAGCCGAAAAATGCCGGCGTTAGCGCCATCATACTGTTACTCCCGCCAGGTCAGAAAGGAATTGTGGGCGCGTGGCACAGACGTGAAGTCATAGAACGAAACTGGGTACCACACCACCGCGCATTTGCCGCGCGCGGCATTCGTCAATGCCGAACCCAGAGCTGCGCGGAATAATTTCGCGGCCACCTCGGGCTGGAAGGCGTAGTATCAAGGCAGGTCCAAGGTCCTGGTCCCAAAGAGACAAGAGATTGCCCGGCAGATTCGGAAGGCCAGGCTTCGGGCAGTCTTTCATGGCACGTATGCACCAGCCAACCCATCGCTTGCTGCTGCGAATCGGGGCATTTTTTCTGCCGATCCTGCTGGGTAATGTTTTTTGCCCACGCGCGGGTTGGTGCCAGACCAATCCAGGTGTCGCTATGCGGCCTCGCGGTATGCGCGTGGAAATCGACGTGATCATACGCGATGGCTCAAGAGAGATTCTGTCCGTGCCCGCGAGCGTGAAACTTTATTTAAACGGGACCCCGTGCGGCGAGGGATCGACTTCCAATGGGCGGATCGTATTCCTCATCAGCGATCTAGGTGATTTTACCGTCTTCGTGGAAGCGGCTGGATACAAGCCGGGACAAAAAGACGCGAAGGTGCCCGAGCCGGATAAGGTCCAGGTGGAGGTAAACCTGGAGCGGGACCCATCTTCGAGTTCTACGGCTGGGGCGGCGGGAAATCCGATACTCGCGCCCAAGGCGCAAGAAGCACTGGACCAGGGCATGCAGGCGCTGCGAGACGACAATTTGGATGCGGCGGAGACAGCCCTGGACCAGGCCATGAAACTCGCTCCCAATAATCCCAACGTGCTTTATGTGCAGGGCCTGTTGGATCTGAAGAAACACGACTGGATAAAGGCGCAAGGCGTTCTGGAAAAAGCCACGCAAATGGAGCCAAACAGCGCGCGCGCTTTAGCGGCATTGGGAATGGCGCTGTGCAACCAGAAGAAATACGCAGAGGCCATTGCGCCACTCGAAAAGTCCGTGCAAGTGGACCCGGCCAGCGGCTGGGAGACGCGCTGGACGCTGGCGCAGTCTTACTATCGCAGCAAGCGGTATGAAGAGGCCCTGAAGGTCTCGCAGCAGGCGCGGACGGAGTCCAATGGACAGGCGCCGCAGGTGGATTTGCTGGTCGCCCAGGCACTCACGGCTGTGGGGCGGTACGAAGACTCCGCGAGCGTGCTGCGAGAACTCCTGAAAAAACACAGTGAGGGCCCGGAAGCCGCGACTGCACGACGCTATCTGGAGCGCTTGACGAGCGACGGGAAAATACAGGAGCAGTAGAGCCTGCTCCCGATGGCGATTGATGATACCTGTATAAACAGTCTGCAAATATGAGCGGGGCTCCCTGGCTCGCCCGAGCCAAGATTAGCGCTGCACTCTTCCCGAGCCCCCGCCTTTGAGCAGAGCCTCGACCTCCTCCACGCTGCAACGGTGAAAGTCTCCTGGAATGGAATGCTTCAGGCAACTCGCCGCAACGGCAAATTCAAGCGCCTCTGCGTGAGTCGGCAGCTTCTGCAACCCGTAAATGAGCCCGGCGGCGAAGCTATCTCCCGAGCCAACGCGGTCCACGATATGCGTGATGTCGTAAGCGCGGCTGACTCTGAATTCTTCTCGATCGTTGAGGCACGCGGACCAGCCATTGTGGGAAGCACTCTTGGACTCCCGCAAAGTGATGGCAATGGCCTTGAGATTCGGGAATTCGGAAAGGACTTTGCCCGTAAGCGCCTTGTACTGGGTCTGATCGAGCTTGCCAGACGTGACATCCACATCTATCTTGATGCCCAACGCCATTTGTACATCTTCTTCGTTGGCGATGGCGAACTGCGCATGCTTGAGCATTTCGCGCATCACCGCCGCGGCAGGCTTCCCCCACTTCCAGAGGTTCTTGCGAAAATTAAGGTCGCAAGAGACCGTAATCCCGCTCTCCCGCGCCTTGCGCACCGACTCCAGCGCCAAGGCTGCAGCCGGCTCGCTGATCGCAGGAGTGATGCCCGTGATGTGAAACCAACTGGCGCCTTGAAATACGTGGTCCCAGCTAATGTCGCCCGGCTTGGCTATAGCGATGGCGCTGAATTCGCGATCGTAGATGACTTTTGAGGGACGCTGATTTGCGCCCGTTTCCACAAAATAAATGCCCAGGCGCCCCTTGCCGCGCATGATCCTGGAAGTGTCCACGCCGAAACGCCGCAATTCTCCTATCACTGCGTCCGCCAGGGCATTCCTTTCGGGGAGCACGGTGACGAAGGCGGAAGGCAAACCCCAGCCGGCGAGGGCCACCGCGACGTTCGCCTCGGCCCCGCCAAAGGTGGCCGCAAAGTTTGCACTTTGCAAAAAACGCTCGAAGCCAGGGGGTGTCAGGCGCAGCATCACTTCGCCCATCGTTACTGTAGTCATCGCTTTTTCCATGATTTTCCTCGTGACACTTCTACCTGGCGGCTATTACCGTTCAGCGAGAGGCTGCTCGATGAAATGCTGCAAGCGCACATCTTCTTCAGCCGACAGAATGCCTACAGGTACCGCTCCGCGTGTCTCGCCTTGCGCCGAACGGGAACGCCCGCCGGGTGTATGAACGCACGCTCGCAATATTATGCGATGTCCGAGCCTTTCTCCAGGCGAACCATTTTTTGAATGAGCGCGCGCGCGTGCATCCCAGGGAGGTGATTGGGGGAGCAGCTTGGCCACGATGACATCGTAACCCGCGGCGCGATGGCTTTCTTGAGAGGCCAGGGGGCTTCACCGAGGGAGTATTACGCGTCCCCGGGTTCTTGCGTCACGATGTGCACGTCCACCGACGGCGATTCACGCAGGAAGCGGTGAACAACGGAAAGGTACATATACTTGCGCCAATCCCGGACGGGCGCGCGGCCGAAGACGACTTGCGTAATGTGCTTTCCGCGGACGAAGTCGGCGATGGTATCCGCGACGCTCCTTCCTTTCATGCGGATCACCTCGGCTCCGAGGTTCTCCGCGAATCGCAAGTTCGCCTCCAGTACCTTTGGATTTTCTCCGCGGGGCGCCAGTTCACGGTCAATGTGCAAGACGTAGAGCTCCGCATCCAATCTCCGCGCCATGCGCGCCGCCCGCGCGATCAGATACTGCCCAGAGGGGCTCCCGCTCACGCAAACAGCAATGCGTTCGCGCACGCCCCAGTTCTCATGAATGTCCTTCGCGTCCATGTAGGACTCGAGGCTGCGATCCACCTGCTCGGCCACCTGCCGCAAGGCCAATTCGCGGAGTGCGATCAAATTGCCGCGGCGGAAAAAATTCTTCAGCGAGCGTTCCACCTTCTCTTCCCCATAGACATCGCCGCGCTTCATGCGGTTCTGGAGCGCTTCAGGGGTGAGATCCACCATCACCGTTTCCGTTGCGGACAGCGGCACCCAGTCCGGCACGGTTTCGCGCACGGTGATGCCGGTGATCGCGCGAACCGTCGGGGCAATGCTTTCGATGTGCTGAATATTGAGAGTCGAAAGGACGTCAATCTTCGCGGCTATGATCTCCTGAACATCCTCGTACCGTTTGCGGTGACGGCTGCCGGGAATGTTGGTGTGGGCCAACTCGTCGACGAGCACAACTTGCGGTCGCCGCGCCAGGACGGCGTCCACGTCCATTTCCTCGAACACGGTGCCTTTGTAGTCGATGTTCTTGCGGGGGACAGCCTCCAATTGCTCGGCGAGTTCCTGGATGCCTTTGCGGCCATGCGTTTCGACGATACCGATGACGATATCCTCGCCGCGGCTGCTGCGGCGAATCGCTTCGCTCAACATGCCGTAAGTCTTGCCCACACCGGGTGCATATCCGAGGAACAGCTTGAAGATTCCGCGGGCCTTGGGCGCGGGGGAAACGAGTTCCAGCCATTCTTCGGGTTTTCTTGGCAAGTCTCTTTCTTCTCCGCGAAACGCTTTCCTACTGCGCTACAATACACCCATGACGCGCTTCTTCATGGGGCGCGGGATGGGTTTTGTCGTTGCGGCCATCCTGCTGATTTCCCTCACGTACGGTTACGGCCGGGTCTTTCACGTCAACCAGACGACTGTTGCCTTGTCGTATCTCCTGGCGATTTTAGCAGTTTCCGCGGTCTGGGGCATGGTTGTCTCCGTATTCATGTCCGTCAGCGCGATGCTGCTGTTCAACTTCTACTTTCTGCCGCCAGTGGGGACTTTTACCATCACCGATCCGCAGAATTGGGTGGCGCTTTTTGCTTTCCTGTTCACCGCGATCATGGGCAGCCAGCTTTCCGCGCGCATCCGGAGGGAAGCGGATACGGCGCACAGCCGTCGGCGCGAGGTCGAGCGCCTGTACGATTTCAGCCAGAAACTCCTCGGGGCGGGCAACGTGATTCAACTGATGAACGCGATCCCGAACTACATCGTGGAATGTTTCGAGGCGGGGGCCGCGGAGCTCTTTGTGCCGCAAAAGGACAAATTTTATCGTTCCGGCTACGGCGCTGCGCAACTCGATGAAGAACAGATGAAATCCGCCTATTTGCGGGACGAAGTCATCACCCAGACCCAGCAAACGCTCCATTTTCTCCCTGTGCGTTTGGGCGTAAAGCCCATTGGCAGCCTGGGAATTTCCGGCGCGCGGCTCTCGCGCCAGACTCTTGACGCCATCGGCTCGCTCGTAGCCATTGCCATTGAGCGCGCTCGCGCGATTGAGCAACTCAGCGAAACAGAAGCGGAGCGCCAGGGGGAGCGCCTGAAATCCGCTCTGCTCGATTCCATCGCGCACGACTTTCGCACGCCGCTCACCTCCATCAAAGCTGCGGTCACCGACCTGCTTGGCCCGCAACAAGGCCAGAATCCGCAACAACAGGAGCTTCTGACCATCATCAATGAAGAGTGCGACCGTTTGAACCATCTGGTCGAGGAAGCGGCTGAGATGTCCAAGCTGGAAGGCGGCGAGTTTGAGTTGCACTTTGAAGCCGTGCCAGTGGCGTCTCTGGTGGAAACTTCACTGCAACAACTGAAGAAGGCGCTCGGGGAACGCGAGATAACCGTGAAACTTGCCGACGATTTGCCGCCTCTGCGTGCCGACATGAGCCGGGCGAAGGACATCCTTGTCCAGCTTATCGACAATGCAAACCTTTACTCTCCCAAGGAGAAGCCCATCACGATTACGGCCGAGCAAACGGGGGACTTTGTTACCTTCAGTGTGGCGGACAGTGGGCCGGGAATCGACTCCTTCGAGCAGGGGCTGATTTTCGACAAGTTCTATCGCGGGCGAGATCAACGCTACCTGGTTCGCGGGACGGGCATGGGTCTGCCGATCGCCAAAGCCATTGCCACCGCCCACGGTGGTACGATCAACGTTACAAGCCAGCTCGGACACGGCTCCGTTTTTTCGTTCACGCTGCCCATTGCCGTCCGGCGCGCGGAGGCCCGATGACTTCCTCCAGCATTCTTGTGATTGACGATGAGCCGCAGATTCGGCGAGTCTTGCGTTCCACGCTTTCCTTCCGGGGATACGAGATTTCCGAGGCTGCTACCGGCGAGGAAGGCGTCGAGTTGGCCCGCAAGCTGAAACCCGATCTGATCCTCCTCGACGTGAATCTCCCGGGCATCAGCGGCATCGAGGCGTGCAGGGAGATTCGCCGCTCCAGCGATGCTCCGATCATCATGCTGACCGTGCGCAATGCCGAAAGGGACAAAGTCGTGGCGCTCGATGCCGGCGCCGATGACTACGTCACAAAGCCCTTCGGCATCGAAGAGCTGCTGGCGCGCGTGCGAGCTTCCCTTCGCCGGCATGCTCCCGCGGAGGCACTGCCTGCGTTTCACACAAAAGATTTATCCGTGGATTTCGAATCGCGCCGAGTCACCGCCGGAGGAGAGGAGGTCCACCTGGCGCCGAAGGAATTTGAGGTGTTGAAGCAATTGATCGTCCAGCAGGGAAAACCGGTCACTCATCGGCGGCTCCTGCAAACGGTTTGGGGGCCTGAATATGGCGAGGAAACGGAGAATCTGCGCGTGGTGATCAATCAATTGCGCAAGAAAATTGAAAAGGACCCTGCGCGGCCGAAATACATACTGACGGAGCCCTGGATTGGCTACCGCTTTCAGCCGCCGAAGACTGCTGCAGGGAAATAATTACCAGGCCTTACTTGCCGGCAGGCCATCTATTGTTTGGCAGGAAAGCTTGCATCCAGATCTAGGTTTAGTTCCAATACATTCACCCGCGCTTCTCCCAGAATCCCCCACTGCCGTAGTTGCATGTGCCGTGCCACCAATGGCCGCAGCGCTTCCACGCTGATACCCCTGGCGCGGGCGATCCGCGGGATCTGGAACTCAGCGGAGGCAGGCGAAATGTCCGGGTCGAGTCCCGATCCCGATGACGTGACCAGATCCGCTGGTATCGCGACGCCCGGATTCTCTTTCTGCAATTTCGCCACATCCTGCTTCACGCGATCCACGAGCTGTTGGTTGGTCGGAGCCAAATTCGAGCCTGACGATGAAGTGGGGTCGTAGCCGGTCCCCGCTGCCGAGGGGCGGGAATGGAAATACCTATCCGAAGTGAAGGGCTGTCCGATGAGCCGCGACCCGAGGATCTGGCCATTCTTTTCGATCAGGCTGCCATTCGCCTGCTTCGGGAAGAGCAACTGGCTGAGTCCCGTCACTGCGAGCGGATAAACCAGCCCAAACAACAGCGTGGTGATGAGCGTGAACTTCACAGCAACGATCAGATGATTCTTCATACCTTCCTCTATGCCAGGTGCAGCCATGAAAGCAGGATATCGATCAGCTTGATACCGGCGAACGGCGCGATCACGCCGCCCAATCCGTAAATAAAAAGATTTCTCCGCAACAGCGCGGCGGCGCCCAGCGGGCGGTACTTTACCCCTCGCAAGGCCAGCGGGATCAGCGCGATGATGATCAGCGCATTGAAGATTACCGCCGAAAGAATGGCGGAGTCCGCGGTGCGGAGTTTCATGATGTTCAGGGTGTTCAACAGGGGAAACGTCCCCGCGAACATCGCTGGAATAATGGCGAAGTATTTCGCCACATCGTTGGCCACGGAAAAGGTCGTCAGCGAGCCGCGGGTAATCAGCAATTGCTTGCCAATCTCCACGATCTCGATGAGCTTTGTCGGATTGGAGTCCAAATCCACCATGTTGCCGGCTTCTTTTGCGGCTTGCGTGCCGGTATTCATGGCCACGCCGACGTCCGCCTGCGCCAGCGCGGGAGCATCATTCGTGCCGTCGCCGGTCATGGCCACGAGTTTGCCTTTGGCTTGCTCGTTGCGGATCAGCGCCATCTTGTCTTCGGGCTTGGCCTCGGCGAGGAAATCGTCCACGCCCGCCTGTCGAGCGATGGCCGCGGCCGTCAACGGATTGTCGCCCGTGATCATCATGGTGCGAATGCCCATGGCGCGCAGGTGGTCAAAACGCTCACGAATGCCGCCTTTTACGATGTCGGTCAGCTCAATCGCGCCGAGCACGCGGAAATTCTGCGCCACCAGCAGCGGCGTGCCGCCGGACTTGGCGATGCGCTCGATGTGCTGCTGCATCTCCTCCGGCACAATCTGTCCCTTTTCCGCGACGTAGCGCGCGATCGCTTCGGGCGCGCCCTTGCGGATTTCCTTGCCGTCCATGTCCACGCCAGACATGCGCGTTTGCGCGGAAAAGGGAATGAACACGGGGTTGTGCGGCGCCAGCTCGCGCCCGCGCAGGCCATACTTCTCCTTGGCCAGGACGACGATGGAACGCCCCTCCGGAGTCTCATCGGCAAAGGAAGCCAATTGGGCCGCGCTGGCAAGCTCCGCTTCGGTGATGCTGGGGCACGCGTAGAAGGACGTGGCTTCGCGATTGCCGAGAGTGATGGTGCCGGTTTTGTCCAACAACAGCACGTCCACGTCGCCAGCGGCTTCCACAGCGCGTCCGGACATGGCGATGACGTTGCGTTGAATCAGGCGGTCCATTCCCGCGATACCAATCGCGGAGAGCAATCCGCCGATCGTGGTGGGGATCAGGCAAACCAGCAGCGACACCAGGGCAAATACAGTCTGTGGTGAGCCGGAATAGATGGCGAAGGGCTGCAAGGTCACAACCGCGAGCAGGAAGATGATGGTTAGCCCCGCTAGCAGGATGTTCAGGGCAATTTCATTCGGAGTCTTCTGCCGCGAGGCTCCTTCCACCAGCCCAATCATGCGGTCGAGAAAGGTCTCACCGGGGTTCGAGGTAATTTTCACCTTGATTTCATCGGAGAGGACGCGCGTGCCGCCGGTCACGGCCGAGCGGTCGCCTCCCGATTCGCGAATTACAGGCGCGGATTCGCCGGTGATGGCCGACTCATCCACCGAGGCCACGCCTTCAATTACCTCACCGTCGCCGGGCACGAATTCACCCGCAGCCACAAGGCAGCAATCTCCGGAGCGCAATTTCGAGCTCGGCACTAACTCCGTTTTCCCGTCCGGCCGCAATCTTCGCGCTTCGGTCTCCGCGCGCGCCTTGCGAAGGGTTTCCGCCTGGGCCTTGCCGCGTCCTTCGGCCATGGCCTCCGCGAAATTTGCGAACAGCACCGTGAACCATAGCCATAGCGTGATCTGCAATCCAAACCAGAAGTTGCCTTTGTGCTGGAACGCTTCCAACACCAACACGACGCCCGTGATCACGGCGCCGACTTCCACGACGAACATGACGGGATTCTTGACGAGCAACCGCGGGTCCAGCTTCCAGAAGGAATCCACGATGGCCGTCTTTAAGATCTTCCGGTCGGTTATTGAAGCGCTTTTTGCCTGTGCCGTCGTCATCTTTTTCCTCAAAACGCCTTCCCTGCATTCATGAGCAAGTGCTCCAGGATCGGCCCCAGGCTCAAGGCAGGGAAGAAAGTGAGTGCTCCAACGATCAAAACCACGGAAATCAGCAACACGGTAAACAGCGGGCCGGTAACCGGGAAAGTGCCCAGAGATTCCGGCACCTGTTTCTTTGCCGCCAGACTGCCCGCGATAGCAAGAATCGGAATGACCATGAAGAAGCGTCCCAGAAGCATCGCCACCGCGAGGCTCGCGTTGTACCAGTGGGTGTTGGCGTTGAGACCCGCAAAGGCGGAGCCGTTATTTCCAACGGCCGAAGTGTAGGCATAGAGCACCTGCGATAGCCCATGGGCGCCGGGATTCGTGATGCTGGACGTTCCAAATTTCGCGATCACTCCAACAGCGGAAAACACGAGGATGGTCACCGACGTTATCAGGATGGCCAGCACCGCCATCTTCACGTCGAAGGATTCGATTTTCTTGCCCAGGTATTCCGGTGTACGCCCTACCATGAGGCCCGCGATGAAGACGGACAGGATCACGAAAACGAGGATTCCGTACATCCCAGCTCCCACTCCCCCAAATATGACTTCCCCGAGCTGGATATTGATGAGCGGCACCATCCCCCCAATCGGCGTCAGGGAATCGTGCATGTTATTGACCGCACCA
>Ga0074045_10003779_pt1 | contig 13583 bp, 12 predicted proteins | sample BogForMeECP23OM2_FD_94442 | JGI IMG/M metagenome (GOLD analysis project Ga0074045, IMG submission 94442) | Bog forest soil microbial communities from Calvert Island, British Columbia, Canada - Bog Forest MetaG ECP23OM2 | ecosystem: Environmental > Terrestrial > Soil > Wetlands ... | reverse complement strand
TTGGGCAAGGAACTGAATGACAGGACTATGCACCAGCGTGTCGGTTACCTTCCCGAACAACCTTACTTCTACGATCACCTGACGGCGCACGAATTGCTGGAATACTACGGACAGCTCTCGGGGGTTCCGGCGAAGCAGCGCAAGAGGCGGGTTGAGGAAATACTTTACCAGGTCGGCTTGCGCGACGTGCGTGGCGTGCAACTGAGAAAGTTTTCGAAAGGCATGCTGCAGCGGGTAGGAATCGGCCAGGCCATTCTGCACAATCCCAAACTCGTTTTTTTGGACGAACCCATGTCTGGCCTCGATCCGATGGGCCGTCGCGAAGTGCGCGATCTGATGGAACAACTGAAACTGCAAGGCAAGACCGTATTCTTCTCCACCCACATTCTCGCGGACGCCGAGGCGCTCTGCGATCGGGTCGGCATTATTCACCGGGGAGAACTTCGCGGCGTGGGCGCGATCGCGGATCTGACCTCCACGGTGCAGGGCAAGGTGGAGGTAGTGTGGCAAGGCCCACAGATACCAGGCTCGATTAAGGCTCTGGGCGCGGAGTGTCACGTAACTGGAGACACCGTGCGAGCGGTCATCGACGAAAATCAACAAGACGCAGCCATCGACGCGTTGCGCCGGGAGCGGCAACGTTTGATCGCAATCACCCCGGTGCGAACTTCGCTCGAGGCCTATTTTGTCGAGAAACTGCAACACGCCGAGACCACGGCGGGGAGGACGCTATGAGAGCCCGGGTCGCACACATCGCATCCAACACCTTCCGCGAAGCCGTGCGCGATCGTGTGCTCTATAACCTGATCGCATTCGCGCTGCTGCTCTCGGGAGCGTCCATACTCGTGGGCCAGGTCTCCATCGACATTGAGAAGTTGGTCGTCATCAATCTGGGACTCACGGCAGTGTCGCTCTTCGGCGTGGTCATCGCTATCTTTATCGGCATTGGGCTGGTCTCCAAAGAAATCGAAAAACGTACTCTTTACACAGTGCTTTCTCGCCCCGTCCGCCGCTGGGAGTTTATTGTCGGGAAGTTCTTTGGTCTGGCAGGCACTCTGGTAGTGAATACGTTTTTCATGGCAGTCGGGGTATTCGCAGCTTTGTTCTATGTCTCGCACAAGTTTGTCCGGGCTGATGGGCTGATTTTGATTGCCCTGTATTTCATCGTTCTCGAGTTCCTGATCGTCTGCTCGCTGGCTCTGCTGTTTTCGTCGTTTTCCACCCCTTTGCTTTCCGCAGTTTTCGCCTTCTCGCTGTTCGTGGTTGGCTGCTTCGCCGAAGATCTGCGCAATTTCGCCGGCATGGCCCACGGAATCTCGCGCGCGCTGGCCACCGGCGCAGCTTACCTGGTGCCGAACTTTTCGGCCTTCAATGTGATCAGTTCTATCGCCCATGAGCAGCCGGTCGCCGGACAACTCGTTTTCCACAACACGCTCTACGCGCTGTTCTACGCCGTCATGGCTCTGAGCGGGGCGGTGTTGATCTTCGAATACCGTGATCTCAAATGAGCGGCGTGAGACGAGCATTCTGAAATGACCCAGCGCCGCAAGACTTCGATGGTGGCCGGAGCGTGCCTGATTATTTCGCTGGCAGCCAGCGCAGTCGTGCTTCATCGCACCGACATGGCTCGCCCGCAAGCGACGCTCGACGAAGTGCTTTTCCTGAATTCACCGAAGGTCATCGAGCGCGCCAGCCTCGGTTACGACGGCCTGATGGCCTGCCTCTACTGGACGCGCGCCGTGCAGTACTTCGGGGGGCGGCATCACAATGACGCTAAGAGCTACAACCTGCTGGCCCCGCTTCTTGAAATCACCCCCCTCCTCGATCCCCATCTTCTGGTGGCTTACCAGTTCGGCGGCAGTTTTCTCGCTCCCCGCACACCATACGGAGCCGGCCAGCCCGAGCGCGCCATCCAGTTGATGGAATACGGCATTCAGAATAATCCCAACGACTGGCATCTTTACTACAACCTGGGATTCGTCTATTACATGGAGCTCAAGGACTACGCCAAAGCTGCAGACACCTTCGAGCGCGGGTCGCGGGTCCCGAATGCTCATCCCTTCCTCAAAGTGCTGGCGGCGCAGATGGCGCAGCATGCTGGGGAATTTGAGATGGCTCGTCAATTGTGGTCGGCCACTTATCAGACCACCCAGGATCGCCAAATCCGGGCAAACGCGGTCGAACACCTGCGTGCCTTGCGCGTCGACGAAGATGTCACGCATCTCCAGCAAGCCGTTACCCGCTTCGGCGAACGCACCGGACGCTTGCCGGCGAGTATGTCAGAACTTGTGGCAGCGGAAGGAGTTTCGGGAATACCGGCCGATCCCGACGGGAAGCCCTACAAGTTGACTCCTGAAGGCCGGGTCGAGGTTCGTGTGCCCGATGACTTCCCCTTCGCCACCAAGGGACTTCCGCCAGGGTATCAACCGGCGCCGAAATTCCACTCCTTGCCCTAGCCCGCAAGGGAGCGCTGCTCCCGCCGATTCGCCAGCCCCGAGCCTGGTTTCAGACTGTTCCACTAAGTCGATTTCCACAGAAATCTCCCCGGTTCCGTGATAAATTTACATGCCGTTAATACTTGTGTCATCTTGGCGAAACAAGTTTCGACGACACTTGCTCCGCACGGCTCGTAAGACAAGAGACGGGAGTCTACCGGTAGTACCAATGGCGAAGCCACCTCGACAAGCCCCCAGTGCCGCGCCTGCCAGTGATTCTTGGGAGCCGCAGACGTTAGGTTCGACCCCACCAACGGACTCGGTATCGATGGAGGCTGCGTCCATCGCCTCGGAAGACGCATCGGTCCAGCCAAGAAGGGAACCTGGGGAAGACACCCGATTCCTGGCTGGTCCGCTCCGCAATTCGTTTCACGATTACAGACCACATGTGGGTGAGGACCGGGCAGCCACGCCGCACGACGTTCTGGTCGCGCTCACCTACGGGTTGGAGCTGGTGCGGCACGGCGCAATGCTAGTAGCTTCCGAAGGACGTCCGCAGTTAGCTAATCGCGCGGCGCTGGCGATTCTGGAGAAGAAAGATGGTCTTTCGCTTGCGAGGACGGGATTGGTAGCCGACCGCACCGCTGACACAAAGCTACTGCAGAAGCTGCTGCAGGAGGCGATCAAGGCTCCAGAGTTGGGAGAGCCTAAGGATTCTCCCATTACCCTGCCGCGCCGGGCCGCACATAGCGCTCTCATCGTGCGCGTGGTTCCGGGGCCTGGCCTGGACTGCTGGCCCGGTACGGACAATCGTACTGCGCTTTTGAAAGTATACGACCAGGACTTGGGTCTGGATGTAGACGTGGGAACCCTGGTCAGGCTGTACGGTCTCACACGTGGCGAGGCGGTCTTAGCGGCTCATCTCGTACAGGGGAAGTCGATCGAAGATGCCGCAGATGCACTATTCATCAGCACTCACACGGCTAGAACTCATCTTAAACGCATCTTTATGAAGACCGACACTCACCGGCAGCCCGAACTGGTGGTGCGAATCCTCGCGGCTGTTTTATAGTTAGTTCTGCGAACTCGAAATCTTGTTCTATTTGTAAAAGGCCGGCTCTCATGACGCTGTTTCGATAAAATCCCCGGCTCCGCTGCGAAAATGCCCACCTTCCTGAGTCCTCGCCTCGAAGGCAGGAAACTGAAGCCCGCCAAGAAATACCTCATTTGAGGGATTACACGTCTTCTCCAATCCCGGATGATACATGCGGAATGGGGGGCACTATGCAGACTTGGGTTCTTCAGGAAGACGGCTTTCAGGGGAACGTCAAATTGAGTTCGCAGCCCCGCCACAGCTTTTATCGATACTCCCTCTGGCGTGCGCGCACTGGCGAACACCTTTTTGATGGCGCTGCGGGTGATTTGGGCGAGGCATTGGACACCATGCAAGCTCACATCCGTTACCTGTCTGCAGGAAGAAGACTAGCCTCAGGGGAGTAGTTACGTCTTATGAAACCAATTCGACTTGCGCAAGCGGCGCCTGATACTAAGGTAGCTGCAGGTAATCATGAGCGGATGGAGGTCGTTGACCTCGGCCCATTCGATAACAACCGGAACGACGTCCTGGCTCTAAACGACAAGGGGCAGCTTGCCGGTGTGTCGCTCAACCGTGAGACTGGCCGCATTGAGGGCTTCCTGCAAGAAAACGGTGCCCGCAATATGTTGGGGACTCTGGGCGGCTCGTTCAGCATCGCCCGTGACCTTAACAATCACGGCGAAGTGGTCGGCGGCTCCTTGACCGAAGGCGACGAAAACTTTCACGGCTTCCTCTACCGCGACCAACGGCTCTACGACCTGAACGAGTTCCTGGATCCGGGAGATGGATGGGAGATCATTCAGGCCCTCGGCATCAATCACCACGGGGAGATCATCGGAATCGGCTCCAACGCCGGCCATGATCGCATCGTCCTGCTCCGTCCCAGAACCTAAGTTTCCCAGCCAGACATAGCGTCCCGCAAAGTCACGAATCGCCGGGCTTATCTCGCCAGAGTGACCGGCATCACATCCGGCTGTGCCCCCTGCCATAGCTCGCCCATTACCCAGCGACGAAAATAGGAATAGTAAAAAAAGAAGGAACGGCGCGGCCCCCGCCACATGTCGTACTGTCGGGGCACATCCGGGCTGGCGAAGGGATGAAGTCCGCAGCACGGGGCAGTGGGAGCGAGAATGTCCTGGGAAATCGACTACAAGAAAAAACTGCGAACGGCAGACGACGCTTTAGGCTGCGTTCAATCAGGAATGCGAGTTTACATTCAGCCGGGTTGCGCCGAACCAGAAGCGTTAGTGGAGGCGCTGATACGCCGCGCTCCTTTTGTCCACAACGTAGAAATCGTGCACATGATGACCATGGGAGCAGCCCCATATGTAGCGCCAGACATGACGGGACACTTCCGGCACAACGCAATGTTTATTGGCAGTAATGTGCGCGAGGCCATTAACGAAGGACGGGCCGACTACACTCCGATCTATCTCAGCGAGATTGAAGGATTGTTTGAGACCGGCGCCATGCCGATTGACGTCGCCCTGCTTGAACTCTCTCCTCCAGATACGCACGGCTTCTGTAGCTTCGGCGTGGGCGTGGACACGTCGCTGACCGCGGCCAAGTGTGCGCGCTTTGTAGTCGCGCAGATCAACGATCAGATGCCGCGTACCTACGGCGACAGCTTCATTCATGTGACGGAGCTTGACGCCGTGGTGGATGCCTCCCGCCCTCTATGCGCCATCACGCGGCCACAGATTACCGACATGCACCGGGCCATTGCCCGGAATGTCGCGGAGCTGATTGACGACGGCGCCGTATTGCAGACCGGCATCGGTGGAATTCCGGACGCGGTGCTGCCGTTTCTCATGGATCGCAGGGATCTTGCCGTGCACAGCGAGTTGGTTTCGGACGGCGTAATTTCCTTGATCGAAACCGGCGTCATTACGGGTGCGCGCAAGAACTTCAAGCCACGAAAGATCATCCTGGGATTCGCGCTGGGTACGAAGAGACTTTTCGATTTCGTGGACAACAACCCGATTTTCGAATTCCATCCCACGGCCTACACCAACGATCCCGGGCTCATCGCGCGAAACGACAACATGGTAGCCATCAACTCCGCCCTGCAGGTCGATCTCACTGGCCAGGTCTGCTCCGATTCGATCGGGAATCAGTTCTATAGCGGCATCGGTGGACAAGTCGACTTTCTTCGTGGAGCTTCGCGCTCCAAAGGTGGCAGGCCGATCATCGCTATGTCATCGACGGCAAAGGACGGCTCGATCTCGCGAATCGTGCCCATGCTGAGCCCCGGTGCGGGAGTGGTCACTTCGCGGGGGCTGATCCGTTACGTAGTGACTGAATACGGAGTCGCCTATCTACACGGTAAAAGCATCCGCGAACGGGCCCAGGCGCTGATCAACATAGCCCATCCCAAATTTCGTGAAGAACTCTATCAGTTTTGCGAGAAAACCCGGTGGCTGCAGCGGCCTGTGGCGGCGGAAACCGGGGTATCGAGGTGAAAAGCAACGAGGTGAAGCATGGCGGGCCAGGCGCGCGGTAAGGTCACAATTGATATCGATGAATGCAAAGGGTGTGGGCTCTGCGTTGAGTCTTGCCCACCTAAATGCCTGCATCTCGCCGCGGAGCTGAGTCCGTACGGATTTCACCCGGCGCGTTATAACGGGCAGAACTGCACGGCTTGCGGAATCTGCTTTTATTGCTGCCCCGAGCCCGGCGCGATTACGGTCTATCGCATAAGAGCGAAAGGCAAAACCTTTGCAGCCGCGCTGGGAGGCGAACATGCGGCAGCTGTGTAAAGGCAACGTGGCGGTGGTGAAGGGCGCGATCCTCGCCGGCTGCCGCGCCTACTACGGATATCCGATTACGCCGGCCAGCGAAATCGCAGAGGCTGCAGCGCTCTACTTCCCGCAGATCGGCGGCACTTTTCTGCAAGCAGAGAGCGAAGTCGCCGCCATCAACATGGTATATGGCGCGGCGGCCGCCGGAACCCGCGTGATGAGTGGGTCCTCAGGGCCCGGGCTCAGCCTGATGCAGGAAGGTATGTCTTATCTGGCCGGCGCGGAGTTGCCCTGCGTAATCGTCGATATAATGCGCGCCGGACCGGGGCTGGGTAACATCGCCCCCGAACAAAGCGACTATTTCGCCGTGGTGAAGGGAGGCGGCCATGGCAACTACCGCAATATCGTGCTGGCTCCCGCCTCGGTGCAGGAGATGGCCGATCTAACTATGTTGGCATTCGAACTCGCAGACAAATACCGTAACCCAGCGGTTGTGCTGGCCGACGGTTTCGTCGGCCAAATGATGGAGCCTCTCGATCTTGAATATCGCAAGATTCAGCCGCCGGAAAAACCGTGGGCGGTAAAAGGCACGCCGGAGACCCGAGCTAACCTGATCAGTTCCATCTTTCTGGAGAGCGATGAATTGGAAGAGCACCAGCGCAGAATGGAAGCCAAGTACCTCCGCGCGCAAGAGGCTGAACCGCGTTACGAGCTATGCCGCACCGAAGACGCCGAGGTGCTGCTCGTTGGCTACGGGATTGTGTCCCGGGTGTTGCTTTCGACGGTCGAAGCCTTGCGCAGGGACGGTTTGAAGGTGGGACTGTTCCGCCCCATCACTCTGTGGCCCTATCCGTCACAGGCTCTGGCGAAAGCGGCAGCGCAGGTGGAAAAGGTGATCGTGGTTGAGTTGAGCAACGGACAGATGGTGGAAGATGTGCGCCTGGCGCTGAATGGCAAGGTGCCGGTGGAATTTTACGGCCGGGTGGGTGGGAACGTTCCCTCGGTCGTGGAGTTGCGGCAACAGGTGTTAAGCCGAATGGGTGCAGCGGTGTAAAGGCAGTCGAACCGCGGCTGGCACGAAGGGGAAAATAAAAATGGAAGCCGACAGCGTGATCAGCTTGGATGATCAGGAAGTTGGGTGCGAAGGCAAGTCCGGCGGCGAGCCTGATGCCAGCCTTGAAGTCGACCAAAACGGATACGAGGTAATCCACTCCAAGTCGCCGCTGTTCTATGACCTCTACGAACGCAAATCAGAACTGAAGCGTCAGACCCACTACTGTCCCGGCTGCGGGCACGGAATCGTGCACAAGCTGATTGCCGAAGCCCTGCAGGAGCTTGGGTTGCAGGATCAGACGATCCTCGTCAGCCCCGTAGGCTGTTCAGTATTTGCTTACTATTATTTTGATGTAGGCAATGTGCAGGTGGCCCACGGCCGCGCTCCGGCGTCGGCTACGGCAATCAAGCGATCTTGCCCGGATAAGATTGTCCTCGCCTATCAGGGAGACGGCGACCTGGCGGCAATCGGGACCGCCGAGATCGTGCACGCCGCCAATCGCGGGGAAAAGATCACCGTCTTCTTCGTGAACAACGGAATCTACGGCATGACCGGCGGACAAATGGCGCCGACCACGCTGGTTGGGCAGAAGAGCACCACTTCTCCCTGGGGCCGGAGGCCGTCGAATGAGGGCTTCCCGCTGCACATGGCGGAACTTCTCGCTACCCTCGAAGCGCCGGCATACATCGAACGCGTCGCACTTTCCGACAACAAGAACATCATGAAAGCGCGCCGCGCCGTCCGCAGGGCGCTCGAGACCCAGCGCGACGGCACGGGCTTTTCGTTTGTCGAAATCTTGTCGCCGTGTCCGACCATTTGGGGCAAAGAACCGGTGGATGCACGGCGTTGGGTTCTGGAGAAGATGACACCCGTTTTTCCTCTGAATGTCTTCCGCGATCGCCAGCCTGAGATTCCAGTTGGTAATGAACCGCCGCAGCGGGCCGTAGCAGATGTGCTTGACCTCACTCCGAAAGCCGAAACACCTGACGCGACGAAATCGCAGCGTTTCCATCATTTCAAAGATGTCAAGATCAAGATCGCAGGCTTCGGCGGACAGGGCGTGCTGCTGTTGGGTCAACTCCTGATCGAAATGGGTATGCGCGAAGGGCTGGAAGTGAGCTGGCTGCCATCTTACGGGCCGGAGATGCGCTCCGGCAGCGCTCACTGCCATGTGTGTTTGTCGAAACAGCGGATCGGGTCGCCTCTGGTCTCGCAGCCCAATGTCCTGTTGGCCTTGAATGAGTTCTCGCTGCGGAAATTTGTGTCTGAGGTGCCGAGCGGCGGCCTCATTCTTTACAACGGCACCGGGCTCCCTTCCGGCTTCACCGCGCCGGGGGTGCAGGCCCTAGCGATTCCCGCCGCCGACATCGCTGACAAACTCGGTTCCACGAAAGCGGCCAACATCGTGATGCTCGGCGCTCTCCTTGAAGAAACTGAGTGTCTATCTTCCAAAACAGCTCTGAGCGTACTCGAAGACAAGGTGAAAAAAATCGATCTGCTGGAAATCGACCGCAATGCGCTCACCGCGGGCCGCCTGTTTGTCGATGACCAGGCGCACATTGGCGCGGTAAGTCAGCCCGACGGCTTCGCTTAGCCTCTGATCGCACCTCGCCCCCTTCGCATTGTGACCGCGATCACCAAGCCTTTTAAGCCTGGTTTCCCCACCTCGGAGTCACGATTCAGGGTGACCTGGATCACTGCACCTTCACCCCGATACGTTGAAACTCTCAACTAGGCAACTGTGAGGTTGCTGAGTTCTCTTACATCTTGTTCCTGAAAGGTCGGAATGGTGGTTACTTTCGCAATACATATCGACCGCGGATGTAGCCGCTGATTTCATCGGGTCGCAAAACTACATATCGAGAGGAAACGTAATCAGATGAAGACCACAAAGCTGGTGATGCTGGTACTGACAATTGCGGTCGCCCTGTTCATCCTCATCCCCAATCTGTCCTGGGCCGCCGATGACGGAGCTTCGCTCTACAAAACCAAGTGTGCAGCCTGCCACGGCGCCGATGCAGCCGGTAAGCCCGCAGCCAAGATTCCGAGCCTGATTTCAGACGATGCCAAGAAGGCATCGGATGACGATCTGGCCAAGTCGGTTACAGAAAAAGCGAAGCACCCGGCTGGGGTCAAGAGTCTGCCCGCAGACCAGGTGAAAGCACTGGTGTCCTACATACGAACGCTGCAGAAGTAGAAATTGGCTGTTCCTTCGCACACCGCCGCTGACGCTAATTGGCGGGCCGCGGCGCAGGAAGGTATGAGTGCGACTATGCGGGTGTCCGGCTCAATTCGGCGGACCGAACGGAAAAACATCCGCTTCGCCGCCAATCGGCAATCCGCTTCCTCAGTAGTCTTCCCGGGAGGAACAGCCCGCGCGGGTCCGGATGCTCACCACTCCGGACCCGGCTTTTTCTTCCCAGTTGGCCCGCCAAAGATCTTCTGCACGGTCTCCAGGTCTGTCCCGTTACCGCGTTTCACCCTGCACTTTATTTCACCGGGACGGACGCACCACGTGGGATCAGCAAGGAGCAATTACCCATGAGCAAGGCCCTGCTGTATGACGCGACCATGTGCATCGGCTGCAAACAGTGCGAAAGCGCCTGCGCGCAGCAGAACAAGTTGCCGTACGACGACAAAATAGCGGCGGAGTCGGTGCAGTCAGAACATAAGTACACGGTCGTCATGACCAAAGACGACAAGTTCATGCGCCGGCTCTGCATGCACTGCGAGCATCCTGCATGCGCTTCGGCCTGTCCGGTCGGCGCCTTCCATAAGACTAAGGAAGGTCCCGTCGTATATGACGTCTGGAAGTGCATCGGCTGCCGCTACTGCATGGTAGCCTGCGCCTTTGCCCAGCCGAAGTATGAATGGCATTCGCGCAATCCGCGGGTCCGCAAATGCATCATGTGCCCGGAGCGCCTGGTCGCCGGCAAGCAGACGGCATGTGCTGAGATCTGTCCCACGGGCGCCACCAAGTTCGGGGACCGCGACGACCTCATCCGCGAGGCTCAGCAGCGTATTCGCGAGAATCCATCCACCTACGTGCCCCGGATTTATGGCCTCAACGAGGTCGGCGGAACCTGTGTCCTTATTCTCTCCAGCATGAACGTTGAAGAGTATGGATATCCAGCATCCGCGAAAATTGGCGACACTCCGATGCCGGAATATACCGGGCGCGTGATGTCGAAAGTTCCAGACTTCATCCCTGTCTGGTCGCTGGTGTTGGGCGGTATTTACTGGATTTCGCATCGCCGCGAAGAAGTCGCCGCCGCAGAAGCAGAGGAGACAAAAGACGAGAACGGGAGTAAGCGATGAAGATCAAACTGACCTTCTGGAGAGTTGTATTCATTCTGATTATGGCCGCGGGCTTGTACTCCACATTCGTTCGCTACTTCTATGGCCTGGGTGCAGTCTCGAACATGACCGATCAATTTCCCTGGGGACTGTGGATCGGCTTCGACTGCCTGTGCGGGGTCATGCTGGCGGCAGGCGGCTTTTGCGTGATTGGCGCGGTGTACTTGTTCAACGTGCAGCGGCTGCATAGTGTAGTGCGTCCCGCCGTGCTGACAGCATTCCTGGGCTATTTGTTGTTCATCGTGGGGCTGCTGTTCGACCTGGGCCGCCCCTGGTACATCTGGCATCAGCTCATCTACATGAACCCGCACTCGGTCATGTTCGAGGTCGGCATGTGTGTGATGACCTACACCACGGTGCTCTTCTTCGAATTTCTTCCCAGCGTGTTCGAGCGCTTCAATCTCAGGGCGCCAATCAAATGGATTAAGAATATCTACCCCGTTTTAGTCGTCCTGGGCATCCTGCTCTCCACTCTGCACCAGAGTTCGCTCGGATCGCTCTATCTGATCATGCCGAGCAAGCTGCATCCCTTCTGGTATACGCCCGCGCTGCCGTTCCTCTTCTTTGGATCGGCGATATCAGTGGGCTTGGCCATGACCATCTTCGAGTCCACGCAGAGCGCGAAAGCCTTTGGCCGTCACCTTGAACTGTCAGTTTTGGTTGAGCTCGGCGGGGCCCTGTTGGTTGCTCTCTGGGTTAACGCTCTTCTGCGCTTCGAGGATTATTTTCATCGTGGCATGTTGGGACAAATTATCAAACCTGGTTACGAAGCGTATTTTCTGTGGCTGGAGCTGAGCCTGGCCTTCGTGATTCCCATTACGATGCTCAGCTTCAAGAAAGTCAGACTATCGCCCAGCGGCTTGTACCTGGCCTCCGTCATCAGTCTGCTGGGTTTCATCACCAATCGCCTCAATGTCAGCCTCATCGGCTTTGAGACCTACGTCGGCCATCACTATCTGCCGAAGTGGACGGAGTTCTCGGTGACCCTGATGATCATCGCGATGGGCTTCGCTTTGTTCGGGCTGGCCGTGAAGTACCTGCCTATCTTCCCCGAACAGGAACAGGCAGCAAAGAAGCTCGTACGAACCGAAAGCAGGCCTGTGGCTGGCGCCGCGGTATTGGGCCATGCGGGAGACTGAGCCAAATCCTGACGATCAGGCCTTCAGGCGCCTGACCAACAGCGTTAGTGCAAAGTTGATCGGATCTCTGCTGGCCGTCATGATCGTCATCTTTGTTCTGCTGGGGTACTTGAATATCCGCTTGCACCGCCAGCACCTGGAAGAAGACACGCTGGCCAGCGCCGACCGAGTCAGCGACGTGATCAAGCGCAGCGCCACGTACTACATGATGCGCAACGATCGCGAGGGGCTCTACCACACCATTCAAACCATGGCGGATGAACCCGGAATGGTCAAGGTGCGCATCCTCGACCAGGAAGGGCGGGTCAGCTATTCCACCGATGCGGTGGAAGTCAGCCACGTTCTCGATAAGACAGCCGAAGCCTGCTACGGCTGTCACATTCAATCGCAGCCGCTGACGCGTCTCAAACGTCCCGACCGCTTTCGTATTTATCGCAATGCGTCCGGGCAACGGGTGCTGGGAATTATCACGCCTATAGAAAATCAACCCAGTTGCTCGAACGCCGAGTGCCACGCGCATCCCGCAGACCAGCGTGTTCTGGGCGTGCTGGATACAAATCTGTCGTTGGCGAAGGCTGATGCGCAACTCGTGGTCAGCAACAACCGGACACTGTCTTATACGGCAGGAGCGATGCTGATTGTCGCGGTACTGAGCTGGCTGTTCGTGTGGCGAGTCGTCGACAAACCCATCAAGGCGCTCAAAAGCGGTACGGAACACCTTTCGCGTGGGGATCTTGGTTATCAGATCGAGGTACGGTCCCGTGACGAAGTGGGGGACCTGGCGCGTTCGTTCAACGACATGAGTCTGCAGTTGCGGGAAGCGAATGAAGAAATCGTCACCTGGGCAAAGACCCTAGAAGATCGCGTCGAGCAGAAGACGAAAGAGCTCAGGAGTGCCCACGATCACGTGCTGCACGTGGAAAAAATGGCCTCCCTTGGCAAGATGGCGGCGGTGGTGGCACACGAGGTGAACAACCCGCTCTCCGGCATTCTGACCTATGCCAAGCTGCTCCGGAAGTGGGTAGCGTCTGGTCAAGCCGAGCGTGAAAAACGCGAGGAGGCGATGCAATGTCTTGAGTTGATCGCCGCGGAAAGCCGGCGGTGCGGCGAACTGATCAAGAACCTGCTCAGTCTTTCACGCACTGCCCCCATGAACGTGCAGTCCACAGACCTGCACGAAGTGATCGATCGTTGTCTGCTGCTGGTGAGGCATCAACTGGAACTTGTCGGAATCGAATTGCAACTCAAGCTTGCGGACGACGTGCCGCGAGTGCCCTGCGATCCAGCGCAAATGGAACAAGTCCTGCTGGCGCTAATTATGAATGCCATCGATGCCATGCCTCATGGCGGTTGCCTCTGGATCGAGACACGGATAGGCCGCGACGAGACGGAAGTCGAAATCGAGATGCGCGACGACGGAGCCGGAATCGCTCCCGACGTACTGCCGCAGATCTTCGAGCCTTTTATGACAACAAAAGAAAGTGGCCGCGGGGTCGGGCTGGGCCTGGCGATCAGTCGCGGCATTGTGGAGCGGCATAACGGCCGCATCGAGGTCGCATCGGAGCTGGGCCGGGGCACTACGTTCACCGTGACCCTGCCCTGTCAAACGCTTGAGGCTTCGCTGGCGGCGGCCGGCGACGGAAATTCGGCAATGAAGGCGAGGTGATTGAAGTGAGCACACTGGGAAAGCTTCTGATTGTGGACGACGAGCTGAGCGTGCGCGACTCGCTGGGCAAATGGTTTCGCGAAGAAGGCTATGAC
>Ga0074045_10003777_pt1 | contig 13587 bp, 10 predicted proteins | sample BogForMeECP23OM2_FD_94442 | JGI IMG/M metagenome (GOLD analysis project Ga0074045, IMG submission 94442) | Bog forest soil microbial communities from Calvert Island, British Columbia, Canada - Bog Forest MetaG ECP23OM2 | ecosystem: Environmental > Terrestrial > Soil > Wetlands ... | reverse complement strand
GCTTTGTCAACATGCCGCCGAGCGTCTCCCCGTCGGCGGAAAACTGCTGATACGTGCCGAGCGCACCAGCGTGGGCGCCCGCTTTTTGCCAGCCGAATAGCTCGCCATAAAAAGCGAACGCCTTTTCCCAGTCGGCGGCGAGCAACTCATGCCAGCCGACGCGGCAGGGCGCGCCCAGTTCGGCGGACTGCGCTTGGCCGGCGTTCAGCCCTTTGACCAAAGCAAGCGTCGCCATTTGCGGATCGGCGACGATGGAAAAGCGGCTGATGCCGGGGACGTCCGTCGGTGGGAGGTGCACCGCTCCCCCAAGCTGCTTGATCCGGTCGACCGCAGAGTCCACATCGTCGACTCCGACATATCCGATCCAGTGCGCCGGCGCGCCCGTTTTCTGCCCGTCCTCTGGCATGTTCGTCAACCCGGCGACGGGGAGGTCAGCGACGGTAAACAGACTATAACCTAGAGCGGGCGCGGAAGCGTCTCGGGCGCCCCAGCCCACGACATTGGCGTAGAAGAGCTTGGCGGTTTTCATGTCCGTCGTCATCAGCTCGTACCAGACGAAACGGCCGTGAGAATTGCCCATGTCTGTGTCTCCATTCGAGCTGGCAAAGAGGTCGCGCCGCCCTTTGGGTCTTGATATGGCCCAGGCCGAAGCCTTGGCGAGGTGGTTGAAGGAGGAGCTTCGCCGGGGGGACATCGTCACCGAGGAGCGGCGACGAGCCGCACTCGAGATGGGACGATCAGTGAGCGCGCTCGTTCCCGATCTCGCGAACCCACTCGCGGAGCTAGCGACATCCGCCATCGCTGAGGCGACGGACCCCAGCCGGCTGCGGGCCTACGCGGCGGTGATTGGGGCGGTGGCGGACAAGCTCGACGGCGCCACCGCAAACGCCCTTGTCGAGCGGCTGGTTTCGGCCATCGCCGAGACGATAGACTCGGACCAGCTTGAGGCCTACGCGGCGGCGATCGGAGCGGTGGCAGACAGGCTCGACGGCGCCACCGCAAACGCCCTTGTCGGGGTGCTGGTTTCGGCCATCGCCGAGACGACGGACTGGGACCAGCTGCAGGCCTACGCGGCGGCGATCGGGGCGGTGGCGGACAAGCTCGACGGCGCCGCTGCGCGGGCTGCGGCAAGCGCCCTTGTCGAGCGGGTGGTTCCGGCCATCGTAGGGGCCACAAATTCCAACCAGCTGCAGGCCTACGCGGCGGCGATCGGGGCGGTAGCGGACAAGCTCGACGGCGCCGCTGCGCGGGCTGCGGCAAGCGCCCTTGTAGCGCGGGTGGTCTCCGCCATCGCCGAGACGACAGATCCCCGCCAGCTGCGGGCCTACGCGGCCGCGATCGGGGCGGTGGCGGACAGGCTCGGCGGCGCCACCGCGCGCGCGGCCGTCGAGCTTGTGGTCTCCGCTATCGCTGAGGCGACGGACTGGGACCAGCTGCAGGCCTACGCGGCGACGATCGGGGCGGTGGCGGACCAGCTCGACGGCGCCACCGCGCGGGCCGCGGCAAGCGCCCTTGTCCAGCGGGTGGTTCCGGCCATTGCGGGGGCGACAAATTCCAGCCAGCTGCAAGCTTACGCGGCGGCGATCGGGGCGGTGGCGGACAGGCTCGACGGCGCCGCCGCAAACGCCCTTGTCGAGCGGGTGGTTCCGGCCATTGCGGGGGCGACACATTCCAACCAGCTGCAAGCCTACGCGGCGGCGATCGGGGCGGTGGCGGACAGGCTCGACGGCGCCACCGCGCGGGCTGCGGCAAACGCCCTTGTCGAGCGGGTGGTTCCGGTCATCGCGGGGGCCACAAATCCCAACCAGCTGCGGGCCTACGCGGCCGCGATCGGGGCGGTGGCGGACAGGCTCGACGGCGCCGCCGCACGGGCTGCGGCAAACGCCCTTGTCGAGCGGGTGGTTCCGGCCATCGCAGGGGCGACAAATTCCAACCGGCTGCAGGCCTACGCGGCAGTGATCGGGGCGGTGGCGGACAAGTTCGACGGCGCCGCGGCAAACGCCCTTGTCGAACGGGTGGTTCCGGCCATCGCAGGGGCGACAAATCCCGGCCAGCTGCAGGCCTACGGCACGGTGATCGCGGCGGTGGCGGACAAGCTCGATGGGGCCGCCGCGCGTGCCACCGTCGAGCGGGTGGTCCCTGCCATTGCCGAGACGACGGACTCGGACGAGCTGCAGGCCTACGGCACGGTGATCGCGGCGGTGGCGGACAAGCTCGACGACGGCGCGACCGCGCGAGCTGCCGTCGAGCGGGTGGTTTCGGCCATCGCCGAGACGACTGACTGGGACCAGCTGCAGGCCTACGGCACGGTGATCGCGGCGGTGGCGGACAAGCTCGACAGTGGCACCGCGCGGGTTGCGGCAAACGCCCTTGTCGAGCGGGTAGTTCCGGCCATCGCCGAAACGCTGGACTCGGACGAGCTGCAGGCCTACGCGGCGGCGATCGGGGCGGTGGCGGACAAGCTCGACGGCAGCACCGCGCGCGCTGCGGCAAACGCCCTTGTCGAACGGGTGGTCTCGGCCATCGCGGGGGCGACAAATCCCCGCTGGCTGCAGTCCTACGCGGCGGCGATCGTCTCAGTGAAGGCTCAGCTGAGCCGCGAAGTGTGGCTTTTCGGTGCAACCGAGATCATGAAGCATCCGCTCGCCGCGCTTGGGGATACAGACAGGATCCTTGCAGAGGCCATCGGCAACGCTACTGGATGGCCTGAACGCACCGACCTGAGCCTATGGGAGGGTGTATTTGAGCTCACGAAGCGTGACCCCTGGCTTCCGCTCTCCCGGCCGCCGCAACCGGCCGAGACCGTGCTCGCGGAATTTCGCCATTTATTGGATCACGGTCCCCCGCTGCCGCGCTTGCAAGAAACCTCGGCCTAGCGGGAGCCTCCATCAGCAGAAGGGACCGCCAAGGTTTCGAGCGTCTTCCCAGCTGTGTCGATCGTGGCGGCAGCGCTCGACCGCTGCCTTGACGGGCACGGCTACATTCTCCCGGGGCTCGGCAACGCCGGCGACCGCCTCTTCGGAACCAAGTAGCCGGGCTGGCTACATCGAGCTGCGGCAGCTGCCATGCCTGGGTGAAGGTGTATTCCACTCGCCAAACCGCCGGCACCTCGCCCCCGCTAGCGCCCGAGCGGCAGCAAGCCGAAAACAACGATACGGTCGAAGGGCGTGCAATCCTGCCCCTGCGGACTCAGACGCGAGGGCTTGCGACCATTGCCCGTCAGCCTCCCGCCCGCCTCAGACGGGCTGAGGACTCGCGCGCCGCCCCGGGAGCGGCTCGGATTGCACCTCTTGCTCGGCCGCCAGCAGCTCCTCCCGGCGGCCGAGCCACAGCGCGTTGACGAGCCACAGCGTGGCGATCGGGACTTGTATACGGCATGCATATCGCGATTTTATTAATATAATAAGCTATATTATGTGCTGATTCAGCAAGATCGAGATATGCGGCTGAGTTCCGCTGCCGATCCGTTGCCGACCCGATTTTGACGCACCCGATTTCCGCTGTCGCCCGTGTCGGCCCAATCACATTCAAACGACTGATATAAAATAGATTTTTGTCGGTAACGGAGAAATTTGCAGGTGCAAAAACAGATTTTTCCGCTGTCGACAGGGGAATTGCGACGGGTTCGTCTTCGGCCTGGGATCAACTCTCGTCCAGCCTCGAACCTTGCCTGTCGGGTCGTCGGGCCCGCTGTCCCCGTGATGGCCGCCGCGCCGCCGGCGAGCGCGGTCAGCGCTGCTCGCCGAGATAGGCGGCGATGACCTCGGGGCTGGTGCGAACCTCGTCGGGGGGGCCGTCGGCGATCTTGCGGCCGTAGTCGAGCACGACGACGCGGTCGGAGATGTCCATTACCACCCCCATGTCGTGCTCGATCAGCGCGATCGTGGTGCCGAACTCGTCGTTGACGTCGAGGATGAAGCGGCACATGTCCTCCTTTTCCTCGACGTTCATGCCCGCCATCGGCTCGTCGAGCAGCAGCAGCTCCGGCTCCATTGCCAGCGCGCGGCCGAGCTCGACGCGTTTTTGCAGCCCATAGGGCAATCGGCCGACCGGCGTCTTGCGAATGGTTTGGATCTCGAGAAAGTCGATGATCCGCTCGGCATGGGCCCGGTGCTCGAGTTCTTCGCGTTCTGCCGGCCCGAAATAGACCATCTGCCACAGAAAGTTGCGGCGCATCCGCAAGAGCCGCCCGGTCATGATGTTGTCGAGCGTCGTCATCCCCTTGAACAGCGCTACGTTTTGGAAGGTGCGTGCGATACCTTGGGAGGCGGCGTGATAGGGACGCATATGCCCGCGGGTCTCGCCCTTCCAGGTGATCGTGCCGGCCTGTGGGTGGTAAAAGCCGTTGATCACGTTCAGCATCGAGGTCTTGCCGGCGCCGTTCGGCCCGATCATCGCCAGGATCTCGTGGCGCCGGATCTCGAGGCTGATCGCGTTGAGCGCGGTGATCCCGCCAAAGGCGAGGCTGATCTGCTCAGCCGTCAGGATCGGCTCGCCGATCCGCTTCTCGGGCATACGCCGGTCAGCAGCTCGCGCCGATGTCAGCCCCCACCCTCCCGCTGACGCGGGTCCCTCCCTCCCCCGTATCGACGGGGGAGGGTTGGGGTGGGGGTTTTTCCGACACCACGGGTTCCACCGCCGGCAAGCTCGTCGCGACGTTGCGGATGGCGAGCTCAGCGCGCATGCGGCCCTTGCGACCGTCCTCAAAGGTGATCTCGGTCTCGATGCGGCCGGTCGGGCGTCCCGAATAGAGTGCCTCGACTAGGGGCTGGTAGCGGGCCGCGATAATCCGGCGCCGGACTTTGCGGGTGCGGGTCAGCTCCCCGTCATCCGCGTCGAGCTCCTTGTGGAGGACCAGGAAACGGCGAATTTGCGAGGCGGCGACGGCCGGCTCGGCGGCGAGATCCCGGTTAACCTGCTCGACGCAGCTCTGCAGCAGGTCGTAGACCGTATCTTGGGCAGCGAGATCCTGGTAGGAGGCGTAGGCGAAGCCGCGCCGCTCCACCCAGTCGCCGACCGCTTCGAGGTCGATGTTGAGAAAGGCGGCAACAAACGGCCTGCCGTCGCCGAACACCACCGCTTCCTTGATCCAGGAAAAGAATTTGAGCTTGTTCTCGAGGTATTTCGGAGCAAACAGAGAGCCGTCTTCGAGCCTCCCGACATCCTTGGCGCGGTCGATGATCTTCAACTGCCCGTCGCCATCGAAAAACCCGGAATCGCCGGTGTGGACCCAGCCGTCCGGCCGTTTCGTTTCGACCGTCGCTTCCGGATCCCGGTAATAACTCTGAAATGCGCCCGGGCTCTTGAACAATACCTCGCCGTCATCGGCGATGCGGATGTCGACTCCCTTGATTGGCGGCCCGGCCGTGTCGGGCTTCACCTCCCCGTCCTTCTGGATGCACAGAAACACCGAGCTTTCGGTCATCCCGTAAAGCTGCTTCAGATTAATGCCGAGCGAGCGATAGAAGATGAAGAGGTCAGGCCCGATCGCCTCGCCCGCGGTGTAGGCGACGCGGACCCGGCTGAGGCCGAGCGTGTTCTTGAGCGGGCCATAGACCAGCACATCGCCGAGCCAATAGAGCAGCCGATCGACAAATGACACCGATTGCCGGTCGAGGATCGGCAATCCGACCCGCTTTGCCACACGCAAGAAGTAATGGAAGAGCTTGCGCTTTGCCCAGCCGGCATCTTCCATCCGGATCATGACCTGGGTCAGGATATTCTCGAAGATGCGCGGCGGCGCGAAGAAATAGGTCGGGCCTAGCTCGCACAGGTCGAGCATGACCGTCGCCCCCGATTCCGGGCACGAGGTGCAAAAACCGGCGCAATAGGCCTGGACGTAGGAGAAGATGTGCTCGCCGATCCATGCCATCGGCAGATAGGCGAGCACTTCCTCGCGATCAGTTAAGCCCTCGAATACGATGGCGTTCGTGGCGGTGACGATGATGTTGTCAAAGCTGAGAACGACCCCCTTCGGCCGTCCGGTCGTGCCGGAGGTGTAGAGGATGATCGCGGTGTCGCCGCCGCTTCCTTTGGCGATCTCGCCGCGAAAGAAGTCGCGGTTGTCGCCGGCGAACTCGCGGCCGCGCTGCTGTACCGTCGCGTAATTGACCAGAAAGGGTTGGTCGTAGTGCCGCAGGCCGCGCGGGTCGGAAAAGATCACCGTCTCGAGGCGCGGGCAGCGCTCCTTGATTGCCAGAAGCTTGTCGACCTGTTCCTGGTCTTCGGCGACTGCGAAGCGAACTTCGGCGTGATCGAAGACGAAGGCCATCTCCTCGGCGATTGAATCCTGATAGATCGGCACCGGCACGCCGCCCAAGGCCTGGGTCGCGGCGATCGCCCAGTAAAGCCGCGGCCGGTTGTCGCCGATGATCGCGAGCTTGTCGCCGCGGCGAAACCCCATCGCGAAAAGACCGCAGCCGAATGCTTCGACCTCGGCGCCGACCTCTGCCCAGGTCCAGCTCTGCCAGATGCCGCAATCCTTTTCGCGGTTGGCCGGCCGGTCCGGCCGCAGCCGCGCATGCTTGAGCAACAGCTTCGGAAAGGTGTCGGGCGCGCTCAGCGTCATCAATGCTCCTGGAGCGCCGTTGACCCTTTGCCGCCTCCCTGCGCTCGTGGCGTGTACCTAGTCGGATCGCCTCTACCGGTCAAGCGCACGCCCACGACGGGAGACTTCGGACCCTGGCGGCGTTCACACGATCATGTCGACCTTTCTTCGAGGACCCGGACACGCGGCAGTCCGCTGTTGCTGATTATGCATCGCCCGCAGCTCGTCGAGCATGAGCGCTTGATTGTTGTCGAGACGCCGCACGATCGCGGCCAGTACATCCACATCGTCGCGCAGGATGCGGATTTCGGAGAGAACGCGCTGGAGCTGTGCGGCGATGAATTCGAGCGTGACCGGGCGATCTTCTGACATCATCTGCTATCGCTAATGCCGCAGCAGCACGGGCTGGCGCTGGCGCCCCCAAGTGCCAGGTCGGGCTTCGAACACACCGGCGAGCGGCGTTCCACAATCGCGGCAACGCCCGTCCTCGGCGAGATACCATCGGGTCAGCTCGAACCAGTCGCGGCCGATCAAGAGCGCGCCACAGCCGTGGCACCAGGTGCTGCCGCCCGCCGGGTCGTGGACATTGCCGGTGTAGACATGCCGCACACCATTTGTGCGGGCGATGTCGCGGGCGCGCGATAGGGTCGCGGGTGGGGTCGCCGGCTTGTCGCGCATTTTCCAGTCGGGGTGGAACGCCGTGAAATGCAGCGGCACGTCGGGGCCGAGCGCATCCGTCACCCAGCGGCTCAACGCGTCGATCTCGCCGTCGGAATCGTTCTCGCCGGGGATCAATAGAGTGGTGATCTCGAACCAGACGTTGGTTTCCTGCTTGAGGTAGACGAGGGTGTCCTGGACCTCGTCGAGATGGCCCCCGCAGACCGTCCGGTAGAAGTTCTCGGTGAACGCCTTCAGATCCACATTCGCCGCATCCATGTGGGCGAAGAATTCCCGGCGCGCTTCGGGTGCCACATAGCCCGCCGTCACCGCGACCGTAGCAAGGCCGGCTGCGCGGCAGGCCTTGGCCGTGTCGATCGCGTATTCGAGAAAGATCACCGGGTCGTTGTAAGTGAACGCCACCGAGCGGCAACCGAGCTGCACCGCGGCAGCGGCGATCGCCGCGGGATCGGCGCGATCGTTCAACCGGTCGATCTCGCGCGCCTTCGAGATGTCCCAGTTCTGGCAGAACTTGCAGGTGAGGTTGCATCCCGCGGTGCCGAACGACAGGACCGGGGTGCCGGGGAGAAAATGGTTCAGCGGCTTTTTCTCGATCGGATCGACGCAAAAGCCGGATGAGCGCCCATAAGTGGTGAGCACCATGGCGTCGCCCGCGCGCGCACGCACGAAGCACAACCCGCGCTGGCCCTCGTGCAGCTTGCAAAAGCGCGGACAGACATCGCACTGGATGCGGCCGTCGGCGAGCCGATGCCAGTAGCGCGCCGGGAAATGCGAACCCTCTAATTCCATAACCGAGAACGGAACTCCAACGGTAGGGTTGTACTCGAAAACCCCCACCTTGATATAATGTAGGCAGTATCGTGTTGGAGGCCCACCCTTTGCCCGCCATCCGTCCTGCTGCGGTCGCCGGATCGTTCTACCCGGCCGCTGCCGTCGAGCTCGAGCGACAGATCGCTGGCTTCCTCGGCAGCGCGGGGACTGCTGCCACCGAGCCCGTGCCCAAAGCGCTGATCGTGCCGCATGCCGGTTACATTTACTCCGGGCCGATTGCCGCTGCCGCTTATGCCCGGCTCGCTCCGGCCCGCGGCCGCATAACGCGCGTGGTGGTCCTCGGACCGTCACACTTTGTCGGCTTCCGCGGGCTGGCAGCGGGCTCGGCTGAGGCTTGGCAGACACCCTTGGGCACGGTGCCGATCGATCGCTCTCTGGTCGGACGTCTCATCGAAGCAAAGCTGGTCGGCATGCTCGACGACGCGCATGCGCGAGAGCACTCGCTCGAGGTCCAAATCCCATTTCTGCAAGCGGTGCTCGGCGAGTTTTCTCTCGTGCCGATTGTCGCCGGCAATGCCGCTCCCGAAGCGGTGTCGGCGCTGCTGGACGCCGTCTGGGGCGGGCCCGAGACATTGATCGTTATCTCGACCGATCTCTCGCACTACCTCGATTACCGCACCTGTCAGGAGACCGACCGCCGTACCGCCGACGCGATTGAACGTCTCGACGCGGACGCTCTCGGACCCGACACCGCCTGCGGGCGAGTACCGGTGCGCGGCCTGCTGGTCGCCGCAAAGCACCGCGGCATGAGCATCGCTAGGCGCGACTTGCGCAATTCCGGCGACACCGCCGGTCCACGCAATCGGGTGGTCGGCTACGGCAGCTGGGCGCTATTCGAGCCTGCGGGTCGCCAGCCCGCAGAGGATCTCGCGGGGGTCGAGGCAGCGCTAGGCTCGGTCGGCCGGACATTGATCGAACTCGCCTGCGCCTCGATCGCCAATGGGCTGACCGCCGGCCGCCCAAAGCCCGTCACAGTCACCCCGGATTTGCCCGCGATATTGGCGGCCCCCGGTGCCGTCTTTGTTACCTTGCACCGAGGCAGCCAGTTGCGAGGCTGCGTCGGCTCGCCGCTCGCGCAGCGCCCCTTGATCGCCGATGTCGCCGACAACGCCTTCAAGGCCGCCTTCAAGGACCCTCGGTTTCCGCCTCTGCGGCGCGAAGAACTCACGGACCTGGACCTGTCGATCGCCGTGCTGACGCCCCCGGTGCTGATGCGCTTCGATGACGAGATCGATCTATTGCGGCAGCTGCGGCCTGGCCGCGACGGCCTGATCATCGAAGACGGCTCGCGACGGGCGCTTTTTCTGCCCGCGATGTGGCGGCAATTGCCGGAGAAGCGCCAATTCCTCAGCCAGCTCAAGCACAAGGCCGGGCTCGATGTCGATCATTGGTCCCCAGCCCTCAAGACCGCCCGTTTCCAGTCGGTCGAGATCAGGCAAGAGCCGCCGAATGTCTTGCAGATACTGGTGGCACTTGCCGCGAATAGCCCCTCTCCTGCATCGCGGGAGAGGGAGGGACCCAGCCCCTAATAGGGGCTGGGAGGGTGAGGGGCTTTCACACCCGAACGGGGACGCCCTTTTGTTCGAGGACCTGCTGCAATTCACCGGTCTCGTACATCTCGCGGATGATGTCGCAGCCGCCGATGAACTCGCCCTTGACGTAGAGCTGCGGGATCGTCGGCCAGTTCGAAAATTCCTTGATTCCCTGGCGGATTCCCGGATCGGCAAGGATGTCGATGCCTTTGAACTTGACCCCAAGGTGGCTCAGGATCTGAACCACTGCCGCGGAGAAGCCGCATTGCGGAAAGACCGGTGAGCCTTTCATGTACAGAACGACCGGGTTGTCCGCAACTTCTTGGCGGATGCGCTCGTTAACCGTAAGGTCCATTGTCTCGATCCTCGATTGTAGTTGGTCTCGATCCTAGCCTCAGTCCTCAGGCGCGCCCGTCTGCAAGGCGAGGGCGTGCAGTTCGTTACCCATCCGGCCGCGCAGGGCCTGATACACCATCTGATGCTGCTGCACCCGGGTCTTGCCGCGGAAGGCGGCGGATACGACATGGGCCGCGTAATGGTCGCCGTCGCCGCGCAGATCTTCGATCGAGACCTTGGCGTCGGGAAGGCTCTCTTTGATCAACCGCTCGATCATCGCCGCGTCCATCGCCATCGCCCGGTTCCCCTCGCTCACGCCCGCGCCATAAAACCCGGCAGCCAAGCCTCGTTCGCGGCCTTTAGTGCGTCAACGGATATGGCACCGGCGACCGAAAGTGTCAACGCGACCCCACCCACTGTGCCGATGACGCGGGCCGGGACGCTGACGGCTCGCGCGGCCTTGAGCACGCTGTCGGGAACGGCCGTTTCAACGACATAACGCGCCTGATCCTCGCCGAAAAGGAAGGCATTGCGCGGCAGACCCATGGGAAGTGGGTACAGGGTGGCGCCGCGGCCCCCTGCCATCGCCATTTCGGCGACCGCGGCAAGCAACCCGCCATCCGAGAGATCATGGCAGGCGGTGATATGCCCGGCGTGGATCTCGCGGCGCACCAGGTCGCCGTTGCGCCGCTCGGCGGCGAGATCGACCGGCGGCGGCGGTCCCGCCTCGCAGCCCTCGATCTCGCGCAGATAGAGCGAGCAGCCGAGATGACCGCCGGTCTCGCCGATCAGGATCAGTGTGTTGCCATCGTGCTTCAACGCAAGGTCGACCACATCCCGCACATCCGCGACCAACCCGACCCCGCCGATCACCGGCGTCGGCAGGATCGCGCTGCCGTCTGTCTCGTTGTAGAGCGATACATTGCCCGACACGACCGGGTAATCGAGCGCGAGACAAGCCTCTCGCATGCCCTCGATCGCGCCGACGAACTCACCCATGATCTCGGGCCGCTCGGGGTTGCCGAAATTCATGTTGTCGGTGAGCGCCAGCGGCTCGGCGCCGACGGCAGTCAGGTTGCGCCAGCTCTCGGCGACGGCCTGCGCCCCGCCGCGTACCGGGTCGGCCCGGCAGTAGCGCGGCGTGCAATCGGTCGCGAGCGCCAGGGCCTTGCCGTCGGGCGATACCCGAACCACCGCGGCGTCGCCGCCCGGCCGTTTGACGGTGTTCCCCATGACGAGCTGGTCGTACTGCTCCCAGACCCAGCGCTTCGAGGCGAGCGTGGGCGAGCAGAGGAGGCGCCGCAGGCAGTCGAGCGGGTCGCGATCTGGGATTGAGGCCGGGTCGATTTCGGGTTCGGGATCGCGCCGCCGCCACGGCCGTTGATAGACCGGCGCCGCGGTTACCAATGGTTCGATTGGAATCTCGGCCGCAATCTCTCCGTTCATCCGCAACACGAGCCGCCCGGTCTCGGTGACCCGGCCGATCACGGCGAAGTCGAGCTCCCATTTCTGGAAGATATGGCGGGCCTCAGCCTCGCTGCCCGGCCGCAGGATCATCAGCATCCGCTCCTGGCTTTCGCTCAGCATGATCTCATACGCGCTCATGCCGGCCTCGCGTAGCGGGACGTGGTCGAGATCGAGCTCGATGCCGAGCCCACCCTTGCCGGCCATCTCGACCGAGGAAGATGTCAAGCCCGCAGCTCCCATGTCCTGGATTGCGACGATCGCCTCCCCTTCCATCAGTTCGAGACAGGCCTCGATCAGCAATTTCTCGGTGAACGGGTCGCCGACCTGCACGGTCGGCCGCTTCTCGCCCGCATCCTGACCGAACTCGGCCGAGGCCATTGTCGCACCGTGGATGCCGTCACGCCCGGTCTTCGCCCCGACATAGATGACCGGGTTGCCGGGTCCCGCCGCCGCGGAATAAAAAATTCGGTCGGCCCGGGCGAGACCGACACACATCGCATTGACCAGGATGTTGCCGTCGTAGGACGAGTCAAACTCGCATTCGCCGCCGACCGTCGGCACGCCGACGCAGTTGCCGTAGCCGCCGATCCCGGCGACGACGCCGGACACGAGATGACGGGTGCGCGGATGGTCGGGGCTGCCGAAACGCAGCGAATCGAGGATCGCGATCGGCCGCGCCCCCATCGTAAAGACATCGCGCAGGATGCCCCCGACCCCAGTCGCCGCACCCTGATACGGCTCGATGAAGGACGGGTGGTTATGGCTCTCGATCTTGAACACGACGGCATCGCCATCGCCGATGTCGACGACACCGGCGTTCTCCCCCGGGCCGCAGATCACGCGCGGCCCCGTGGTCGGCAATGTCTTGAGCCAAATCTTCGATGATTTGTACGAGCAGTGCTCGCTCCACATAGCCGCAAAGATGCCGAGCTCGGTCAGGTTCGGCGTATGTCCGAGGATTGCAACCGCGCGCTCGAACTCCTCTTCGGTCAGCCCGTGTTCTGCAGCGAGAGCGGGGGTGACGTTGCTCCCGCCGCTCACCGCAATGCACCTACCAAGCCGTCGAACAACGCCCTCCCGTCAGTGGAGCCGAGAAGGGGGTCGACGGCATTCTCGGGATGCGGCATCAAGCCGAGCACGGTGCGGCTGTCGTTGAAGATGCCGGCGATCGCTCGTGCCGAGCCGTTGAAGTTTGCCGCTTCGGCGAGTTCGCCGTCCGGCCTGCAATAGCGGAAGGCGACGAGGCCCTCACCGTCGAGCCGGTCGAGCGTGTCGGGGTCGGCGGTGTAATTGCCGTCGTGATGGGCTACTGGCACCCGAACCGTCTGCCCCGCTTCGTAGCCGCAGGTGAAGATCGTCTGGTTGTTCTCGACGCGCAGATGAATGTCACGGCACGTGAAACGCAGCGACCGATTGGGCAGCAAGGCGCCGGGCAGCATGCCCGCCTCGGTCAAAATCTGAAAACCATTGCAGATGCCCAGAACCGGCGTCCCGCGATCGCTGCGGGCGCGCACCTCGCGCATGATCGGCGAATGCGCCGCCATCGCCCCGCAACGCAGATAGTCGCCATAGGCAAACCCGCCGGGAAGCACGATCAGATCGGTTTCCGGCAAGCCCGCCTCGCGGTGCCAGACGCGGACCGGCTGATGCCCGATGACAAGCGCGAGTGCGGCGCAAACATCGCGCTCGCGGTTCGAGCCCGGGAAGATCAAGACGACAGCTTTCATAGAGGGACCTGTGAAACGACCCCGGTCAATTATTCCCGGGCGGACGGGTGGTCAAGGCGAGGAACCTGCACACGCGGACCTGTTCCGCACATCCCCTCGGGTCCGTCCCGACCATGTCATGCGGATCTGGTCACAGCGGTGCAGGAGCACCGATGGCAAGACGCGCCAAAATACAACGAAATCGCGCTGACATCTCCCGAAACACCGGGCTCGCTGTCCAGGATGACCCGTTAGATCAAGCGGTCAGGTCGGAGTTGGCGACTTCAGGAAACAACGAAGCCGGCATCGCCGATCAACGAAAAACGGCACGGCCCTCAAGGAGCGAAAACAACAAAACGGGCTGGCCGCGAACACAGCGAATGAAATGCCCGGGCTCTTCAGTGGTAATTGCCGGGATCCCGGGCCGGGGCGGTCTCGGCGGCGGGTCCCGCCGCAAGGAGTGGCGTCGGGAGGGGGCTCCGATCCGCGT
>Ga0074045_10003776_pt1 | contig 13589 bp, 17 predicted proteins | sample BogForMeECP23OM2_FD_94442 | JGI IMG/M metagenome (GOLD analysis project Ga0074045, IMG submission 94442) | Bog forest soil microbial communities from Calvert Island, British Columbia, Canada - Bog Forest MetaG ECP23OM2 | ecosystem: Environmental > Terrestrial > Soil > Wetlands ... | reverse complement strand
AGGTCGCACTGGACCTGGAACTTCCGGATTACACTCAAGTGCCCTTTGTGGGGCGGGTTGAACCTTCCCCAGTAGACGCCGACGGGAGACATTCGAGTCCGAGTGGACACGGGGGGATTTGAATCCTAATGGGTTCGGAACCATGCCTTTTTCGGTCAAATTCGCGAGATCCAGGACTCGGTCAACTCCTCTCCGGATGCCCCTGGATCGAGGCGTGAAACCGCCCCGAGCAGGTCCGAAACGGTTCGACCGAAACCCGGGCGATCGTCGACCGAGTGGACTTAGCCCGAGCTCGGACGAGCTAGATCCGTCACTTCTTTCGCCTTCCTCACCCGGGGCTCGATCTTGTTGCCGACCTTGAAGTGCCGCGCAACATCGATCACGCCGTCGAAGGTCGACGAAGGGACCCCGGCTCGGAGGTCCCGACGAATCTTGATTACGTAGAGTTCCCAGTCATCGGTCGACAGGCGCATGTACCAGACGATCTCCGGACGTGCCCAACGAATCCTCCCTCTTCGGTCCGAACGGTAATCACGAACGTAGCGGACGAACTCGTCCCCCGACAGGTCTCCCGAGAACGGTTGACCGGTGAGGAACTCGACCTCGGTCCACCCCGAGCCAACGAGCATCTGTGCGGTTCCAATCGTGCCCGTCGGGTCAAACGGACCAACATCTTTCCGACCGTTGAGTGCCTCCTCGAGGGAGTGGAAATCTCCCACGGTCACCAGGAGGTCCACGTCTCCGGTTCCGACAGAGTACTTTCGCTCCAGGGCCGAGCCTCCCACCACGACGAACGGGATTCCCAGCTCGTGGAGGCGTTCGGCGATGGCTTCGATCTCTTCCGCCTTCACGGTAGAATGCCTCTCGGGAGGTTCTTCCGCATCTGCCGGTCGAGAGCCGCCCTTGGCAGACTCCTGCCCACAGTCTCGATCGCTGGGGCGAAGTCCTGAAACCGGACCAAGGTCGCAGCCCGCTCGAGGTTTTCCTGGAGGACTCGCTTGAGAAGGTAGTTGGCCCGGATGTCCTCGCGGTTCCGCTCCGCCACGGCGCGCGCTGCGAGCTCATCAACTTGCAGGAGCATCACGATCACATCCTCGAGGCGGGGCTCCCGCACGGCGTGATCCGAAGCCATCGCAACCTTTCGAAACTCCGAGTCGATGCCCGAGGCAGAAGGTTCGGCCGCGAACAAGACTGGGGGGAAAGAGATAGGGTAGCCGAGCATGGTCACGGTCTCCGGCCGGAGAAGGTAGACCGGTATGCCCGCCCTCCGTGCTTCCTCCACGCCCTCTCGGTCCTGCAGCCGCAACCGTGTCCGTTGCACCGGTCGGTGGAAGGACCGGGCCTCCGGTACGAAGAGGTGACGGGGGATGCTGCGCTCGTCCGGGCCGCGGACGAAGCTTACGGTCGGGATCATGCTAACCATACTTGTTAGTAAGTATATAAGTAAGTTTGTTACAAACATCGCCTTTTGAGGTTGCCACGATCTAGTTGACGATCTGGCGATCGTGTGCCGCGCATCGCTCGTTCCCCTCTTCGCGAGGAACGAGCGATGCAGACCAGCATCCAGTACCCGACCGCGAACCGGCCAACGCCGACCGAACACGCCCCCTCCCGCCTCCGCACCGTCACCGGGAACCGCTTCCCGCGCAAGTGCTCGTGCGGGTGCGGCCGCGAGATTCCCCGCGATCCGGAGGTCGCCTACGTGGCGGGTTTCGGCGCGTCGGGCGCGGAAGTGGGTTCCGGCGGCATCGAGGACGGTACGGGCCGTGCGAGGTCGTGACGGGACCGAATCAGGATGACCGTCCCGACGAGGAGGGCAGCGGCCGCCGCGACCGATACATACCACCCGGCGGCGGGCCCCCAGGTGTAGGTGATTGCGGGGCCAGTCGTGGGGAGGGGGGTGGGACTCGAGCCCCAAAATGAGCCCCACGGCCCGCCGTAACCGAGCTGGAAGGCGGCGGCATAGAATGCGGGGGCGGCAATTCCGAGGGACAGCGCGGCTATGGCCAACGTGACCAAGAAGGAGGTCTGGTTCGCTTTCCGCCGGGGATTCACCCCGAATGCGCCGGCGATAATCGCCAAGGCACCTGACACGGTGACGAGAACCAGAGCGATCTCGGCAACCACTCCGGGACCGTTCGGTGAGGAACCGTACGACGTTTCGGTGAGACATGGCGAGTAGTCGCACGAAAACTGGACCGTACCGTTCCACCACGGAAGGCCGAGGTACCACATCGAATTGAGGTGCTGTTCGGAAGTGCCGTAATTGAAAGTGCCATTGTTGGCGTACCACGGCAAGAACAAAGCCGCGGCCAGGAGGAGTCCTCCGACCAGCACGAAGACGGCGCCGAGCAGCCGTCTATCGCCCTTACGGAACATTTCTTCCGCCACCGAGTGAGAAGCGCTTCGAGGATAGAAGGTTCACTCCCAGAGGGTACGGACCCGTCCCGCATCGCACGTCCCTGCCTTCGCGAGGGACGTGCGATGCAACACAGCATCTCGTATCCAACGCCAGAGCGACCTACGCCAACCGTACCCACCGCGACCGTCTCGCGCCTGCGGACCGTCACCGGGAACCGCTTCCCGCGCAAGTGTGCCTGCGGATGCGGGTTCCAGATTCCACGGGACCCCGAGGTCCGCTACGTCGTAGACTTCGGGACCGCGAAACCCTACCCCGCCTATCTCCGCGAACACTCCCCCGACTTCGGGAGCTACCGCGGACGACCCCGAGACCGCGTCGACCTCGCGTCTGTCCCCGGGTTCGTCCCGGCGAGCACGCTCCTGGCCAGGCCGGCCGAGCCGAAGCCCCCGGTCGAGCTGGACTTCACCACCGATCCCGCCCACTCCGAGGCGGACGCCTCTCCGAGCGTCGAGGCGGGCCGTCCCTGGGCCTCCGGGCAGCTAGTGTTCAATGCGGGCTCGTTCGAGTCCGCGCGCAGCGGGTTCGCGGACTACGCGAAGGATGGCGAGACGGGAGAGCAGCTCCGCGCGCGCGTGAACCGGATCATCCTCGAGGATCTCGAGCAGAAGGTGCTCGCACTCCGGGCGCTCCACGCGAAGCTGCGGGACGTGGACGCCGGGGAGTCTTTCGGGGGCGTCATCGCGCGGTCACGTCCGGTCTGACGCGGCTCGGTCGTAAACGAGAGGCCGCATGTTCGAGTTTCGGCTGCGCATCCTGGATGTGCGGGAGCACGAAGGCGACCCTCCTTCCTTCCTCGGGATTGTGGAGGGATTCCCCGAGGTCCTCGTGCATGCGATCTCGCTCGGGCAGGCGGAGGAAGATCTGACGCGCGCCCTAGCCGATCATCTCGAGCGGCTGCAGGATCGCGAATCGACGCGGATTGACTGGGACGACTTCCCGACGATGCGAGTGGTGAGGCTCTCGCTGGCGCCGCCAACGACCTAGCTTTGTTACAAACACTTCCAGAAGCTCCACCAGAGGAGCTTGGGATATGGTTGATTAATAGCCACGAGACTTCCAGCCCGCGTGGATAAGCGTGCAGTGTTGGCTGCGTCCAACTTTGGCCAAGCAGTGGCTGAGGATGAGGCCGAGCACCTCGCAAGCTACTTCGTCGAAACCCAACAGTGGAAAGAGGTTCTAGTTGGCAACGTCGACGTTGTCTATGGTGCAAAGGGAGCCGGAAAGAGCGCTCTCTACATCTTATTGACACAACGATCGGACGAACTTAGGCGTCAGCGCAGGATTCTCGCGATTGAGGGTGAGAACCCGCGCGGGACTCCGGTCTTTCATGATTTGATCACCGATCCACCCACGACAGAGAACGAATTTCGATTGCTCTGGAAGCTGTACGTCCTAAGTATCATCGGCCAGCGGTTCAAGGATGCCAGAGTCAGGGACCCGAGCGCCCGGAGGATAATCGGGTATCTGGAAGAAGCACACCTTCTGAGCACAACATCTTCTCTAAAGTCGATACTCCGAGCTGCCCAAGAGTATGCGAGATTCCTCTTGCGGCCTGAGTCGGTTGAAGCGGGTGTGTCAGTGAGTCCAGGCACCGGACTTCCGGCTGTTTCTGGAAAGATTACGTTCCGAGAGCCCACGAGCGACCAGCGCAAGGTTGGATTCCTAAGTGTGGATGAGCTTCTCGGAGAAGCGAACGATTTGCTCCGGAAGGACAAGGCTCAGGTTTGGATTCTTCTGGATCGGTTGGACGTGGCCTTTTCAGAGTCGGAGAACCTCGAGGCGAATGCTCTCCGCGCCCTTTTCCGAGCCTTTCGGGATCTTGGGAATCTGAAGTGCATCAAGTTCAAGATCTTCATGCGCTCTGACATTTGGCGTCGGATTACTCAGGACGGAGGGTTCCGAGAAGCTAGCCACATCGGGCGACAGCTAACTATCAGCTGGGACAAGAATGCCCTGTTGAATCTCGTCGTCCGGCGAATCCTCCGGAATGCATCGATTCGGGAAGCCTACCAGGTTGACGATTCAACCCTTGCGAATCTTGAGAGCCAATGGGATTTGTTCAATCGAATCTTCCCGGATCAAATTGACCCCGGGGCGAGAAAGCTTGAGACATTTGACTGGATTCTATCTCGAACAGCTGATGGAAAAGGGGCAAGCGCCCCCAGGGAGATACTCCAGCTGCTGACGTCTGCTAGGGAGGTCCAGCTCCGTCGCTGGGAGACTGGCGAAGCCCAACCAGAAGCAGAGCAGTTGTTCGATCGGACCGCATTCAAGCAAGCGCTCCTCGAGGTTTCGCGAATGCGACTGGAGCGAACTCTGCTTGCAGAGTATCCAGCGCTCCGCGGTCGGATTCTCGCGCTAGAAAGGGAAAAGACGTTGCAATCCCCTCAATCCCTCTCGACCCTTTGGCGCGTCGGGCCAGAGGAGGCGCTTGTTATCGCCGGGAAGCTTGTCGAAGCTGGCTTCTTCGAACCACGGGGGTCTAAGTCGGCGCCCCAGTATTGGGTACCATTTCTGTACCGGGGTGCGCTACAGATGGTTCAGGGAACCGCAGAGTGATGCGTCCCACGGTTTGAGATTCGCGCCGACAGCAGCCCCTCGGCCCCGCTCGTCCCTCGAGGCGGATCATCGCCCAGGCGCGGGTGTGGGCTCAGAGGAGGCGGGGTCCGAGCCGAGATTCACGTTCCGCTCCGGCCCCTCCAAGATGCAGAGGACCCCGCGGCAATTGCGTCTGAACGGGCTCGAAATCCTTCGCGGTGCCTAGGACACAAGCAATTATCCAAGCGTGCCCCGTGGCGCGCCTGAGGGAATCGATGGCTCCGATATTCAAGGATGGATCAACGACCCTCGATCAGGGACTAGACTTCGCCCGACGCGGCGACTTCGATCGCGCGCGGGAGAAGTTCCTCGATGCGGCGCGGAAACTTTCGAAAGAGGGAAGCATTCTCAACGTCACTCTCGCGAATGCGTACGCCGAACTCTTTTCTATCGGTGTTCGAAATTCGAACCCCGATTCGCTGATGGCTCTCAGCACACTCCTTCGGTCGGGACTCGGCACGACCGAGTTGAGACCCGGTCCCCGGGGCATTAGCGCAGCGGACCTCGCTTCTCAGTTAGAGGTGACGGCACACGACGTGAATGTTACGGCGGCGGTCCGGTCCAATATAGGATCCGCTGAGGGTCTCGCTTCGGCTCTTCAGCAGGTAGCCAACGAGTACAGCCAACTCGGGAATCAGGTGCTCTTTCTCCCCGAGCTGTTCAGCCAGCAGTCAATTCCCGCGAATTCGAGATTCCCTGTCCTCATGGCACTCTCCTTCGAGACTCTTGGAACATCGCTTCAAGGCTCCAATCCCTTGGGGGCCGCGGAGCACTTCCAGACAGCTCAGCAGTACTGGGCGCAAGCGGGCGACGAGAACCGCGCCCAGACGAATGCAAACCATGTCGCCAGCCTCGCACTCCAGGCGAAATGCTGGTTCTGCGGAAGGGAAGGAATAGGTCACGGCATTCAGTTCGTCTCCTTGCCGATTGACAATAACGTGGACGGGCTCAAGGGCTCGGAGGCGTCGCCCCTGCCGTCCGTGGATCACTCCGGACGAAACGTGTACGTTTGCAAGGTGTGCTACTCCGCTGCCTGGGGACTCGCGGATCGGATCGCCGTGCAGAGGTCAGGCGAGGCCGAGGCCCGTCTTCTTGCGGAGATTCGAGCGGTGGAGCAACGGTTGCAATCGCGAGTCGCCGTGGGCCAAAACCGGTGATCCCTCGGGTCGCGCGACTGGGAGTTCGTAGACCGTGACCGACCAAGGACCTGCCGCCACCCCGCTCACGGAACTGTCGCTTCGTTGCCAGTCTTGTGGCGCCCCGTACGTCGGCGGTGCCCGAGGAGAGATCCTGACCTGCACCTACTGTGGGACGTCCGCGCGTACCGTTGATGCCCGACAATTCCTCGACCACTTCATGGCGCAGGTCAACGCGTTCGTGCGTCAGGCGCTTCCGCCGGGACTTGACGTCTCGCGGTCAACGACCATCGATCCCGTGGCGCGGTTGTCAGCCTTCAACTCCAGCGTTCGACCGCGTCTCAGCACCGAGAGCGACCAGTACCGGATCAGTTGTTTCAATCTCCTGTCCTCGCCCCTAGCAGTCCTACCATTCTCCCCGACCGGCCAAGCGTTCGCGGGCGCGGACCCCGCAACGGTTTCGGTCTTCGCCGCGAAGGTCCAGTCGGTGTCCGGACTCGCCGTGGACGACTCCAGTCGAGACCTACTCAATCGCGCTGGCGGGTTGGCGTCCTGCTACCAGTCGCTTCTTGTCGCGGTCCGATTGTCGACCAGCGGCCAGCCCGAGCGATTTCATTTGATAGCCCAGAATTATTCGACCGCATCGGATGCTATCGCGAGCACGGGCCGCTGGTCTCCAATTGCCGTCCGCCTCACAGGGCTCGCGGAAGAGGCTCGAGCAGTGGATCTCCTTCTAGGCGGGCGCGAACTCGCGGAATCCCATCGGCTGCTCGGTGCCGCGGGACGCGACCTAGGCGAAGCACGCTCCCTTCTGTCGGCGACCCCCGAGGTGGGTTACATGGTCGCGGCCGTGGACCAGGAGTTGGCCACGGTGCGGACCGTCGGGTCCATGCTGAACATCGTGGAGAACTCACCGTCGGTAGCTCCCCACCCTCTCCACTACATTCAGCGACTCGCCGGCGTCCTCGATTGGCTAGCTCAAGTCGCCCCGAATGAGTGGGCCCCCACTTTCCGCTCGGCGAAGCTCCGAGAGGAGACGTTCCGAAGGGCCGCGGAGGTCAGGGGAGCTCAAGCTGGCCGTGGTTCGGTAAAAGTCATTCTTGCCGGATCCGGGACTCTCGTCCCGTTCTGGGTCGTAGAACTGCCCTACACGTTCGAAACCGGAGCACTCTGGGCGAAACACGGTAAGGAAGTTCCAGAAATCCTCATGGTGGCCGCGACGTTCCCAGCGGATGTTTCCAGTCTACGGGGACCGGGAACCGCCCGAGTGTTGACGGACATCCTCCGTGCTGCAGGGAGGGGGCCAACCCTGGCAAAGTACTCCGACAAAGTCCGTGGGAAGGAACAGAAGATCAGCGAAAGCGGAGGACTGATCCCGATCCTCCAAAACGCAGCCCTCTCCTCCATCGAGGGTCAACAGGCGATCCCTCCGTTGACAACCGAGGCCGAAGCACTGAGGTTGGTCCAATTGTACGTCGAGGGGGTCCGGTTGGAAAACCCCAAAATCGCTGCCCAGCTCCGAGCTAGTTCACCCCGGATTCTAGACCTCGTCTACGTTCCTTGCATCCTCCATGTTTCTCCGGCAATCCCTTGGCTCGGACCGCTTTCTCCTGTGACCGTGGGAGATCCTCAGGTGTTACTCGGATTCATCTCCTGAACTGGGAAGGACTGAGCCGACGATTCCTCAGCCGGCCCGGCGGCCCCGGCGCGAGAAGCGGACGAGGGCGTAGAGGATGAACACGATGAGCAGGCCGACCAGGAGCGCCGTGAGGTCCTTGTCGACGATCACGATGTAGAGCGTGAGGGCCATGACGACGAGCGCGATGACGACAAAGAGGAGCGTCCGCTGCTGGTTCATCGGCACGGTCCTGGATTCCTGGGAGGGCGGGACCGTGGCGGAAGGCGAGAACGCGCCTGGGATCAGTCCCGTCGGTCGGCCATGAACGGGATTCGAGGATATGACAATGCGTGCTCCGCACGCCGGGCAAAACGCGTGTCCAGAGGTTATAGGCTGGCCGCAGTTCGAACAATACCGCGCGGACACAATCGAAAGGGGCCCGGCCCTGTATTTGCAGATTCAGGTGGATGAGCGAGCTGGAATCTTGACGCTCCTCGCGCCCGGTCATCGAGCGGGCGGGCCCTCAAGCGGGTCGGCGGCCCGGTTCGAGCCGGCATTCACGTTTCGTTCCGGCCCTTCCAGGATGCAGATGACCCCGCAGCCGCGACATGCTACGTTCCGGTAGACCACGGGAGTTACCGCGTTCCGGCGGGTCAGGTCGACCAACGCGCCGCAGGTCCGGCAGGTAGGAGTGGGTTCCATGAAGCCCCAAACGTGCCGGGGCGAGATGGACCGCGAGGTGGGATCTCGAAACGGGTCGGATTGAGCGCTCACGGGTCCCCACCGCAGATCGCAGGTCTCCTCATGGGGAGATTTATTACCGCGCCGAGGCTCGCCAATCCATGGGTCCGCGGATTTGCTCAACCTGTCACCAGCCGATTCCTCCTCCGAAGCAACATGAAGGGGGAGTGGTACCAGCGCGACTTGGGCCGGTGAATCCCTGCGCCGAATGCGGCCAAGAGCTCCCCATGGGCAACATCCGGCCCGGCGGCGTGATCTAGGCTCCGCGCCGAGAGGCGAAGGACGGTAGGTGTCCTAACAGGACGAGGACCGCCACCGGCTTGGGCGCCGCCCCCGAGCTCGTTGCGGTCGCGACCTCGACCGCGGTCGCCACCCTCAATGCGGCGCGACGACCCACAGAATCGCGGAACCGGCGAACATCATCGCGAGCGCGAGCACTGCGGCGTACAGTCGTTGACCCAGCGGCATGAACTCATGGACCTCGGTAGGCGCATTCGCATCGTGGTCTGTTTAGCGGGCCGTAGCCAGCGCCACCACCTTTCGCATTACAGCTCGCGGTTCCATCACCAGCCGCGAGCGTCCCACTTCAAACCCGGCGTCGCGCGTACGTTTCGTCGCTCAGCACAATCAGTCTTCGCGTCCGTAACGGGGTGGAATGGTTACCGCCTCGCGTACTCCAAGCCTTCCCCGAAAACGAGGTAGTCGAGGAAAAATAAGTACCCCGTTCGTTGCGGCAGCGCCTCGAGGGCGCGCGAGGACGATCCTCACAAGTTAGAAGACCCTGGTGCGGAATCTACGAAACGTGAGGTCTGGTCTTCTCGTAACTGGCCTCGTCTTGTTTTTCGGCTTCGGATATGTCGCCTACGATTACTACCCCGGATACACGGCGTGCAACAGCTTCGCCGGACAGATTTACCAGTTTCTGGGTGGACAAGACTGTAATCAGGTCTACGCGATTTTCTACGTCTCCATCCTGTTGATCGTTGTCGGGTTGATCCTGATAATTCTTGGAGCCGCACTCTCTGAACCTCGGGAAACACCGGCGCCCGCTCCTCAAGTGGTGTACGTCCAGCAATCCCCGTCGCCATATGCCCCGCCTCCCCAGGCGTATATGGCCCCGCCCCCGCCTAACGGATGGCCTCCTCCTCCAACCTCGGTCCCTCCGGCAAGCATTCCTCCCCAATCTTCGTCTCCCGCAGCTGACAGGTATTGTCCGTCGTGCGGTGGCGGCAACGCCCGTGCGTCCGCCTTTTGTGAAAGCTGTGGGAAACCACTCCCCCCGCCTTACTAACGGGAAACCCCCTCCCCTCACTTTCAGTCATCAACGTCGGTATGCGACCTCACGATGAACATTGTGACGAAGCGGTCGTGGCGGTTGCTCGGCTACGACCTCTCGAACCGAATGCCCGGGGCGGTCCGACGCAACGGTCCGAATCAGGCCTGAGAATACACATAAACGACTACAGTAGCCGTTTCTCCCTGCAGGAGGTTGGTGTTGTAAGTCACAAGATTAAGCGTCTGCCCAGAGTACGGAGTAAGGTCGAGATTGACCTGAACATTTTGCTCCTCTTGGCAATTCCCGCCTGATGCAGGACACCAAATCACTTGTGTGCTACCTCCGGACTGCAAGGTCGAGAGTTCGGACGGCGTGACGACCATTGTGTATGCCGAGAGACTGCACAGGAAGCACGCGGTGATGTCCACGATTCCTGAGATTGAAGCGTTCACAGCATCGGGGGCGGACCCAACTGTGGGCACCGTGAAGGTGTAGACCTTCGCTCCGCCCATCCCTGCCCCGATACCTACGGTCGTCGAGTCATCGACCTCTGTCACATACTGATTGGGATTCACTGTGATCTGTAGAGGAGATGCACTCTTGGACGCTCCCGTCGAATCGGTTACCGTGAGTGTCACAGAGTAGGTCCCACGCAGGGTGTACGTGTCACTTGCGGTCGCGGTCGTTTGCGTGGACCCAAAACCGAGGTTCCAGAGATACGAGTACGGAGGGGTTCCGCCGGAAACGGATGACGAAAAGGTAACAGTCAGAGGATGATGCCCACTGTATTGAGAGGCGGAATCCGTAACGACGAGGGGGCTGGATCCACCGCCATTACTGTTCCCTCCCCCACCCAAGGAAGAGGTACTCCCCGAAAACATCCCGCCGGCAGCGAGCGCGGCGAGTAGCAGCACGAGTACGATGACCACAACGATTGCAACGTAGAGGCCAGTTCGAGACTTGTGCGAACTGGTGGGTGGGGGCAGGGAACCCCATCCCTGTTGACTGGAGTAAGGTGGCGGTGGAGCGGACGCTGCATAGGACGGCGGTGGCGGCGGAGGTAGGTTCGCTGACGGAGTTTGCGGTTCTTCAGAGGGGGGGACGGACCTGGATATGGGTCCTCCACACGCTGGGCAGAATCTCCCTCCAGGGGATATGGGCTGCCCGCACGCCGGGCAAAATCGCGTAGCCATGGTTCAGACTCCCTTGAGGGTGAATTCGCGAGTTAGGGAGTGCGGCTTTTGCCTCCCCATCGACGCCAATGATGACACGGGCGCGCAGGCAACCGAGGCCGAACCCGAGCAGAATACAAGAACGATTGTTACGAAACTGGCGACAACGAGCCACACATTTGAAATCATCATCGGAGAAGCCCTCGTCTAATACGTATTTATGCGCATCGTGGCTCTTTAAGGCAGTTAGTGAGGTTCGTTTGACTTGCCCTCGGCGCGGGTCCGTTTTCTTTTGGAGATACTGCGAAGTCTCTAGTTTTGCTAAGAAAGGAGTTCTGTAAGGGGGGTCCGGCGCGAGGCACGGTCAGAACGCGCCCGCGTCGCAGCCCGCGCGCTCCTCGCGGTTGGTCATCGAACGGGCGCGTCCACGGGCTCGGTGGAAGTCTGATTCGAGCCGTCGTCGACGTTCCGTTCCGGCCCCTCTAATATGCAAATGGTCCCGCAGTTACGACACATGACGTTGCGGTAGATCACGGGAGTCACCGCGTTCCGCCGGGTCAGGTCGACGGGCGCGCCGCAGGTCCGACAGGTCGGAGTCGGCTCCATGCCGCCAACACCGGGGTCGCGAGAGATGGACCATAAGGTGGGATCTCGAAACGGGCCCTTTTCGGGACGGGGGTCAACCTCCACGTTCAACGCTACCCTTCGGCGGTTTCCGCGACGCCCACTCGAGCAGCCTCTGAAAGGGGTGATAAGTGGATTCACAGCCAAGCGCTAATGCAGGTAAGAAACTCTGCCCATCGGCAGGGCAGCCGTCAACGATTGGGAGACCGGTTGCGGGGCTCGCGTGCAGTGCGGCCCGGATGAGGTCGCGATTCGGAGCCGTTAGATCCCGGGCGCTTCTCCGGCGCCGGCGCGCCTCGGAGCTTGTGCGTTTCATCGAACAGTTTCTGGAGCTCGGGGCTGGTACTGAGGAAGTTTGGGTGGGTCCCTTTTGCAAGGAATGGATGTTGGACTGAGACCTTGCCGCTCCAGAGATAATCGAAGAACTCCATGGTGTGTCGTCGTTTGCGTTCTACTGCGAGGGACGTGGGAGCCTCGAGGAATAGGAGGTCGACAGTCGATCGGAGGGAGTAGGCATACCACGGCCACCCTATCGCCCAGAGTTCACCGAGCGAATGGGCGCTGCCTGAACCTTCTCGCAAGGGAACCGGCCAGCGGACATATCCAAAGGGCGGAACCCCTCCGCACTCCCCAACCGTCCTGTTGAACTGCTCCTCGGCCGAGGGAGTGAGGAATATTCCCGCCCAATCTCCGAGAGTGCTCCATTCGGCGGCTTCATCTACAACGGGCCCGAGCACAAAGCTTCGGCCGGCATAGATCATCCCGCAAGCAAGAGCGCCGCGCAACAAGACTCCGTCTCGGATTCCTTGGAGTATCAGCGCCGTTAGGAGATCTGACACAGCGGAGAATAGAACAACCGCATCGACTCCCGGCTCCGGGATGATTGTGATTACGATAGAATCCGAGACGAATTGTGCTCGTTGCTCTACGCGGACCTTTGGGACGGGCTTACTCGACTTCCCTCGGCTCGTCCGGGTTGCAGCTTGAAAGCTAACGAATACCTTCTCGATATAGTCCCTTAACTCGACCCGCTTTCTGATCGTTTCGGCCGAGTTCCGGCGGCTCCAAATTCGTCTCGTCCCGAGAGCATCGACGATGGCGACCAGCCCATATCGAGGCTCGAGTTCTAGAATCTTTGGCATGGTCTCCTCCCGACCAGCTGAATCCATCGAAGGATAAGGACCACCCGCGAAATAGCCTAATGGTGAGTCCTAGCGAGCAATCCCGTTAGCCGAAAGGGGCTCCTTAGATAACGTGGGGCCCTGAAGTTGACCGCTCGGAACCTTTCGGAGCCACGGCTTTCCTAACGGGCGGTCCGGTGCGAGGAGCGACCGTTACATCGCGTCCTCGTGTCCCGCGCGCTGATTGCGGTCCTCCATCGTCCGCGCGCGTCCCACATCAAGCCGGCGGGGGCTCGCTCGGCGCGACCTCGCTCGCCCCCGCGGCATGATGGGGACACGGGCTCGCGTCTCGCTCGAATCGCTCGCCGCGAGCCCTGCGCGCTCGCTACGCGCCGATGACCGCAATCAGCGCCGCCAGCGCGACCGAGAGCGATAGCCCCGAGACCGCGAACTCGTTCCCCGACCTAGACTCGCCCGCGATCCGCGGGCCCGACGGGAGGCCGCAGCCGCCTCGCCCGGCGGGGCCGGCTACCCGCCGGTTCCCGGGCCCCCGCTTCGGCGACTACTCGCGGACGCGGTTCGAGTCGCGGGTCGCGTTCGGCGGCCGGGACGAGGACGCGGAGGAGATCGCGACCCCGATCCGTCAGTTCAGCCTCCTGGAGATCACGAGCGGGTTACCCGACGATTCAAAGGAGGCGGACGAGCGGGCCGTGGAACAGAGGCTACGCGACCTGCGGGGGCGCGTCAAGGCGGCGCGAGCGGTCGTGTCCACGACCCCCCGGCTCGCCGAAACCTTGGCCGCCGACTGGCAGAAGGCCACGAGATTCTATGCGCGGTTCGGGATCACGGAGGCGATGTTCCGGCATGGAGTTTCTGGGAGT
>Ga0074045_10003775_pt1 | contig 13590 bp, 8 predicted proteins | sample BogForMeECP23OM2_FD_94442 | JGI IMG/M metagenome (GOLD analysis project Ga0074045, IMG submission 94442) | Bog forest soil microbial communities from Calvert Island, British Columbia, Canada - Bog Forest MetaG ECP23OM2 | ecosystem: Environmental > Terrestrial > Soil > Wetlands ... | reverse complement strand
GCGGCAGGCAGTTTCTGCTGGCCATTGCGGTGTCCGAACTGATTGCCTGGCAGACGAACGTCCACGACTTCAGTCTTCTTGTTTTGCCCCTGGTTTTGATTGCAGACGATGGTTTGGGTGCAGATCGAGCCCAATCCGGCAACCGCTTCGCCTTGCTCTATCCGGCCGTGCCGATCCTGCTCGCTCCGTTGTGGTTTCTCTGCCTCGCGCTCGGCCACATGAACCTGATGGCGATTCCGCTCGTGTGGTGGATCCGGCAGATCGCTATCCAATCGCCCCCGGCCGGGATCGAGGCTACGGTTCAGCGAGATGAATATCGTGACGCCGCCACAAAACCACCGCCAGCATAGGCAGGTAAAAAAAGACAACAGCCCACGTCCCCACCTGAGTGAAGCTGTGCGGAACGTGGTACCACCGCCAGATGCCGACAGCCCAGCTGAACAAAACGGTGACGCTCATCTCCCGCCACGACTTCGGGATCACCCACAGAATGAGCCCGTCGTAGAACCAGCGCTGCGGCATTGCCGCCATCAAGAAAAGAAGACGCGCATCCCGGGAGCGCCAGCGCAGAAGCGCCAGAACCAGGAGCGGACCCGGTAGAACCAGTAACGGGATGAAGCGAGCGTAAAGGTGAAGGTTGCCCAGCCACAGCAACGGCCACTTCGGCAAAAGCAGAAAACTCAGCCCCAACACCATCGCGCAAGCCAGAAGACCGCGCCAGGTCGATCGCGTGAGCAGCACGGGAAGTCCAATTTGTGGCTTGGCCAGATTCGCGGGCAGCAGAACCGGAAGAAATGCGCTGGCGAAGATGAGAGGCGTCCATTGCGCGGTAATCAGAGCGGACCAATAGGGGAAGGCCAGGAACACGTAGAGCCGACGATAATCGTCGCGAGACAAACCGAAGGCCATGAGAGCGGAACTGATTCCGTAAAAAGTCCCACCCGCATTCTCCGGACGCATCCAGACAAAGGGCAGCCCAAAGAGAGCGCAGGGGAGCGGGTACAACTGCAGCGTACGTGCGTACGGGTTGCGATGGGCTAAAAGGTCCTGCGCCGCCCATATGGCCCAGTTGAAATCGCCGGCGCCGAGGTGCAGATACCCCAGCCAGAACTTGCACAGCATGCCGCTGCTCAGGCCGACGACCGCGGCTACCATGATCCGTTTCCGCATGATCATTTCCAGTTGGAGGAGAGGAATTCTCGCACCAGTTGTAACATGAGGGTGGTTTATTCCCGGTTGCTGAGAAAGAGGCCGGATTCAGCTCACGTGCAGCGCCGCGTAAAACTCGCCGTTTTTCTTCCGGCCGCCGCTCTTGCCGCCGTGAGTATGTGGTTCTACGTACAGCGCGTGCTCATTCCCTATGAGAGGGCTGACGCTTCTGCCCATGAACGGCCACGCGGCAATTTGTCCGACCTATATCCGCGCTGGCTCGGGGCGCGCGAACTTCTGTTGCACCGGCTCAATCCGTATAGCGAACAGGTCACTCTCGAGATCCAGAAGGGATACTACGGGCGCGTGCTCGACTCCTCACGGCCCAACGACCCCAAGGATCGCCAGGGCTTCGCTTATCCCGTCTACGTCGTGTTCCTGCTCGCTCCCTTCGTTGGGTTTCCATTTCCGCCGGTGCAGACCGTCTTTTACTGGATGTTGCTGGGACTCACCGCGGGGAGCGTTGGGTTGTGGCTGCGTGCGCTGCCCTGGCGGCTCCCCACGCTCGGAATCGCTCTGGCGATGGCATTGACGCTGGGCAGCTTCCCCGTAGTGCAGGGAATCAAGCTGCAACAGCTCAGTTTGCTGGTCGCCGCGTTGCTCTCGGGGTCGGTGGCATGCGTGGCCGCAGGGTCGCTGCTTGGAGGTGGGATCTTGCTGGCTCTGGCTACCATCAAGCCCCAGTTGGCCTGGCCGCTGGTGGCGTGGCTTTTATGCTGGGCCGCGAATGATTGGCGGACGCGGCGGAAGCTCGCCTACGGATTCGGTTTGACGATGGCCTTGCTCCTGACGGCGGCCGAGATCGTCCTCCCCGGCTGGTGGCGTATGTTTGTCGAGGCGCTTCGGCAATATCATCGCTACACGCAGAATCGGTCGGTCCTCGATCAACTGGCGCCGTGGGCTTTTGCCGGAAAGATACTGGCGGGGTTCGCTGTCTTCGCCTGCGTCTTCCTACTGTGGAAACTGCGCCGCGAGTTCTCCGATCCCCTGGTCTTCGGCCGGGCGACGGCGTTGGTCTTAGCCTTGACTGTCCTAATTGTTCCGATGTTCGCGCCCTACAACCAAGTCCTGCTCCTGCCGGCAATCATGCTTCTGGTGCGGGACCGCGCCGAGTTCACTTCGCGCTCACGGGCGCTGCGCTTGCTCTATCTGGCGGGAGCTTTGGTCGTGGCCTGGCAGTGGATCGCGAGCTTGACCTTGACCGGGGCGTATCTCCTGGGTTCTCCAGCGTGGGCGCTTGGCGCCTGGAAATGGCCTTTCCTTGCGACCTTTGCCGTGCCGGTAGTGGTTTTCGGGCTAAGCCTTCTGCATGTGATCCGCTCGGCCGCGAAGCCGCAAGTTCCGGAGCTTTCGCTCGACTGATTCAAGCCTTGCCTGCGCTCACGGTTGGAGCGCCGGCCATCAGAAAAAGCGCAAGCAAGGGAATACCCACCGCAGAGTAAGCGCCCATCCGCAATGCCCATAAATGCAACGGAGGCAGAAACAGGATCAAGAGCACTCCAAATGTGATCCAGTTCACCGGACGAGTGCCCCAGCGCGGTGTTTGCCTGAGCCGCGTGTAAAGAAGAAGAATCGGCAAGAACAGAAGGCTGAGATCGTGGGGGTTGAGGTGGTAACTGACCAGGAGCGCGAACAGCACCGTGTTGGCGAAGGCGACATCAAACAGGTCGTGAGCATGGGAAGTCGGGTCCCTGGAAACATTGAGACGCACTCGCCTCCACACAAGCAAAGTTTTGATTAGAGCCGCGGTACAAACAATTGAAGCGGCTGCAATCGCCCAGGCGGCAGCGGCGCGGCCCAAGAAGAGGTAGATCAACCCCCGGAAGTTTGCCATGGCTTGGGGAAAAATTCCGGCCAATGGCTGCTCTGGATACCGCAGCAGGAATTGAGGATAGTCGAGAAAGACCTGCCACCCGGAAATAGCAGCCGACAGTCCTGCCAGCGCCAGAGCAAGCAGGCCGAAGCCTTTGGCAAACGCACCCCGGCCTCGACTCAAAAGCAGTACCAAGGCCAGCGGCAGGACAAGCTGAAATTTGAAGAGTCCTAGTCCGAGCCAGCAGCCGGAGGCGAAACCGCGCTCCTGCCGCAGAGCGGCAAAGGCGAAGATGACAAGCAACAATAGAAGCACGGAATCCTGCCCCTGCAGAAGGCACAGCAGCACTGGAACAAAAGTAAGTGAGGCCGCCAGCAATGTATGCCAGTCGTCGCGCAGCGGAATGGCTGTCGCCAGGCGGTTTGCCCCCGCCGCGAGAAACGCGATATTAGCAAAGAACCAAAGCAGATATGCGTATCGCAAAGGCAACCAGGACACGGCGAGATATAGCGCGGTTTCAAAAGGCGGATGATTGTAGAGCGGGCCGACTCTTCCGGCATAGCGAGCCTGATATTGACGCTGTAGCGCCGCATCATAGAGTTGGTGTCCGTGGCCTTGTGCCACCATGCGCGCGGCGCAATAAAAATGCGGGAAATCGGTGCCCTGCAGCCAGCCCCACGATCGTGCGCTCACAAAGGCGGCGAGGCAGGCGACGAAGATAAAAAGAAACAGCGTCTTTGCCCGGGAAATAATAGCCGGCTTGCGAGTTGTGTCGCCACGAAGCACGCCGACGCAGTCTATCGAACCTCCACCGCTTGCGCTACCGGCGGGTCACGACGGCGGAGTCCCAGTGACCGGAACGGCCTCGCCACGGTCGCGCGCCGGAACTAGGACACCACCGTCACGACAAAGGCTCTTTCGCCGGAGCGCAATTCCTGTCATTATTTCAATCTGCGTCGATTTCGGGTAGGCTGGGGCGGGAAGCGGCGCAACATTCCATGACTTTAAGTGCGATCAGGGCGCAGTCCTCCGGTTCGGGCGTTTTTCCCGCGCTGGTGTTGGTTCAGGGCAACGAGCAGCGGAACATTATCCTCAACCGTACTCCTTTCTCCGTCGGGCGCAAGGTGGATAAGGATCTGGTGATCGCCGATCCTCGCGTCTCCCGCGACCATGCCCTTATCGTGCTCGAAGACGAGGGATTTTTTCTCGTCGATCAGGGCAGCAAGCACGGCACCTTCGTCAATGGCGAACGGGTGCAGCGGCAAAAGCTGGAGCGCAACGATCGCCTCGAGTTTGGGGCCCGCGATTCCACCTACGCCATCTTCAATCCGGCTCACAGTACCTCGAATACCGCCCGCGAGTTCCTCAGCCAGATTTCGGGAATCCAGATTTCGCAGGAAGCTACCGACCTCGAAAAGCTGACTCTGTTTCTGGAAGCGGCGCGCAAGTTGAACACCGCCGGCGTGCTCGACGAAATTCTGATGACCATGCTGGAAGTGACTTTGCGCCTCACTCGCGCCGAGCGAGGCTACGTCTTTCTCAAGGACGACGAGGGCAATCTGCGACTCGGGGCGGGGCGCAACAGCAAGGGCGAGTCGCTGCTCGACGACAAGACAATTTCGCATTCCGCTCTCGAGGAGTCGTTGCGTTCGAACTCTGAGTTCCTGCTGACCGATACGGGAAGTTCAGCGGAGATCGCGGGGCGGCAGAGTATTGTGGCCTACGACCTGCGGACCGTGATTTGCATTCCGCTGCGCAAGCGGCAGGTGCAGGCCACGCGCGAACAGCGCGAGCAGCAGACTCCGGCGCCCAACGCCGCCTCTGAAGTGACCGGAGTTTTATATGTAGACTCGCGCTTCGCCTCGCGTGAATTTTCCGGCGTGGGCCACGACATTCTTCGGGCCATCGCGACAGAAGCCGCGTCTTTGATCGAAAACGCCCGCCTGGTGCAGGCCGAAGAAGAAGCGCGCCGCTACCAGCAGGAACTTAGCATCGCGGCCAGCATCCAGCAGCGGCTGATGCAGGTGAGAATTCCTGAAGTTCCGTTCGCCAAGCTGCGGGGAAAAAATCTCTCTTGTAAAGAAATTGGCGGCGACTTCTTCGACGCCGTGAATACCAAAGACGGCCTCGCCGTGGTGCTGGCCGATGTCAGCGGCAAGGGAGTTTCAGCGGCTTTGCTGGCCTCTACCCTGCAGGGAATGATCTATTCGCATTTGAGCGCGGGTGTGCCGCTGCTCGACGTCGTAGTGGCCGTCAACCGTTTTTTTACCGACAAACTGGTGGGAGAAAAATACGCCACCGTGCTCCTGGTGCGGCTGCGCAAGGACGGCGATCTGGAATACGTGAACTGCGGCCACGTCCAGCCTCTGCTGGTCTGTGGCGGAGAAGTAATGCGTCCGCCCCACGGCAATGTACCGGTGGGCTTGCTGCCCGATGCCACCTTTGAGAGCGCCCGCTGCCAGCTCAAGTCTGGGGATCGCTTCATCCTCGTGACCGATGGCGTTACCGAGGCCGAGAATGCCCTGGGAGATTTCTTCGAGGACTTTCGCCTGGAAGCGGCGGCGGCCAAGGCTCCGACGCTGGAAGGAATTTTCACCGCGGTCTCGGAGTTCTGTGCCGGCAATCCCTTGAACGATGACTGCACCGTGGTCGAGTTGACCTATTCGACCGTCGACGAGGCCTAAATCCTGAACCTCGGATTCCGGACTTTTCTCAGATACAAACGGATTGGCCTGCCTGCCTTCGCCCGCGTTCTTTCTAAGGAGTGCAGGTCGGCTTAGGGGGAGTGGCAATGAAGCCATGTGTGACGCCGCTCGCGTCGACGTATTGCCCCACCAGAATGCCATGCAGGCTGATGCCGCTCAGCAGGGTCGACGTGCTGCCGGGGTAGTCGATCTGGGTGAATTTCTTCAGTTTGCCGTAGAAGCCGTGAGTAGTTCCGGCGGAGGTGGCGAAGCTCCCGACGATTTCATCGCACTCGTTGATTCCATACGCTATCGAGGAGATCGCGCCCGGAAACCCGAAGGTGACGATATCCCCATCGGTTTTCCGTTCAAAACCCTGGTAGGTGGTTCCCGATAGCGTCTCTTTATAGGCCCCAACCACGATCTCGGCGTTGTTCAGACCATAAGCAAACGTAAGCTCGGCTCCAGTGACAGAAAAATCTACCGTGGTGTTCGTCGCTGCAATGTGCAAAAAGCCGGAATAGCTCGTCTTGCTCGCCTGATAGATCCCTGCGAGGTCGCCCTTGTTGTTGATGCCGTAAACCGCAGTTTGGGTACCGGCGGTGAAATCAGTGTAGACGCCCTTTGCAAGGGTGAAGCTTGTGATGGAACTCGACGGCGGATATCCCTCGACGGGGCTCGCAGAATAGTAGCCCGAAAGCACCCCGTTGGCATTGATGCCGTCGACGTAGACATTCTCTCCTGAGATCTTGAAGGGCTGCATGAACGAGCCAGTGGACCGACGCTCGAAGCCGTAAGCCACCCCGCCTGGCGCGGAATAAGAGCCAACCACGGCGCCAGTCGTGTTGATACCCCACGCCTGCGTCGAGGAGGAATCCGGAGGGTCAAAGCTGGTAAATGTGAAGGTAGTCTGCGCCACAGCGCTGAAAGAAATGGAAGCCACGAGAACTGCCAGTAATGCTCCGCGCTTCATGCCAACTCGCCTCCTGGTGAGAGCGGAAACGCCCAATCCCTTCAGGAGTGTTGCCCAGCCCGGTTAACGGACGATGATAGCCGCGTGAACGTTTGATGAATTTCGAGCTCCCGATCACTCGACAACCACCCTGTAGTCCGTCCCCTCCCAACGATTTTTCTGTGGCCAGAAAAAGGTGAAGACCACCTGGCTGGCTGCGGGAAGCGATGCCGTGGGAAGGTCCAGGACATGGGTTCCGAGACCGGTGGCCCGAGTCGGGGTGTCCTGTGAGCTGCTCCAGCCGTCGAGGCTCCAATGCACCAATGCAGGCTCCAGCAGGACCAGGCGCAGTTTTTTGTGGCGGGGCAGGGAGCGAGTTTTGTTATTGAACCTCCACCCGAAGATTTGCCGTGTAGGCTTCTCAATCAAATATCGTTGCACGGTTTGCGGAGGCTGGTCGAAGATCCTGCCGTCGCGCAGGGAACGGCGCAGCTTGACGTATTCGGCATGGGCCCACACCAGCGGGCAGGCAGAGCCGGTAGGCTTGCCCCGGAACAACTCCAGGTTGGGAATATCGTTATCATCCCAAACCTGCTCGGGGAGCAATCGCCCGTGACCCGCGGTGGAGTTTTCAATCATCGACAATAAGGCCTCGGCTTCACCCGCTCGTCCGGCCGCCAGTTCATAGTGGGCCCGTTCTCCCGCCAGCAGCGGCCAGGGACGACCGATGCCGGTGCCATCGAAAGGCGAGCCGTCCTTGTGCTCGCCGTAACCGTCGCCGTTGTAGCGATACCAGCACGGCCCTTGCGGCAACTGTACCCGGAGCAACGAGTCAATGACGCGAATCGTATTCAGAATCCGTGGGTCATCGGGCGCGCGCAACCCGAATCGAACCAGCGCTAAACAATCCGGACTGATGATGTGAAAGGCGCGCTCGGGATCAGCGCCCGGAGGCCGGTTCTTGATGGGAACGAAGCCCTGCGTGGGCGAAGCCGCCCCATCTGTGTCCGGGGGAGCGATGCGCACGTAGTAGCCATCCACCCCGACCTGCTGGGCCAGGTCGCCGCCCGTGGCGTAGACCCAGCGTTCGATGTTGTCATTCCAAGCGTCGGCCGTGTCGCGCAGCCAAGAGCCAATTTCGCTGTGTCCGGTGAGGTCCGCGATCTCGGCGGCGGCCAGCAGGGCTGAGATCTCGGCGGCCAGGGTGAATGGGGAATACCCTGCTTCTTCCTCCCAGCGATCCTGCTGCGTCACCGGGCCGTTACGCACGATAAAACCGGCAGCGTTGCGTACCATCGGCCACCAGCGCTCCAGTTTGCCGAGTCCCAGGGCGGCTTCGCGCCGCAGCAGATCGACCAGCAGGATGGGGAAGGCGGTTTCATCCATCTGGATGCCGCTCCAATAAGGCCGGCCGTCGAGCCAGAGATTTTGCGCCCAGTTGCCGGCAGCCTCCTGTGTAACCTCGAGATAGCGCAGCACTCTCACCGCGTCGCCGACGGCGCCGGCTGCGAGCAGCGCGCCGGCCGTCTCCACCAGGTCGCGGGGCCACACCAGGTGATAACCGCCCAGATCCTCATCGCCTTTGTTGAATCCCCAGGGAATCGAGAGGCTGGCGATGATGCCGCCTAGAAAATCCTTCGACTCGTGAGTGCGCAACACCGATGTGGAGGTGCGATACAAATCGCGCTCGCGGCCGGGTTCGTCGAGTTTGAGCAGGGTGCTGTGCCAGTGCTTCCAGTGGAAGAAGTACTGCTCGCGCAGTTCGTCGTAGTTTTCGAGCAGAGTGGAGCGGGCGTGCTGCCCGGCTTCGGTTGCGACTGCGCCGAAGCCCAGCGCGAGCACGAACTCACCTTGGCAGGCGGCCAGATCGATTTCCCCTGTGCACGCGATGTTGCCGTTCTCCGCCCGCTGATATTCCCATTGCATCTCGAAATGAGCCGAAAGGTCCTGCCAGCCGTCGGAGAAGCCTACAAACCCTACCGACATCTTTTTCCACGGAGCCGAGGAGCCCAGCGCGAGTGCCGCGCCGGCGTGCTCAGCCAGAAACATCGGTACGCCTTTGTAGTCTCCCACCCAGCCGGTGTTGCCGCCTCCGCAGTTTGCCAGGTGCGGCGAGAGCAAAGCGTATAGGCGATAATCCGAGAGTTGACCTTGCAAGGGTTCGAAGCGAATCTTCTGTAGCACCACATTGCGGTAGGGATCGGTGAGCACTTCCTTATGGACGCGGTAACGGCCATTGGCCTCCGTATTGGTCAGTTCAAAAATAGGAACACCGGGCTCGACAGGTGTATTCTCAAAAGTGCAATGCCGCTTTTCCTCGGAGAAGAAGTCGCTCCCATTGGTGACGATGAAGCCCAAATCGCGTACGCACGCCTGGTCGACTCTGGGGAAATAGATTTCATTCACGATTCCGTGGCTGAGCGTGAACCAGACCTTGCTGTGCTGGTTCAAGGCTGTGCCAACGCCCGTCTTGGCGCTGGAAGTCCAGCGGGGTGGAATCCCCGGCCAACCGGGAGCGTGGGTTTTAGTGGAATCGCTCATGGGGCTTTCGTCCTAAGGGCTTCCTAACCGTCTGACACTAGTTTGACGGCTCTGGCGGCGGAGTGACTTCGTCTCGCTCCCGGCCACAAAAAATGGAATAGGCAAAAGGCAGACTACTTGCATCGAAGAAGGTAGTGCAAAAGTAATCCTGCATTGCGCCGAAGACTGACGATAATACTGGGATTCGTCCGAATGAGCATGGTCCGAGTAAGTATGGCTACACGTATCCGACTATCCGCCCCGCGAGTTGCCCAGCAAAGAGCCTTGGCTCTCGCTATGGTAGCAGCCTCGGTGCTGCTTCTGGGAGCCTCCCCCGCGCTGCGGGCCGAAACGGGCGAAGCACGCCACTCCGAGTATTGGGGAAAAACTCAAGTTTGATTTCCCCGCCGTCGCTGCTTAGCTTCGTGCTAAGGAATGAATCATGAACTTATCCACGTGGTTCATCCCGGCCCTCGCCGCCATTCATAAAAAATTCACCCGTTTGTAACTATCCTGTAACACTTCCCAAATAGAACCGAACGTATCTATCCGAGGAGGACTTACCGAGCGATGCGCCGAATCATGCCACTTTTGTTGTGCGCTTTTTTCGCCCTGTCCGCGATGGGACAGACAACGCTGAGCGGAGCCGGAGCTACATTTCCTTATCCCATGTACTCGAAGTGGTTCAGCGAATACCACAACCTTCATTCCGATATTCAAATCAACTATCAATCCATCGGCAGCGGCGGCGGAATCCGCCAGGTCACCGAAGGCACGGTGGATTTCGGGGCCAGCGACATGCCGATGACGGATGCTCAACTCGCCGAAGCTCAGAGCAAGCGCAAGGTTAAGATTCTAAACATTCCTACCGTGCTTGGTGCGGACGTGCCCGCTTATAACATTCCGGGCGTGAGCGGGGAGGTAAAGTTCACCCCGGAGGCTCTGGCCGGGATTTTTCTGGGCAAGATTGCAAAATGGAATGACAAAGCCATCACCAGCGAAAATCCGGGCGTCAATTTTCCCGACCGGGACATCATCGTGGTTCATCGCTCGGACGGCAGCGGCACCACCTTCATCTGGACCGACTACCTCTCCAAGATTAGCTCGGAGTGGGAGAGCAAGGTAGGAAGGAACACCTCCGTCCAGTGGCCGATCGGGCTCGGGGGAAAAGGGAACGAAGGAGTCGCCGGTTCGATCCGCCAATTGCAGGGCTCCATCGGCTACGTCGAATTGATTTATGCCGTGCAAAATCACATCGCCTTCGGCAGCATAAAGAACTCCGCCGGAAATTTTGTGAAGGCGTCTCTCGAAGGCGTGACTGCGGCGGCCGCTTCGGCTCCCAAGATGCCGGCCGACTTCCGCGTTTCCATCACCAACGCTCCCGGCAAAGATGCCTATCCTATTTCCAGTTTCACCTGGCTGCTGATTCCAGCGCAGGCCAAGGAGCCGGCCAAGGGAAAAATCCTGGCTGATTTTCTCAACTGGATGGCCTCCGATGGGCAGAAGATGACCTCGGCCTTGAGTTATGCGCCGTTGCCGGATGTCGTGGTCCAGAAAGTGAAAGAGGCGATTAAGCAGGTCAAATAAACCGATCCAGGAAGCGCAACATTCCTTATTCTCATTCGAATTTGAAAAGGAGAGTGTCATGAATTCCTCATGGAAGAGCTGTCTGATTTTATTTTTGGCGACGGTGGTCGTCGCCCAAACCAGCCCTCCGCCGAAACCGAAGAAGAAATCAGCAACTATCACGGCGGCCGACGTCCAGGCGTTGAAGGACGCAATTGCCTCGCAGTCGGCGGCCATCGCCCAACAGCAGCAACAGATTCAGGAGCTGCGCGACGAACTGCATCGCAAAGATCAAGCCGTGCAGCAGGCTCAGAGCGTGGCTACGGACGCCGCCAGCAAGGCCACTGCCGCGGAAGCGACGGCCACGCAGCAGCAGCAGACTGTGGTGGAGCTGAAGAGCGACGTCACCGATCTCAAGACGAATGTCACCAACACGGCGTTGTCTCTGCAGGAGACGCAGAAGAACGTCAACAATGCGTTGGAGAGCCCGCTGGCTCTGCACTATAAGGGGATCACGATCACTCCGGGCGGCTTCGCCGCCGCCGAATTTGTCCGGCGCACCCGCGCCCTCGGGGCCGATATCAACACGCCCTTCAACTCTCTGACCATGCCCGGGGCTTCGCAGAGCAGCCTCTCCGAGTTCTTCGGATCGGGACGTCAGTCGCGTATCTCGGCCCTGGCCGAGGGGCGGTTGAAGGATGCCAAGCTCTCGGGTTACGTGGAAGCTGACTTCCTCTCCGCCGGCGTTACCTCCAACAACAACGAGAGCAACAGCTACACCCTAAGGCAGCGGCAGGCGTGGGGCCAGGCCGCAATGGATAACGGTTGGTCGGTTACAGGCGGCCAGATGTGGAGTCTAGTGACCGAAACCAAGCACGGTTTGGACAACCGCACCGAAGCGACCCCGATGACCATCGACCCGCAGTATACCGTCGGCTTCAGCTGGGCGCGACAGTATGGACTCCGCCTGGTGAAGAACTTCGACAACAAATTGTGGTTCGGAGTATCCATGGAGAATGCCCAGGCCACGCTCTCCACCCACAACAACGGAAATAATTATCTGATAGGTTCCGAAGGCGCCGGCGGCGGCCTCTATAACTCCGCCGTCACCAATTGCACCACCGCCAACAACCCGGTGGTAGGTGGCGCGCCCATCACGACCTGCTCCCTGGCCGCCAGCTACGCCTTCAATCCCTCGCCCGACATCATCGCCAAGGCAGCGTTCGAGCCGGGCTTCGGCCATTATGAACTCTATGGGATCTACGCCCGCTTCCGCGACCGCGTCTTCCCCTGTGGAGAAGTGGTGATCATCGCTCCCGCAACGAACGGACCTTGCCCCAACGGTACCGGAACCGGCCCCAACGGCATGGGAGCGACCAACGTCTCCACGAACGGCGGCGGCATCGGAGGCAACGCGCGCTGGTCCTTCGCTCAAAAGCGAGTCGACTTCGGAATTCACGGCCTCACCGGACGCGGCATTGGCCGCTACGGTACGAGCGGTCTAGCCGACACCGCGGTGAAAGCCGATGGCGACCTGAACCTGATTCGTTCCTATCAGGGTCTCGTCACCATCGAATGGCACTCTCCGAAACTGGACGTCTACCTGAATGGCGGCGGAGAGTACGCCGGCCGAGCCACGGACTTCGATCCCGTAACCGGCAAATACGTCGGCTATGGCTCGCCCTTCTTCTCGAACAAAGGCTGCTACACCGAAACCGCTCCCAGCATCGGCGGCGGCTTCTTTCCCGGAGGTCTCTCCAGTTGTACTTCCGACACGCGTGCTCTATTCGAAGGCACGGTCGGCTTCTGGTATCGGCTCTACAGCGGTCCCAAGGGCCGCTTGCAGTGGGGCCCGCAATTCTCTTACGTGACCCGCCAGACCTGGTCTGGGACGGGCTTCACGCCGGGAGTTGGCGTGTCTCCTGAAGGCGTGGACGGAATGGTCTTCACTTCCTTCCGCTACTATCTGCCCTAAGTCTCGTAAGGGTGTCCATTAGCGCATCGCAACCCCGTCGGTTGCGATGCGCTCTTTTTTGGCGCGAGAGTCCCCGCTTCGCCACGCCGTCATCCGAGACGTAACAATCCAAGTCTCCAGGGCTTGTGGTCGGCGCTCGTCGCGGAGATGTTTTATACTGGTGCACGCAGTTACGCGTACCCCCGCAGATGGCTCGTCTCTCGCTCGAAGATCCTAAGTATTTTCTCAACCGCGACACCTCCTGGATCGCGTTCAATCGACGTGTGCTCGAAGAAGCTGAGGATGAAGGCAATCCGCTTCTCGAGCGGCTAAAGTTTCTGGCGATCTCGGCCAACAACCTCGATGAATTTTTTGAGATTCGGGTCGCTGCCATGGTGCAGCAGATCGAAGACGGCTACAACGAGGCCGGTCCCGACGGTCTTACCCTGACCGAGAAGCGCGATGTTCTGGCCCGCACCACCCGTAAGTTCGTCGACGATCAATACGACTGTTGGAATAGTTTGCGGCCGCAGCTTGCCGAGCATGGCATTCGCCTGCTCAGCTTGCCCGACCTCGATGCTGAAGCGCGCCGCTTCGTGGATCAATATTGCGAGAAGGAACTCGATCCTCTGCTTACCCCGGTCACGGTCGATCCTTCGCATCCTTTTCCGCGGGTTATCAATAAAGCGCTGTGTCTCGGCTTTCTTCTGCGCCGCCGCCGGCGCTCGGCGCTGGTATATACCGGGGTGGTCTCGGTGCCGCGGGCCTTGCCCCGCTTGGTTCGGCTGCCTTCGGAAAACACCACCGACTTCATCTTCCTCGCCGATCTCGTCGCCCATCACGCCCAGCACATGTATCAGGGCTACGACATTGTTTCGTCCGCGCCCTTCCG
>Ga0074045_10003773_pt1 | contig 13596 bp, 6 predicted proteins | sample BogForMeECP23OM2_FD_94442 | JGI IMG/M metagenome (GOLD analysis project Ga0074045, IMG submission 94442) | Bog forest soil microbial communities from Calvert Island, British Columbia, Canada - Bog Forest MetaG ECP23OM2 | ecosystem: Environmental > Terrestrial > Soil > Wetlands ... | reverse complement strand
GGAAAGCCATGCGAGCTTGCGCCCGCCGTGGAACGCCTGGAACACCCCCAAGAGGGACACCATGAAGAAGGCATTGCCGGACGCGACCGCCACCTCGTACACCTGCGATCTCCTCAGCAGGACCGGCACCATGGTCGCCAGGCCCATGGCGATGATCCCTCCCACCTCCGCCGCAACGCCGGTTGCCATGAAATAGGCCCTGTGCACGCGCGCGAGGAGGAACGAGCCTGAAAGGAACGCGGCCGCGCAGAAGAGGAAAAGCGCCTGCGGGTCCTCAAGGTAGCGGCCCGAGAGGGCGGCAAACGGCCAGTAGGCCGCCAGGGCCGGCGCCACGCCAAAATAAAGATAGAGCCTCCCCTTGTAGAGGCTGATGTCGTGCAGCCCGAAGGCGGCGTTCTGGACGGGGTCGTACGGGTCCTTGAGCTTGAGCAGGCCCGCAGGCAGGTCGGCCTGGAGGCTCAGGTGGCCGGATCTGAATCCCCTCACGAGGTAGTTGTAATAGCTTGGCCCCCCGCTGAATTCACCGAACAGCTCCCTCCTCGGGCTCGCGGCCCACGAATAGAAAAGGAGGACAGCCGCTGCTGCGCATCCCAAGGCGGCATAACGGAGGGCCCTTCGCCGAGCTGACGGGGGGGTCGAAGCCTCGACACCATGCGACATTGGAGCCCAATCTGGGGGATCCCCACACGCGATTGCAAGTTCCGCGGCGTCGGCTGGCCCCGCTCCCCGAGGGAGCGCGGCAGGCAGCGCCAGCCCCCCGGGGGCGACTTTCATCGGCCTATCCCCAAGTGTTGCCCCCGGCACTTCTACCGAGGATACTTAAAGGCCTTCGGAACACCCGGCGCGCCGGGCACCCCGCCGCGCCGGCCGCCAAAAACATGCTCGCATCAACCCGCGCATATGGTGTGAAGTTGCCCCTTTTAGGTGTCCGTTAATCCCAAGACCATCGTCTACCTGCGCCCCGACACGATCGGCGACCTGATCCTGTTCACGCCAGCGCTGCGCCTCTTCATGGCCGAGTGGCCCAAGGCGCGCCATGTCATTGTCGTCAGGCACGGTTATGAGAGCCTGGCCCCGCTCTTTCCCCGCCAGCTAGAATGGATGGTGGCGCGCCTCAACCCGTTCAAGCAGCGGCCCTCGGACTGCCGCGGCGAACTCTCGGCGCTCCTGGGCGAGCTGGCGAAGGCGGCCCCCGACCTGATCCTGGCGCCGACGCTCAACCGCACCTGGCTCGAGATCGCGGTGGCGGCGCACTTCAACAAGATTAGGAGCGTTGTCCTGGGCGGCGCCGACGTGGACCCCATTTTCGCGGCCTCGCTCAGGCTCGACCTCGGCGTAGACAGCGCCGCAGCCTTCACGGAGACAGTGCCCTCGCAGGCGTCGGCCACGGATGTCGAGAACCAGCACCGGCTGGTCGAGCACCTGCTGGCAAGGAGGCTGCCGGCCGAGCTGCCCAAGATCGACATCCCGAGGGAATCGGAGGCGAAGGCGCGGGCGAGCGTCGCCGCGCTCGGGCTTCCCGCGGGCGGGTGGGCGGCCGTCTTCGTCGGCGGCACCGCCAACGTCGCGGTCAAGTCCTGGCCGTCGAGGAATTTCGCCGAGGTTGCCGCCTGGCTGCAGTCGGAGGGAAAGACCCCGGTCGTGCTCCTTGCCCACAGCGACGAGTCCCCCGTCGTCGAGGAGGTCGCCGCCGAGGTAGCCCGGGGCGGCGGCGCGCGGCCGGCATCCTGGCTCGGCAAGGACGGCGAGCTGCCGCTCCTCGCGGCCCTCCTCAAGGAATCCAGGCTGTACGTGGGGCACGACACGGGCGCAATGCACATGGCGGGCGCCCTCGGCCGCCCGGTCGTCGGGATCTTCGGCGGGGGCCACTGGCCGCGTTTCCGCCCGTCCGCGAGGCAGGCCGTGTCCGTCGTCCAGCCCCTGCCCTGCTTCGGGTGCAACTGGGACTGCCACTTTGGCGACGGGCCCTGCGTGAAGACCATCCCCGCCTCCGATGTCGTCGAGGCGACCGGGCGGATCCTGGCCGCCGGCGACCGCGCGATCAACGCGGTCCTTGAGTCGCGCGCCCTCCCCGACGCGGCGCTCAGGCTCATCGCCGCGGCCGCCCCGGGCATCTCAGGGCTAAAGCGCGACCGCGTGCAGCGCCAGCACAAGATCGAGGAGCTCAAGGATGAGACCAACTCGAAGGACGTGGAGATCGAGGGCCTCAAGCGCGCCGCCGAGGAGCGCAAGACCGAGATGGAGGCCATAAAGGCCGAGCTCGAGCAGGAGTGCGCCGACAAGGACTCCGAGATCGCCGAGCTGAAGGTCGAGACCAATTCCAAGGACGTGGAGATCGGGGACCTCAAGCGCGCCGCCGAGGAGCGCAAGACCGAGATGGAGGCCATAAAGGCCGAGCTTGAGCAGGAGTGCGCCGACAAGGACTCCGAGATCGCCGAGCTGAAGAAGGAGGCCGACTCCAAGGACGAGGAGATCGCAGCCCTCAAGGCGACGTGCGATGACCGCGAGCAGGTAGTCATCCGGCTGGACGCGGGCCTGAAGGCGCACATCGCGGCGCTGCCCGAGTGGGAACGCCGGGTGGCCCGGATCGAGGCCGAGCGCGACGCCCTCGCCGCCCGCCTCGAGCTCCTGGGAAAGCTTCCGCCCGACGCCTCGACGTGGGCGCAGGTCGTCCACGACAAGGACGTCCACATCGGCAACATCGAGGCCGCCCTGAGGAACAGGGCCGAGGAGATCCTGGAGCTCAGGCAGGCGATCTCGAACTACGCGACCGGCTACTCGAACACCGAGCAGGCGAAGCACTTCGGCCGGCTCCTATCGGAAAAGGAGGCGGTCATCCAGGAGCTGCACCGCGCGTGCGTCGAGCGGGAGGCGGTCATCAACCAGATGGCCGCCGAGGCGACGACTGCGACGGCAAAACTGCGAAAGCTCTGGCTCGCGCTCAAGTTGGGCGTCCGCGAGAAGCTCTGGCGCCCCTTCGACCGCTGGATCTTCAGGAAGGTCGTCGAGGACTACTGGATGCAGATCGGCGTCCTCAGGCAGTACGAGCCCCGCCCCATCGCCTGGGACCGCAGGCTCCCCAGGCCCACAGGCGCGGAAAGCGCCCTTCCGAAGCTGGCGATCGTCACGCCCAGCTTCGAGCAGCCCGCGTACCTCGAGAGCACGATGGTGAGCATCCTGAACCAGGATTACCCCAAGCTCCTCTACGTCGTCCAGGACGGCGCGTCCCGCGACTCGAGCGCGGAGATCATCGAGCGGCACGCCCCGAGGCTGCGCCACTGGGCGTCCGAGCCCGACAAGGGCCAGGCGGACGCAATCCGCAAGGCCTTCGCCCGCATCGAGCCCGAGCTCGGCCCCGATGACGTCATGGCATGGATCAACTCGGACGACCTCGTGGCGCCGAGGGCCCTGAGGTTCGTCGCCTCCTACTTCGCGGCGCACCCGAGCGTGGACGTGGTGTACGGGCACCGGATCATCATCGACGACGCCGACCGCGAGATCGGCCGGTGGGTCATGCCGCGCCACGAGCCGGCCTCGATCGAGTGGATCGACTACGTGCCGCAGGAGACCCTGTTCTGGCGGAAGCGGGCCTGGGACGTCGCGGGCGGGATCGACCCCAGCTTCCAGTTCGCGCTCGACTGGGACCTGCTCGCCCGATTCAGCCAGGCCGGCTGCAGGATCGTCCGGCTGCCCTACTTCCTCGGCTGCTTCCGGGTCCACGCCCAGCAGAAGACGAGCCAGGTGATCCACACGACCGGGGCGCAGGAGATGTCCCGCATCCGCTCGCGCTTCCACGGCGCCGATATGGACAGCGCCGCGAAGATCGAGCGCCAGGCGCACAGGATCCGCTTCCGGGGCGCCCTGGCCGCGAGGCTGCTCGGGGCGGGAATCCGGTGGTAGGAGCTTGTTTTTTGACGCGATTTCCGAAGTCTAGCCCCTTTCCGCCAGAATGACCGCACTGCTCCTTGTCGTAGCGCTCTACGTCTATCTCTCCGTCATCGGCCAGGCCGTCGTATGCCTGCTTAAGCCCAGGATCGGGGTGCTCTGGAGCTGGTTCGCGGCGCCGACGCTGGGCCTGTCGCTCCTGATCGTCATCATCACCCGGCTGAACGTCTGGGGGATCCCCGTGCGGTATGCCGGGCCGTGGACCACCGCGGTCCTCCTGGCCGGCGCCGCCGCCGTGATCGCCTGGCGCAGGCCCCGGTTGCCGCTGCGAAAGCTGGCCCCTTTCCTCGCGATCGGCGCCGGCTACCTCCTCTACGTGGGGTGGCCCTCGCTCCGGTACGGGTTCAACTGGATCTCCTACGCCAACGACGACATGGCGAACTACTGCATGGCGGCCGACCGGTTCCTGCAGCACGGCTACTACGACATCCCTCTCCAGACCGACCTGCAGGGCCGCGACTACACCCAGCACTACTGGTTCATGCACGCGCTCCAGCAGATCCGGCCCGGCTCGGAGCTGACGATCGCGTGGATCTCGTCCATCACCGGCCGGCGCGCCCACGAGGTGTTCATGCCGGCGATTCTCCTCCTGAGCCTTATGCAGCTCTTCGGGATGGGCGCGATCGCCGTCTGGAAGGGGCGCTACCGCAGGGTCGCCCTGGTCGCCTTCTTCCTCTTCGCCACGAGCCCACTCTTCGGGTTGGGGACGCTCTACCAGCTGATAGCGCAGGTCGGCGGCATCGCGCTCCTGCAGGTCATCGCCTCGGTCCTGTTCGTTCCGCGCCGGCTCACCATGCGGGCGTTGGCGGTCGGCGGCCTCCTCACGGCGAGCCTGGCGATCTTCTACCCGGAGGTCTCGCCCTTCGTGGCCCTGGGCATCCTGCTCGTCGCGCTCCGGACGCGCTACTTCGACCCGGCGCGGTTCCGCCCCTACGCCCTCTTCATCGGGGGAGTGGCCGCCCTCACCTTCATCCTGATCGCCAGCAGCACCTACGAGTTCGTCAACACCCTCGTCATGCAGTCGGTCGGCTCCGCGGGCCTGGGCGCCATGGCGGAGATCAACGACCAGAGCGGGGGGCTCGTCCTCTTCCCCTGGACCCTCGTGCCGTCCTTCATCCCCATGCTCTTCGGGCTGCACCCGTTCGGCATCGTGGGCGTCGACCCGTGGATCTCGGCGCAGATCGTGGTCGGCGTCGCCCTCCTGCTCTATTTCGCCTGGCGCACCTGGAGGAACTTCATCGCGGGCGCCCCCGTCGGCTATCTCGGCGTCATCGAGATCCTCCTCGGGGTCTACCTCTTCCAGAAGGGCCAGGACTTCGGGCTGTTCAAGCTGGCGATGTTCGCGCAGCCCACCACCACGCTGTGCCTCGCGCAGGGATTCGCGCATTTCATGTTCTCGGCGCGCGCCGGCACGCGAAAGAACGCCCGGATCGCGATAGCCGTCTTCTTCGCCGGCACCTCCGTCTCCTATTTCTACTACACCATCGCCTCCCTCGGCACCTATGGCGGAGGCCTCACGGAGATCGTGAAGGGCTCCGAGCTCGGCGTCGGCTTCACTCCCCCCACGAACCTCAAGTACCAGGGCATCGAGAGCGACATCTCGAACGTCGTGAGCGCCAAGATGCTCTCGCAGTACACGAAGGGCATCGACACGCGGTTCCTGTCCCGCAGCTACATGGACAACATCGCCAACATCGCCGTGCTCAAGTTCCTGCGCACGGAGGATCCCGACCTCGGCCCGCAGGCCCGCCTGGTCGAGAAGCTCTCGCTTCTGCGCTTCATGCTGCCCGAGGAAATCCTGTCCGGGGACATACCGGACTACCGCGTCGTAACGATACACAAGGAGGCCGACAGCGTCGTGTACGCGAACAACTGGACGGAGACGAGCTCGAGGCACCTCAGGTACAACGACCGCCTCTTTGTCTCGACCCGGACCGACCTCGACCACTTCAACAAGCTGAACCCCGGCACGGGCTGGACGGTGCAGAACATGTACCAGTTCGAGCTCGAGAGCCGGATCAAGGACCGGCTCGTCTTCGTGCATTCCGAGCTGAGCCCGCACTACTACTCGTCGGCGCGCTTCAAGGCCGCGTTCTTCCAGAGGGAGACCGAGCCCATCTCCAAGGGGACGTCCTCGTTCCACGGCACCGGGCAGTTCAACGTGTTCCACATCCTGAACCCGTCGCCGAACCTGAGGGTAATCGTGGATTTCTCGCGCACCTCGCTCGGCGTAGGGCGCACCATGCTGCCCGAGCGGGCGATCGTCGTCGGCGACGAGGACTACCGCCTCCCGTTCGTGGGCGCCGGCTCGGCAAGGGTCGTCTCGCCGGTCGTCAGGCCCGAGTACTACGAGGGCCAGGCCTACCTCACGATCGACTTCGGCGACCTGGCGAGGGTGATCGACAAGACCAAGACCGGGCTGATGCGGTGGTACGGCGTGCAGTTCGCCCTCGACGACAGGAGACTCATCGGGTTCACCCGCGACATATCCGTCCTCACCGACGAGGAATACCGCGCGATGCCGCGGCCCACGAAGATCAGCCGCTTCCCCCAGGACCTGCTCCAGTACAAGGGCCTGGAGTATTCGGGCCTCTACGAGGACGGCTGGACCGGCCGGGACGCGTATTTCAAGCTCGGGGCCTCGCGCGCCGGCCAGGTGCTCTACTTCAAGGGATTCATCCCGGACACGCCGCGGTTCCGCCGGGAAGGCGTCGACGCCACGATCTCGATAAACGAGCGGCCGACCGAGGTGGTGAAGCTGAAGGCGGGGAGGTTCACGCTCACGCGCCTCATCAAGGAGTCCTCCGACATAACCTCCATCTCGCTGCATTTCTCCGACGCCCAGGTCTACGACAACGACGAGGACAAGCGCTCCGTGTCGGCGTTCGTGCGCGAGATCTCGATCAACGACATACCCGATTTCGCGAGCTTCCGAAGCGTCGCCAACGAGTCCGGGGAGAAGTTCGAGCTGTCGGGGATCGACCCGGACGGCTGGATCGCCAAGACCGCGCAATTCAAGGCGCCGGCGTTCGACGGCTTCAAGGTCCTAAAGCTCGACCTGGAGATGCCCGGCTGGGCGCCGATCGCCTCGAACTCGATCAAGGTCTCCGTCGACGGCCGGACGCTGCTTTCGGACTCCGTGCCGCGCCAGACGTTCGAGAGCATCTATGTGCCCCTGCCCCCGGGCGGCCAGCGGCTCGTCCACTTCGACGCGTCCGACGTGTTTGAGCTTCCCAAGGACGGCCGGATGCGCGCCTTCGCGATCAAGAACATCTCGTTCGAGAACCTGAGCCAGACCGACCTTTTTGCGAGGGGCTGGCACAAGTCGGGCTATCTTTTCGGCATCAGCGGGGCGGACACCGACGGCTGGGTGGACAAGCGCCTCGACTTCCGGTTCCCGGCCACGGAGATGTTCAAGGAGGCGATCATCGAGGTTATCCGCTTTCCGTCGAAGTGGGACATCTCCCTTGGGGTGTCGCAGGACGGGGGCTCGCAGAAGGTGCGCACCCTCGGCCTCGAGCGAACCGAGCGGATAAGGGTCCCCCTGTCCAAGATTCACGACACGACCGCGGTGCTCTCCACCGACCAGAGTTTCCCGCTCGCCGCCCCCGACATGCGGATCCGCTCCTATCGCGTAGTGAACATCGACTTCGACTGAATCTCGGCCCATCATCGGCACCGCCATGCTTCTTAGCGTAGTTGTCCCCGTTTACCGGGAGGAGAAGAGCATCCCCGAGTTCATCCGAAGGATGGGCCCCATACTTTCGCCGATCACGCAGGACTATGAGATCATCTTCGCCATGGATCCGTCCCCGGACCGGACCGAGGACGTGATCCTGGAGCAGCGCGCCGCGGACGGGCGCATCAAGCTTCTCAAGTTCTCGCGGAGGTTCGGCCAGCCGATGGCGAGCCTCGCCGGGATGCAGTACTCCTCGGGAGAGGCCGTCGTGGTCATGGACGTCGACATGCAGGACCCCCCGGAGCTCGTCGGCGACATGGTTGCAAAGTGGCGCGAGGGCTTCGACGTAGTCCTGCCCCAGCGCACGCGCCGCACGGGCGAGCCCTGGGTGAAGCGGATCGTCGCCGAGACAGGCTACAAGGTCATCAACAAGATAGCGGACGTGAGGATCCCGCCCAACACCGGCGATTTCAGGCTGATGTCGCGGCGGGTCGTCGATGAGGTTGTGAGGCTGCGCGAGTGCCACGGCTTCCTGCGCGGCATGGTCGCAGTCGTCGGATTCCGCCAGTACCTGCTGCCTTTCGAGCGGCCCGCGCGGTTCGCCGGTGAGACCAAGTACAACCGCTTCCTCGGGTCGCTGCGCATCGGGTTCAACGGGATCTTCTGCTTCTCGACCTACGCCCTGACGCTCAGCACGCAGCTCGGGTTCCTGATCGCCGGCGCCTCGTTCCTGATAGCGCTGGCGTACCTGATCATGAAGCTGTGCGGGTTCCCCTTTCCCGTCGGCAACCCCACGATGGTCATCCTGATCCTGTTCCTCGGTGGCATCCAGCTGATCAGCGTCGGAATCCTCGGCGAATACATCGGCCGCATCTACGAGGAGGTCAGGGCCCGCCCAAGATTCATCGTCGACCGGGCCGAGGGCTTTCGCGCAAATTCCGGCTCCGCATGAGGCCCTCCGCCGGAGGAGCCGGAGCGCCCCGGGGCCCCGCATTAATGTCTTTTCGCAACGCATAAATGCCGGTCCAATAGCGCCTCCATGCAATCAACGAAGTGGCCCAAGGTCCTGCCCCCGCTCACTCCGGAGCAAAGGAGGATCAGCGACGAGTTCATGAAGCGCTGGCACGAGCAGCTTCCGAGCCGCTACGGCATCGTCGAGCGATTCAACCACTCCTTTCCCGTGCGCAATTCGCGCCCGGGATTCCGCGCGTCGGTGGAGATCGGCGCCGGGCTCGGCGAGCACCTGCACTACGAGAAGCTCACGGCGGAGCAGGAGAAGAACTACTGCGCGGTGGAGCTCAGGGAGAACATGGCCGCCGAGATCCGCAGGAGGTTCCCGAATATCCGGGCAGTCACCGGCGACTGCCAGGCGCGCCTAGATTTTCCGGACGGCTACTTCGACCGCTACATCGCCGTCCATGTACTCGAGCACCTGCCGAATCTTCCCGCCTGCATCCGCGAGGCCCACCGGCTGCTCGACAGGCAGCGCGGCCAGATGCTCGTCGTTATCCCCTGCGAGGGAAGCCCCGCATACTCCCTTGCGCGCAAGATCTCGGCCGAGCGCGTCTACAACCGGTATTTCAAGGGCGGCTATGGCTGGCTCATCGCGCGCGAGCACATCAACCGGCCCCGCGAGATCATGGAGGAGCTCGATCCCTATTTCACGGTGGAGAGGAAGTCGTTCTTCCCGCTCCCATTCCTGCCGTTCGTATTCAACAACCTGTGCATCGGCCTGTCACTGAGGCCACGCCCGGCATGAGCGCCGTTTTCGTCACGGGCGCAGCCGGATTCATCGGCTCCAGCCTGGTGGACCGCCTTCTGGCGGACGGCGCCAGCGTGGTCGGATGGGACGATTTCTCCACCGGCCAGGAGCGATTCCTCGAGAGCGCCGCCAGGCATCCCGCGTTCAAGCTGGTGCGCGGCGACAACCTGGACCAGCCGGCGCTCGCGAAGGCGATGGCGGGCTGCGAAAGCGTGTTCCACCTGGCGGCGAACGCCGACGTGCGCTTCGGCACCGAGCACACAAGGAGGGACCTCGAGCAGAACACGATCGCCACGCACAACGTGCTCGAGGCGATGCGCGCGAACGGAATCAAGCGGATCGCGTTCTCGTCGACCGGATCCGTGTACGGCGAAGCGGAGCTTGTCCCCACCCCGGAGGATGCGCCGTTCCCGATCCAGACCTCGCTTTACGGGGCGTCGAAGGTCGCATGCGAGGGGCTCATCTGCGCCTACTGCGAGGGGTTTGGATTCGAGGGGTACATCTTCCGGTTCGTCTCGATCCTGGGCGAGCGCTACACCCACGGCCATGTGTTCGACTTCTACCGGCAGCTCATCGAGCACCCCGGCTGGCTGAAGATCCTCGGGGACGGCTCCCAGCGCAAGAGCTACCTCTACATCCAGGACTGCGTTGAGGCGATCCTTCACGCCACCCGCGCGGGCACCGCGTGCGACGCGCGCCACCGCGTCCAGGTGTACAACCTCGGGACCTCGGAGTACGTCCGGGTGAGGGACAGCGTGGGCCTAATCTGCGGGGCTCTGGGGCTGAAGCCCGAGCTGCGCTACGGAGGCGGAGACCGCGGCTGGATCGGCGACAATCCCTTCATCCTTCTCGACACAAAGAAGATACTTTCCACGGGATGGAAACCCAGGCTCTCGATCGAGCAGGGCATCGTGCGCACGCTCCGCTGGCTTGAGGCGAACCGCTGGGTTTACGACGCGCGGCGCTAGCCAGGCAACGAGATGACGACCTTCGCCCTCGCGTCCCTGATCCCGATCGCGGCGTTGGTGGCGATGGCGTGCCTTTGGTGCCCCAGGACCTGGATGGAATGGAAGCCGCGTGTTGTGATCGTGCTGATCCTTTTCGCGGCGGGAGTCTACGCGGCTAGGCCGTTTCTGCGCGGGACCAATGTGGGCACGGGCGAGGGTTACAACTACAGCCTCTCCGTGGCCGACGCGGTCACGCAGGCCCGCTCGGGCAACTTCCCAGCGCTTGTCGGCCAGACCGAGTTCGCGTTCAACGGGCGCGTCCACCCGCTCCGAACGGCCCCATGGTACTGCTGCGCGGCGTGCCTGATCGACTTTGCGACCCTTCACCGGCTGACGTTCTGGCAGATCCAGGACGCTCTTCTCACGCTTAGCCTCGTGGGCGCCGCATTTTCGGCCTACGCCTCCCTCCGCTTCCTGGTCGGGGCCACCCAAAGGGTCGCGCTGTTCGGGGCCGTCCTTTACGAGCTTTCCCCGGGGGTCCTGTCGACGGTCTACGCGATGGACCTCTACATGACCGTCACCACGCTGCCGCTCGTGCCGCTCGTCCTCGGCTGCAATCTTGCGAGCTTCACGCGAGGTTCCGTCACGGTCTACTTGATCCTCGGCGCCTCGATCGGGCTCTCGTGGCTCGCCCACCCGCCGATTGCGCTGTGGCTGTCGGCGTCGACGGCAGCCATGCAGGTCGCGGTCTTGGCGGCGCGAAGGCCTGGCCTTCGGCCGCTTGCGGCCGTCGTGCCCGGCCTGGCCGCATGTCTGCTGCTGGCCGGATACGCATTCGCGTCGACCGGCGCCATGAATGATGTCGGGGGCCTCTCGAGGCCCGAGGATTTCACCCCGATGTTCGCCGAATTGAAGAAGGCATTCCCGGCTTCGGTCATGCCGATAAGCGCCGAGGCCCGCCAGCTGAGCGATTTTCAGCTGGGATACGTCTTCTGGTGCCTGCTCCTGGCCTCCGGCGCTGCGGCCCTTTGGAGGAGGCGCCTCTCGGCCCTGGCGCTCGTTGGAATCGCGGGCTTCCTCGTCGTTCTCTCCCTTCCCGTGCCCCTCCTCACGAGGGCCATCTGGCTTTACCTGCCGCCGGCGTTCCCGAACCTGACCAACATCTGGCCGATGCAGCGGCTCTACCTCGTCTCGACCGGACTGGTCCTCGTCGCCGCGTGCTCCCTCTGGCCGGACGCCGACCTTTGGATCTGCTCGCCTCCCCGAGGGCGTCGCCTGGCCCTTGTTGCGCTGTGCGCGGCGGCCCTAGCCTGGCACGTCGACCAGGCCCACATGTTCATCCAGCGGGGGATGCTCCTGCAGCACGGCGGCCAGGAGAGCGCCGACATGCACAGGTCGGAGAACATCAATCTCACGGTGACCTCCTACGCCCTGCTTGGGCTGCCGGGCCACTTTGTGAACGGCGTGATGGACGCCGGCAGGGAATTCAGGCTCCTGAGGGCGGCGGACCGCTCGGAGGTTGCGAACAACTGGAGCCCGGCAGGTGCGGGCACGCTTCGCGCGCACGGGATCTTCCACACCGTGTCCATGCGCAGCCCCTTGGTGCCGCTCGCGCCCGCGCTCTGGATAGAGCCCGGGCGCCGCTACGTCCTCGGCTTGAAGTTCAGGACTCCCCCGTTCGCCGGCGTCCTCGTGCTGGACGGCGACCACTTCAGACGGGAGTACCCCCTGCCGAGCGCCGGCGAGGCGCGCGGGTTCGGGATGAAGGCGGGCAACGACCCCTCGATCGCCCTATGGACGACGAATCCCGAGGGCACCGAGATCCGCCTGTCCCTGGTCGGCCTGAGCGGGCCCGGAGCGTTCGCCGAATTTGAGCTGCGCGAAGTCGATACCGGGAGCTTCCCCGTGGAGTTGGGCGAGTTCCTGCCGCTGTCCGGCCGGGTGCGGGCGAGCGAGCCCGTTTGGCTGGAGACTCCCAGGCGCTTCATTCCTGGCTACGAGGCGGCGATCGACGGAAGAAAGGCGCGGGTCGCCAATTCGCCGGAGGGCTCCGTCATGATCGAGACTCCAGCGGGCGAGCACGAGTTCAGGCTTAGCTACGCGGGCACTCCCCTTCTCCGGGCCGCCTTCTGGACGTCTTTCCTGACGGGATGGGCGCTCGCGCTCTGCGTCCTCGGCTGGCTCGCCTCAAGGGCGATCAGCCAGCTCCGCAAGGTGCCGGCGCCCGGCGGCGCCGAGACGCCGGTCATTCCGGCCCCTCCGCGCGCTCGGGCATGACGCGCCCGGAGCGGTCGGCGGCCGCGGGGTCGGCCTCCTCGTGGTACTCGGCGTCGGTGTTCACCTTCCAGAGGTCGAAGCGCTTCCCCTGGAGGTTCCGCACGGCGAGCAGGGCGGTCATCATCGAGTGGTCCTGGTTGTTGTACTTGTGCATCCCGTTGCGCCCGACCACCTGCAGATTCTCGATCGCGCCGAGGGCCAGGCGTATCGTGTCGAGATGGGCCTGGTAGCCCGGACCGTACACGGGGTACGCTTTTTCAACCCGAACGACGGCGCCCTCCGTGACCCGCTCGGCGCTGCAGAGCCCGATCTGCGCAAGCTCGCGCTTCCCCAGCTCCACCAGCTCGCGATCCTCCATGTTCCACAGCCCGTCTCCCTCGAAGCAGAAATACTCGAGCCCCAGGCACGTTGTCGACGGCCGGCCGATCATCGCCTCGCTCCAGTTCCTGAAGTTCTGGACCCTCCCCAGCCTGACCGCCGGCTCGTGGATGTAGATCCAATTGTCCGGGAAGGGGTTCTCACCCTCCACGACCAGCGCGACCGTGATGAAGTCGCGGTAGGAAAGATTGCGCGCGGCCGCCTGCACCGGCTCCGTCAGCGGAGGCTCGAACGCCAGCACCGTCTCCCGGAGGGGCATCGAGACGATGAACTGGTCGCCATCCACCCTTGTGCGCCGTCCGTCGCCGCCCAGCGCCTCGACGGCCGTCACCCGGCTGCCCTCGCGGATTATCCTGTCCACTCGGACACCCATCTCCAGCCGGCCGCCCTGGGCCATCAGGTCCGCCGCCGCCTGCTCCCACATCTGCCCGGGTCCGAGCCTCGGGTAGTCGAAGGTGTCGATGAGCGTCTTGATGGTCTGGCCCCCGCCCGTCTGCCCGCCCCTGAACGCGTTGGCGATGGCCCTTGAAAGGGAGAGCCCCCTGATCCGCTGCGCGGCCCAGTCTGCGCTCAACTGGCTCGTGGGGATGCCCCAGACCTTCTCGGTG
>Ga0074045_10003772_pt1 | contig 13597 bp, 13 predicted proteins | sample BogForMeECP23OM2_FD_94442 | JGI IMG/M metagenome (GOLD analysis project Ga0074045, IMG submission 94442) | Bog forest soil microbial communities from Calvert Island, British Columbia, Canada - Bog Forest MetaG ECP23OM2 | ecosystem: Environmental > Terrestrial > Soil > Wetlands ... | reverse complement strand
TATCGCTAGAGGCGTGCTTCGAATGAGGCAAACGACCTTAAGGTGAAGCCAAGATTTAGCGTCGCTGCCTCGTTGGCCAGGGGACGAGCGAGTACTGAATGCCTTTGTTGAAGTTTGGCCGGTGGCGTCGCACCGGACCGATCGCGACCGGCTGCATTCGATCAATGTTGTGGCTGTTGCCGGTCCTCCTTCTCGCCGCCTGTGCTCAGCAGGGCGGAAATGGCCCGGGGGGACGGACCGAAATCGGTGCGGAGGGGTGGCGGAGGCCGACCCACTACTATCCGCCGCCTGGCCCGCCGGAGGATCCCTGGGGTCCCTATATCCGCGAGGCCGCTGCGCGATTCCAAGTGCCCGGGCATTGGGTGCGAGCGGTAATGCATCAGGAATCGGGCGGTGAGCAACAGGCCACCTCCCCGGTCGGGGCGATGGGACTGATGCAGGTCATGCCCGCAACCTATGAGGGGCTGCGGGTGCGTTACCAGCTCGGCGACGATCCGTACGACCCGCACAACAGCATTCTGGCAGGCACCGCGTATATTCGAGAAATGTATGACCGATTCGGCGCACCGGGCTTTCTGGCCGCCTATAACGCCGGCCCGGATCGGGTTGACAATTACTTGGCCGGACGAGCCGCTCTGCCGGAGGAGACGGTGCATTACGTCGCCGCGATCACGCCCAATCTCGGTACCGACGTGCCGCGGTCAGGGCCTTTTGCGATCTATGCCTCCGCACGCTCCGGCCGAGCGCAGAGGCCGACCGTCGCCAGCCTGGCGGCGGGATGCGACCTGAACGCCGCGTACAATCCCAGCCACCCCTGCACGTCTTTGGAACGGGCTGCAAGGGAGCCGGCGCCGATTCAAACGGCTTTCGCCCCACAGCTGGGCGCGAACGGTTGCGACTTGAATTCGGCCTACGATCCCAACCATCCCTGCATCTCTGCCTCGCCGCCCGCAGCGTCCGGCGTCTTATTGGCGTCGGCTGAGGGTACCGCGGCGACAACGGGCAGCCCCGTCCCGTTGGCGCCGGCGCCGGTTCAGCCGCTTCCGAAACCCGCGGCGCCACCGCAGCCGCCGAGCCGATCCATGGAACAGGGTGCCGCATCGCCAATCCAGTCCGCGTTGTCTGGCGGGGGATGGGCGATCCAGGTGGGGGCCTTCAAAAGTCCGGACCTGGCCCGCGCGGTGGCGGAGGGTGCGCGCTCGCAGGCGCCGGACCAGCTCCGCTCCGCCGCCCTGGCGGTGCAGCCGACGGCGCCGTTCGGTAGCACCGTCCTCTATCGCGCTCGCCTCGCCAACTTGTCGGCGGGTGCAGCGTCAAATGCCTGCACGCTTCTCAACCAACGCCAACTACCCTGCGTCGTCGTGCGGCCGACCGGCGCCTGACCGCGGCGCTCCCGAGGAAATTATCCCGCGCCCACCGGGAGTTTCCGGAGGAATTCCGTTCGTTGTGCTGCGCCGGCAGCCATAAAGGCGGCGTCCTGGCCCGACAGAACGAATCGCGCGCCCAGTTCGACATAGCGCGGCATCAGCGTCTCGTTATAAACACCGGCCATTCCGGGGAATTTGCCGTGCTTGCGTGCCGCTGCAATCATCGTCCGATATGCTTCGGCGACGCGCTGGTTGCCAAAATCGCCGTGGATGCCCATCTCGGCGCACAAATCATTGGTGCCGATCAACAGCACATCGACCCCCGGGACCGCCGCGATCTCTTCGGCATTGGCGATCGCCGTCGGCGTCTCCAGCATGACGATCGTCAGATTGGCGGCGTTGAGCGCGGAAGCGGCTTCTCCCGAGCTGGCGGAGCGCAGCCCGTAATGCGGTCCGATGCCGCCCATCGAGCGGTGGCCGATCGGGGGGTATTTGAGCCGGTTTATCACCTCTCTGGCTTCGGCTGCCGTGTCGACATGCGGCATCACGATGCCGAGTGCACCATTGTCCAAGGCCCGCGTGGCGATCGCGTACTCACCGTTCGGCACGCGCGCGATCGGCGCGATACCGGCGTCGAGTGCGGCGGTCGAGATCTGCGCGCAAGCCTCGAGCGACATCACACCATGCTCCATGTCGAGAAACAGCCAGTCGAAACCGGCTACCGCCATGGCCTTGGCGATCTCGACGCTGCGCGTCATGCGCACCCCGACACCGAGCGACAGCTGCCCTTGTTCGAGCTTTTCGCGGGCGACATTGCGGACGGCGGCGGGCATCGGCGGTTCCTCCTCGGGGTAGATGCAAGGTCCGGACGGCGAGACTACACGCAGCAGGCAGGAAGCTCACGGGCCATGAACTTTCACCTCGCAGATTTGATCGGTATCCAGGCGCTGACAGGGTGACCGGATTTCCCGTTTTCGCGGCTCGCGCGGATTCGATTGTTATTCGACTGTTAGGCCCGTCAGAATTCGTTGATCGCCGAAAAAATTCCGTTGATCGGCCGAGTAACGAATTTTCCTCGTAAGTGGCTGAAATCATGAGAGATTATTCCAGACGTTATGGCCGTTTTGTGGTAAAAAGCGCGATTTTCGTTGTATCTCGCGCCCGGCTACCCCTCGCTCAACCCCTCTTGCGGGTCGCCGCCCAGGGCGTGGATCAACGCCTTGAGCTCTTCGGTTGCTTCAGCCAGTCGTGTTCTGTCGACGCCGCGCAACACCAGGGTCACGCCGAAATCGCCCCGCCGAAAGTACGGGTAGGAGCCGATCTCGAGATCGGGATAACGCGTCTGCAACGCTCCGAGATCCTTCGCCAGCGTACCCTCGGCGAGCTGGCAGCTGACGCTGCGGCTGAGCATCCGCTCGCCGCCGACGAGGCGGTGCTTCAGTTGCTCGAAAATCCCCTGCATGATGCTGGGCACTCCGGGCAAGACGAAGACATTGCCGATCTGGAACCCCGGTGCGCGCGAGATCGGGTTCGGGAGCAACACCGCACCCTCGGGAACCATCGCCATGCGCAGCCGCGCCTCGTTCAGATGACCGGGTGGGTAGTGGGTTTCGAGCAGCCGCTTCGCCTCGGGGTGTACGATCAGCGCCACCCCGAACGCGTCGGCGACGCATTGCGCGGTGATGTCGTCATGCGTCGGGCCGATCCCGCCGGTCGTGAAAACATAGTCGAAGGTGCGCCGCACCTCGTTGACCGTTGCCACGATCACGTCGCTGTCGTCGGGGATAACGCGGGCTTCGCGCAACCTGATGCCGATTTCGTTCAAACCCTGGGCGAGGAAGGCGAGATTGGCGTCCTGCGTGCGCCCGGACAGGATCTCGTTGCCGATGATCAGGATGCAGGCGGTGACGATTTTGGGCTCGGGGTTGCTGGTCGTGGCTCTCTCCTCTGGCTGGTCTGCGCGCGGCGCGGTGTCTTTCTAGGCAAAGGTGCCGGCCGGCACAATCGCCGGCACTGCCTGTTCGAGGATTGCCGCGCGGCGCCGGAATGCCTACCTTGAAGTCGCTGCAAAGAGCCTTTTCGACCTCCGGACGACGATGCGAAACACACTCGGCATGCCACGGGACGTGATGATGGGCCTCGCGTCGCCAGAGGCTCGCGACAGCCGCATCAAAATCCACGGGCCGGAAGCGTTCGAGGGGATGCGGCGGGCCGGAATCCTCGCGGCCGAGACGCTCGACTTCATCACCCCTCATGTCCATCCGGGGATCACCACCGAGGAGCTCGATCGCTTGTGCCACGACTTCATTGTCGATCACGATGCGATCCCGGCACCACTCAACTATCGCGGCTTCCCAAAATCGATTTGCACCTCGATCAACCATGTCGTCTGCCACGGTATCCCGGGCGATCGGCGGCTGATGGAGGGCGACATCCTCAACATCGACGTGACTGTGATCGTCGACGGCTGGCACGGCGACACGAGCCGCATGTTCTTTGTCGGTGAGCGCATCCCGGTCAAGGCGAAGCGGCTGGTCGATGTCACCTATGAGGCGATGATGCGCGGCATCGCGGTTGTGCGGCCGGGTGTCCGCGTCGGCGCGATCGGCGACGCGATCCAACGCTACAGCGAGAGCCACCGCTATTCGGTGGTGCGCGACTTTTGCGGGCACGGTGTCGGACGCGTCTTCCACGATGCGCCCTCGATCCTGCATTACGGCCATCCCGACGAGGGGCCGGTGCTGCGTGAGGGCATGTTCTTCACCGTCGAGCCGATGATCAACGCCGGCCGGTGGGAGGTCAAAATTCTCAGCGACGGCTGGACCGCAGTCACCAAGGACCGCTCGCTCTCCGCCCAGTTCGAGCACACGATCGGGGTTACCGCGACCGGCTACGAGATCTTCACGATCTCGCCGGCCGGTCTGCACCGGCCGCCCTATCCGATCAGGACGCCGGAAGAAACGTGCGCGACAGCACCTCGTCTGGGGTGAACGGGCAAGCCTCGGGGAAAGCCTCCTCAGCGAGACCCGTCTCCGCGATTGCTCGAGCGCGGGAGGTTGGGTAGGCCGCCGATGACATTGCCGGTACCATCGGCCGAAGGCTCGGTGACTCGGCGAGAACGTCTTCGATCTGAAGTCTCTGCTCGTCGATCGTTGCCGCCCAGCTCCTCGATCGGGCTCCCGGTTGATGACGCCATTTCAACAGGTGCATCATCAAAATCACGAGCCGGCTCCTGAGCTCGCGGCGATCGCTGCGCCCCATGCTCTCGATTTCCTCGGCTATGTTGGCGGCATCGATCGCGGACAGCTCGCCCGAGCGCAAAAGCCGAGCCTGTTCGACCGTCCAGGCATAGAAGTCTTCATCGTAGTCAACCGCGTTGCGGGGCATCACTCGTCTCCACGCCGACCCGCTGATCCTACCACGGCGCTACGGGGAGTGACGAACCGCGCCGTGCGCGCTGGTGCAATTCACCAGCCGTCGACCATATGCCGGACGGCGAGGTAGCTGAACGTCATCGACGAAGCGAGCGACAAGCCGGCCTGGTAGCCGACACCTTGCTCGGTGGCGGCCGCGGCATTGCCGGATGCATAGAGGCCGGGAATGGGATGACGCCGCTGGTGAATCACCCGTCCCCGAATATCTGTGAGCAGGCCGACGGACGAGCCGCCAGCCGGACGCAGCTCCACCCCGTAGAAGGGCGGTTCTTCGATGGTTCCGAGGCTGCCATTGGTGCCCGGTCCGGCGTTCGCCGAAGCCAGTTTCCATTGGTTTTCGCCACGATGAAAATCATCGTCCAGGCCGGTCTCCACGAAACCGTTGAAGCGGAGAACTGTTTTCTCCAGCCCGTCGCGATCGATCCCGAGTTTCGCGGCCAGTTCCGGCAAGTTTCCCGCGCGCGACACCGTCTTGGGCACGGCGCTGCCGACCGGCCGGTTGGCGAATGAATATTTCTTCAGATATTGCGTGTCGAAAATCAGATAGGCGGGGAGATTGGGATATTCATGCTGCACCGGGTCGAACAACCGAAGGTGCGGCACGATCCCCTGGAAGAATGTTTCGTCGGCAAAGCGCTTGCCATATTTGTTCACCAACATCGTATGCGGGCTGCACAGTTCGACAATCCCGGCATAGACACAGGTCGCCGTGCCGCCTGGCTTCTCCGGCGGAATGGTGTAGGACAGCATCACCCGCAGGCTGTTCTCGATCTTATGCAATATGCCGCCGATCTCCGCGCCGAGGACGAGGCCGTCGCCAGTCAGAGATGCCGGCATCAAGCCCGATGCCTCCTGGGCGAAGCCCGGAAGCTGCTCGAATTCCCAGCTCATCTGCGGATTTGCGCTGTAACCGCCGGTAGCGAGGATGACGCCCTTGCCGGCTCCGATGGTTTCGCCCGACCGCATTATGACGCCAGTCACTCGCCGGTTTTCGACCGCAAGGCGTTCGACGTGCTGATCGGTCAGCACCGTCGCATCGCGGGCAGCCAGCAGTTTGAGGAAGTGGCAGATCAAGCCCAGCCCCTTGCCGTGCATGTCCTGCCGCTTGCGCTCACTGACGAGGTCACGGTCCCAATGTGAAAAGCTGTTGATGCCGCCCCAGGCGATTTGCTGTTCCGTGGTCACAAAACAGGGCACGTCATCAGGCGCCGAGACGCGTTCGCGCCAGTCGCCGAGATCGAATCCCGAGATCAGGTCGACCTCGAGAGACCGCCCGGCCGCATGGGAACCCGGGGACTTGCCGTAATAGTGGTCGGTGAGGCTCGGACGAGGTGAAAGCAGACACCGCATTCTTCAAAGAACTTTAGCGCTTCCGGCGAACGGTCGACGAATGTGGACATTCGGTCGTCGTCGCAACTGCCGCCGCCGAGAAACCGCATATAGGCGATGACTTCGTCTCGCCTGTCCTGGTAGCCGGCTGCCTGGGCCAGATGGTTCTGGCCAACCCAGATCAGTCCATACTAATTGACCGTGCCGCCCCCCAGCGTGCGCGCCTTTTCGAGGACGAGCGGCCGCAAGCCCAGTTCATGGGCAGCGAGTGCTCCGGCTAGGCCGGCGATGCCGGATCCGAGAATGACGACATCCCAGGCATCGCTCGAGATCATCGGGTCAACATCCCTTCATTCAACTAGTATTCTCCGGGTTTGCCGGGCCGGGAGCGGTAATCTCCTGTGGTTTAGGCTGTTGCAGCAACAGGTTTTCGCGCGACGACGCCCGACTTGAGGCTGCGGCCGAAACTGTTGCAGTGTGCGGGCGATCACGTCTCACCAAGGCGGGCAGGAGGGAGCATGAAGATCGGTTTTGTCGGGCTCGGGATCATGGGGCATCCCATGGCCCTCAACCTGATCAAGGGCGGACACGAACTCTTGGTCTATGGCAAGCGGCGTCTGCCAGCGGATGTCCGGGAGGCGGGCGCTGCTGTCTGCGACACCTTGAAGGCGATTGCCGGGCGTTCCGAGATCATTGTCCTGATGGTGCCGGACACGCCTGACGTCAGGAGCGTGCTGTTCGATCCCGACGGCGTCGCGGAGGGATTGTCACCCGGCAAGATCGTTGTCGACATGAGCTCGATCTCGCCGATCGAGACCAAGCTCTTTGCCGCCGAAATCAACAAGAAAGGCTGCGATTACCTCGACGCGCCGGTGTCGGGCGGCGAGGTCGGCGCCAAGGCGGCGTCGCTGACGATTATGGTCGGGGGGCCCGAACGCGCTTTTGCCAAGGTCAAGCCGCTCTTCGAGCTGATGGGTAGGAACATCACGCTGGTCGGCGGCAACGGCGACGGTCAGACGACCAAGGTGGCAAATCAGATCATCGTCGCATTGACGATCGAGGCGGTGGGTGAGGCACTGTTGTTCGCCTCGCGCGCCGGGGCGGACCCCGCCAAGGTCAGGCAGGCGCTGATGGGCGGGTTCGCCTCCTCACGCATCCTCGAGGTTCACGGCGAGCGGATGATCAAGCGCAACTTTGACCCTGGCTTTCGCATTGAATTGCACCAGAAGGATCTGAACCTCGCGCTGCAAGGGGGGCGCGCTCTCAGCCTTGCACTGCCCAACACGGCAACGACCCAGGAGCTGTTCAACGCTGCCGCTGCACTCGGCGGCAAAGGCTGGGACCACTCCGGGTTGGTGCGCGTTCTCGAGCATCTCGCCGGCCACCAGGTCGCGCAATAGGGAGTCTCGTCGCTCGGTTGATGCCGAGCGCGAGAAGCTTTGATTAGCCGAAGTCGTCGTCGGGCTCTTCGTCGCCGCCGGATTCGACCGGCTCGGGCTCATAGTCGGCGTCGAGGATCATATCGGGAAATGCAGAGATATTACAGTTTTCGCACCACCAACCAGGTCCGAACACGGGATCTAGGCAATGGGGACACTCGCTCGATGGAGGTTCGCCTTCAAGAGCGGCTTCGAACCGAGGCCTCGTGCAAGCCAACGAAGATGATATGGTCATATGTGCCTGTTAACGTTTGCCATTATCTGTAACGATTTGTAACACAAGGGCGTCGGAAATGGGGTCGGTGCGAGCGTCAATTGTTCGAAATTTTTCGTCAGTTACATGTCAAATGCGAGAGAATTGCTAAAAAGGCGAAAACAGTCGCCTCTTCTTCGTGAATGGCTTGCGGGTGCAGCAATCTCCCAGAACGACCCGCAAGGCGGGTTGTCCGGGCGTCGCTCCCCGCTTCGCGAACGGAGCGGGGGAACCGGGCCGCTCCTCAGCCTCTCCCGAGGACGCGGTCGAGCGTGCGTATCGCGTTGTCGGGGCCGGGTTGCGTCACAGCGTGCGCCGCCGCGATATAGTCATAGAGGCAGGCGATCGCGGCATACATGTCATGCGATGGCGGGTTCTTTTCGAGAAAATCCGAGATTTCCTCCATCTCGGCGACCCAGCGATAGGCCTTGTCGTACATCCCCGGGATGCTGTTTCGCATTCGGGCGAGCATTTGCGGCTGGCTGTCGGAGAGCTCGGCGATCAACGCTTCGGCGCAGCCGAAGCGCGCCGCACCGAGCAGCATCGCCGCGGCGATCGCGGTCGTGCCCTTGGTGATCCCGGCATAGGACATCTTGACCGCGGAAGCGGCACCGATCGGACCGTCGATCGCGCGCAGATCGATCCCCCAATCGCGCAACGGCAGGGCCTCGCGCACGTGCTCGCCCGAGGCATAGATCGACGGCCCCTTATATCCCGGACGCGGCGGCCCGCCGATGATCCCGGCATCGACAAAATGGGCGCCGGTCGGCGCGATAATCTCGCCGATGCGGATCGCCGTCTGCGGGCTGACCGCATTGCAGTCGAGATAGACCGGCTTGCGGTCGAGCGCCGCCAGCGTCGGCGCCAGGCGGCGGGCGAGCGGCTCGGCCTCACCGGGCGGCAGGATCGACAAAAAGAAGTCCGCACCCTCGAGCAGCGCGCGCTCGTCGGCCGTACCGACCATGCCGGCCGCACGCGCGCGCTCGGCGCTCGCCGGGCTGCGCCCGGACAGCAGGGTGCGAACCTCCGCGCCGCTTTCCCTCAACCGCCGGCCAACGCCGGATCCCATCGTGCCTTGAGCGATTATCCCGATAGAGGCCATTGCCCATCTCCAACGAAAAACTGGCGGCAGGGTATCGGCCGAGGGAGCCGCTGGGAAGAGCTTACGCGGCCCCCTCAGACACGGTCCAACGCGCGCTCGATATCCGCGAGCAGGTCGGCCTCGGCTTCGAGCCCGGCCGAAAAGCGCACCAGGGTGTCGCCGATCCCGAGCTCGGCCCGCGCCTCGGGCTTCAGACGCGAATGCGTCGTCGTCGCCGGATGGGTAACGAGGCTCTTCGAATCGCCGAGATTATTCGAGATGTCGACGAGCCGCAACGCATCGAGAAAGCGGAAGCAGCCCGCCTTGCCGCCGGCGACATCAAAGCACACCAGAGAGCCGCCTTGCTTCATTTGGCGCCGAGCCAATTCGTATTGCGGGTGGCTCGGCAGCCCCGGGTAGAGCACCCTGGTAACTTTGGGATGGGTTTCGAGGTAGCGCGCGATCGCGACGGCGGTACGACACTGCCGGTCGACCCGGAGCTCGAGCGTCTCGAGCCCCTTCAGCAACAGCCAGGCATTGAACGGGCTCAGCGACGGCCCAGTATGCCGGTAGAAGAGACCGAGATCGTCCTTGATGAACTTCTCCGACGCCAGGATGGCACCCCCGAGACAGCGCCCTTGGCCGTCGATGTGCTTGGTCGCCGAATAGACGACGACGTCGGCGCCGAGCGCCAATGGCGTTTGCAGGAGCGGGGTAGCAAAGACGTTGTCGACGACGAACAGACCACCCGCGCGGTGGGTCAGCCGTGCCACCTCGGCGAGGTCGATGATCTCCATCGCCGGGTTGGACGGGCTTTCGCAATAAGCGATTGCCGCCCCGCCGGCGAGTGCCGCCTCCCAGGCGCCGAGATCGCGCCCGTCGACGAGCACGGTCTCGATGCCCCAGCGCGGCAACAGATCGGCGACGATGTAATGGCAGGAGCCGAACAAGGCCCGGCTCGACACGACCTTCTGGCCGGCGCGCAATCGGCAGAGCAGCGCGGCGAACACCGCCGCCATGCCGCTCGCGGTGGCGCGGCAGGCCTCGGCCCCTTCGAGCAGCCGCAGCCGTTCCTCGAACATCGCCACCGTCGGGTTGCGATAGCGCGAATAGACATAGCGCGAGCCTTCCTGGGCGAACGCCGCCTCGGCCGCCGCGGCGTCGTCGTAGACAAAGCCCGAGGTCAGAAACAGCGCCTCGCAGGTTTCGTCATAGGGGCTGCGCACCGCACCGCCGCGGACGAGGATCGTCGCCGGTGCGACATTGTCGACGAGATCGGGGGGCAGGACGGGCTTGGTCATCGACGGGTCTCTCCAATTGAGGCCGCGCCGATCGGGTACAAAAAACCCCGGTCCCGCGCGGGCCAGGGCTCCTTTCAGAACTCTCGACCTTTTAGCGGTTTGTTTAACGTGGCCGCAAGCCGGTCGGCTCAAATCACCACGATCGTCATTTCCTAGCGTTACGGCGGGCGGAAGTCAAGGCGCCGGTTTGCGGCCGAACATCGGCTAAATGCCGAGTGTTGTCATACTGCCCGGAGATGCTTGAGAAAGGTATTCACGTCCTTTGGCCCACTCAGCATGAGGAGGCGTCCCGAGAAGTTTGACATCGCGGCGATCACGCGCGGCCTATAATCGCGCCGATAGCGCCAGGTGTCCTTGAGGAACGCCCAATTCAGACGCTCCCGGCAGCCTGGAGCGAACTCATCCCTGCGTACGCGACCAAACCACGTAGCTGTTCGGAGCAGCACCCGCAATATGCAAACCCAAGTCGGTAAATCGAGATAGATCACTGTGTCGGCGGCCGTGAGCCGCATCGGGAGCGTTCCGCTAAAGTTTCCGTCCATGATCCATGTCCGCTGCTGGACGAGGTTCCTGATCTGGGCTGTCCAAGTCGACTCGTCCGGTTCGATCCATCCTGGACGCCAGTAATGCCGGTCAAGGTGGATAACGGGAAGGGAGAGGGCGGCTGCCATCTTTCGCGCTAAAACCGACTTCCCCGCCCCCGCACAGCCCAAGATCAGAATGCGTTCCATGACACACCTCGGTCGAGAACCGACATTTAGACTGGCCCGCTACCGCATCGGTGCTTGTCCGACTGTCAAATCGCTAGCAGTCTGGCGGTCGCAGCCGAGGAGCGAACCATGCCGTCGATGTTCAACGCCCGCGATGCCGGTAATTACGAGCGATTGATGGGGCGATGGAGCCGGCGCCTGGCGCCGCTGTTCATCGAGCACGCCGGCATCGCCGACGGCGAGAACGTGATCGAGGTCGGCTGCGGCACCGGCAGCCTGACCTTTACCTTGCCGCAGAAAGCCGCACTCGCCCAGCTGACCGCGATCGACCACTCGGAGATCTACCTCGCCGCGGCGCAGGCAAAGAACCACGACCCGCGCATCCGTCTCGAGCAGGGCGACGGCTGTACGCTGCGCTTTCCCGATGCGAGCTTCGACCGCGCGCTGTCGATGCTGGTGCTGCCCTCGGTCCTCCCGGAGCCCGAGCTGATGGTGGCCGAGATGCGGCGGGTTACTCGCCCGGGCGGGGTGGTCGCCGCCGCGTTCTGGGATTCGCCGGGCGGGAATCCCAGCCAGCGCATGTTGTGGGACACGGCCGCTGCCCTCGACGAGGCGGCCGCCGAGGCGCGCGACCGCACGATGGGGCGCCCGATCTATGCGTCGGGTGCGATGGCGCGAATGTGGGCCGAGGCCGGTCTCGTCGACATCGACCAGCGATTGCTGATGATCCGCACGGATTTCGCCGACTTCGCCGACTACTGGCAACCCTATGCGAGCGGCGAGGGCGCGCTCGGCGCCTATGTCGCAAACCTCGACGATGGCGCGCGCGGCAGCCTGGAGCGACATGTGCGCTCGGCGTATCTGACCGGGCGCCCCGATGGCGAGCGTTCGTTTGTCGCCGTGGCCGTATCCTGCCGCGGTGTCGTGCCGGAGGGCTGAGACTTCGGTCTATAGGGGGCGATCGTGGACAAGCAGAGCCTGCGCGGCTTTCTGGCGATGGTCGAGCGCGACTACCCGAACGAGCTGGTGCGCATCCGCGAACCCGTCAGCTGCCAGCTCGACATCACCGCGACCGTCTTCGAGCTCGAGCGTTTGGGCCGCAGTCCGGTCGTCGTCTTCGAACGGGTCGAGGGCTTCGACATGCCGGTCGTCACCAATGTCGCCGGCAATCGCCGACTGCTCGCCGCCGCCTTGGGAGTCGAGCCCGGCAGGCTCGCGACGACCTTTCGCGAGCGCTGCCAGAACTATCGGCCGGTCGAGCGCGTCGTCTCGGCACCCTGGCAGGAGGTGGTGGTGGAAGGCGACGCCGTCGACCTGACCAAATTGCCGATCCCGGTCCACTTCGCGGTCGATGCCGCACCCTATATCACCGCCGGCCAGATCTGCGCGCGCGATCCCGAAACCGGGGTCGACACGACCGGGTTTCATCGGCTGATGCTGAACGGGCGCAACCGGCTCGGCGTGTCCTTGCATTCGCGCCGGCGGATGTACGAATTCCACCGCCGCGCCGAGGTGCGCGGCGAGCCGCTGCCCGCCGTCGTCACCCTCGGCGTCCATCCGATCCACTACATGGGCTCGATGGCCTTCCACTATCCGCCGGATGTGCGGAAATACGAGATCATCGGCGCGCTCTTCGGCGAGCCCTACCGTGTGGCGGCTTGCGGTCCGGCCGAGCTCGATGTACCGGAAGGAGCCGAAATCGTCATCGAGGGCAAGATCCTCAACGATGTGCGCGAGCCCGAAGGACCGTTCAGCGAGTTCACCGGTTATGCCTCCTACCGCAGCACCGAGAATGTCTTTGTCGCCGAGCGGCTGCACATGCGGCGCGACGCGATCTTTCACTCGATCGCCTCGGGCACGGCCTCGGACCACATCCTGATCAGCTGCGTGGCGCGCGAGGCGGAGATCCTGAACTCGCTGCGCCGTAATCTGCCCAACGTCATCGCCGTGCACGTGCCGACCGTCACCTGCGGTGCGTTAATGGCGATCGTCCAGATCAAAAAGACCGCCGAAGGCCAGCCGCAACAGGCGATCATGGCGGCCTTCGGCACCGAGACCTATTGCAAGATCGTCGTGGTCGTCGACGAGGATGTCGACATCTTCAATCTGGCCGATGTGATGTGGGCGGTGGCGACGCGGACCCGCGCCGACCGCGACCTCGTCTTTGTCCACCGCGCGATGGGAGCGATCCTCGACCCGACCTCGGACCCGGTCGACAACACCTTGACCAAGATCGGCGTCGACGCGACCAAGCCCGGCGGCGCCGACTTTGCCCAGCGTCTGACGATCGCCGACGAGCAGCGCGCCCGGGTCCGCCAGATCCTATCCGCCGCTGGCGTCAGGCTCTAACCGGCGCTAATACAGCGACAATCGCGTTTTTGGCCCCGAATCCGGCGGTTTGCGTCAAAAAACAAAACACGAAATCAAAGGGCTGGATGCGAAATTCGTTACCCGGCGGATCAACGGAATTTTTTCGCCGATCAACGAATTTTGACGGGCCTAACAACGGAATAACAGTCGAATAACAACGGAAGACGATTTTAGTATGATAAACGCAATTCGTATATTGACAAATAGTGAATTTTGCTGTATAACAAACCCAGGTTACGCTGAGAGGACAAGATGGCGACCGGGACGAAGGGCGATTACGAAGTGGGTTACGGCAAGCCGCCGCGCAACGCCG
>Ga0074045_10003770_pt1 | contig 13600 bp, 14 predicted proteins | sample BogForMeECP23OM2_FD_94442 | JGI IMG/M metagenome (GOLD analysis project Ga0074045, IMG submission 94442) | Bog forest soil microbial communities from Calvert Island, British Columbia, Canada - Bog Forest MetaG ECP23OM2 | ecosystem: Environmental > Terrestrial > Soil > Wetlands ... | reverse complement strand
CGTCGAGGTGATGGCCACGGGCACGGGCGAGCAGCACGTCTCGCTGCGGCGCAAGCTGCAGGAGGGACCGCGGGCTGCGCGTGTTGACCAGGTTAGCGCGTGTAGGGCGCCTTTGTTGGAGACGCAATCGTTCCGCATCGAAGGAGTCTGGTAAGCCATGCTGCCGCGGCACAACTGTGACGACCTCAGGAAGCTCATCCGCGAAGTCCCCGACTTTCCCAAACCCGGCATTCTCTTTTACGACATCACCACCCTGCTCAAAGACAAACTCGGATTCGCTCGACTGATCGACGCGCTTACGGAGCACTACATCGACAGGGACATCGACCTGGTATTGGGCATTGAGGCACGCGGATTCATTTTCGGTCCGGCGCTCGCCTATCGCTTGAACGCCGGCTTCGTTCCCGTGCGCAAGCCCAAGAAGCTGCCCGCGGAAGTCCTACGGTGGAAGTACGAACTGGAATACGGCCACGATACGCTAGAGGTCCACAAGGATTCGATCGAGCCAGGACAACGCGTCGTCATTTGCGACGACTTGCTGGCGACCGGAGGCACCGCGAAGGCCACCGCTGAAATGGCCAAGTCGCTCGGCGCCGATATCCGCGGGCTGGGATTCGTAGTCGAACTGGACGCCCTAAAAGGCCGAGACAGGCTGAAGGGCTACGACGTCTACTCGCTGTTGCACTACGAGATGTAGCAGCAGTCTTCGAGCTTCCGGACTCCAGTTATCGATATCCGACATCCTTTCTGTACTATGGGCTCCTCCACAGAAACGTCGCCAATTGGGAAGTAACCTTTCGCGCGTGTTTAGAACGGCTCGAAACAGTCATAGTTGCGCTGGGCAATGATCTTGCCGCCTACGAAGTCCAAAAACATCGCGAAGTGGGCGCGCATTTGTCCTCCGGCTGGAACGCTTCCGTAGGGAACCGCGAGCGTGCCCACCCAGTCGACTTCCAGCGCGACGTGGTCGCCGTCGGAGACCGCGTGGCGGATTTCATAAGACTGACTCGCCATCACCTTCTTGCCCTGTTCTGCTGCCATCCGCATTGCCGTCAAATCGCGACTTTCACCCTTGGGCGCGAGAAGATGCGGGAACCACTGCGCCAGAACATCAGGAGAAAAGAATTCCGCGAGAGTGTCGAAGCTCGCGCCATTCTCTATAGCTCCCAGATACTGCCGAGCCCGTTCAAGATTGTCAGGCTGGGTGTTTATTTCCTCAAACCTCATGTGAGTCCGGCTCCCTGCTCGCGTTCATAACAACTCTCCGCCCCTCGATTCTGTACCCCCCTTCCAGCACAATCCGGATCGCCTCGGTATAAGCAATGTGCTCCTGTTCCAGAATGCGCGCCGCCAACGTGTGTTCGTCGTCGGCCTCAAGCACGGGCACGGCCTTCTGCAGGATGATAGCGCCGTGGTCGAGATCGGCGTCCACGAAGTGGACCGTGCATCCGGAAACCTTCACGCCGTAGTCGAAGGCCTGCTTCTGCGCCTTCAGTCCCGGAAATGCCGGCAGCAGCGCCGGATGGATGTTGAGAATGCGATTGGGAAACTGGTGCACAAACCAGGGCGACAGCAGGCGCATGTACCCCGCCAGGCAGACGAGTTCGGTTTTGTGTTCGCATAGCGCAGCCACCACTTCGCTGTCATGTTCCTCGCGCGACTTGCTCTTCGACGGAATCACCAGCGCGTTCAACCCACGCCGTCGCGCCGATCCGATCCCGGGAGCGTCCGCCCGGTTTGAGATGACGACCGCAAGGTTCGCATCGAGCTTACCCGAGGCAATGTTGTCGGCGATAGCCTCAAAGTTCGACCCGCGCCCGGAAAGAAGGATGCCGAGGTTCTTCATGGGTGATAGGCGAATGATAATCGATGCGACTCAATGCGGCTTGTCTCCGCTAATGGGTAGCTGCCACGATGAATGAACTGCGATGGGTCCTATTTGCTTTATCTTTCTCGTCAAGGTGGCTCTTAGCCAGACGCGATTGCCGAATTCCCATTTGCTTGGAGAAACAGTCTCCCGCCAGATGGGTCTTCAAGCTCACCACGAAGGGCTGTCAGCTCAACCCGGTCAAGTGCGACCGGAGGCTCTGGCTGGTGAGTGACCACACGCACAGATGTAGGCTACTGCTCGGGTCGGCTAGGCGCCTTTAGGCGGCCCGTTTTTCCGGAACGACGATTCCTCCAGCGATGAGTCGCGTGCATATTTCCCCGGGCAAGATCGACGCGTTGAAGTGGGCGCGCTGCTGGATGAGAGGTTTCCCGCCGACCGCCGCCTCGACGAAGGCAGCAATCACTACGTCAATGGAGTGCCTGGGATTCGTGCGGACGCCATCTTGGTCAAGCGCTTCGGCCACTCGACCGTCCCGTCCCGGGCGGCAACGAATTCCGCCGTGTGCCAAGGGTCAGCGTGGCTGGTTGCGTCAAACGGCTGTTCGAACGTCGACGAAGCAAGCTCTTGCCAGGCCGTTGAACGCAACCGACCGCGCAGCAGGGCCGGTTGCTTCGCCATCTCATACGCTTTACTATCGCCCCATCGTGGTTTTACCCCCAAACAAGGAGCATCCCGACCGCATCGTCTCGGCCGTGCCCGTCGACGACGATTCGTCCTTCGAGCTGAAGCTGCGCCCGCAGCGGCTGCGCGAGTTTATCGGGCAGAACAAAGTCAAAGACAACCTTGAAGTCGCCATCCAGGCGGCCAAGTCACGTGGCGAGGCGCTTGACCACGTGCTGCTCTACGGGCCTCCGGGGCTGGGCAAGACCACGCTGGCCAACATCATCGCCAACGAGCTGGGGGTGGCCTTCCAACAGACTTCGGGCCCGACGCTGCAAATCAAGGGCGATCTCACCGCGGTGCTGACCAACCTGCGCGAGAAGCAGGTGCTCTTCATCGACGAGGTTCACCGCCTGCAGCCCGTGCTGGAAGAGCTGCTGTATTCGGCGCTGGAAGACTACAAGCTCGACATCATCATCGGGCAGGGTCCGTCGGCGCGTACCCACACCATCGAGGTACGGCCGTTCAGCTTCATCGGCGCTACCACTCGCGCGGGGCTGCTGTCCGCACCCCTGCGCTCGCGCTTCGGCATTGTGCTGCGGCTGGAGTTCTACACGCACGAGGACCTGAAGATCATCCTGCAGCGCTCGGCCGAGATTCTCAGCGTCGAGATTGATGAGCCAGGTGCGGTCGAAATTGCTACGCGCTGTCGAGGCACGCCGCGTATCGCCAATCGCCTGCTGAGGCGCGTGCGCGACTACGCCCAGGTACGTGGCGCAGGCAAGATCGACAGGCCGACGGCGCAGGCTGCGCTGGAAATGCTGGAAGTTGATCGCCACGGCTTCGACGAGATCGACCGCAAGCTGCTGCTGACCATCATCGAGAAGTATCAGGGCGGGCCGGTGGGCGTGAACACGCTGGCCGCATCGCTCGCTGAAGAGGCCGACGCGATTGAAGAGATCTATGAGCCTTTTCTTATCCAGATCGGCTTTCTGGACCGCACTCCACGTGGCCGCGTGGCCACGCATCTCGCCTACGAGCACTTCGGCATCAAACCGCCGAGAACGAATGCGGCGGGCCAGCAGACACTGTTCTAGGGCTGAGCAACTGGCAAGTAGTGAGAAGATGGAACTAGCAAGTAAGGAGAATTCTGAATGGCACAGCTGATGAGGACTTCGAACCCGGCGTTAAGCGGGGACTCCTTCCGCAGTGGCACGGCGACTTACGGCGAGAGCATGACCATATCGGGCGCCGTGAACAAGACGGGCATCCTGCTCATCTGCTGCGTCGCCACGGCGGCCTGGACCTGGAACCTGTTCTTTAAAGCAACCTCTCCCGAAGGGGCGATGCAGGCGGTGACGCCTCTGATCGTTGTCGGTGGAGTCGGCGGATTCATTCTGGCGATAGTCACCATCTTCAAGAAAGAATGGTCACCAGTTACAGCGCCGATTTACGCGCTGCTGGAAGGTCTGGTGCTGGGCGGCGTCTCGGCCATGCTGGAAATGCGTTTCCACGGCATCGCGATACAGGCGGTCGCGCTCACCTTTGGGACGCTGGTAGCAATGCTGCTCGCCTATCGCTCCGGCCTGATTCGGGTGACTGACAAGCTGCGCCTCGGCATTGTGGCAGCCACGGGCGGTATTGCCGTGTTTTACCTACTCCAGTTCATCCTGGGATTCTTCGGCGTACACTTTGCAATGATCAATGGCGCAGGCACGATCGGTATCGGCTTCAGTATCGTTGTCGTTATCGTCGCCGCATTGAATCTTGTGCTCGACTTCGACCTGATCGAGAGCGGTGCCCGGATGGGTGCTCCGAAATACATGGAGTGGTACGGCGGCTTCGCCCTGATGGTTACACTGATCTGGCTCTACTTCGAGATCCTGCGTCTGCTGTCGAAGTTTCGCAGCCGGAGTTGATGGTCAACTGGCCGTGCGACGAGGAGAACCGGCGTTATGGCGGCAAGCACACGCTTGAACCCGGACGCCACTGACCACTAGTCACTATCCACCGATTTCCCATGTCCATCGCCGTTCGGTCGTTCGCGAAAATCAACCTCGGATTGAAGATTGGCCCGTCTCGCCCGGACGGTTTTCACGAGCTGCGTACGATCTATCAGACCCTGGCGCTGCACGACGTCGTGCGGGTGGAGGTGCAGAGTGGCTCGGGCATTGAGATCCGCTGCCAGGACCCGCGCGTTCCGCTCGACGAGGCGAACACCTGCTACAACATCGCCGATCGCGTGTTGAAGAATGCGAGCGCTCGTGGCAAGGTTATCGTTCAGATTGACAAGCAATTGCCTGTCCAGGGCGGCCTGGGCGCGGCGTCGTCGAATGCCGTCGCAACGATGATCGGCCTAGAGCGCGCCCTCGGCACGAAGCTCCCCGGCAAAGACAAGCCTTTCATCGCGGCAGAGGTGGGCAGCGACCTGCCGCTGTTCCTGATCGGCGGGACGGTTCTGGGCGTCGGACGCGGCGAAGAAGTGTACCCCTTGCAGGACCTGCCAACCATGCATCTGGTCGTGGTCACACCATCTATCGGCGTTTCGACGCGCGTAGCATTTGCGCGATGGGACGAGCTGGTGGCGAGGGAAGCGGCATTGACCGGCGCCGGGGCCGCAGGTACAATGAAGGGGTTCTCCCAGGGTGTGTTTGCCTGGCTGAGCGAGAGTGTTTTCTCGCAAGCGACATATGCGAGCGAGCCTGCATCCGGTGTTCCCGCGATAGGCGGGGACCGGGCCGAGACACCGCTTCTCGACCTCGTCCGAGCCGGGATCGAGAACGACTTCGAACGCGTCGTCTTTCCAGAGTATCCCGATTTGCGTGAGGTGAAGCGTGCCTTGGAGCGCGAAGGCGCCAGTTATGCGTCGCTATCTGGCTCCGGGTCAACATTGTATGGATTGTTCGCTTCGGGCGAAGCAGCGCAAGCCGCAGCAGCGCGCATGAGCGCCTCGGGGCACACGGCAGTGGCGACAAGAACGCTGACGAGAGACGCGTATTGGCGGGAGATGTTTGCTTGAGCAACTGCCCCTTGGCAACTAGTAACTGGTCGCTCGTTGTTCGTCGCGAGCTGCTCACTGGGCGGTCGACTAATGGTAGGTCAAGTGCCTTTGGAGCACTTTGTCTAGGTTCGAATCCTAGCCGCCCAGCCAAGACTCCAGTGGTCGGCTAGCAGCTTTAAGGTTCCGAGTTCGAGTTTCGAGTGGTGAGGTTGAAAGCAAAGGTTTGACGGCTAACGGCCACTAGCGAATAGCGTTCCTTCAAGACCCAGCATGTAACTCAACCAGGTTAAGCGGGGTATTTGATTCGATGGAAACGGCAACCAAAGCAAGCGTAATTCATCCGGTGACCGCGACTGGTGAAGGCACGGCAACGGTCGCGCAGCAGGCGGAAAAGAAGCCTCACCCTGGCGCCGACCCCAAGACTGAGCGCAAGCCAGCACGGGCCCGTCAGGATGACCGCTGGAAGATCTTTTCCGGCACCGCCAACGACGCGCTGTCCAAGGAAATTTGCGACTTCCTGGGCTTGCCGCTGGGTCAGACGTGCATCTCCAAGTTCTCCGACGGCGAGACCTACGTGCAGATCTTGGAGAACGTACGTGGGGCCGACGTATTCATGGTGCAGCCGACATGCGATCCGGTTGACCTGCACCTGATGCAGTTACTGCTGCTGATTGATGCGCTGAAGCGCGCCTCGGCCCGCCGTATCACCGTGGTGATTCCGTACTTCGGCTACGCACGACAGGACCGTAAGGAAAAGCCGCGCGTTCCGATTTCGTCGAAGCTGGTCGCAGATTTGTTGACAACAGCAGGGGCCGATCGCGCATTGGTGGTTGATTTGCATGCGCCGCAGATCCAGGGGTTCTTCAACATTCCGGTTGACCATCTGTTCGCATCGCCGGTACTGGTCGATTACTTCCGGAAGAAACAGTTTCCGGAACTGACCGTCGTATCGCCCGACGCAGGTGGCGTGGAGCGCGCGCGCTTCTTCGCCAAGAAGATGGATTCGGCGCTGGCCATCGTGGACAAGCGTCGTGTGGAAATGGATGTGACTGAGGTAATGCACGTCATCGGTGACGTAAAGGGCCGCACCTGTCTGATCTTAGACGACATTATCGATACTGCAGGCACACTGGTGAAGACTTGCCAGGCCCTGCTGGATGCGGGCGCCCGCGACGTCTATGCGTGCGCCACACATCCGGTGCTTTCGGGGCCGGCGCTCGAACGTATATCGCAATCGGGGTTGGCCGAAGTGGTAGTGACTAACACGATCCCGCTGAGGGAAGCGGGGCGGCAGGAATCCAAGATTAAGGTGTTGTCGATCGCGGGACTGATCGGACGCGCGATTCAATCGATTCACGAAGAGACTTCGGTCAGCAGACTGTTTTTGTAAAGGACTCAATTATGGCTACAGCAACCGCAGATAAGAACGTCGAAGCCAAGCCGCGGAAGAGTGGCACGAAAAATGATGCGCGCCGTGTGCGCAGGAACGGCATGATTCCGGCCGTGGTATATGGCGCAGGGCAAAACTCCCAGGCGATCGCCGTCGATCCCAAGCAAATGAGGCGGATTCTGAACTCGGAGTCGGGACACAACTCGATTTTCGATCTTAACCTAGACGGCCAGTCAGCCAAGGTGATGATCGTGGATTGGCAGTACGAGCCCATTAAAGGTGCGCTGCTGCACGTGGACCTGAAGCGTATTGCGATGGACAAGATGCTGCGCGTCAGCGTGCCCATCATGCTCAGAGGCGAAGCGCCCGGAGTGAAGGTGCAAGGCGGCATTCTCGAACAGCTGCTTCGCGAAGTCGAAATCGAATGCTTGCCGGGCGACATTCCGGGCCACATTGACGCCGATGTCAGCAACCTGATGTTTGGCCAAGTGATCCGTATCTCTGACCTGCCACATGCCCAGCAGCTGAAGTTCATCACCGACGAGAACCAGCCGGTGGCGCACGTGGTCGCGGTGAAGGAAGTGGTGGAACCCGCGCCTGCCGAGGCCGCAGTCGAAGGAGCGGTTGCACCAGCCGAGCCCGAAATCATCAAGAAGGGCAAGCAGGAGACTGAAGGCGAAGCCGAGGGCGGCGAAAAGCAGGAGAAGGCAGAAAAAGCTGAGAAGTCCGAGAAGAAGAAGTAGGCGCTGTGAGGCTGATCGTCGGGCTCGGCAATCCGGGCATCGAGTACCAGTTCACACCGCATAACATGGGTTTCTTGGCCGTGGACCGGATCGCAGAGCAGTGCGGTGTTCGGGTGAACAGCCGCAATTGCCGCGCTCAGACGGCTCGGACACGGATCGCCGAGCAGGAGGTGGTGCTGGCCAAGCCGGAAACCTACATGAACCTGAGCGGTGTCGCGGTGCGCGAGCTAGTGCGCGAATACGAAGTGCAACCAGAGGAGGATCTGGTGCTGCTGTACGACGAAATTGATCTGCCGTTCGGAACTTTGCGGGTGCGGCCACGAGGCCGATCAGCGGGGCACAACGGCGTGGAATCGGTGATCGACGCGCTAGGAACGCAGGAGATCATGCGCGTCCGGATTGGAATTGCGCCCGATAATCCGGTGGGCGATGGCGCGCGATACGTGCTGTCGCAATTTAAGAAGTCGCAGTATCCGGTCATCGACCGCATGCTGGATACAGCGGCGGAAGCCGTAAGGGTAATCCTCGCCGAAGGCGTGCAAGCGGCGATGAACCGCTTCAATCGCAAGCCCGGAGGGGCGGAAGAAGCGAGTGGCTAGTGGTCAGAGGCTGGTGGCAAGGTATCAGTTTCCAGCTTGAGTTTTCAGATCTCGAGTTTGAAGCTTCGTGGTGGAACTCGTGGAGGAAGGGCGTTGCCCGGAAGATAAAAAATGGAGCAAGCTGGGTAGTCGTGCACCCAGGACTAGGGCACATTTCGCCGCGGCGGGGTTCGCTCGGGACGACAGTCAATAAGGTCGCAGAGCGCGAAAGCGAAAAGGAATGCTAAGAGCCAACGGCTAAGAGCTGACAGCTAATAGCCAGGAGAACAGAATGCAACGTACTTATGAATTGATGTTCGTAGTCCGTCCCGACATGCCCGAAGAGGACCAGGACAAACTGATCTCGAATGTTGAGACACAGGTGGGTAATGTGGGCGGCTCGGTGAAGAGCGTGGAGCGTATGGGCAAGCGCCGCCTGGCTTACACCGTGCGCAAGTTCCAGGACGGCATTTACATGCTGATGGTGCTGGAAGGCGAAGGCGCCATGGTGAAGGAAGTGGAGCGCCGCCTGCGCGTGACTGAACCGGTGATCAAGTTCATCACCGTACGGATCGACGAGGAGCAGAAACGTCTGGCAAAGATCAAGGCCCTCCGCGATACGAAAGTTCGCGGCAAGGGACGGCAGGCGGCTGCGGCAGCGGCTGCAGAAACCACGGCATCCTTGCCAGCGGCGGAAGCGACGCCGGAGTCCGAATCGCCATCTGGGGCCGAGCCGGCGCCACTCAGCGCGTAAGAAGTTATTCGCTGGGCGGACAAGAAGGAGCTACGGAGCACGCGACTCTGGTTTGCCTCCCGGGGAGCAAACTCCGGCTAGAGTCGGAAATTGAGTTGAGGCGCATCACGGCGAAAGCGCCTATGGTAAAGCCTGTCAGGGGCGGCTCGGCCAATCAAGAATTTGAATCCCGTAGGGAAGGTACCTGACGACAACACTCGCGTCGGGCGTGTAAGACAACAAGGAGAATCATGGTAGACGAATCCATAAAGACAGCGGCTCCGGACACTGGGGTCGCGACGACTGACTCCCCAGCGGCGCGCTCGGAAGGCGCTCCTCGTGAAGGCGGGTCTCGCGATGGTGGCCCACGCGGACCACGTCCGGCGGGAAGGCCCGGCAGCGGTACCCGTGAAGGCGGACGAAAGTTCTTCCGCCGCAAGAAGATTTGCAAGTTCTGCGTCGAGAAGATCGACGGCATCAACTACAAGGACGTCCGCCTGCTTGCGCAGTTCGTGTCGGAAGCTGGCAAGATAGTCCCTCGCCGCTTGACCGGCGTGTGCACGCCGCACCAGCGCCGTCTGGCTGACGCGATCAAGCAAGCGCGAAATATTGCGCTGCTGCCATTCGGCGGACGGTAGATCAGGATCAGTGGTGGTGCGGGCCCTTTCGGTTACGCTCACGAGGCCCGCGCGAAAGCAGCAGAAGTCTTTTGGAAGCCGGAGCTTCAGCCTGGCAATAGAAGGTTCAACGGAGTTCTACCCATGGAAGTCATTCTGAAAGAAGACGTAGCAAAGCTCGGCTCTCGCGGCGACGTGGTGAAAGTGACCGAGGGCTACGGTCGCAACTATCTCCTCCCGAAGAAGCTGGCGATCGAAGCCACGCCGGCCAACCGCGCTGTGATCGAGCAGATGAAGGCAGCGGCGGTACGCCGCGTTGTTCGCGAAAAGGGCGATGCCGAGAAGCTGGCGCAGTTGCTGACCGGTGTCTCTCTCAGCTTCACGCGCAAATCGGGCGAGCACGATCAGCTCTTCGGCTCGGTCACCTCGGCCGACATCGCGCGTGAATTGGAGCACAAAAGCTTCAACATCGATCGCCGTAAAATCCATCTTGACGAGCCGTTGAAGCACGTCGGTGAGTTCAACGTCCCCATTAGGCTGCACAAGGACGTCACCGTGCCGGTGAAGGTGATCATCAACAAGGACGCGGTTGCCGAAACCGCCGCGGCAGAAGAGGCCAGCGCCGAAGCATAGGCTGAACGGAAAGAGGACATCCATGGCGGACCAGGACTCGCAATGTAGTTCTTTTTGGGCTTTCCTGCCCGCATGCTGACGGGCGGTAGCTGCAGTCATTGGGCCCATCTCCGGCTGATGATCCGGCACAGCCAGCAGGCTGCCGCGCAAAGCAACGATCGAAGCGCGTAGAGCCGGCCCAGGGAGAACGGACGTCAAGTGTGCCGCGGGGAAACCTTGTCGCCGAGGGCGGCAGGACGCTAGCGCTAGGCGACTGGCAGACTGTCAAACGGTCCTTGTGATGTCGAGGGGCGGCCCCGCCCAGATCGCATGTGCGGTCCCGATGGGCATTTTGCTGAAGCCTTGCGCATCCAGTCTCGCCCGTCCTTGCAGGCACTGAACCACTGGACCTCTTCTCACGTAAGTACTAAGCGAGCGTCTATAATGGCCGCTCACGGTTTCTTCCAGCGCTCGTCTATGTAGTTGCAGGCACAAGAATTGGCTTGCCAATTGCATACTAGGTGGAAACCAGCATGCCGGCCGAAGCGGTAGCAGTTCCTCTCACGGTTGGCCCGGGGCTCCGCCCTCCTCAGACGTGGCGAGCGGCGGACGAGACGTCCTCTACTCCCTCCGTTCGAGGGACGATGGTTGGGCAGGCCCAGAGCCGCATGAATGACACGGAGCTGATCCGGGAAGCTCAACGTGGCAATACCGCCGCGTTCGAGGACCTGGTGCGCCAGTACGACGGCGCCGTGCTTCGCCTGGCCTACCACCTGACGCGCTCCGAGCAGGACGCGCAGGACATCTACCAGGAAGCCTTTCTTAAAGCCTACCGGAACATCAACAACTTCCGTTTTGAGTGCTCGTTTTATACCTGGATCTATCGCATCGTAACCAACCTGTGCCTTGACCTTCTGCGCAAGCGGCAGGTGCGCAAGGAGGACTCGGGTGTCACGACCGACTCGGAAGGCGGCAGCTACGACCTGCTGGATCAAGTCGCCGACCTGCGGTCGGGGGCGAGTCCCGAGCGCGACCTGATGCGGCGAGAACTAGGAGCACGCATCGCCAAGGCCCTGACGAAGCTGACTCCGCGCGAGCGCATGGTTTTTGAGATGAAGCACTATCAAGGGCTGAAGCTGAGAACGATCGGCGAGATTTTGAATACGACTGAAGAGACTGCGAAGAACACGCTGTTCCGCGGAACCCAGAAATTACGGGCAGCGCTCAAGGACATGCGGTAAGTGCATGCTTAGGTGGAGGGCGAGTTGAGAGCATGGGAGGGGGCTTTGAATCGCGAAGATGAAACTTGTAACGCGAGAACGAGCTCCGGGAGAGGCGGAAGATCTTAGCTCCGCCCTTAGCGGGAGAGGTGCCCAATCGAATCGAATCCCTTAGCAACGGCACGGCTTCTCGGCAACCACGAGAACTTGAAAGTGAGAGGTTAGAGCGATGAATTGCGAATGGGTTCGACAGAACATCACCCTTTATCTGTACGACGAGCTCGCTGATGACGCGCGGCATGAGTTGGAGCAGCACATCACCCGCTGCAAGGACTGCGCCGCCGAGCTCGGCGACCAGCGGGAGTTTCAGGTGCAGATGGGCGCATTGCCGGTTGAGGAACCTTCCCCGAGTTTTCTGGCTGCGGCCCGCATGCGGTTGCAGGAGGCCCTTGAAACTGCCGAGCAGAAACGTGCCTGGTACCATCGGTTCGCATTCGATCCCACCGCATGGCTGCGCCAGGTGCGCTTCTCGCCCGCGCTGGCCTCGCTTCTTTTCCTCGTCGGCTTCGCTGGCGGTATTGGCGCCATGTACAGCACAATGAGCAAGGGTCAAGGGCATGGCGTCGTGAGCAGCACCCCGCAGGAAGCTTCCATTGGTGGCATCACGTCGATCGAGAAGGAATCCGGCACCGACAACGTGAAGGTTCAGTACGATAAGCGCCTTCCGGAATCCATTCAGGGTTCCGTGTCGGATCCCAAGGTGCAGGATCTGCTGCTGTACGCGGCAAAGAGCAATGAAAATTCCGGTGTCCGCCTGAATTCCGTGGACGCGCTGACCAGCAAGGCCGACGATCCGCGGGTGCGCGAAACACTGACCTACGCGCTGCGCTATGACAGCAATCCTGGTGTCCGCTTGATGGCGCTCGATGGCCTGGGATCCTACGTGAAGGATGACATCCGAGTCCGCAATGCGGTCCTGGAGGCGCTGCTGAACGACAGCAACCTTGGCGTACGCAGCGGCGCTCTTCATGCGCTCGATCCGGTGCGCGCCGACAGCAGCGTGCGCATGGCGTTGCAGCAGTTATCCAAGGAAGATCCCAGCGAGTACATCCGCACCGAGTCCCAGCGCATGCTGGCCTCGATGCCCAGCATTTATTAGGAAACGATGTTCCAGTTTTATTCGCTCCCGGAAATGAGGAAAGGTTGATCCAGGGTTTGCAAATTGAAGCGACAATAGCAGCGATACAGTCCCGCATCTTTGCCCAGAGGCGTGCCGCTGGCACTAGCAGGTGGAAGGCAGCAATGATGCTTCTTGCAGTGGCGGTTGCTGCTCCGCTGTGGGCGCAACAGTCGCGGGTCTACCGCGAAGGAAACGCGTGGATCGAGGAAACCACAGGTACGATGCCGGCGGGCCGCGAGGTCCGCGTCAACACGGACATGGGTTCTGTCCAGGTACAGGGCAATTCGCCGCAGGTAACGTACGTGATTCGCAAACGTTCTTTCGCTTCGAGCGAAGAGGGCGCGCGCCGCCAGTTTGAGCAGCTACGCATATCCGTAGCTAAGAACGCCGAACGCGACTCAATCGAAGGCAGGCTGCTGGGCAAGAACCTGAACCGCTTCAACGCGGACTTCGTGGTGCAGGTGCCACGAGAACTCGAACTGGTGAGAGTGGAGACCCGCGGCGGTGCACTGAGTTTGAATTCCATCACGGCCACGATCTTCGCCACGACGGGTGGTGGTGCAATCAAGCTGGACGACCTTGGTGGCCCGGTCAAGATCGCCACGGGTGGCGGCAACGTCGAAGGCGGCAATCTCCGCGCAGACTTCACTCTCAGTAGCGGTGGTGGCGACGTCCATATCAACAACATTGGCGGACAGGCGCGGGTGACGGTTGGTGGTGGCAAGGTCTACATAGGAACTGCCAGGGGCTCGACCATCACAACCGGCGGCGGCGGCATCGAGGTGCGCAAGTGCGACGGTGACCTGCGCGCCAGTAGCGACGGTGGCAATCTCAACTTTGGCGACGTGAGTGGCACCGTGCAAGCTGATACCGGCGGTGGCAGTGTGCGCCTGGCCAGTGCGAACGGCGGGGTGAAGGTTTCCACGGGTGGCGGAAGCGTGGAGCTGTACAACCTGGGCCAGGGCGCGCAGGTGGAAACCGGGGCCGGCCCGATTACGGTTGAGTTCGTGCGCAACCACGGAGTCTTCACCGATT
>Ga0074045_10003767_pt1 | contig 13612 bp, 13 predicted proteins | sample BogForMeECP23OM2_FD_94442 | JGI IMG/M metagenome (GOLD analysis project Ga0074045, IMG submission 94442) | Bog forest soil microbial communities from Calvert Island, British Columbia, Canada - Bog Forest MetaG ECP23OM2 | ecosystem: Environmental > Terrestrial > Soil > Wetlands ... | reverse complement strand
CTAACATCTCTTTCACTGCCACAGGATCAAAGTCAGTACCGCAGTACCGGCATTTGACAGCTTCCAGCTTTATCATCTCAGCACATGCAGGGCATTTCTTCATTCCGTTATCTGTCCTCGGTCCACTGTCGGAGGATATCGGTGCATTCGTATCGATATACAATCTTAGTTTCTTCTTTACATAAACGAATAAACCAAGGCCTGCGAATAATTTCAGCAAATTGCCCACGATAATGAAAATCGCAACCGCGCCAAAAAAGTATATCCCGCCATGGGATCCAGACATCTTACAAGCCTCCTTTCTTTGACGTCCACATCACTGTTGGATCGCTATAGTCCAAGTCGACAATCATGTCGCTGTTAGTATTTTTTTGCCTTATTCGTTTCAACAAGAGTTTGAACCCTATATATAATAGATAAGTGGCTACAAGGCCCCCCATTCCGCAAAGGTAAATAAGCCGGTATGGCGCTAATGCCACCCATCCTAGATATATAATGAGCATTGCAAATAGAACTCTAAACACTTTTATTGCTTTTGCCTTGCCAACACTGGTCTTTGAGGGCGTTACTTTATGGTCGTATGTTTTGATCGTTCGGGGGGCTGCGGTGGATGAAAACGCCGGCTCTGCCTCTATCGGATATCTTCTAGCAGGCTCATAATCCACCCCAAAAGGATAAAACTCCCCCTTGATCTTATTTATCCTTGCCACAGTGCGCATATTCGTATCGGTAGTCAGGATTACTACTTTACCGCCACTGACCTTTTTGATAAGTAGGGCAGTGCCGAGGATCTTATTGTCGGCCTTGCTTTCGAGCGCATCGATCTCCATGTGCTCGTTTGATACCCTAAGGATGCCCCCGGTCGATAGGCGCACTCCATCTGCAAGATCGGCATAGCTGCCGAGCAGGTCAAGGGTCCTCGCTACTTGTCTTGCGGCTTGCGCTGTGTTTTCGTTCCGGTTCCTTTTGAGGCCATCAATCTCTTTGATTACCACAGCCGGGATGACTATGACATTATTCCTCAGCTTATACATGACGTCCGGTTCATACAAGAGAACCGTTGTATCGAGCACGTATGTGGTTTTCTTTTTGCTCTGGCTTGAACTTTTCATCGTGGTCTCCTCATAAAGCTTTTTTTTTGTTCACCCTTTGCTACCGAATGCTCAAAATTGCTTCATATCAACTCCAATCACCAAAATCTTATCGCTGTCGTATCGGGCAGGCAAAACTTTCGAAAGATTCGTGCCATAGGATGAAAGTCCTGTTGAGGGTTAATTGCCCCATGCCTGAATAATATTTGTATTTTTACGACGGAATTTCAACAAAAAATTCGACAATTGAAAAATTTCTTTTTTAGGGAGTGGTCGTTAAGAGAGGTGGGGCCACAGCTCGAGAACACTTTTTTTGCGCAATATAGTATCGGGTCCCCTTAGGGGATTTCACGTGTCTCGACGTCCTGCCATTGCTTGTAATACGTGATCCTCTGTTAAACCCTGCTATCAGACCACACATCTCATAAGTATCTTATAGTGTATAATCCCTTTTTAAATCCGCTACAAACTAATTTCTGTGAAGCATGGCAATATGGATAAAATGGCAGCTGCGCAGGTTTCGTTCCAAAATAATAGGGCCATCAAAATGAATTACTCCCATAACAGGCTTTTTGAGGGCGTATTTGCGGAGCGCAGATGATGAAAAAGAAGCCCTTAGAAGCGGATAGGACAACCGCGAGGTGTGAAGTTAATAAGCTTTATCATCTCCCAAGGAAAGAAAGGATATGCTCTCGTTTTCCAGGTTTGCCAGCCAAGAGTTGTGCGCTTTAAACTTGCCGCTCAAAATCAGATTACTCAGGGGCATCTGGACGTGTCTCTCGACAGTGCGGCGGAGTTCCCTAACCCCAATTGCGGGCTATATCCACTCTGGGCAAGAAACATTTCTGCTTCTTCAGTCAATCTCAGGGAAATGTTATATAGTTTTTAAGTCGGCTGAAATCTCCCCGATCATAGGGATTACTATCTTTAGCACCCTGCCCTCACTGAGACATTTAAAAACGGTCTGGTCGTCTGTCCGGTTAAGCAGCTCTAAGCGGAAGTATTATAGGGCTTCACTGTCTGCTTTAAGGTCAGCAGCCCCTTCCTTCCTTTCAAGAAAGCCTATTTTTCCTTTTTTTGGTGCCCTGACTGCAGCAGATTCGAGGCTATAATGAAAATGACATTCTTGGCGTCAATAGTCCCACCTTTTGAATCAGTCATGCATCCCTCATCAAAAGATTGCAGAAAAAGATCTACCCTTTACTGACTTTTCCGCGTATACGAAATTCCACATTGCCACCAACCTTAACACATCCTTCCGCAATCGCAGTTCTTGCCGCACCTCCTTTATGGGATAGACCGATGATCGTCAAATCAACGCTCCGATTATCTTTCTTTTCTTTAATCTCAAAGCCAACGATAATATCAGCTCGCTAATATTTTTGAATGACTGGTTGATTGATAAAAGAAAACACCCATTAACTTTCACTGGGTAATTCTTAATGTCTCTAAATCAAACGTTAATTTGCTTCCTAAGACAAGGAGGGAGGATCAGTTAAAAGAGATATCTATCAGAGTCCACATAAGGCTTCATTGAATTTTCTGAATGGTAGTGCGTTATTTGTCTCGCACTTCTAGTCATAGAGAGAATCGAGGTCCTTCACGTTATACTTTCTTTACGGCACCCTTATAATGAGCTTCCACAGGAACTCTTCTGTGCACGGCAGATCCATCCGTGTTGTGACACGCTTTATCGCGACACGATATCCATCGAACTGAAGATCATACCTAATAAGCCATTCAATTTTTTGAAGGTTGGAGTCATCCCAGGTTGACCATAGCGCGCTTTTTGTAGATATGCCGAAATAAACTGTCCTACTCTTTTGCGGCCCTTCCGGCGTTATATTGTCGGAGAGGTCGAATAGACGATAACTAGAAGTTAATTCAAAGAAGAGACATCCGCACGTGTCTCTGCTATAGAAGTTTAACCGAGATTTTGGAGGCCAAGCGTATTGTTCTTCTTCTTTCGTGAGTCTCATAGTTTCCTCACAATAAGCGCACTTCAATCTGACGGAAGTGGATCATCAATATACTCCCTCATAGTGGTATTTGTACCTTTTTCCCGCCGATCATCAAATAGGCTTCAATGTAAACATTATCGACAGACATGATGTTCTGTATGATGGCTTTCCAGTCATCCCAAGCCTTAACGTCCCAACTGTCTGTATAAAGCACGCCGATCTTTGTTTTCCCAGGACATTGTCCTCGCATATGCTGAACCATTTTTTCCAGGGCTTTTCTACAACTGAGATGTCCCCGGCCTATTGCAGATGCCTTTGAATTCAATGACACAAACTTAGCCGTCTCGTAGCAATCTGAACATGGGACTCCGGGATAACAGTTTATTTGTTGGTGCAAAATATCCCCGGCGATCTTAGAGACAATACCGGGTATGTCTTCAGAGTATATTCCTCCCGCACCAACCGATTCATCAACTATTTTGGCAAGTCTTTCCGCAATTTCTTCGAATTCACCCATCTTCGTGTTCCTCCTTTTGATTGAGACAAGGTTATATATAGATCATCTCTGCCTTCGGATAGAAGTGCAGGGGGCGTTTTAATTTTTCTCTCACCTCTCCTGCTTCAATCTGTTCATGTTTGCCTCCAGGAAAGGGAACAAGTTGTTCTGATTCAGAATTATAATTGACAAGGTCAATTTTATCAACCAATCCGACACAGTTCATAAAATGCGCTGAAGCATCAATTCCACTCTGTTTTACAGTTTACCTTTATCTTCTAAGTAACTGAGAATACAATGTGCTATGAGTCCATTTCTGTTCGATAGTTTTAAATCAAGTCTGTAAAAGCTTAAAGGCTGATAATCCTCAGCAGCCAACAAAATTCTCCAGTCCTTGAATGCCCTCCTATGAGAAAATGTTGACTTTGGCCATTTGTTAAAAAAAATGTCAACAAACCTCTTCCTTTCCAATTATTTCCCGAAGATACTGTTCAAATTGTTCCTGTGTGGTAAGAAGACCTTCTGGGCCGTTATCGGGCATAAACTTACTGTCATGATCTTCCTTGCAAAGATAAAGGCCCCTGATTCTCTTCGTGCCCGCATAATATTTGTCTTCCCTGTTCTTCAGGTTTCCGTTTCCCCTCCGTCTCAGGATAGTCGACCTCCAGTCTGATTCAAGACATACAAGAAGATTGCAGTTTGGGCACTCGTACAGATCTCCTTGATTGAGCCAAAGCTCTGAAACAAAGCCTTTCATCAAACATTCAGGACAATACCCGTTACACACCTTGTCGAACATAAAACCTTCTATCGGATGTTTTCTGCTATGAAAGTCAGATTATTCTTTCATTCTCGTGTCTACCTTGCGCCCCTGAGCCTCTTCTGCCTGAAAGTGTGGAATTCTCCGGGCACCATTGCCTTTGCCTTCAGAAACGCCGCCGGCAACTCAAGAGTGTAGCACGAGGCACATTCTCGTATTGTTGCGACCTTGTCGCTTTTTAGCTTGAGGAGGCTGGCCTCCTCTGCACCCTGAGGACGTCCTCGACCGTATGTAGCCTGTAAGGGGCTTTTAGCGCTGAGGATTCGGTATCCGTCTTCATTCACCCTCACCTATTCCTGAAAAGAACTTTCTAGGAAAGGTTCCGCATCGTCTTCCAATCTCTTTTCAGAGTGCACCGTGAAACCTATCGGCTGTCTGACAGTATTTTTGAAGCGCACTTCGTTGCGCAGAGATGCGACGAGCTTTTCATGGGAGATCTCAGTCTTCTCCATAAATTGGCACTGGTCCCTGACCACCGCGAAATCACCAGGGGTGAGATCCCTGATTTCCCGTATCAAGACGGACTGAAGGGGACTCATCTCTTCGCCATTGCAAACAAATGGGGCGAGCATGGTCTGATACAGGTGCAAGGCGCGGTCAGGCGTGAGCGGCCTGAACTCCACCTTGAGCCTAAACCTCCTGAGTGAGGCGTGGTCAAGGCCTTTCATCTCGTTTGTCGCGAAGATAACGATCCCCCTGTGGTTCTCGATGTGGGTAAGCATCTCGTTGGTGAAGCTCTTTTCCCAGAAATGCCTTGCCTCGTTCCTTGGGAAAAGGAAGCTGTCGGCCTCGTCAAAGAAGAGGATCGAGCCAGTGTCTGCCGCCTCTCTGAACGCAGCGGCTATGTTCCGCTCTGTCTCGCCCACCCACATGGACTGGATGTCGCTGACTCTTTTTAGCGAGATCTTAAGATTGAGCACATGACAGAGATAACGCACGAATTCCGTCTTACCGGTGCCCGGCGGCCCGTACAGGAGAATCGTCAACGCCCTAGCCAAATGTGACTGTCCCTTCCTGCGGGCCTCAGAGTGAGCCCTCAGGGCCGCGACAATCCTCTCGGGCTCTTCAGAACAGTTGAGGCACTCCAGTGAATAGCCTCCGAAATTCCTGTCTCCATCCAGTTGCCGGGAACCTACTCCCTCCTCCGAGACCGCCATTACGTGATTTTCCAGTATGGTCTTGAGCCGGTTGAGCACCTTATCCTTGTCACTGTCCATTGTGATCCTGAGAGTGTCAAGGGCATTCACAATGGTCCCTGCGTTGACCGGGTAGTTCCTGCCGAGATCCGTCAACTCAGCATCGGTGAAGGAACCTTCCATGCCCTTTCGTTGGATCTCCGCCCGGAGAACCTTGAGCCGTTTCTCCATACCGAAGTCCTTGAAGTGCAGAGAGAACGAAAACCTTCTCATCGTGGAGGGGTGGATCTGGGCGGATCGGTTGGTGATCCAGATGACCTTCTTATTGTAGGTCTCCAGCAGGGTGTTGATCCAGCTGTTTGCCTGTGCAACCTGAAATATGAATGGATCTTCGGTATTTAGGACTTCGTCGGCCTCGTCAATCAGCACTAACGATTTGGCGGAATCGGCGAAGATGAGGGTGGCTCTTATCGCAGCAATCCTGTGCTTCACATCACCGTCCTCCGGTATGTTCACAGAGAGCAGTTCCCTGCCATAACTCTTTGCGAGCACCTGAGCAAGGGTGGTCTTGCCTGTCCCCGATTTTCCATAGAATAGAACATTGAATCCCCTGTCCTGCCTCATGAGGAGGTCAAGGACCGAGACCTCATTGTCCGGGAGCTCAAAGTCCTCGATTGCGAGACCGGTATCCGAAGAGCGTTCGAAATACCCGTGGATCAGCTCAGCTGGTCCTATCCCACTAAGGTATGAGTCGCACCAACCTGACAAACTCAGACAGTCCCCCTGCACCTCGATCAGGTCCAGGGTCATTAGGGTCTTGTCTGCAAAGGCCTCAAGCATCTTCGTGCGAGAGATGCCGGCTATCTGATATCCAGAGTTTTTGAACGCAAGTACCCGTTCGAAATCAATGGGTGAGTTCTGCAGGTGCCCCGCCAAGAGGGGGTTCTTACTGATCATAAAGAAAAAGGAGATGATCTCGATTTCGTGGTCCCGGAGAGAAAAGGTGCTCTGGAGCGCATGCAGGCGCGTGCGAAGCTCGCTCTCCGTATTGGGAGAAATGCGGGACCACCGCTCGCGGAGCAGAGGGAGCAGCCTGGCGTGTAGAATCATTTCGCGGTCTCCGTCAACTTTGTCATCATCGCAGAAAAACCCGTTCAGTCCGTTTTCGATGGCATTTGCGGTGACTTCAGTTCCAAGCATACGACTTGCTGAGACGGCACCCAGGATTTTGGCGCTGAGGTTCATCAGTTCCTTGATGTCGATCCTGACCGTTTCAGAGTCGATTGCATTGATCAGGTACTCGATGGTCTTTTTCTCCTCGAAGGGGTCATTGAAAATATACCCCCGTGATCTTACAGCGTTCAGGTGTTTCCTCACCCATGGCGGAACTCTTATTGTCTGTGTCTCGTGTCTCATTCCGGTCCCTCCTTTATGCTGTCCTCACCTATAGTATTGCAAGTGTCACTGACAGCATTATGTCACTGCATTAAGACTGTTTTATACTTGTTATTCAATAGCTTATGAATGTGTCCCATCGTTTTCCCAGGAATGCATGATATCTGTCCCCTTCAGCCAATTGCCACGATACCGGGCATCTCGTGTGCCTTGAAAATGATGTAGTACAGGTCGATTATTATGATCTATCAACGAAGCGCTACTCGGAGTGAGGTTGAGACGACGACATGAAAGTTTCGAACTGCTTATCAGCGGGGGGACGCAAAGATGGAATTCAATTGTGGAAATAGAACTCGTGATTTCTTTGTAAGAAGATTAAACAGGGAAATGAACTTATGAGTGGTGTGAGACGGCTTCGCTGAGTTCTGCGCGGACCTTTTCCCTGAACCATTGGGGGCTGACCACCTCGGCCCAAGGCAGCCATGAGTAGACCCAGCGCTTTATCTCCTGGACACCTGCAACCGTAAAGGTGAGCTCAATTCCCCCGTCGTCCAGGACCTTTCTCCGCTCCGAGGGGTGCCACTTTGCCTTGCGCTCCAGGAGTTCCCTGACCTTTAGGGGGAAACGGACCACCACCTCGACAGGATCTTCGTCATAAATGCCCCAGCTCGGGGCGAGGTATTTGCTGAGTTCAAAGCCCTCAATGGGCTGGAATTTCAAGTGCGTCTCTTTGAGTTCGATGATACGGTCAAGTGCGAACTGCCGTATTCCCACCCTGAGGTGGCAGTACCCGATCATGATCCACGCCCCTTCGTAGAATATGAGCCCGTAAGGATCGATGCGGCGCTCGTTGATCTCCTCTGAATATTTGCTCCGATAGGTAAGATCGATGGATCTCTTCTCACTGATACAGGTCGACATGACCGAGAAATACCGGCTCACTGCTTCACTGTCTATCGCCTCCGGCATTTTGATGAATATGGGCACGGTACCACTTTTCATTGATGCGTCACTCAGGCACAGGAACTTCTCTATGAAGGCCTTGTAATAGTTCTTAAGTGGCTCTCCGAGATGGGACACGCTCTCGCCCATAGCGAGAAGAAGGAGAAAGTCTCTCTCCGAAAGCCTGAACTTTTTGATGCGGGCGGCGTTAGTGAACTTGTAACCGTCCCTCTCCCTGTCGAAATCGATGGGGTCGATCATATTGATGATCTCGAGGTAACGGTAGACGCTCCGTTCGGAGATTTCAAGCTTGTCTTTAAGCAGAGCAACCGAGGGGTATGTATTCTGTGCGATGAGCGTATAGGCGTCGAGGATCCTTATGACCTTTCCCGAAATACCTGCCGGCTTGGTATCCTGAGCCATGCGCTTATTGTACTGCGTGGGTGCCTCAGCGGTCAAATCAGGCATCTGGGGATCTCTCCGTGAGGCGTTGGCACCCGCCATTTCTTCCACGACCTCCGGTTGCTGTCATACTGCTGTCAGTGGGATGAGCTACACTTGGGGTGAGAGAAGAGTACCACGGTATATTTTAATACGAGAACGAATCCTCTGAAGAGCTAGTCTATGCTCAAGAATTTGCAGGGGAGAGTTATGAATACTATAAGGAATTGCCTATTCATCATACTCCTGATATTTGGGCCATTTGCGCCTTCCCTGTCATATTATTGATATCCTTCTTTTACATGGTCTTCGCCATTATTGATTGATTGGTGTCTAAAACCTTTACAGAGGAGAGAATGAAATGGAAGACTCTTTGATTATTGTAGGGGTCCTTGCCGCATGTGTAACAATCAAGTATTTGGTCAAGGTGTATAACCATACGAACAACGTCAAGACGAAACAAACATTACTCTGCCTGGCTGTTGTGATTGGGATACCCACGGTTATCTTCATGCTCCCTGTGATAATATTGTTGGCCTTCTTTTATTTGGTGCTAGCCATTCTTTGTGGGGTGCGGGATTGGTTTTTCGAGCCCATTACAAGGAGGAGGAATTAGAAAATGAGTAATTTAATGCGCAAGTCATCTTCTCATAGCCGCGCGGCGACCTCCAAAAGAGGAGAACTTATCATTCATTTCAGGAAGTCCCGACATCATGGAAAGACCCATTTGCACCTCGATTTATACAACTAGAAGATTTGCCATGTGGTTTTCTGACAAATGCAAGAAAATGACTTTGTGACATCATAAAACCGTTTCAGAATACCCATGTGGCTACGTGACGACTTTTGCCCTTCATTTCGTTTTGAACGCGTAAATGTCACTATTTATTTGTCCCAAGCGATAGAGTAAAAACACCGGAGTCAGAAAATCCACTTGAAATGTTGCTGCTTTTTAAGGTCGCACGAGAAATAGAAGTCTGTTCCACTGAAAGCATACTGATGACTCGGAGGATCAGATTATTTATTCCACCAATTACACCAATGCGTATAATGACTCCTCACAGAAGCCGACGTGAACGATGACCCTGAGAATTCTGCGGAGTACAATCGATAATTATTGCAAAAACAAAACTGGCGAAAACTGTTCAGTCGAGGTGGCAAAAGTCAATAATCAAGTCTAACCCCAGGGGCCGTAGTGGACTGAACATGCTATTTTGTTTAGAATAAAAATATATGATTGATTTCACAGAGATACCATACGACGGGGATACATGGGAATTATTCGCACGCGATTTTTTACAAGAACGAGGCCTTTTTATTGAATCCCCTCCTGACCGTGGTCCAGATGGAGGCAAAGATATATTAGCTACCGAAGAACTGCAAGGAACGCTAAATAAATACAAATTTCGTTGGCTTGTAAGCTGTAAGCATTTCGCTACCCGCGGGGTATCAGTATCAGAAAAAGATGAACCGAACATACTGGAAAGACTTGCAGCTTATCGAGCAGATGGTTTTATAGGTTTTTATTCAACTCTTCCTTCCTCGGGTCTGAATACGAGGCTTCAGAGTCTTAGAAAAGAGAATAAAATAAAAGATTACCAAATCTTTGATCACCGATTAATAGAAAATCACCTCATTACAGCAAGCTATTCCAGTTTAATGTTACGATACTTTCCCGAATCTTACAAAATTATCAGACCTCTTCATTCCATAACTGGCAAATATGAACCGTTACTTTGTGAAGAATGTGGAAAAGACTTGCTGCTCGATTTGTTCGAGGGCCAATACAAGGCAAATCTTGTATATGTGCAGCGTTATGATTTGGATACTGCCATAACATATATTGATGATGTTTATTGCGTCTGTAAGATAGACTGTGATAAAAAATCGGAGCAGAAAATACTGGCTAGGGGGTTAATAACGAGATGGAAAGACATTTCTGATCTTGTCATTCCGATTGAATATTTACGTTATGTATTGGCAACGATGAACCGTCTGCGCTCAGGCAAGGAAATCTATAGCGATGAAGCATTTTCAAAAGAAAAGATAATTTTTATGAAACTGGCGCAAAAAGTATTACGCCATACAACAGAGCAAGAGAGAGATCGTTTCTGTATGCTTCTCTCACTTCCCTTCTAAAAAAGCAGTGCAAAATAAATGAGTATCCCATTTCTATAGAAGACGGTTATTGTTTCAGTATGTATTTCTAAAACACCTGTTTTGGTACAGCTTTAATGTTTCTGCAAAAGTGGCGGATTTGTTGCCATTGGACAGATCATTTTTATAGGGGTTTTTGGTACAGCGCTCACTTGTAGTTGCCATAGCTTGACCTGACGGACAATGCCTGGAAGGAGCCGCATGCGCTGTACGCCGACAAACAAGCTTTTCAGCAGTGCAGGTTCGACGACGGCTCTGCTTGTGTTCAGTTGCAGCGACGCTTGCGAATGGCGGCGACCCAGTTCTCCAGCGACTCGATATCGGTCTTGAGGACATCAGGCGTCGGAACCTCGGTCCGTGCTGCCGCAGCCTGGTCATGACCCGGCAACCATTTGGAGCACTTGGTCATTGCGGCATCCAGTGCCTTGCAATCCTCTTCTGTAATGTCCGCAATCTTGATGACGTGTTGTGTTTGAACACCGGGCCGGAACCGCTCGACAACGCCCCCGAGAAGAACTTCCTCAAGTGCGCGTTCCCACGCTTCGCGCAGCAAGCCATAGAGATATTTGGCTTCCTTTTCGTAGGCAGACCGGTGGCCCTCTCGAAAGAGTTTGTCGGCCGCCTGCCATTCGTTTTTCAAATATCCGATTTTCTTCTTTACAGGCAACGCGACCCAAGGCATTTCATTCGCGCAGACACCCGCTCCCACGGAGAGTTGCCTGACGTGCTGATCCAGTTGTTCGACTCCTTGTTCCTCCGCGAACTGCTTCAGGAGCAACAGGAAGACGATGTCGTGCGTAAAGACAATGACCTGCCGTGTCTTCGCTTCCATGACCAACCGCTGCGCAACGCCTTCCCGCCACTTGTAATCGAGCGAGGACACGGGATCGTCGAATACGATGCCGGACGGATCATCAGCGGTGCTGAGTTCGGCAAAGAAAGCGGCAATAGACAGGCAGCGCTGCTCGCCTTCACTGACAACGCGAGGCAGATCAACACCGGGTGCCCGTGTCAGGATCAATTTGTGATAGAGGACGCCTTCAGCACCGCCGGCTTCCTTCAACTCAACTTCAATGTGCCGAAAGGAGAGGTTCGACAGTTCATGCTGAAAACTTTCCTTGAGCTTCTGCGTGACGGCCGTGCGCGTCACAGCCGTACTCTTCTGCGTGATGGTCTGCGTCTTCGTATCGTTCAGACACATTTCGTAGGCGGCAAGCTTCTTCTTGCGTTCGATCTCATTCAAAACTAGTTCTAAATGGCTGGCGAGCAGCTTACGGGCGCGCAGCTCCTGCGTTTCTGCAGTCATGCGCTTCTTTGAGTCATCGGATGACGTGCGGCGCAGTGCTCCGATCCGTTCTTCGAGCTGTTCGGCAAGCGCGTCGGCGTCACGGGAAACAAACGCCGGCACCGCGCTGTCGGGTGCAAAGTCTGTGTCGGACGACAGTGCCAGGACGACGGCGTTCCTCCGCTTTTCGCTCGCAGCAAGTGTAGCACCTATGGCGTCTGCCACAGCCTCATGCTCGATGCGAACTTCCTTGATCGTTTCTTCGATAGAATCCGTTGAGGTCTTGAGATCGACGAAAGCTTTTCGCAGTCGCTCGAAATTTTCTCTGGTCTCCCGCAATTCCCTTTCCGTTGTCGAGGCTACGAAGGCTTCGAACTGCTTTAGCCTGTGGCTAGCCGCATGATCTAGATCCTGCTGGCACAGCACACAGTGCGCACCGTTCTCCACAACTGGAAACTGCTGACCTGGATAAGCCAGTTCCTGCGAAAACCGGCGGGCCGATTCCCATAGAAGCAACCAGATATCCGAACCCATTCCTTCAAGGATACCGGCCGGGAACGTCAACGTACGAATTCTTTGTGCCTCCTCGCTTTTTCTACGGCTCTCCCTTCGAGCCTCAAACATAGCAGCAACGGCATCAGCCAAAAGCACAGCTTCCACGCCCTTCAGATGCTGAGCGAGCGTGCGGACCCTCCCGGCGCGCAGGGTCAGTTCCCGCGTCAGCTTCTCCGGGTCATTCGCCTGCAAGTCGAGAAGCGATTTCTCCAGCAGCGCAAGGCGGGCGTCCTCGTCCGGGGACAGGCGCGCGAGGGTCTGCACCGTTTCCGGTTTTGTCAGAGAGGTTAGTCCCGCCAGCAGTTTTGCAACAGTGGTTCCTTCAGGCACCTGCGCTTGTACGGGCGATAGATCGCGTGACGCAAGAGAGCGCTGTTCACCCTCTAGTTTCGAACGCACCAACTTGCATGCCCTAACGAGCTTGTCGAAGAGATCCAGCCCGAAAGGCCTGAACGCAACATCAGTTTTTTCAGTGAGGTAAACGGCGGCGCACTGCGTGTCGAAAACACTCACGCGGGAAATAAACTCATCTCCACCGTCGCCCGACCATTCCCTGGGCTTTTCTTCTTTACCAACCTTGTACTTGATCGCTACGACCGGCTTGTGCGGAGCCGTGCCAGAGATGACGTTCCCCAGGATTGCTTCCGGTCCTCTGGCGCGGCACGCGCTCTTGAAAATCCGGATGTACCCGGTCTTTCCGGCCGCGTTATCACCATAAACCACGGTGAGGTTGGGCCCGAAATTCAGCGTCTGGTCTTCCGCGAGAGCGTTCACGCCGCGGTAATGAAAAATAGAAATGAGAGTGACCTGTGCCGAATCCGCGCCCTTATCGGGAACATGGCTTTTGGCCAGCGGAACACTTTCCTGCTGTTCGGCGAGACCGTGAGAGCCCTTGCATATTTCTACAAGATCGCGGACGTCGTCTTCGGTAAGTTCGCCGTTGAGCACGAGGCGCCGCAGCGCATCACGCTGCCAAGCCGGTCGGTCTTTCGACCATTCTAGGATTTCTTCAAGAACACTCATTTTCTCACCACCAAGTCCATGCCAGTGCTTGATTACCTACTTGATATATTTCTACCAGTAATCCGCGGATTTAATCAATAGAAAAATATGTTGATTTTCAGGTGTTCGTGACAGAATGATGTGCTCACAGACGTTATGATTAAAAGGTAGAAGACAAGTCCCCTAATTGGGTATGTTGTATCGGAAGAGATTCAACAAACCGATAGAAGGAGGACTTGCCATGAATAAGATTAGCAAACTTGATTTTGAGGGTCAACAGATTTATGTTGGGATGGATGTTCATAAGAAGAGCTGGAGCGTGAGTATTTTT
>Ga0074045_10003766_pt1 | contig 13615 bp, 7 predicted proteins | sample BogForMeECP23OM2_FD_94442 | JGI IMG/M metagenome (GOLD analysis project Ga0074045, IMG submission 94442) | Bog forest soil microbial communities from Calvert Island, British Columbia, Canada - Bog Forest MetaG ECP23OM2 | ecosystem: Environmental > Terrestrial > Soil > Wetlands ... | reverse complement strand
GTAGAAATCGCGCTCGAGCCTCGCGGTCTCCAGGTTCAGCTTGTAGGGCAAACCAAAAAAAGTGAAATAGTCCACCGGCACGGGCGGCTGCACCTTGCCGCATTGCTGACAGAAGTGGGCGGCGCGCATATCTCCGCAGGACCAGCAATTGACCTTGGCCGGTTTGCCTTGACTAACTACCAGAATGCCGCTGTCTTTCGCGCTCTTGTCCTGTGTGTGAGGCATCAGATTTATGTTGCCCTATGGGCTTAATCGCTCCTTAGACTGTCCACGCCAGACTCATGTCCGGGGCAGAAAATTGCACCCCTCGCAGAGCTGGTTTTCGGATTGACGCAGGCTGCTGCGGCGCTCGATGGACACTGTTCTTCGCGCAGGCGGCTGGTTTCCTACGAGAACGAAGTGCCGCAGCCACAAGACTTCTTTGCGTTCGGGTTCTGGAACACGAAGCCCTGATGCATCAGGGTCTCCTCATAATCCAGGACCATGCCATGGAGATAAATGAACGACTTGGGATCGACAAAGATGCGAACATCGCCGAAGTTAAAGATGCGGTCGCGCTCGCGCGGCTGGGTGTCGAAGCGGATGCTGTAACTCAATCCCGAGCAACCACCACCCTGCACACCTAGACGAAGCCCACCCTCAGCCGCCGAAATGCCTTCCTTCTGCAGCACTGCGCCGATGCGCGCCACGGCCTTGTCCGTCACTTGGATACCCGATGCAGCAGGAGCAGCGGGCGTTTGTTCCGGTTTTTCGATATTGATCGTGCTCATGGTCCTGTTTCGGCGTGCCTCACCACGGGGCGTGGCACATCGAACCTCCACACCAGTTTACGCCCGCTGCTCAACCGCAGCGCTCTGCGCCTGGGCCTGCGTCACGCCGTTTTTCTTCTTCCAGTCGCCGATGGCTGCGCGAATCGCGTCTTCCGCCAGCACCGAGCAATGGATCTTCACCGGAGGCAGCGACAGCTCCTTCACAATATCGGTGTTCCTGATAGTTAGCGCCTCATCCACGGTCTTGCCCTTCACCCACTCGGTGGCGAGTGAGGAAGACGCAATCGCCGAGCCGCAGCCGAACGTCTTGAACTTGGCGTCTTCGATGATGTTGGTCGCAGGGTTGACCTTGATCTGCAGCTTCATCACGTCGCCGCACTCAGGCGCTCCCACCAGGCCGGTGCCCACCTCGGAGCTATTTTTGTCCATCGAGCCCACGTTGCGGGGATTGGTGTAATGGTCAAGGACCTTATCACTGTATGCCATGAAGTAGTCTCCTAAATTACAAACTTTTCGATTGAATTAGTGAGTCGGCTCAGCCGCCCACTGGACCTTCGCCAAGTCGATTCCTTCTTTCGCCATCTCGTACAACGGCGACAACTCGCGCAGGCGCTTCACCGTGTCCACGACGCGCTCGGCTACGTAATCCACTTCGGCTTCGGTGTTGAAGCGGCCGAGGCCGAACCGGATGGAGCTGTGCGCCAGGTCGTCGCCCGCACCCAGGGCCTTCAATACATAAGATGGCTCCAGCGTCGCCGAGGTGCAGGCCGAACCGCTGGAAACCGCGATGTCGTTGATGCCCATCAGCAGCGATTCGCCTTCTACATACGCGAAACTGATGTTCAGGTTGCCGGGCAGGCGATGCTCGACCGAGCCGTTGATGTAAACCTCGTCAAGCTGGCCCATGATGGCGTCCTTCAAACGGTCGCGAAGAGCGGCAAGCTTCTTCGCTTCTTCGGCCATGCCGTTGGTCGCGATCTCGCACGCTTTGCCGAGACCCACGATTCCAGGGACGTTCAAAGTGCCAGAGCGCATGCCGCGCTCGTGGCCGCCGCCGTCAATCTGCGCTACCAACTGCACCCGCGGATTCTTGCGCCGCACGTACAGCGCTCCGACACCCTTGGGTCCGTAGATCTTGTGTGCCGTGATCGAAGCGAGATCCACATTGTCCTGAATGACGTTAAACGGGACCTTGCCGATGGCCTGAACGGCATCGCTGTGGAACAGCACCCCACGCTCGTGACAGAGAGCTCCAATTTCTCGGATGGGCTGCAACGCGCCAATTTCATTGTTCGCGGCCATGATCGTTACCAGGATTGTCTTGTCATCCATGGAACGCTTGAGGTCGCCGAGATCAATGCGGCCGTCCTTCTGCACCGGCAGGTAAGTGACGCGAAAACCGTATTTCTCCAGGCGCTTGCAAGTGTCGAGCACGGCCTTGTGCTCGATGGCCTGGGTAATGATGTGATTGCCCTTTTCCTTGTACATCTCGGCGACACCCTTGATGGCAAGGTTGTCGCTCTCGGTCGCGCCCGAAGTGAAGATGATTTCCTTCGCCGTCGCGCCGATCAGCTTGGCGATGCGCTCACGTGCCTGTTCCACCGCCTGCTCGGCGACCCATCCGAACTCATGGTTGCGGCTGGCCGCGTTGCCGAACTTCTCCGTGTAGTAGGGCAGCATCTCTTCCAGCACCCGCGGATCAGTGCGGGTGGTGGCATGGTTGTCCATGTAGATGGGCAGCTTCACGTCCTTGTTTCCATTGCCCGAAATTACATTCGTGCTCATTGCGCGTGACATCTCCTAAACTTGGTCTGCCTTGCTTGTGGTCCAGCCGAGAGTGACCAGTTCCGGCGCGGATTCGTGCTCCGGCTCGGTCATCTCCCAAATTGTTAGTCGGTTCAAAACTTCTTCAATGCTGCGGCTCACCTTGCGCAGGGGCTCGCGGATGGTGCAGCGGTCGCTTTGCTCGCAGTCTTCGGTTGCCGCGCTGCACGAAGTAATAAACAGAGGACCATCAATCGCCCGAATCACCTCAAACGCGCTGATGTGCCTCGGATTGCGGGCCAGCGTGTAGCCGCCGTTCGTGCCGTACTGCGAAGCCAACAGGCCGGCCTTGGTCAGCCGCTGCAAAATCTTCGCCAAGGCTTCCTGCGGGATCATGTACATCTCGGCCAGGTCCTTGGCGCTGCACGCTCCCAGGTCGGCATGCTCGGCCAGGTGCCGCATGGCGATCAGTCCGTAGTCCGCTTTCTTGGTGAGCTTCAGCATCAGTACTCAGATGAATATACGACCAAATCAGTCGCAAATTGATTCTACGATGCGCCGAGGCTCCATTGCAAGCCTTTACAGCGAGAGGTTATCCTCTGCAGCGAGTTGTAAGTACACAACAGCGAACGGTTTAAGGAATGGCGATGATTCTTGTCGGATATTTCCGCTGTGGTCGCATGATTGGGCGGAGCTGGCATGCCGGAGCTGCGGCCCCTGACCCAAGAAATTAACACTCCAAATGCGGGAAATGCTTGACAACCCGTCCAGCCGGTCTCAAAATACCGGACAATTCCTCTGCCCCTCAACAGGGGCATGTTTCGCAAGCATATGAACCAGCCGACAGTAAGGACCTCCATCCAGCGATAGAGCACATCCATGGACAAGCAGTGTATCCATCCTCGTGTACAAGTGGTCTCCCGTGATGAAGACGCGGAGTACGTCGAGTGCCTCGACTGCCGCGAGATCTTCGAGTACAGCGAGTTCCGCGACATGGACATCGAATCGAAGATTTCCACCGAACAGGAATAAGCGGTTAGGTCGAACGACGTTCAACGTGCGCGAGAGTGCAGACGCGCCGCTTCTGTTATCTTTGACAATTACTTTTCGAGGCCTCATGCATGTAAAGCAACCGTCGGTCGCTGGCCGCCCAAGACCGAGCAAGATGTATCGCTGGTTGGTGCTGATCTTTGTCAGCCTGGCCATGTTCGGCAATTACTACTTCTACGACGCGCTCAGCCCCATCGCCGATCTGCTGGTGAAGCAGCTCCACTTCACCGACTCGAACATCGGACTGTTGCAGGCGGCTTACAGTTTCCCCAACATCTTCACGGTGGTAATTGGCGGCGTCATTATCGATCGCATCGGGCTACGGCGCTCGACATTGATCTACGGCGTGCTGTGCTTCCTGGGAGCGATCATCACCGTACTCACCAGCAACCTGTGGATCATGGCCGCCGGGCGACTGGTCTTCGGCATGGGGGCCGAGTCGCTGATCGTGGCGATCACCACCGCGCTCGCCGCATGGTTCAAAGGCAAGGAACTCAGTTTCGCTTTCGGTGTAAACCTGACGGTCTGCCGCATCGGCTCGTTTGCCGCGTTGAATTCTCCAAGCTGGGCCAAGGCCGCTTACGTTAACTGGCGCTATCCGTTCCTCATCGGGGTTGGCATGTGTTCGCTGTGCGTGGTCGGAGCGGTGATCTATTGGGTCATGGACTCTTACGCCGAAAAGCACTACGAGCTGGGACAGGCAGGCGCGACGGACAAAGTCGTCTTCAAGGACCTCTTCCAGTTCGGCGTCTCCTACTGGTACATCGTGGCACTGTGCATCGTCTTCTACTCGGGCATCTTCCCGTTCCAAACTTTCGCGGTGAAGTTCTTCATGGATGCGCATGGCGCAACGCGCGAGTTTGGCGGTTTTCTGTCCAGCATGCTGACGCTGTTTGCGATGATCGCCACTCCCTTGTTCGGTCTGATGGTGGACCGCATCGGTAAACGCGCACTATTCATGATGTTTGGCTCGCTGATGCTCATTCCCGTTTACCTGATGATGGCCTACACGCACGTCAACCTATATGTCCCGATGGGAATGATGGGCGTTGCCTTCTCCCTGATTCCGGCCATCATGTGGCCGTCCGTGGCTTACATCGTCGACCAGTCAAAGCTGGGCACCGCCTATGGTCTGATGACGATGATCCAGAACATTGGGCTGTTCGGATTCAACCTGCTGATTGGCTGGGCGAACACCTATTCGAACGCCAGCGCAGCCAATCCTAAAGGCTACGACCTGGGCATGCAGATCTTCTCCGTGCTGGGCTTCCTGGGCATGATGTTCGCCTTCCTGCTGCACAAGCGGGAAACCGGCCCCCACGGACACGGGCTGGAGACGATCACCACGGCTTCGCAGGCGTGAACCCGCGCGGACGGTCGTCGCGTTTGGCAACCATTCAGGTAGACGTGAGGGTTGCCGTCTCTACGTCTAGGGGAATTGGAGGAAGGGGTGGCGGAATTGCGACAAGCGTCCGCAGTAGGTTACCTGCCTGTTGCCACCAGCCGCAGAAGTTTTGGCCCTCGATATAGCGAACCCGGAGCGGACGCCAGGTAGTGGCGCAACCTTGTTGAAAGGACGAAGCAGGGTCCTCTACAAACCCCTCTCCGCTGCCACCGCGGCTTTGAAGCCCATCGACGACACTGACTGCGACCGATCTAGTGTCGAGGCGAAGCCCTTCGCCCATCGCTTTCAGCGCGCTCTCCTTCGCACTCCAAAGCAGGGCCAATAGTCGAGGCCGGTCCTCCGACGACATCCGCTCGACCAGCGCTTGCTCTTCGGCCGTGAAATAGTCGGAGACAAAGGCGTCGCTGCGGGGCTCGATAAGCTCCAGATCACAACCCAACACCGTGCCCGAGGGGGCGACAGCACAGAGCGCTGTACCGTCGCGGTGGCTAAGCGAAATAGCCGCGGGCGCTGGTGTGTCGAGGATAAAGACCTCCGGCGCGCCGGAAGGAGCCGGACGGATCTCTATGTTGGCCAGCGCTTGGAGATGGCATGGGGCGTCGAGGTAAGCGGCAACCGCGCGTTTCGCCGCCCAGCGTCCCAGGCGCCAGTCAGCGCGGCGCTTGGCAATATGCATGGCGTTGAGGCGGGCCGCTTCACTGGCGTTGAGCCAGTGATCCTCTACTGGCACATCTGACTCCGCCTGCTCTAGCCAATACACATCCATAACTTACATTCGTCACACCGTAACGGTTTCCTGTGCCATGCTGGTCTGCAGGGTCTTGAATGTCTCAGCGTCAACACTATTGGGAAGTGATGCCGTGCGATAGCCGTTCAGGTGGACGTAGCAGTTGCCTTTCGTGTCGACGACTTCCGCATCGAAGGTTCCCTGTTCGGGATTCGGAGTGACGACGGCATACAACCGGCTTTCCGCCAGAGCCGGCTTGCGCAACATGGAGACTTCATGGACATCCTGCGGCAGACCGAAGCGGTTTTGCGCGCTCATTTCCCAGAGCCCGGCGGTCTGGAAGCAAAGCTCGATTAGCCGCGGCGCCATAAGCGTCGGCTGATTGGAAGGCTGGTGATTGCCAGGCAGGTGTTCCGCCATCAGTCCGATCATCCGCTTTCCATCCCACCAGGCTTTCTCCAGCACTTGGTAAGCCGGTCCGTGGAAATAGATGCGATAAATTTCAGCAGCTTCGACGATGGAATCGGACGACGTGAACAGAGTCTTCCTCGTCACTGTCTCTGGTGCCTGTTTCGACAGCCGTACGCGGGCCGTGAAGTGGGTTGTCTCCTGCGGCTCCGCTTGGGTTGGCAAGGTCCGCCGGCCAATCAACTGGCAATCCGCGACCAGGCTCTCACCTTGCGGGTAGTACACCGCCTGGATCGTTACCGTCCGCGGTTCGTTCCGGTAGAACTTGAACGGCATCAGGAAATTTACTTCTTCTACCGCCTCAATGTTCCAGCCGGGATGCACCCACAGGGCGGCTTCCGCAAATGCCTCAATCCCCATGACTCCAGGTAGTACCGGCGTCCCGTCGATCTGGTGATCGTGCAAGAAGGGTTGAACTTTAGGGTCCAGCGTCGTCTCCATGGTCAAGCCACAGTAAACTCCCATTCCCGTGATCTTGCCGACCATGGGGCCTTGCGCGGCCAAACGCTCGGCAGAAACTTCCAACGCCTGCACATCGAGCCCGCCCGTCGCGTCCCACTCGTTCAGCAGAACACCCAGGCGCTGACCGACGACGATCTCGCCGCATGTCCCACCTGAGACTAGTTCGCGGCGAATCCAAGGAATGCCCGCTTCTGGCGGCAGCATATCGATGCCTGCCAGCTCCATCATCTTCGGGATGGAGCCGCGCGTTGCCATGCCGATTCCGCCCCACGCCGACCAGTCGATGACGATGCCGCGCGTTTGCGGCCGAGCCGTCCGGAAGCTCGAGGTGATCTTGCACAGCAGGTCGTTGGCGGAACTGTAGTCCGCCTGACCGGCATTGCCAAAGCGGCCGGCAACCGAGCTGAACGCCACCGTCGCTCCCAGCGGCTCGTCGCCGATGGCATGCAGGAGATTGAACCAGCCATCGCTCTTCACATCAAAGACCAGGTCGAATTCGCGCGGGTCTTTGTCGGGCAGGAAGTGGCTGCGTTCGATTCCTGCGGCGTGCAGTAGCACATCAATGCGGCCACTGCGCTGCCGTATATGGTCGATTATTTTCGCCACGCCGTCCGTATCGGTGAGGTTGACGCTGAAGTATTGCGCCTTGCCACCAGCGGCGCACACAGCGTCGATTGCGCTCTGGGCCGCCTGCGCGCGCTCCAGCGCCGCCAGCTCCTTTTCCACCAGCGCCGGAGTGGCTCGCTCGCCGCGCGCCTGTATGCGCGCGAACAGATCGCGCTTGAGACCGTCTTTATCGCTCACGAAGCGTTTGAGGTCGGGATTGTTCGGGTCGGGCTCCGGCACCAGATCAAGGAGGTAGAACGTGCCGCCGGAAGCGGCTGCCAAGTCGGCGGTGATGGCGGAGACAATACTTCCGGCCGCGCCAGTGATCAGAAACACGGTGTTCTCGTCCAATGTCAGTCCGGGTTTGCCATCGACAGCGGGGCGTTCTTGCAGCCCAACCGTCCAACGCAATCCTCCCTTGTAGCCTATCTCGACTGCGCCGGGATCGCGCAGGGCTTCCTCGATGAGAAGCTCGGCGACTTCTGTCGGTCCGCATTCCGGCCCAAAGTCGACAGCCTTGACCAGGCCTTCTGCACTTTCACGTTTGTAAGTCTTGGTGAAGCCGACCACCGCGCCGCCCAGGGGCGCGATCGCTCCGGCTTCATCATAGCCATGCTGGCCTCCAAGCCGCGTCGCCGAGACAAGGAACGTGCCCGGCGTTGCGATCTGCTCGTATAGAACACGCATGGTGACGTAAAGCAACTTGACACGCACCTGCAGGTCTTCATGCCAGGTGACTAAGTCCATCTTGCTGATGGGCCCTTCTTCGTCCAGCGCTGGAAGCCAATAGATTCCTTGCACCGGGCCAGCAGCCAGCCAACTCTTGAGGACATCGGACAACGCAGCCGGATCGCGCGTGTCCGCGATCTGGAGTACTTCTACACCCTTGGTTTGCAGCCGCTGCGAGAGCGCACTAGCAACTCCGCCCTGGTCGGGCATGATTACGACGCGGGAACCCGGGCCCAGAGCTACACCGGTCGGCTTACACAGATTGAGCGGTGGGCGCAGATTGGGCACGGGCACGCGACGGGGAATGAGGTTTGCCGCATCGAAACTTGCAACCGGCGGCCGTGGGGGCGCGGCCACTACTGAAGCAGGCGGTGCGGGAGCAGATGCAGCGGGCGCTACTCGCTGCCTGTCATGCGCGAATTGAATGACGTGCGCCAGTGTCGGAAACTCGCGCAGCTTAAGATTCTCGTCACGCGGAATGTTGTACGCCGCTCGGATCGACGCGAACATCTCCGCTTGTTTGACAGTGTCGATACCAAGGTCCGCCTCCAAGTCGAGGTCAAGGTCCAGCATGTCTTTCGGATAGCCCGTTTTTTCGGCCACGATCTCGAGCACCTTTTCCTTGATGGAGTTGTCTGTGACTGCCGGAGCGGTGACAGTTACCGGCCCCGAAGGGGTTGGTTCAGCCGTCGTTGATGAAGCCGGAGCCGCACCAGCCAGATCCGGCCGCTTCTCATACACGAACCGGATGACGTGCGCCAAAGTTGGGTAGTCGCGCAGCTTGCGATTCTCGTCGCGCGGAATGTTGTAGATCTCACGGATTGCCGCAAACATCTCCGCCTGCTTCACCGTGTCGACCCCGAGATCCGCTTCCAGATCGAGGTCCAGGTCCAGCATGTCTTTCGGATAGCCGGTCTTCTCTACCATCAAGGTCAGGATGCGCTCCTTCACCGAATCGCCAGCATCGCTTGTCGGGGATGCCGTCGTCGGCGCTGGTGGGGTCGGTTGGGCAGCAATGGGAGCTGGCGAGGCCACAGGTGTCTCGACCGGCTTCGGTGACGGAGCAGCCGCGCTGGCTAAGTCGGGTCGCTTCTCATAAACGAACCGGATGACGTGTGCCAGAGTCGGGTAATCCCGCAGCCTGCGGTTTTCGTCGCGCGGAATGTTGTAGATCTCACGGATGGCCGCGAACATCTCCGCCTGCTTGACGGTGTCGACGCCAAGGTCTGCTTCCAGATCGAGGTCCAAGTCCAGCATGTCCTTCGGATAGCCGGTCTTCTCCACCATCAAGGTGAGGATGCGCTCCTTCACTGAATTGCCGACATCGTTTGTAGGGGATGCCACAGCGGGCGCCGGAATAGGCGGTTCAGTCGCGGCGGAAGTCGTTGCGGGCGCAGAGAGTTCGCTTGTCGCTGGCGACGGCGCAGCCGTTTGGGCAAGATCAGGTCGCTTCTCATACACGAACCGGATCACCTGTGCCAACGTGGGGTAGTCGCGCAGCTTGCGGTTTTCATCGCGGGGAATGTTGTAGATCTCGCGGATTGCCGCAAACATTTCCGCCTGCTTGACGGTGTCGACTCCGAGGTCCGCTTCCAGATCGAGGTCCAAGTCCAGCATGTCTTTCGGGTAGCCGGTCTTTTCCACCATCAAGGCGAGGATGCGTTCCTTGACCGAATCGCCGGTGTTCTCTTGCACAGTCGTCACGGCGGGTACCGGTGGAGGAGGTTGGGTCGCGACGGGACTCACTGCGGCTGCCGATATCTCAGCCGCCTTCGGCGATGGAGCAGCCGTGCTGGCAAGATCGGGCCGTTTCTCGTAGACGAACCGGATCACGTGAGCCAACGTTGGATAATCCCGCAGCTTGCGGTTCTCGTCGCGCGGAATGTTGTAGATCTCGCGGATGGCCGCGAACATCTCCGCCTGCTTGACGGTGTCGACACCGAGGTCCGCTTCCAGATCGAGATCTACGTCCAGCATGTCTTTCGGATAGCCGGTCTTCTCCACCATCAGGGCGAGGATGCGTTCCTTCACCGAATCCCCCCGCGCGGCGGGTTGTGCCGGGACAGAAGGTACGGGCGCTGCGACTTGAACGTTCACGCTCGATTGGGATTCGACCTTTACGCTCGGCTCAGCGGCCTTGCTTGCCGTCGCAGTTGGCGCTGGTGTTGCATGGACGGCCGGCGGTGGGAGCGTCACAGTTGGCGTTGGTTTCGCATGGACGACTGGCGTGGGCGCTGCCGGTGCGGGGAGCTTCGCAGTTGTTGCTGGCACCGGCGCTGGGCGCACATCCTTAGCGGTTTCCGTGATCCGCGCTGCCAGGCCTTGATCTCGCACACGTAGCGTGCGGTGAACCACTTCCAGATCCGCGACCGGACGGCCCGCCATCCGGCTTAACCAAGCGTTCCAGACGGTCTCATCGGCAATGCGATAGGAGTAGCCCAGAGCATTGGGCCTGGGACGAACCCCGTCCTTCGTCGGTACCCAGCGCAACAGAATCATGCTGATCTGTGATCCGAAACCGGCCCCCAGGTGCAGTGCATATTGGACGGGATAAGAACCGCCCTTCGACAAGTTCAATGGACCCAGCTCGGGATCGACTTCCTTGAAGTTGGCAACGGGCGGCACCAATCCCGTTTCCAGGGTTTTCACGGCGAGGACATCTTCAATGCCGGTGGCCATAGCGTGACCAGTCATGCCTTTGGTATTGGCGATTACGATTTGGTCCGCGCCGTTACCAAAGACGCGACGCAGTGCGTGGATTTCAGCAGAGGCGCTGCCGCCGCGCGCGGGCGTGTAGGTTTCGTGGGAAACGAAAACCATTTTCGGCGCTACCTCATTGCGTGCAACGCCGCTGCGCGTTTCGGCTTGGGCCACGAGGTCCTCCATCACCCGGCCGATGTGCTGGACATCCAGGCGCGTACCGTGAAACGCGCTGTTGGCCGTCACCGCACTCAACACCTCGCAAATGGGCTGAATTCCGCGTTCACGCGCGGCCTCAGCGCTCTCGACCACAATCGCGGCGGCGCCCATGCCCATAATCAGGCCGTGCCGGCGGCGGTCGAACGGAATGGCGGCTTCCTCGACTACTTCGTCGGTGGCTGCCGCTCCGCTGGCCAAGAAACCAGGGCCGAACCACCCGATCATGTTGTCAGATGTGACATCGTCGGCCGAGATAACGATCACGCGGCGGCACCGTCCGGCGCGGATCCAGTCCTCCGCCAGCGACACGGCTTGTGCGGTAGTCGCGCAAGCTGCGTTGATTTGCGTGTTGGGACCGCGAGCGCCTATAAGCTCGGCAAACTGCGAATGTCCCATTGACAGGACCCTGAGCAGGAAGCGCCGGTCGAAGACATAGGGCTCTTTTTCGATGGTGGCTTGCAGTTCGTCAATGCGCCGATTGATCTCTTCCACCAGGGCGGAATGACCGTTCGTTCCTACCACCCGCCCGCGCAAGCCTTCCAGCATGGCTAGTTCGTCGCGACGGGCGTGGTCCGCATAATAGCGTGCCATCTCATCGGCGTAAGCGTCGTAGCCGGGGAAGGCGGAGCCAAAAATCACGCCGGTGTCGTCGCGCATGGCGTCCGGCAATCCCCATCGATCCGGCAGTTGCGTGCCTATGCTCGTGGTTTTATAGCGCATGACCAATGGGATGCCGGCATCACGCAGCGCGTCGATTCCGGCGCCAATAGCCAAGCGCGTAACGCGGTCAAAGGCGGCCAGGTGCTCGGCAGGAACGCCGAATTCACTCTCCAGATCGAAGGCGCCTCCGCGACCCGCCAGCTTGATCACATCTGCCACATCCGTGATGGACTCAAACGTGGCCTCTCCCTTCTCGCTCTTGACCAGGCGCCTAATGCGCTTGTCGAGCATGGCGCGACGGAACTCCGCCGGGATGGCACTGATGAATTGATCGCCGCGCAGGATGCGTTCGACATTGCTGTCGTCAAAGATTCGCTCGGTTCCGGGCAGGCCCAAAGACGCTCCGGTGATCACCACCGGTGCGGAGGTCGAGACGGACTTCTCGCCGTGGTGAATCTGCCAGCCGCCCCGCTCGAGAGCGTCGGCGAATAAACGACCGAGTTCGTGGTAGGAATTGCCGTTCGACGAGGTTGCCGGGGCTGAGAAGGTAGCCGGAGCATTCGCAGCCAGCGGGGCTGGTATGGCCTTGTTTGCTGTGGCGGCAACGTCGGGCTGCGAAATCCCCGGTTTCGCGGGGATCTCGATCGAGACGTCGGCCTGTCCACGGCCCAATCCCGCGGCATACAGGCCGCACAGCGCCTGGTTGAAGGACGGGATATCACCGACTTTGGGATGATTCGTAAACAGTGAAATGACGTCACCGCGATCGCCGAGCACTTCCTCGGCAAACCCCTGCAACGCCTTCTTCGGCCCGACTTCCACGAAGACCCGCGCGCCCGCATCGTAGAGGGTGTTCAGGCCTTTTACGAACTGCACGGGAGAAGCGACCTGCTTCGCGAGAAGGTCCAGCATCTGCGGGACGACATCCGATCCGGTTGGATAAAACTCACCATTCACATTGGCGACAACCGGCACATGAGGCGGCTGTAGCTGCAGGTGCGACAGCATCTCGCGCAAAGGTCCGCTTGCAGGAGCGACAATCGAGGTATGGAAAGCATGGCTCACCGGCAGCGGCACTACGTTGTAGCCGGCTTGCAGGAATATTTCAATGGCTTGCTCGACGGCTTGGCTGGCGCCCCCAATGACTGACTGCTGTCCGCTGTTGACGTTGGCAATCACAACGTATCCGTCAATGGTCTTAAGGATTCGCTCGACTTCAGCGAACGGCGCAAAGACGGCGGCCATCTTTCCGGTGTCTTTCACAGCCACCTTTGTCATGCCGCGGCCACGGGCGCTAACGGCCAGTAGTGCGTTCTCGAAGGTAAGAGAGCCGGAGGCAACCAGCGCCCCGTATTCGCCCAGGCTGTGTCCCATCGTCATGTCAGGCTGGATGCCGTATGCGGCCAACAGCCGGGTCAGAGCAAGGTCGATCGTGAGCACGGTGGGCTGAGTGATCTCGGTCTGGCGCAGATCCTCTTCAGCTTTGGCGACGGCGTCCGCGTTGGCTGAGTCAACAAAGATAAACTCGCTGAGTGGCTTGCCCAACAGTGGGGTCATAATGCGGTCCGCTTCGGCGAACAGTTCAGCCACGATTGGTTCGGCGGCGCGAAGGGGCTCGATCATGTTGACGTACTGCGAACCCTGTCCGGTGTATAGGAACGCTACCTTGGGCGCAGCACCGTGTCCGCGAAAGATACCTTGCGGACGCAGAGCTTTCCAGATCGGAGCCTGGTTGGCTTTAAGCGCCCTGAGAGCCTTCGCCGATTTGTCCGCCAGGTCGGCGGCGTTGGCATAATCAATCGCAAGACGTTCCGTCGCGCGCAGATCCGATTCCAGCGGAGCGGCCGGCACTGGCGCGCGACCAGCTTCGGCATCTTTCTGGACTACAAGCAGACGCTCGATGAGGGCTGCGTCTGAAGCGGCGCCGATTACCAGCGCGCCACGTAAAGGAGCTTTGCAGGAAACGGCAGCAGCTACAGTGGGTACCGCGGTAGCCGGGGGCGCAGCGACTGCCGCCGACGGAGCAGGTACGGCAGGCACAGCAGTTGTGACGCT
>Ga0074045_10003764_pt1 | contig 13616 bp, 8 predicted proteins | sample BogForMeECP23OM2_FD_94442 | JGI IMG/M metagenome (GOLD analysis project Ga0074045, IMG submission 94442) | Bog forest soil microbial communities from Calvert Island, British Columbia, Canada - Bog Forest MetaG ECP23OM2 | ecosystem: Environmental > Terrestrial > Soil > Wetlands ... | reverse complement strand
GACAAGGTTTGAAGTCACACCAATGTAAAGGGTACCATTTCTTTTGCTTGCCAAAATGTATACTGCAGGTTGCTTATTCATTGCGCTTTCCTGGATTCTGGCTTTCGCCGGAATGACGAGTTAAAGACCTCAGTCATTAAGTTAGCGCTTATGGGAATCTTTCCCCCGCTCAGTTTGGGGTTATTTGTCGCTCTTTGAACGCAACTCTGTATGAGTAGTCCAGCCCCTTGGGCGGTGAGATCGCGGGGCGCCCTTCGCAGGGCGCTCGCGCGCTCGCGCGTACCCTACTTGCTCAGATGTTCGAACACGCCGTCCCAATCATCACCGGGCGGGGACTTCATATAAATCGTGCAACGTTCCGCCATCGCTTTGGAAGGGCCGTCCCCGGGCAGGATCGCCGTGCATTTCTGAAAATACTCCATCGCGTCCGTCCAGAGCTGCCGGTAGTAGGCGGCAAGCCCGGCGGCATAAAGGTCCACGACATCTGTTATTTCCCCGGGCAACACGTCTGCGGAATGACCGAGCAGTTCGTAGACGCGCACGGGCTTTTTTTTGCCTTTGACCTGCACCAGGTCGAGTTCGCGCAACTGGAAATCCCCATCGAGCAGGTTCGCGGTGTTTTCTCCCACTATGATTTCGGTGCGGTACATCTTGTTGAGCCCCTCGAGCCGGGAACCCAGGTTCACGTTGTCCCCGAGCGCGCCGTAGGAAAAACGATAGCTTGAGCCCATGTTGCCGACGAGCATGTTGCCCGAATTGATTCCGGTACGGGCTTTCAAGACCGGACGGCCTATAGCGGCCCATTCCCTGCCCAGGGCGTGGCGCCGCTCTCTCATGGAAAGCGCTGCGGCACAGGCCCGTTTCGCATGGTCGGCCGCATCCAGGGGCGCCCCGAAAAGGGCCATCAGTTCGTCTCCGACATATTCTTTGAGCATGCCTTGATGTGCGAAAATCTCCTCGGTCATCCTCTCGTAGTATTCACTCAAAAGCGTGATCATCTCATGGGGAGTGTAGCGCTCGGAATAGCTCGTAAAGCCTTCGAGGTCGCTGAACAAAACGGTTATCACCTTTTCCTCGCCGCCCAGCTTGAGGCGGCTGGGGTCTTTCAGGATATCTTCGATCACCACGGGGGCCAAATAGTGTTTGAATGCCCCTTTTATCTTCTTGCGCTCGCGCTCTTCGGTGACATAGTGGTAAACGGTGAGACCCGTATAGGTAAGTGAAAGAACCAGCAGGGGATACACTATATTTAGCCAGAGCCGGTAATTTACAAATACGTATCGCGACACGAGGATGTGAAGGGCGAAGAGTCCTGCTGCAAACAGGAAGCCTTTGATCGCGCTGAGCCTCGGGAGCACAAGTCCGGGAACGATTGCCAGGACGATTATGGCGAACAGATCGTAGATCTTCGACCAATCGGGCCTGCTCATGAAGTTTTGGCTGAGGATATTGTCGATCACCGTGGCATGAATCTCCACGCCCGGATACTGGGGGCTTACCGGGGTGTTTCGCATATCGTAGATCCCCATGGCAGTGGCCCCGACCAGGACGATCCTGTTTTCAAATGTGCCTTTGGCGGGCTTGCCGTTGAGGATATCGGTAATGGAAATATGGGGGAAGGTCTGCGGCGGACCGAGGTAGTTTATGAGAAGCTGCCCGCTCTCATCGGTCGGTATGAATCGCTTCCCCATGCGTATGCCTTCAACCCCGTGCCGGGCGACCTTGACCATGAGCTGCGGTTTATTCAGGTAGTTCCAAGCGCAGGCGACCGCCAGGTGGGGGAAGATATTTTCGCCGCACTGTATGATGAGGGGCATCCACCGGACAACGCCGTCGGGGTCGCTCTTCACGTCGTAGTGGCCGGAGCCGGCAGCCGCCCTGGTGAAGATTTCGAGATTGCCCTGCGGTGCGTAGGCCTTGATAAATGGGGCCACAGTGTCCGGCCTGTCATAGATTGTAAGCGGGTATTTCGAAGGGCCGATAAGCTTCAGTTGCTGTTCTATTTTCCCGGGTTCGAGCCGGTAGCCCAGATCGGCTTCGCTCATATGGAAAAAATATCCGAGCACGACCGCTGCGGACGAGTTTTTGATCGCCTTTGCAAGTGCTGCATCGTTATCGGCGTCTTTCTTATTCTCATCGATAAACTTTTCCAGCTTATCGTTATTTATAGAGAGGGCCTCGACCTTGCTGGCCAGCTCATCTATTAGGCCGAGCCTTGAATTCTCGTCAGGCTCGAGAAAACCGATATCGAAGCCGATCACCTTCGCCCCGTCTTCCGACAATATATCCACGAGCCGGGCCATCTTTGACCTGGGCCAGGGCCAGCGCCCCTCTGTCTTGATGCTCTTTTCGTCTATGAGCGCCAGTACGACGGCCGGCGTTGGGCTCAGGTTTCCGCGAGAGAGGAAACGCAGATCGTAGGTCTTGAGTTCGACCATGTCGAGGATGGGAGCGCCTACCAGAAAGAGCGCGGCAACGAGCAGAACCGAGCAGATTGTTATTGTGCCGGGATTTATGGCAAAAATGGATTTTGCGGAAAATCTCATCATGCTATCCCATGATACGGGGAAATTTCCTCGCGCATTAAACAACAAAGCCGCCTGGAGCACAAGAAAAACAGGCGACCTTTATCTACTCGACGCGCAAATCTCGCAGCAGGATGAACTCATAAACCCGGGTCGAGCGATTCTCCCCATAACCCAACGTCATGCCGGAGGGGTAGCCCCTGCGCGGCTGCCCGGTCCCGAGCCCACCCACCCTGCCGGATTGACGATGGGGTTGCCCCGGCGGATGTTTTAGCGTCCAAGCCGGCAATTACGGATTGCGAACCGATACTTTCCTCCGCCACACCGAGGCAGGGTTGGCCTGCCTCGGTGTGGCGGGCCATTTTCCCGGGGTTGGGTAACATCGGCAAAATTGTTCAACTATTCTTCTGATAACAGTGTCCCTTTAAGGGCTCTTTCAAAGCAGAACCTGAAATAACGCTAATGGGTAAAGCCGGCGATGTGTATCCTGCTACAGGGTAGAAATTAATTGTGTGTGAGCCTGCTGCGGTTACTCCGACTGTTTGTCCGCTGGTTTGCCACGGGCCGCCGTCCAGGTTCCACTGCGCCCCGGCAGGAACTGCGATTGAGCTCCCGCTCTTTGATACTGCGTTAAGATTGACGGTAACAGTAGCAACTGAAACTCCCAAGCCAGCTCCACCAATGATTACGCCGACCGGATCATGACTATTACCGTACTGGAAGACGACACCCTGCAGATCACCGGCCACCGTTATTTGTGAGCAGACACCGTTGGGACACAGCCAGTAGTTGGCCGGTCCCAAGGGCAGCTGGTTGCTGCCGCTGGTGAACTCCCCGCCTATGGGGTTCCCGGCCGAATTACACTGAAGCTCCAGCAACCCTGTCGATGTCTGTATTGTCGACCCGGCGGTAGATGTGATGTTCGGCTGGCAGGCCGGCCCGAGGATCGTTCCTGCGTCACACTTCACGGTCGTCGTGTCAAACTCAACACGGGTGTTAGCTGAATTTTGCCATGGCGAACATATCGAAAAGTCGAAAGAAGGGCCCGCCGTAAGCAGCGGCCCACTAGATTTGGATAATTTCCAAAAATTCTGAGAAGAAAGGGGCTCACCCGAGCATGGAAGTACCAGCGGCGATGTGGTGCATGACAATGGGGTACAAGTAACATCTGCGACTGGAATGCACGCGGGAATGTTCATACCCATGTATGACAGCGTCGGCGTCCCGGAGGGACTGACGGACGGCGGAGTAAATGAGACTTCATAGCGGAATTCCCACTGACCAGCGGGGCATGCAGTGGTATTACTACCCGGCAGGGGCCACGTTCCAGGTGCAGTGCCAGCAGGATAATTGCTCGTATCGGTTGACAATGCGCCCATCGTGAGTATGCCTATCGTGTAGGCTGTACCCTGATAGGAGGTCGTCCCAACCGGAGTCTGAGCTAATACCGCCCCGGATGCCAAAAACAGCACTGATGCGCTGAATACAATCACTATAAACAGAATTGCTGAAGTTCTCTTTAACATTTTCCCACTCCTTTTTCCTGAACGGCGCTTACGCCAATAACATGGAAGCGATGACGGCACAAGATTGCCTTCATATTACTACCCGCCGCAAGGGCTGCAAAAACTTCAGTAACAACCACAACCGCATGTACAAGAAGAATTATATTTCTCGCATGTGGTACATGACGTATACCATATGGAGCCGATGACTAAGTAGATGTCTCCGCTTTCCGTTTCCACCAGGGTCCCTCCCGGGCCGCCGAATGCTTGGACTTGTTGGGCATTATTCTGCGCATCGGTCAACGAGGTGGCTTGGGCGATATACGGGGCCGGCACCGCGTTCCAGGTCACATTGTTTGTTATATCCTTCACACTCTGGGCCCGTTGGCTGCATGCAAAATAAGTAACTTGAATTACTGCGCCCGTCGAGGCGGTGAATTGTTTGCTCTGATTAGTCAGGGCGGTGAAGCAGCCCGGGCCCCTGATGTACCCAAATGTGCTGGACCACGACGAGTCCCACCCCTGCATAAATTCGTTGCAATCGATCCCTGTCACCCCGGTCCCCGCCTGCGAAATAGTGTTCACGCTAAAGCCAAAAGGAGTGGTACATTGGCAAGGGTAAGAGTATCCTTCACCCGGACAAAGGCCGCAGGAGGTTATGACCGTGTATTGTGCTGCACCATTGGCTACGTACTGCCACCCACCCTCTACTGAAGTGTCAGTTTCTGTCGCCGTGCTTGGGTCAATGGTAACCCCATCGCATATGTGCGGGAGAATGTCGATTTCCTGAACGGTAAACGAACCGTCTCCTGTCGAACAGACTATGTAGTTGTATTGCGCATTCCACCCTCCACCTTCGGCAGAGGTGATTACAGGCCAGGCGACGGTTGCATAATTAGGATTTCCCGCCATCTGTTCCGTTATCGAATCGTCTACAAGTATGACGTAGCCTTCCGGACTCCTGAAGCAACGCTTGTCATGCAGCTCATCTGACCCAGGCAGACAATAATTACTACCAATATAACCACATATAATCGCATAAGGATTACTTGCTGAGAATACATTGCCGCTGCCGGCGAATAACGCAGCGGCGAATGCCGCCAGGAACAACAATACTGTGGTAGTCCTCTTCATCATTTCCCACTCCTTTTCACTCAAGTTCAAAGTCCATCGTCACATTGGCCGATGATCGACAATTTTTTCCGGGAAAACTCAAAACGACCAGCGACGTCTTGAAATACTCCTCTCACACCCCGTCCAGCTCATATTTTCTATGGAAGAAAAAGCGTAACCATCCCCATATAGGTCCTGTCCGGCCGGATGAGCGGATTGTTAAAGTCGGTGTCCGCAAAAAGGAAATGCCGGTCGGTCAGATTTTTTACCCCGAAAGAAATGAAACCGTAGCGTTTGGGCAGCCGGTAGCGCAGGAATGCGTCCATGACGAAGAAATTTTCCTGTCCGTGCTGGAAGAAATTCGGGTTGGTCGAAGGGCTCCCGGTTGTCTTGAGCATTGTAAAATCACCCTCTTGAGCATAATAGGTACCCTGCAACCCCAGGCTCCATCCGCTCGGGTGGAAGAAATTAATTCCCAGGGGGACCTTGTGAGTCGTCACGTCTTCGATGTTGGCTGGGCCCAGAAAATCAATGCCCCGGTCGTACATTTCATACTGATACTCCGCGGTGAGGGCCACCCATTTGTGGGGAGTCCAGTAGAGATAGGCCCGTCCAATGTCTTCGGACCAGCTCGTCGTCAACAGTTGGCTACTGGTTAGGGAAGTCCACGGGACGTCCAGGTCCCTGCGATAGAATTCCAGACCGCCGAACAGGCATTCGGAAAACTTTTGATCCACCGCGGCGCCGTACACCCAGGTCCTGGTGGCGTTGATGTCGTCGAAAAACTGATTGAAACCGGCCACCTGGGTAGGTTCAAGGGTCTGCTCGGTCAGAAGCGTGCGCTTAAGCGTTCTAAATGTCGCGGCGCGAAAAACTGTCCCGGGGATTGGCTCCCATGAAATCCCTAACTTCGGGTTGACCTGATTCACATTCAGGTCCTGAGAAGAACGGGTTTGCCTCACTCCGGAGAGGATAGTGTCGGTCTTGTTCTCCTGGTTATAAAAGTCCCCGCTGACGCCGAGAGTTATCATCGTATTCCTGATGCAGCCGATATAGCTATAGAAGTAGGCGTTGACATGATCGGTATCGCTCGGAATGAAGGTTGACTGGAAAATGTCAAAGGCCGGCCAGTTTTGAAAATCCACCTCGTTCATCCTTATGTGAAAATATCCCGCGCCGGTAACTACGTTGAAGTTTTCCGACCGGTACAGGTACTGCAACTCCCCGTTGTAGCCACTCTGGGCGAGAGTGGGGATAAGGTAAAAAGGGTATTGCATGAAGCGGTCGAAATCGAAAAACAGCTTGTAGAATTGGTCCTCGTTCGCGTTCTGATAAGTGAAATTGCCGAGAAGATGGGAATCGGGCGAGAAGGCGTGATGGAACCCAAAGCGCGCCGAAGTGGTTGTGTCTGTCAGGTCTGCCTCAGGGAAAAAATCGCCCGGAAGGAACCTGAGCGTCGTATCGCCCATATCCCAGCTTCTTAGCCGGTATTCAGCCTGGATGCTCGTTTTGTAGGAGAGCTGATATTGCCCGAACGCGTCGTAAAGATTATCGGTCTGAAAGGCGCCAGGCCGCCATCCGTTGGTTTGGAACCGGGAGTAGCCGCTGCTGAAAGAGAGATTGTCCCATATGCCCGAGACGATGCCTTCGGCGCCGTAGGTGCCCAAGTTGCCGGCCATCCCGCTGGTCTCGAGGGTAACTCGGTTTCGGTTGAACAGCGTGTTGAACTCGTTGGACGAAAGAGTCGAAGGTCCCTGGGCGCTCGTAAGAAAGAGATCGGCCTCCCCCAGCGTGGGCTGTATCGGGGCGATATTCACCGGCTGGAGCAGCTGCGACATGAGAAGTTCGCTAACCCTTGCGATTTCGTGCCGCGGCAAAACTGAATACAAATCTGCCAGGAAGCGGTGCGCGGAATACTCGGTGGGGTCCAGATTGACGGCTGACCAGCCTTCCGCCAGCCCCCGCTGCTGGAACCCGAGGTCGACGTAAATCCGCGCAAGGCTTGCGCTGCGGGCGGCCTCATCGGAATCGAGCAAAAGCTTCGAACGGTAGACTGCGCGGTTGTCATTGAGTTGGACGGACTTTTCCATCTCCTGCAAGGCCTCGACCGGCCGGTTCTCAGTCTGCTTCGTGATGGCGTCATAGAACCAGGGTGTGGGGTCACTGGGATCGAGCTGCTTTGCTACGTTATACTCACGCTCGTCAAGTCCCGTGCGTTTCTCTTCGAAGTAAGTCTTTCCAAGATAGCTGCGCACAAGAGAGTTGTTCGGATCAAGGCTTGCGGCAATCTCGAGCTGCTTGCCCCCTTCCCGAAGATTGCCGTCGCGGATTATCGCGAGCCCGAGACCCAGCCTGGGCATCGGGTCGGCCTGGTCGAGTTCCACCGCCTTTTCGAAAGCTTTTTTTGCCTTGTCTATCCTGATCTGCGTCAGGTAGGCAAACCCAAGGACGGTCTGCGTCCTGGACAGGTTCGGATCAAGTGCGACGGCCTTTTGGGCCGCATCCAGGGACCTGTCCATGTTGCCGAACATGGACCAGAGTTCGGCAAATCTCGCCCATGCAAGGGCGTTCCGAGGGTCCTTCACGACCGCTTCCTGTATGCTTTTACGCGCGCCTTCCAGGTCGAACCTGGACTGCTGCGCATAGGAAAGGGCGACCCATGCCGCAGCTGACCCCGGATCGGCCGTGACGGCCTTCCGGGCAAGACCGAGTGCCTTGTCCTTGTCGTTTTGCACTGTTGCGATTATGGACTGGAGAGCGTAGGCGTCGCCGAAATCGGGGGCAAGCGCAAGGGCCTTGCCTATTGACTCATTAGCTTCATTCACCCGGCCGACGGCAAGCAGGTCGGAGGCCCGCTGAGCATAAAGCCGCGCGTCTCGATCCTCACCTCCCGGTCGAGTTTTCTCGGGGGCGGCGTAAATGACAGGCGGGTAGTATAAAGCCCATTGGACGGCATCCCGAGGCCGCACTACAACCTTAAGCACAGGCGCCTTTCCCGCCTCGGCCACTGCGGACTGGCCGCTGGTAAGCTCCAGTCGGCCAAGATCGTTTTGTGCCAGCACCGCGCCGGCAAAAATGGAGAGGGAGGTTTTGTTTTCTTCCACCTTAATCAGAAATTCCGTCCCCCTGACACCCGCAGCGGTGTAGGGTGTTTTTACCTCCAGGCTGTTGGGCCTGCTGCTGAAGAAATGCCCGGCGCCCTTGAACAGATCGACAACGGAAGTCTTTTCCTCGGCCGTGCCTTCCAGGGTCAGCGAGCTGTTCTCATCGAGGCGCATGAGCGCCTCATTGGCTAAAACAATGTCGGCCCGGCTCCTCTCCTGTACGCGTACCTGGTCGCCCGGGCAGAGTGTATCATTCAATTTGACCGGCTGCCATGCCGTCTCACCCACGGCGAGCGATTCGACCACCCCCTGAGCCGAGGTCACCTTCCCGGCCCACTTCTCACATGTACCGCCCCGGGCCGTTCCGGAAAACAATAAAAACATCAAGGTCAAAAGCGCCGACGTTCCGAAAAAAGAGGAAAAATTCCGATTCATGGCCTGCCCCCATCAGCCAAGTGGTAAGTTCCAAGCTCTTTCGGATCTCCGGATCGAGTTGCGCAAAAAAACGATTTGCTCAAAAAACTCTTTCGGAAGCCTGTGTATACGAACAAGGTTGCAAAAAGTTACAAATGACGCAGGTGTCGCATGGCTGAAGTTTGTCGATATGAACTTTGCACGTCTGAAGTTTTTCGACAGACCCAACTTTTCACGGCAGATGCGAAACACCTTTTCATTTCGGCGGCAGCCGGGGCCGCCCCACCTGAGTGACGTTCAGTCGAATACGCGTATATATGGACGCCTCACAAATAGAGGCATGTCCCATAAATGACCGATATCCCCGGCCGTTCGCGCCGAGGCCGGATTGGACCCGATATAAACCACAAGAGATGACAAGGAGTTGGGCAGTAAGTTTCTCCACATTAGTATCTTGAATAGGAGTAAATATTATCTCGAAATAGTTAACAAGTAAGAGATTATGCAACCGGATGTTTATGTATAGCAAGAACCATTTTCTTTTGTCGAGCAATATTTAATAAACTCCAGATGCACACTACTATCGCCTTTCAAAAGAAGGCAAAGCCGTTGTGCGACTCTGCCCTTCAATTCACGGTATGCGAAACTTTCAAGACGCTTTCGACTTTTTCCTGAATGCGGCAAACCCAACCAGAGCGGAACCGAGAAGGAGCAGAGTAGAGGGTTCGGGAACAGGTACGGTCACCGGCGTCAACAGGAAATCCGGTCCCCAGTAGCCATAGGGAACGTCATTTTGCGAAGTAGGCTGGAAATCCGCCGTGGGGTAGCTGGAATCAACGGCGTTATATGAATTCCCAAGGTACGCTAATACGGACGGATTTACAGAAAGGTCAGTGGTATAGGTGTAATTATCAGTATGGCTCAAGGCATCGATCTGATATGTTCCAACCGGCAGAAGAACCGGAGAAATTTGGTCATATCGGAAATGAGTTCCTGCCAATGGGTCTGTTGGGAGAACCGTAGCGCTGGCCAGGAGGTTGCCGCTACTGTCATAGAGCGCCACTTCGTGAGAAACGAATGTACGACTCAGGTTATCGCTAGTCGGGTTAATTGGAATACTTTTATCAGAAGCGGGATCAAAATAGCCAAGAGCTGAAACCGTTACAGGTACGTATAACTGAAAGGTGTTGCCGAAGTCCCACTGACCCGGAATATAGCCCAGAGTAGCAGGATCAAATAACGCAACTTCATAATCGGTATAGAGTGGGGCCGCGGAGCCGGATGTGAACTCCCATGCAGGCGCAGGGTATGCAAAGCAACTCGCAGCAGCAAAGATGCAAGTTAACCCTAAGAGAAAAGAAAGCACTCTAACCTTGCTCATCGGATTGTCCTCCATTTTATGACAGGATTTCTGAGACTATTTTCCCGGTTGCGGATAAAGTAAAGACCAGAAGATTGCGCCAGGCATCCATCCACCCTCCGGGAGCCAAGCGAATTATGATCGAGAACAATATTAAAGGATTACGTGCTAACTATCGACAATCAACAGCAATTGTCAAGAGGATTTTAGAGGGTAGGAATTGGGTAATAATCTTATACAAGTACTCATTTATAGCCCAAGATTTCGATGTATTAGAAACAATCAGATAGCCAATACCAAACACTGAAACTTAAACGGCCGTTCAATATCGCCAATTTTAAACTCGTATGAGAGACTATATACAACACTGAGCAGAAGATTATCATTTCTATTGCGCACCCCTTGGCGATGTATCCCGCGTAGCGCGGCAGGCGCCCCGCTCGAGGTGTCTCTCAATCGCGTAGGGCTGTCAGCGGGGCGCCTGGATATTGGACGAAAATTTCTACATAAGGATAAAGACAGCGACATGCCAACAATAATCGAACATGAATGATTATTGTTCGGGTTGGCATTCGCACCAAAAGATGACAGCTTCTTTACGGCGGCTCATCCCTTTTGCCTTGTGCCGTTGGCGTTGCCGTCATTAAAGTCGAATCCCTCGTTTGACAGCACATTAAGGCATACGTCCACGGCATCTGCGTTGTAGAGCAGGCCCCTGTTGCGCGAAAGTTCCTCAATTGCGGCTTGCTTTCCAAGCGAAGGCCTGTAAGGCCGATGAGATATCATGGCCTCATAGACATCGGCCACGGCGATTATCTGTGATTCAAGAAGTATTTGCTCCTTATGGAGGCCCTTGGGATACCCGGCGCCGTTTATTCTTTCATGGTGCTGCAGGACGATTTCCGCAATCGGCCAGGGCATTTCCGCATTTCTGAGTAGGTGGGCCGCAAATCCGGGGTGGGGCCTGTCATTTGCGGTGCGCTGCTGCGGGGCGCCTTTCACGAGGATGCAATGCCCGGTCAATTAAGGGACACTGCAATCCTCACTTTCCTTTGCACAGAATCTCCTGAGGTTGGAAACCTGTTCGGGATTTCCAATGACGACTATTACTGATTGCGGCGTGAGGACTTCGTCCTGGGATAGATTATATATGAACTCGGGATCTTCGGGACGCTTCAAAGAAACCGGAGTCAGGCCAGTCCTGCGCCGAATGTCGATTTCGCGAAGCGAATGCCCGATCCACGGCGACCCTTCGCCAATTGTAACCTCCTCGACGCGAGTTGCGCCGTTTCCTCTAAGCATCCGGTCGAGGAATGAAACGACATGAGGGCGGATCATCTCGCTGGCCATACGTAGGCCGCCGATGAAAGATGGATTCACAACATAATTAGCTCCGGCCCTGAAGAACTTGTCAGCCAGATTCTTTTCATGGCATCGCGCCACGATCTTGATTTCAGGGTTGATATAGCGTGCCTGGACCGTTATCAGAAGGTTGTGACCATCTTCTTCCAACACTGCCAGCACACCCGAGGCCCGCTCAATCCCGGCGCGGAGCAGCTCCTCTTCCTCAGTTGCGTCGCCTTGGATGTAATAGAGGCCCGGGAATTGGTTGGCGATCCATTCAGCTCGCTCTGGTTTTAGTTCGATACACACGCAGGACCGCTTTGACATGATCAGCTCTTGTAAAATATTGACGGCGGTGTGGCCGCCCCCGCAGACAATAAAATGGTTTTTGAGCGCGGCAATGCTTTTTTCCATCTTACGCTCCCTCAATATCCGAGAAAATTTACGCTCGACTACAAACCCGGTGATCGTCGACACTGCATAGAGAGCCACCCCCATTCCGGTCCACATCAGAACCATGGCAAAAGCACGGCCGTTTGTACCAAAGTCCTCGAGTATCTCTCCATAACCTACGGTGGTAAGTGTGATGCTCGTCATATAGGCGCAATCAAAAAAGCTCCACTTGCCCCCGCCCAAAATGAAAAATCCCAGCGTGCCGAATATGAACACAAGCAGAAGCAGCGCCGCCGGGAAAACCAATTGAGGCAAGAATACGCGACTCAGGGCATGTTTTGATGCTGCGGACTGTGAACTCTGAGCCTTGGCCATGAAGTCTTCCAGAACTCCTCCTTTAAGCACCGGGGCGCGGAAAAAGATGGGTCACACCGGGCACAAACATTGTAAACCCTATTGGCTGGAAATTCTCGTATGACAGACTTGTTAACAACAGTAAGCGATCATTTGCTGAAATGCTCTCCCGGGCATCCCCTCAGCGATGTACCCCGCGTAGCGCGTAAGGCGCCCCGATCATGCTCGACGCTCCGCGAGACGGGGCCGTCGGCGGGATGCCTTCTACAGGCGTGATTATTCAGCAAAAAGAGTTTCTTGTCCAGAATTTCAGTGCAGATAACCGAAAATTGACAGTTCGAGCTGTCTCGGATCGTCCCGGCTCATTGCGGGGCCCGGGGCAGGTTATGCGACGAAAGGGGGGCTGTTTGCCGCTCCGGGAAATCAAGTCTGGATTAATGAAATTTTCCGTGCGGGTCGCTGACGAAACCTGCGTTCACTCATCCAGGAACCAGCGCCGATTTTGCGGCGATGGGCAAACTGCTTCGGGTTGGCCGAGGTGAAGGGAATTTTCGAGGACTGGACGGATGGATACCCCATGGCGGAGCGTAGAGCTTCCGGCGACAGAAGACTTGAATGCGCTTCATGAACCGCCGTGTACGGAACCGTACGCACAGTGGTGCGGGAGGACGGGGGAGGTTGACTCCCCTGCTGCCCGATGCCAATCAGCAGGCGTGGCTGCCCGGGAATTGAACAAAGATCTTCCGCGTTCTCGGGCCATCGAACTCCAGGAGGAATATTCTCTCCCAGGTACCTAGAACCAGCTTTCCCGAGTCGACAATTGCCTGCACGCTTCCCCCGACCAGGATCGCTTTAATGTGGGCCGCCGAATTGCCTTCTGTGTGTTTGTAGGCTTCCCGCCATGGAACGATAGTGTCCAGCGTTCTTAAAACGTCATCCATCACATTCGGGTCCGCCCCTTCATTTATCGTGAGGCCGGCCGTGGTATGCGGGGTGTAAATCAGGCAGATGCCGTTTCCCGCTGATTTTTCCCTCAATCGGGCGGCAACATGCTCAGTGATGTCAACAGCGCATGAATGGGCAGCGGTTTTGATCTGTAAGATTTCCATATCGATCTCTCCGTTCAGGGCAGAATGATTCCCGATTCGGTTCGGCGCTCCCGCTCCGGCGTTTCCTCAGTCTCCCGGGCAGAGGTAAAATCTTCGCTCCAGTGGAAACTGATTGAATACCTTAACAATTGCAACACGGCGGGATTTTTTCCCACAGGGGATCGGCCCGCGAGATTGCAGGCAATTATCCATGCCCAGTGGGCCTTGTCTTGGGCGCCCGAGAGTTTGAAGGCCATGGCCTGCTCTTCGAAAAACCTCTCGTAGAGAAATCTCTTTGCTCCCACGCACAGGCTTTCAGCGGCATCATGAAGCACATCCAGGCCTCGCTCGACCTGGACTTCCCGGGGGACCACGAGAAGAGGACTGTCAAGGGCTTTTATCTTCTCGTGATAGGG
>Ga0074045_10003763_pt1 | contig 13617 bp, 10 predicted proteins | sample BogForMeECP23OM2_FD_94442 | JGI IMG/M metagenome (GOLD analysis project Ga0074045, IMG submission 94442) | Bog forest soil microbial communities from Calvert Island, British Columbia, Canada - Bog Forest MetaG ECP23OM2 | ecosystem: Environmental > Terrestrial > Soil > Wetlands ... | reverse complement strand
GAAGGAGAACCGATGGGATGGATTCAACCCCTCCCACCCAACCAAAAGAAGGTTGGGTGGGGCACACGGCTGTGAGGGCCACGCGCTCACCAGGGCGGACCTCATTGCGATCGGCGGAGATGCTTAGCAGAAGCACGGAGGGAGCCTTAACCGTTGCAGGTGGAGGTGGGGGCGGTACCTTGGCGGCGCGCTGGTCATGACATGCGATCGATACGGAAACGATCAGGCACACCAAAGCGAGGAAGCGATAGCCCCGCGCGGAAGCTGTCCCTTTCCACGTCTTCCGCCTATGTGGCATTTACAGAACTTACCTCACGCCGGAATGATAGTGGAGTTTCCGTTAAGTGCAAGTGTTATCTCAGGCATTTGTCACTTTGCAATTCTGTTCTGATAGCGGATCAGGGTGACAACCGCCTGAGCGTCATCGGCAGCAGTGTTCGATTTGCTCCAACGCGCGCAACCTGATAACTTTTGCGTTTACTCTGACAATCCAATGAAGACCATTCGCTTCGTTCTGCTCAGCTTTCTTGCATGTGCGCCGCTGCTGGCGCAGACGCCAACCGCCGGCCCGGTGGACGCGCTCCGCGCTCCTGGATGGAACATGGGCCTGTTCATCGGCGGCAGCCAGTCGTTCGCCAATACTCCCAGCGCGCAAAGCCTGGTCCTCGCAGGGCGCTTCGGGCGCGTGCTGACGCACGAGCTTGGCCAGAGCGCTCTGCGCGGCAGCTTCGAGATGGCGGTGGACATCATCCCGCTGAACGAATTCTGGATTCACGGCGGGCAATACGCCGGCGGTCTCGATCCCTTCATCGCCAAGTGGAACTTCACCGGGGGACAGACAGTGGCGCCATACATTGCGGCCGTCGGCGGCGTGCTGTTCAGCTCCAAGAATCTTCCTCCGGGCGACACGTCGCAGGTCAACTTCACCAGCGGAGGTGAGCTGGGCTTGCAATGGTTCCATCGCGAACGACAGTCGATCAATTTTTCCGCCAAGGTCTATCACCTGTCGAATGCCTCGCTGGGCACGAAGAATCCCGGCATCAATGGCGCGGTGCAGTTCATGCTGGGATATACGTGGCACTGAAAGGCAGCGACTAGCAACTAGCGATGAGCAACTAGCTGCAAGCTCACGGCTTCTGCCTCAATCAGGAGCGACTTATCTCCAGCGGACGAGGACATAGCTTTTGCTAATTGCGAGTCGCTAGTTGCTAGCTGCTAGCTGCTTCTTTATCCTCAATCCTTATGCCAGCACTCGTGGAATGTGTACCGAACTTTTCGGAAGGGCGCGACAAGTCGCGCGTCGACGCCATCATCGCAGCCATGAAGATGGACGGCGTGTATCTGCTTGACCGCGAAATGGACGCCGACCATAACCGTTGCGTCATCACCCTCGTGGGCGATCCGGTCAACGTGGCTGAAGCCGCCATTCGCGGCGTCGGCAAGGCCGCCGAACTCATTGATCTGACGAAGCACACGGGAGCGCACCCGCGGCTGGGCGCGGCGGATGTGATTCCGTTTATCCCGATCGAAGGTGTGACCCTTGAAGATTGCGTGGCGATCGCGCGCCGTGTCGGCGAGGAAATCTGGAAGCGCTATCGGGTCCCCGTGTATTTGTACGAGACGGCGGCACAAACGCCGGAGCGCCAGAACCTGGAGAATGTGCGGCGCGGGCAGTTCGAGGGCATTCGCGAAGAGGTGAAGACGAACCCGGCGCGTAAACCTGACTTTGGCGACGTCGAGCTGCATCCGACGGCGGGTGCGACTATCGTGGGCGCGCGCAAGTTCCTCGTGGCTTACAACGTGTATCTCAACACGCCGGATGTGGAGATCGCGAAGAAAGTGGCGAAGTCGATCCGGTTTTCCAACGGCGGCCTGCGCTACGTAAAGGGAATGGGTGTGCCGGTGCGAGGACTGGCGCAGGTTTCGATGAACCTGACCGACACCGATCAGACTCCCATCGCGCGGGTCTTCGAGTATGTGAAGCGCGAGGCGGCGCGCTATGGCGTGCTGCCTCTGTCGAGTGAGATCGTTGGACTGATTCCGAAGAAGGCGCTGGAAGATGCGGCTGAATGGTTTCTCCAAGTCGAACACTTCGATTCGTCGCTGATCCTCGAGAACCGCCTTGCTGCGGTGATGAGCGGCAAGATGGCGGTCGGTGGGATTCGTGCCGGAGTCGAACCGTTCATCGAGCAACTCGCAGCGCCAACGGCCGCGCCAGGTGGCGGCTGCGCGGCAGCAGCAAGCGGAGCGATGGCCGCGGCGCTGGGTAGCATGGTCGCCGGAATGTCGCGCGGCAAGAAAGCCTACGTGCAGTACGAGCGCGAACTGAGCGATGCACTGGCGCGGCTCGCCGAATTACGCGAGCAGTTGAAGGCATCCATTGATGCCGATGCCGAATCGTTCAATGAAGTGATGTCGGCGTTCAAGAAAGCCAAGGACCATCCCGAAGCGCAGGCCGAGGTCGAAGCCGCGACCAAGAAGGCAACGCTGGTTCCGCTGGTTGTGGCCGAGCGGGCAAGGGAAGTGCGGCTAATCGTGGAGTCGCTGCGGCCGATTACGAATCCAAAGATGGCATCGGACTTGACGGTTGGCGTCGCCCTGGCAAACGCCGCCGCCGAAGGCGCGCTGGCCAATGTTGAGATCAATCTGGGAGATATTAAGGATCAGGCTTTCGTCGGCGAGGTGCGCGAGCGAATGGCGCGGGTCCTGAGCGCATAGTACTCAGTGGCTGGCCCGCAGCTTTTCTTCCAAAGCCGCTAAACGCTCCGCCAGGTTTCTGACCTCCAGACCCTGCCGCAGCACGAACATCATGTCCTCATGGCGCTGCTGTGCACGGTGCTCGACTTGTTGGAACTGGTCGTGCATGGAACCCTCGAGTTTCTGAACCTGCTGCTCCACGGCATCGAGCCTCGCCTTTAGTTCGCGCAGCTCCGGCGTCAGAAAATCCTGTAGCGCGTTCCGGACATCCTCAACCACGCTCATGCCAGTTCCTCGTTGAGAGTCGTTAGTTTACTATAACGCCTGTGCCATCGCGGATTTTGCCTTTCACGGCTCTCAACGCGCAACCGCTCACCATTGCGCGTCTGTTTCGTCATAGTCTAGTAGAATGATGGGAATGAAGCGGTTTCTTGCCAGCGTTTTTCTGAGCGGCGTGCTCTGCCTGCCGGCGTTCGCCGCCCCCCTCAGCAGCAACGCTCGCACAGTTGTTCCGTCCGCTATCCAGCAGATCATTTCGGTGGATTACCGTGCCCTGCGTGATTCGCAGACTGCGCGGGCGCTGAAAGACCGCGTGTCGCCCGACAACCTCAAGCAATTCGAGACTGCGCTGAAGGAGGTGGGCATCGATCCTGACAAGGACATGGAACAACTTACCCTGGTCAGCTATCGGTCCCCGAAGGGGCGCCGCGTTATCGGAATTGCCCAGGGTCCGTTTAAGAAGGCGGAATTCCTCCAGAAGATGCGGGCGAAGAAGATACACCCGGAGAAGTACCAGCTCTCTTATCTGTACCCGATGGGCTCGGGCATGCAGTTGGTGTTTCTTGATGCATCGACAATCCTCTTTGGCGAAAACGCTGCCATCAAGGGCGCAATTGACGTGCGCGACAACGGGGCGGAATCGCTGGAATCGAACGCCACCATTAATGGCCTCATCGGCGACGTGGACAGCGCGCCGATGTGGAGCGTGCTCGATCAATTGGGCACGCAAAACATGTTTCGGTCAGCGCTGGGCCAAGCGGCCTCGCTGGGCGACTACGACGCAGTGAAGAAGCGGCTGCTGGCGTCGGATTACGTGATGAACTTCGACAACGGCGTGACTTTCGATTTGAATGTGAAGACCTCCGATACCATGACCGCGGCTACCATGGCCACTCTGTTGAAGGCGGGCGTGCTGTATCGCAAGATGAATGCCACGCCGACAGAGAAGATGGCGCTCGAAAACACTACCGTCGACAATTCGCATGACATGCTGCAGATGCACTTCAAGTCGGATGATCAGCGCTTCCAGGCGCTTCTGAAGTCGGACCTGTTCGCAGCGGTGTCAAAGTAAGGAATCAAGAGATCTCGCACTCGAAGCTGGAACGTTTTCTGATGCGGTCCTGTTACCGTTCTCTCTCGCTGTTCGCAGCGGTTCTCGTATTTTGCAGCGTGGCAGCCGCGCAGGCTCTCCCTGGTACGCAGACCGTCATGGTCATGCCATTCGACAACCGGTCGAGCGTTCCGGGGCTGGAATGGATCGCCGAAGCCTTTCCCGAAATCCTATCGCAACGCATGGCATCAACCCGGCTGTATCTCACCAGCCGCGACGATCGCAGCTATGCCTTCGATCACGTTGGCATTCCCGTCACCGTGCACCCGTCGCGCGCGACCATTTATCGCGTGGCCGAGCAGATGGACGCTGACTACGTCGTGCTCGGCAGCTGCACCTATGACGGTGTCACTTTCAGCGCCTCAGCCCAACTGCTCGACATGAAGAAGCTGCACCTTTATCCGGCTGCACAGAGCAGTGGACCTCTAGCGAACCTGATTGACGTGCAGACGGGACTGGCCTGGGAGTTACTGAAACAGTTGCCGGCAGCTCCAACGGTGACCCGCGAGCAGTTTGTGAAGGCCTGGCCGCCGATCCAGCTCGACGCCTTCGAGAGTTACATCCGCGGTGTGACGGCGACGGACCATCAGCAAAGAGTGCGCTATTTCCACAATGCCCTGAAGCTGAAGCCGACTTACACGCAAGCCATGCTGCAATTGGGCAAAACCTATTACGACAATCACGAGTACGAATCGGCGGCGCTGTGGCTCAGCCGCGTGCCCAAAGATGATCCGGTCGCAGGTGAGGCCAACTTTCTGCTGGGAATGTCGGAGTTCTACCGCGGAAACTTCGAGAAGGCGTTTAACGCGTTCAACTTCTTGTCCACTCGTCTGCCGTTGACCGAGGTGTACAACAACATGGGTGTGGCCGATGCCCGGCGCGGACGGCATGCCGCTGCGGTCGAGTACTTTTCGAAAGCGGTCACTGCTGACCCGAATGATGCCGACTATCGCTTCAACCTCGCGGTCGCGCTGTTCAAGAACGGAGACAGCGCTGGTGCGGCGCGGCAATTGCGCGAAGAGTTGCAGCGCCGGCCGACCGACGGAGAAGCCAAATCGCTGCTCGATTTGATCAATCGTGGCGTTACGTTTCCTCTGGCGGGAGCGACTTCGCCAGCGGCTTCCGGAAACGCACTGCTGTCTGCGAACCAGCCGCACATTCCGCTGGAGCGTATCAAACGTAACTACGACGAGGCGTCCTATCGGCAGCTCGCAATGGAGATCCATAATTTAACCGAGGTCCGGCTCGCCAAGACCGACCGGCACACGCACTCCGCCTATCACGTGGAGCGTGGCAAGGAACTGCTGGCCCAGAACCAGCCGGAGCAGGCCGAAAGCGAGTTCCGCGACGCCATCAATGCCGATTTCAGCAACACGGTCGCGCATGCTCAACTGGCCGCCATCCTGGAGAACAAAGGCGACACGATGAACGCATGGACGGAGGCCCAGACTTCGGTGCGCTTGCAGCCGAACGTTGATGCCTTGCTCGTGCTGGCGCGGCTTGATCTGAAGAAGGACCAGGTACAATCTGCCGCCGGCGAGGTGGACCATGCCCTGGCACTGGAGCCCGCGAACTCATCGGCGCTGGCGCTGAAAAGCGATATCACAGCGAAGCAAACGGTTTCCAAATAGAATTACTACAGGGTCCTCCGGAAGGAGGCGAACCATGTTCCGAACTGCTTCCGTTTTCTGTTGTGTGTTGCTGGCGCTGCTGGGCACGAGCGTGGCATGGGGCAACAGCGTCGTCAAGGTGCGCGTGGATAACACCATCCAGCCCATCACCGCTGAGTACATTGACCGCGCCATCGAGCACGCGCGTCAGACCAACGCTGACGCTGTGTTGATCGAGTTGAGCACGCCCGGCGGCCTGCTGGAGTCCACGCGCTCGATCATCGAAAAGATTCTCGCCTCACCTGTGCCAGTCATTGTTTACGTCGCGCCCAGCGGCGCGCGCGCTGCCTCGGCAGGCTTCTTCATCCTGGAATCCGCCGACGTGGCGGCGATGGCTCCGGGCACCAATACGGGTGCGGCGCATCCAGTCACGCTCGGGGGAGAGAAGATGGACGACACCATGAAGCAGAAGGTCGAGAACGACTCGGCCGCCTTCATGCGCTCGTTCGTTGGCCCGCGCGGACGAAACGTTGCACTGGCGGAGACGGCGGTGCGCGAATCGAAATCGTGGACCGATCAGGAGGCCTTGCAGCAGCACCTCATCGACGTCGTTGCTCGCGATCAGGATGACCTGTTTCATCAACTCGACGGACGCATCGTCAAGCGCTTTGACGGCAAGCAGGTCAAGTTGCATCTCGCCGGAGACTCGGTGGATGACATGCAGATGACGCTACGGCAGAGGATCCTCGACTTCCTGCTCGATCCCAACATCGCCTTCCTGGTGCTCGCGGTTGGTGCGCTGGCGCTTTACGCGGAATTTAATCATCCCGGGGCCATTGTGCCTGGCGTCGTAGGCGTTGTATTCATCCTGCTGGCGCTGTTCGCGCTCAACCTTCTGCCGACGCGCTACGCCGCGTTCACTCTGATCATCGCTGCCTTCGTCCTATTTGCGCTGGAGGCCAAGTTCGCAACTCATGGCGTTCTCGGGCTCGGCGGCGTCGCCTTGCTCGCGCTGGGAGGGTTGCTTCTGGTGGACGGCCCGATTCCGCAGATGCGCGTGAGCATCTGGACAGCTTTGGGAGTGAGCGTGCCGCTGGGCGCGATCACGGTCTTCCTGATGACCATTGCGTTGCGCGCGCGGCACAGCAAAGTCGTCACCGGCAAGCAAGGCCTGATCGGCGCTGTCGGAGAAGCACGCACCGACATCGATCCCGAAGGCAAGGTCTTCATCCAGGGCGAGCTGTGGAACGCGCACGCTCCTTCGCGGGTCGGAATTGGCGAGCAGGTCGTTGTCCGCAAGGTCGAAGGCCTGGAACTCGAAGTGGAGAAGTCGAGACCGTAGCTGTACTGCGAGGCAGGCCAGAGCTTACTGTTCCGGCGCCAAGTATCCCTCTCTGTAGTGAAGATGTCGTGGTGTTGCTGACGCAGAAAGCCGAACCCTGATCCTTCGCCAGTTGCCGTCGTGCACTGGATTGCTTGGCTGATAGCCCAGCATGTATTGATTGCGCAACTCGCGGCTAATCATTGCTGCGATTTCAGGTATTTTGCGTCGATCGTCTGCGGGGATGGTTCGGCCGCCGCTGGCATCAGTGATTTCACTCATCCATTTCCTTCCCCAGCGTTCTTCGATGGTCTTGAACAGTGGTAATGGCACACTGTCGAAGAGACCGATTCCGTAGGTCAACACATTGGCTTCCTCGATGACGTGCCTGGTTTCCTTGAGTGTGTATCGGCTTCGGTTGTCGCCGCCATCGGAGATGATGACCAAAGCCCTTCGTTGATAGCGGCCCGTCCGCAATGTGTTTATCCCCAGGTAAATTGCGTCGTAGAGGGCCGTTCCGCCCGTGGGCTTGGTTGACGTCAGGCGCTCCTCGATTGTGCCTATCGACTGCGTGGAGGTAGCGACGAGCTTAGGTTTGCTGGAGACCGTGATAACGAAATACTCATCTTGCGGATTGGCATTCCCGAAGAACTCCTTTACTGCCTCACGTTCGTACTCGATCTTGTTGCTCATGCTGCCGCTGTAATCCAGGACGAGCGCTACCGAGATTGGTGCATCCTCGCAGGAGAAGTACCGGATCTGCTGCTCGACATTGCCTTCATACAAGGTAAAGTTCTGCTTGGGGAGATCGAGGATGGGTCGATCCAGCGCATCGGTTACCGTGACTGGCACGATCACGATCTCGACATCAGATCGAAAAGGTTTGCTCCCAACGCTCAGCGTAGGTTCGACGACACCAGCCCGCATTAGTTGGTCCGACGAAGGGCGGGGAACAACGTGCGCTTGATCCAGCGAGCTCGTCTGCGCGAGACAAACGGAGGGCGAGCAGAACAGACAAACCGCAAGAGCAGGACGCAAAAGAGTCTGGGCGAGTCGCAGCACGTTTCGTGTGATCATCCCTGATCCTCCGCCGACGAGCACAACAGCTTTTGCGGAGTGTACTGCAGAACATCCCTCTAGAGGAGCATCCTGCAACAAAAATGTGTGACTTGCCGCCGGCCCGCCACTTAAGTGGGGTGGAGGGGGTTAAGGTGGGGAGCAATCGGGAATAGCAGACGTCGTGCTTTCGTTGACCATCCACGATGTCCGGGGTAACATCGCCGTAATGGAAAGAGCCGCGAGCCTAGCCGGTTTTGATCGCATCACCATTGATCCAAATCAGATGGGAGGGCAGCCGTGTGTTCGCAATATGCGGCTGACTGTCCGGCGCGTTCTACAAGCGATTGCCACCTATCCAAACCGACCCGAGCTATTTCGTGAATACCCTGAATTGGAAGAAGAGGACATCAAACAAGCTCTGGAATTCGCTGCCGCAAACCTGTGCGATGAGACCGCCGACTTTCAGGTCGCATGAAAGGCCTGTTGCTCGATCAGGGGCTTCCTCGCTCCACGGCAAGTCTGCTCGTCGAGGCTGGCTATAGCGCGGTTCATGCCGCAGAAGTCAGTCTGTCCAGAGCGTCTGACTCCGAGATCCTCGCATACGCTAGACAGAAAGACTTGATTGTTGTAACTCTCGACGCGGACTTTCACATGCTGCTCGCCGTCCAAGGAGCAGCTTCTCCATCAGTAATTCGTTTGCGACAGCAGAGACTCAACGCCGAGAAGGCAGCAATTGCCATTGAGGCGGTTCTTCACCGCGGCCGGGAAGCACTGGAACGCGGCGCTGTTGTCTCAGCAACCAAAACCCTCATTCGCTTCAAGCGCCTTCCTTTGCCGAAACCACTTTAGAACTGCTGCAACCGCGACGGCGTCATGAACCACGCGAATCCGCCTGGTTATTCCCCCGCGCTCAATTGCCCTTCATACTCATCTCGTGCAGAGTGCCGATCCCAATCTGCGGCTGCTGAATTCGTTTCTCGATTATCTGAAGGTCGAGAAGGGGCTGGCGCCGCTCACGGTTTCGGCCTACCACTCCGACCTGGAGCAATACTCGCAATTTCTGCTGAAGCGAAAACGCGCCTTGCGTGAGGCGCGGCGGCAGGACGTGCGCGACTTCCTCAACTCGCTGCTCTCCAACGGAGTGGATGGGCGCAGCGTGGCGCGCAAGCTTTCGGCGCTGCGGCACTTCTACAAGTACCTGCTGCTGGATCGCTACATCGCCAGCGATCCCACGTTGAACATTGACACGCCGCGGCAATGGAAGGTGCTGCCCAAGTCGCTGGCGGCCGACGAGGTCGAGAGCCTGCTGCAAGGCCCGCCGCGCGCCAGGGATGATCGCTTCTCGCAAGCGCTGACCAGCCGCGACCGCGCGATGCTGGAAGTCTTCTACGCCGGGGCGCTTCGGGTCTCCGAGATCATCAACTTGAAACTCGAAGACCTGAAGCTGGAGCTGGGATATGTGCTGGTGCGCGGCAAGGGTGACAAGGAGCGCATCGTGCCGCTGGGGCGCGCAGCGCAGGAGATGGTACAGCAGTACTTGCGGGATGCGCGTCCGGTGCTGGCGGCAGGAAAGTCATCGCCGTTTCTGTTTGTTGCGCGTGGGGCGAAGCACATCACCCGCCAACGGGTGTGGCAGGTGGTGAATGACGCCTCGGCACAATCGGCCCGCCATGCCAGCCCGCACATGCTGCGGCACAGTTGCGCCACGCACATGGTGGAGAACGGCGCCGACCTGCGCACGGTGCAGACCATCCTCGGCCACGCCGACATCTCGACCACGCAGGTTTACACGCACCTCGCGCTCGACCGGCTGAACCGCGTGCACAAGCAGTTTCACCCGCGCAGCAAGAGCCGGGTGGGAAAGAGCGAATGAAGAAGCGCTCCCCGACCATCGTCGAGAAGGCTGTGGCGAAGTTTGTTCGCGCGCTTCAGGAACGCAACGCTTCGCCGCACACCATCAAGGCGTACCGCACCGACCTTGCGCAGTTTGCCGAGTACGTTGGCCCGCAGGGTTGGCGCGATATTGACCACGTCCTGATTCGCGGCTATCTGTCGAGCCTCTACGAGCGCGGGCTGAGCAAGACTTCGGTCGCGCGTGCGCTGGCTGCGTTGCGGTCGCTCTACAAGTGGCTGGCGCAGGAGGGTGAGGTCGAGCAGAATCCCGCTGCGCTGGTTGCCACGCCGAAGCTGCCGAAGAAGCTGCCACGAGTGCCGACCATCGAGGAAGTCAACACAGTTCTGGATTCGGCCATGCCGGAATCGTCGGCTTTTGCCGAGCGCGATCAGGTGATCCTGGAACTGCTCTACGGATGCGGGATCCGCAACTCGGAGCTGATCGGCATCCACCTCGACGACATTCGATGGTCGCAGGAAATCTTGCTGGTGCGAGGTAAAGGCAAGAAAGAGAGATATGTCCCGTTCGGCGATTCCGCGAAGGCATCATTGCAAGCCTATTTGCCGGCGCGCCAGCGCGTGCTCGACGAAACCAAACGCAGCACAGAGCGGGCATTGCTCATCAATCTGCGGGGAACGCGCCTGACGACGCGCAGCGTGGGCCGCATTGTTAAGCACATCGCCGTTGCGCGCGGGCTCTCGCCCGATGTTCATCCTCACACGCTGCGCCACGCTTTTGGCACGCATATGCTTGAGGAGGGCGCTGACCTGCGCGCCATCCAGGAGATGCTCGGCCACGAGCGCCTGGCGACCACGCAGCGCTACACGCAGCTTACGGTCAAGCACGTGATGGAAGTGTATGACCGCACACATCCGCATGCGAAGGGCGGTAGTTAGCTGCCAGCACTTAGCATTTAGTACTATCGGTCGTCGCCAAAAATAGGTACGCTGACACTATGCAACGCATGAACGCCAGCGAGGCGCGTGAGAAGTTGTACCGTCTCCTTGATGAGACGGCGGCTGCTCATGAACCCATCCTCATTACAGGCCCGCGCTGCAATGCCGTTCTGGTTGCCGAGAAAGATTGGAACTCGATCCAAGAGACGCTTCATCTCCTGTCGGTCCCAGACATTCGTGAATCCATCCGGGAGGGACTCACAACTGCGGTTGACGAGTGTGAAGAAGAACCGGGCTGGTGACGCCGTGGCAATTTGCCTTACTGCTGTCTGCGACTCTCCAATCCGCTGCGCATCCAATGTGTTAGCCTTTCTACTGGGTGGAGTGTATCTGCCGAGCGTATTCTCGCTCGCGCAATCCCCTGATCTAACGGGCACTCCGCAAGGAACACAGATTTGATCAATAAAGCCATCGCCAAGATTTTTGGCACCAGCAACGAGCGCGAAATCAAGCGGATCACGCCGTTGGTGGAGAGCATGAATGCGCTTGAGCCCGCGATGAAGCAGCTCACCGACGAGCAGCTCCGGGCCAAGACGGACGAATTCCGCAAGCGCGTCCGCGAGCGGGTGGACGCGGTGGAAGATCCCGACGAGAAAGATCGCGAGCTGGCGGCGGCACTGGACGAGGCCCTTCCGGAAGCCTTTGCGGTGGTGCGTGAGGCGGGGTGGCGCGTGCTCAAGATGCGGCACTTCGATGTGCAGCTCATCGGCGGGGTCGTGCTGCATCAGGGCAAAATCGCCGAGATGAAAACCGGCGAAGGCAAAACCCTCGTTGCGACGCTGCCGGTATATTTGAACGCGCTCTCCGGACGCGGCGTTCACGTGGTCACCGTCAACGACTACCTCGCCAAGCGCGACTCGGAGTGGATGGGCAAGCTCTACACCTTCCTCGGGCTGACGGTTGGGGTCATCGTGCACGATCTCGACGATGCCGAGCGTCGCGAAGCCTACGGTGCGGATGTCACCTACGGCACCAACAACGAGTTTGGCTTCGATTACCTGCGCGACAACATGAAGTTCGACCTGCACGACTGCGTGCAGCGCGGACACAATTATTCCATCGTGGACGAGGTGGACTCGATCCTGATCGACGAGGCGCGCACGCCGCTCATCATCAGCGGGCAGAGCGAGGAGTCCACCGACAAGTACTATCGCGTCAACCGCATTATTCCGCAGTTGGAGCTGGGCGAGGAGATCGACCGAGGTCCGGGCGAAGACAAAATTCTCACCGGCGACTACGTGGTGGACGAGAAGCACCGCACCATCACGGTTACTGACGTCGGGTGGGAAAAGGTTGAGCGCCTGCTGGGCATCGGCAACATCGCCGATCCGGAGAACTGGGACCTGAAACATCACGTTGACACCGCCATCAAGGCGCACGCCCTGTATCGCCGCGATGTCGAGTATGTGGTTAAGGACGGCGAAGTTCTCATCGTGGACGAGTTCACCGGTCGCCTTATGCCGGGCCGGCGCTGGTCTGACGGTCTGCACCAAGCCGTCGAAGCCAAAGAAAACGTGAAGATCGAGCGCGAGAACCAGACGCTCGCCACCGTCACCTTCCAGAATTATTTCCGCATGTACAAGAAGCTGGCCGGCATGACCGGCACGGCGGAAACCGAAGCGGCCGAGTTCGACAAGATCTACAAGCTTGAAGTTGTCGTCATTCCGACCAACCGTGAGTTGCTGCGCATCGAGAATTCAGACGTCGTATATCGCACCGAGAAAGAAAAGTATTTCGCGGCGGCGGATGAAATTCAGAGGCTGGCGGAGCACGGCCAGCCGGTGCTGGTTGGCACCACGTCGGTTGAAAAGTCGGAGCGCCTCTCTGATTTGCTGAAGAAGAAGGGCGTGAAGCACGTGGTGCTGAATGCCAAGTATCACGAGAAGGAAGCCGAGATTGTCGCGCAGGCGGGGCGCAAAGGCGCCATCACAATCGCGACCAACATGGCCGGCCGCGGCACTGACATTCTGCTGGGCGGCAATCCCGAATTCATCGCCAAGCAGGAGTGCCTGAAGAAAGGCATCGCGCAGCAGCTTCGCGTCGCCGCCGGTGAGGTCAACGCCAAGCCTGACGATCCCAACATCTCGTACTTCTACTACGGCGGCAATGAGTACCAGGTCCCGACCGCGCAGTGGAACGAAATTCTGGCGCGGCACAAACTGGCGACCGACGCGGAGCACGACGAGGTCACAGCGCTCGGCGGGCTGTTCATCTTCGGCACCGAGCGCCACGAGGCGCGCCGCATTGACAACCAGTTGCGCGGACGCGCCGGTCGTCAGGGCGATCCCGGAGCCTCGCGTTTCTATTTATCGCTGGAAGATGACTTGATGCGCATCTTCGCCAAAGAGTGGGTGTCGAACCTGCTGCAGCGGCTGGGGATGGAAGAGGGCGTTCCCATCGAGTCGCGGCTGATCACGCGGCGCATTGAAGCGGCGCAGAAGGCGGTGGAAGCGCAAAACTTCGAAGCCCGCAAACACCTGCTGGAATACGACGACGTGATGAACAAGCAGCGCCAGGCGGTTTACGGACTGCGCCGGCAACTACTGGAAGGCATCGACCAGAAAGACCTCATCCTTGAGGATTACGTCCGCGACATCCTCGGCGGCCTGCTCGACAAGTACGTCGGGAAAGACACGCACGCCGAAGATTGGGACATCAAGAGCCTGAAGAACCAGCTCTTCACGCGCTTT
>Ga0074045_10003761_pt1 | contig 13622 bp, 14 predicted proteins | sample BogForMeECP23OM2_FD_94442 | JGI IMG/M metagenome (GOLD analysis project Ga0074045, IMG submission 94442) | Bog forest soil microbial communities from Calvert Island, British Columbia, Canada - Bog Forest MetaG ECP23OM2 | ecosystem: Environmental > Terrestrial > Soil > Wetlands ... | reverse complement strand
TGGCATTACTTCTATCCAGCCTGTTCCACCACGCCGTGGCAACTGGATGGCGTCATCGCCACATTGCTCGAGGATGGGTACAGCAAAGAGAAGCTATACGGCTGTCACAACCGGACGGTGGTCGTCAGCGCCAGGCGCGGCGAGGTGGCTAACAAACACAAGCAGGTGCTGGAGGGAAAGTACGGCCTTCGCAACATCCACTTATATGAGAAGAGCGAAGAGTGGATGCAGTACAGGCCAAAAGCAAGAATGCTGGTGCTGGACCAAATCTATCCGGAAGGCATTCGAATTCCGAAACGGCTGGTTGGCTCGAACATCATTCACCTGCCCACTATGAAGACCCATGTGTTCACCAGGATGACCGGGGCGATGAAGAATGCGTTTGGCGGGTTGCTTTTCGAGAAGCGCCACTGGACGCATAGCGTGATCCACGAAACGCTGGTGGATCTGCTGGCCATTCAGCGCGAGATTCACCCCGGCATTTTCGCGGTGATGGACGGCACGTTTGCCGGCGATGGGCCGGGCCCGCGCTGCATGACGCCGCACGTGAAGAATTACATTCTGGCCAGTGGGGACATGGTGGCCATTGACGCGGTGGCGGCGCGGATGATGGGGTTCGATCCGCTCACGATCAAGTTCATCCGTTTGGCCCACGAACGGGGGCTGGGCTGCGGCGACGTGAGAGAGATTGAGATCGTCGGGGAGGACATCGCGAACGTGAACTTTCACTTTGAAGTCGGCGATACGTTCGCCAGCCGCGGCCAGAAGATGATTTACTGGGGACCGCTGAAACGTCTGGAACGCCTGCTGCTCCACACGGTCATCGCTCCATGGTCTTACGCCGCTTCGATTCTCTATCACGATGTCTTCTGGTATAACTTTGTGGGTCGCGCCCGGGTGAAGCAAGCGCTCGAGACGGAGTGGGGGGAGCTGTTCGCGAGCTACTAGGGCGGAGGTTGTCAGTCTGCTTGAAAACCTGATTGGCTTCCCGGACGAGCTACCAGCATTGCCGGGCTTCGCGGCAGTACACTGAAATCGGATCTCGACATCCGCAATTGGGGGGAGGCGGCATGGTCGGGCAGACAATCGGGCATTACAAAATCATCGAGAAGCTCGGCGAGGGCGGCATGGGCGTGGTGTACAAGGCGGAAGACACGCGCCTGGGCCGCGCCGTGGCGCTGAAGTTCCTGCCTGAAGAATCCTGTCAGCACCTCCAGGCGCTGGAGCGTTTCCAGCGTGAAGCCCGCGCCGCTTCGGCCTTGAACCACCCCAACATCTGCACGGTTTACGATATCGACGAGTCCGCGGGACGACCCTTCATCGTGATGGAACTGTTGGAGGGGCAGACGCTGGCACATCGCCTCGGCGGAAGACCTCTCTCGATCAAGGCACTATTGGACCTGGCCATCGAGATCGCGGAGGCATTGGATGCGGCCCACGCGAAAGGCGTCGTCCACCGTGACATCAAGCCATCGAATATCTTCATCACGAGCCGCTGCCAGGCCAAGATCATGGACTTCGGGTTGGCTAAGCTGGCGGCTGGGCGACGCAAAGCGCCCGAGCCCGCCGCAGGCTCGGCGCTGCCGGCGACCACCATCTCGAATGAACTCCTCACCAGCCCCGGTGCGGCTCTGGGCACAGTGGTCTACATGTCGCCGGAACAGGCGCGTGGGGAGGAATTGGACGGGCGCACCGACCTGTTCTCCTTCGGCGTGGTGCTCTACGAGATGGCGACCGGCGTCCTGCCCTTCAAGGGCCCCACAGCAGCCGTCGTCTTTGAAGCGATCCTGGGCAAAACCCCAATCGCGGTAACGCGTTTAAATCCGGAGTTGCCAGCCGAGTTGGAGCGGATTCTCACCAAGGCGCTGGAGAAGGATCGAGAGGCGCGCTACCAGTCGGCTAAAGACCTGCTGGTCGACCTGCGGCGTCTGAAGCGCGACACGGAATCCGTGCGTGCAGCCGCGGATCCGGCGTCCGCACCGGCGGCGCCAAGGGTAGGCTTCGCAGGCAAGCGGGTGCTTCGCCGCTGGCTATTCGTAGCATTGGCTGTGCTGCTTGGGGTTGTGATTGCCGGCGTCGCGATACGTGTTCGACAGCGCAGTGCATCCGTCCCCGCCGCGGCGGCCGGCAAGCCTTCCGTGGCCGTCCTTCCATTCTTGAACCTAAGCGCCGACCCTGCAAACCAATACTTCAGCGATGGGATGACGGAAGAAATCATCAGCAAGCTGTCTCGCATCCAGGGCCTGGCAATCGCTTCGCGCACCTCGGTGGCTCGCTTTAAAGGCACGCAGGAAGACATCAAACAAATCGGGCGGGAATTGGGAGTCCGCTACCTGCTCGAAGGCAGCGTCCGCAAGGAAGGGAACCACGTGCGCACCACCGCCCAGTTGATCGATGCCTCGACAGGCTTTCATCTCTGGGCCGAGGATTTCGACCGGGATTTAAGCGACGTTTTCAGCGTGCAAGAGGAGACGGCCTTGAAAATCGACGGGGCCCTCAACCTCCGCCTGAGTCCCCAGGAGCGGCAGGCTATCCAAAGGCGGTACACCGACAACGCCCAAGCCTACGATGCCTATCTGAGGGGACGAGCTCTGGTCGAGTTCTGGGACAGCGCGGAAAAGCTTGAGGCGGCACGCCGGTACTTCGAGCAGGCCCTCGAGTCAGACCCGAATTACCCGCTCGCCTTGGTCGGTCTGGCACGGGTCGAGGGGATGTACTACCGGAACCTTGACGCGAATCCAGCGCGCCTCCAACGAGCCAAGGAGCTCGCCCAACGGGCTCTCGTTCTCGATGTGGAACTATCAGAAGCGCACGTGGCAATTGGCGCGGTCTACGGGTACGACTATGACTATCTTCGCGCCGCTAAGGAGTTCCGCGAGGCCATCCGGCTCGAACCAGGCAACGCGTACGCCTGGGATATGCTTGCCTGGGCGCTGGCCTATCAACAGCCTCCGCAGGGCCAGGCGGCCGAAGCCGCAGGGCGTGAGTCCGTGCGCCTGCAACCGAACCTGGCCGGCGCCCACTTCCACCTCGGACGCGCGCTCCGCGTCCAGGGGCGCTACGAGGAGGCCATTGCAGCTTACAACCACGCTCTAGAACTAGATCCCTCGCTCCTCGCCGTCCATTATGGTCTTGGCGAGGTCTACCTAGACAAGGGAGACTATGGCCGGGCCCTGGCTGAGCTTCGGAGTGGGCCGCCTAACACCCTCGTTGAATTCCAGATCAGCGCGGTCCTAGCCGCCCAAGGGAAGAAAGACGAAGGCCTGGCTATGCTTGCAAAGGCTCTGGCCGGCGGTTATCGGGACTTTGCCGCGATTGATGCCAGCCCGTATCTCACCTCGCTACGCTCCGAGCCGCGTTTCCAGCAACTCATGCGGAAGTATAGAAGGTAGGTCCGTGTGCGTGGTGTCCGTTCGTCCTCTGAGTGGTAGCACGTACCTGGTTTCCGTCGACCACGCTAAATGCGAAACCGCGATGGGTATCTTGGGAAAGCAGATATAATCGTTGCTGGTACTTAATGTTCGCAACACGCCGGTTTAAAGGTTTCGCCGTTTGAGTAAACCCACGCGACGCGATGCGGTCAAGTTCCTGACACTGTCTCTGCTCGGAGCGAAGTGTGCGGAATCCTGGGAGTTGGCCCCCCCGCGCATCGAAATAGATGCGCTGACCCGCGGCATTCCGCCACGACCCCTCCAAGCCATCACGGGCTCACAGTTCGCCGAGCAAGTCCGGCAGATCGACTCGGCGCAGCGCGAACAGGCGATTCTGAGCGAGGTCCTGGAGGGTAATCTGCCGCCATTCCTCCGGGCGCTGGCGCCGGTTGAATTCCAATACCGGCCGGCCGGCGGAAAGGCGATAACGGCGACCGTTTTTGTAATGCCCGATTACCTGGCGATCGGTTCCGACCAGGACTTCTTGCGCATCCCCATGAACCTCTACACCGCCGTTGCCATCGCCGCCCGCTTTGGCTTTGTCCTGCCGACCAGGAAGATGGTTGATGCCATTTACGACCAGTCCGTCTATCATTTTGCGCCCCAGCCACTGCCGGCCGGCCCGCAAATGCGGTCCACGGACTACTATCGGATTCATAACGGGCTGATTGAGAAACAATCGCTCACGCGCGGTTTTCCCTCCGGCCCCCTCGTTTCCGGCCATAAGAAAGACGTCGTCAATACGAACCGGTTAACCCGGAACCCGGGCCAGATTGCGATTTACGGATGGCACCGCGCTACGGGGGACCCGATTCAGCCTTTGAGCACGGTGCATGGCGCCCGTTATGCCGACTACAGCCACGGGATTCGACTGATCAGCGAGACGGCGATACTCGACGGTAAACCGCACTCTCTGAATAGCATCCTGCAGGATGCCGTACTGGCTAACGTGCTCAGCGATGAGGGGCCGATCCGTATGCTGCCTGAAGTGATGATGGCCTCGCGCTTGCGCATGTGACACAAGCACTGCGCCGAATCTACGGCAGAGTCTTACAACAGCGAAAACCGAGATGATAGTTGGCGTGACTGTGCTCATCCATGACCCGGCTTCCATGCCAGAACGGCGCACGCCAGCGGCACCAGTCTTCATGGGCACGGTAGGCGTCGAACACAAACCAACTGCCTTTCATCTCCGTGTACCCTAGCTCGCGGCTGCCGCGGCTCGACATCTGGACTGCATTGAGAGGCAGGTTCATGTGTTCGGCCGCATTGCCGTTCAGATCATAAACCTGCAGCGGGCTGTGGCAATCCGGGAAGTCGCCGGCCGGGAAGGTGTTCGAGCCGCATTGGGTCCAGCTCCCTCCATTACAATCCGGACTCTTCTGGCTCGAAGTCGCGCAGATGCCCTTCTGATACGTTGGCCCGTAGCTCCAGCTCTTGGTGGGGCTGTCAGCCTGGTTGTGCGCCAGGCGCATTCGTTCCACGGCGGCGTTGGGGCTTAGGCCTTGGGCCAGGTCAAACCGGTAATCCGGAGCTTGGAGACTTCCCGCACAAGCGCCTTCCCATTCATGGGCATCGCAGAGGCGTTTGCCCATCATCCAGCAGATCTCCGCCGCCTCGCGTGCTTTCACCCAGACGACGGGGTAAACGGTGGGGATGTCAGGGAATTCGAACTGGTCGATGCAGGCTTTGGCATCCTCCGGCCGTTGGGCGGCAGGGTCATACAGAGGCGCCATGTATTTGGCTCCGCAGATCTTCTCGAACGCCGGATCTTCATACTTGATCCCCAGGCGATTCAGTTTGGCTTGCGCTTCCTGCGGTGTCACCGGATGCCGGGTTATGGCGGGGTTTCCCTGGCCTATGTAGCCTGACTTCGCGAATAGCTGGCGAATGGCGGAAATCTGGGCGTCGGATAAGCCGTGGACGCTCTGCAATTGCTGGAATAGCGCCTCATTCTGTTCGCGCAGCGATGGTGGCGACTGTGCGAGAAGCAGTGCCCCCGATAACAACAGTGCGGCAACTCCCGTTCCGCGCCAGATTCTCATGGCTTGACCTCCTTGGGATTGCGCCGCATTACATAGAAGAAGTCCCGGTTGTCTGGATAACCCAGAAAGCGTGGGACTAGTTCGCCGGTGTCCGACTTGTCCAATACACTCATGCCTTTCAAGAGGTGATCGACGAACAACTGTGATCCCTCCCTCCGGTAAAGCGCCAGGTAGGTGTGTTCCAGAGCGTTCATATCCAGAAGCAGGGCGTAATCACAGCGGTAAGCCTGAAAGATACGAGCCATCGCCGAAGGTGTGGCATCCGAGAACACGGCGTAGATCAAGAAACGCTTCCCATGACTGTGCTGTAGCGCAGCGCCAGAGCGCATGGTGCGTAGTTTTCTGTCCTCCGAACCAGACCAGTTGCCCGGCCCCCAGAGGCGCAACATACGGCCGGGAAGCGGCGACCGGACGGCCTCATCGAATTCAATGATGGGGACGCCATTTTGGCGCGCATGCTTGATTCGGGCGAGGGATTTGTTGTCTGCCTCGCCCCAGGTTTTCATCTCAATCGAACCATTGTCGAGGACGAGAATCGTCGCCAGCCCCGGTTGGAGTTTGCTTAAGACGACCCCATTCTCCATGAAGCCGTAGTGACTTCCGTGGTTCTTCAGGGCCAGTTCTCCGTAGTCGAATGCTCCATGTGTTCGCTTAAAGCCCCCGGTAAAGGTAGCCACGGTTTTCCGGGCATCCTGCGGGCTGACCAGGCCGGTCACAATAAGCGGATCAATGCTGCCGATGCCATCCGGCCCAGTCAGGGCTGGATTCCTCATCTGCGCGAGCATGTGATCAGACCACACTACTTTGGGGTGCTCTGTGCCGAGTTCGTATCCGACTTCAAACTGATCGAGATCAAAGGCAATCAGATAGCACAGCGCCGATGCCTCAACACTGTCCAGTGGGCTAACTGTCGCCTTGTAGCTTTCGAGAATCGCCGGGTCGATGAGGTTTGGCTGAAGAATGCTGACGTAAACGCCCGGGTTTCCCGTAGCGGGATACCAAGCGCCGGGGACCATGCCATTTCTTTCTGAGCCTGCCGGGTCGATTCCCAGATTGTTGGACATCAGCAATCGATCGGCGAATTTCGAATCGATAAGGGCTGGGAATGGGAGATTGCCCGGCTTTACGGCGCCCGTAGCGCTGCTGACGCCAGGGACCTCGGCCTCGATTGTTCCGGTCTCCCGATGCGCATCGCCGGCCAGTATGTGGCCAAGGCCGATGATCGACTCGCCACCCCAGACGTGCTCGCGAAGAAACTCGGTTCCGGCCTCGAGAGTGGTCCGATGCCCGGTCGCGGGATTTCGGAGGTAGATGCGACCGTCGCATAGGGGAGCAAAGATTTGCTGCGAGGCTCTAGCTTGATCCAAGGCGCCGCCGCCGAACAGATCGCAGTCATAACGATTCGTCCCATCCACTACCACCAAGCCCGCCGGATACTTTTCATCCAGGAGGAGCTTTCTGGCGCGAGGTTCCGGGTTCTCCAGATGATAGGTGAGGTCGGAGGGGCTGTCCTTCCAAGTAACCTTGAGCAACAGCCAGGAGTTGACCGCGGGATTCAGATGGATTAAAGTGCCAACGCCCTCTCTGCCTTTTTGAGACTTGATGTGGATGGAGCAGGCCTGCCGGAACTGCTGCAGTTCGAGAATGGTCTTAGGAACCTCCGCTTGGTACTCCCTGACTTGATTTGGGTCAGCGGTTTCCTGAGTCGCAACGGCCGCCAACAACGAGCACACGCCGAGAAGAGCGAACAAGCACAGAACCGCTTGCACAACTCGATTCCCGAGGAACTGAGCAGACCCCGTCATAGCGCCAGCATGGTAACCGCAAACATCAGGAGCAATAGGATCCGGCTGGTTCGATCGCTCATAGCGAAGACCACTGGGTCATCCGGCATCTTTCCACGATGAGCAGTCAGCCAGACATGGCTGATCCAGTAGAACAAAAGCGCGCACAGGAACCAGATAAGCTGGTATCGCCCGTACAGAACCTGGGCTTTATCGGTGTTGACATAGAGGGCAAGCACCAGCACCGATATGTAACCGCTGGCAACTCCCATCGCTGCCAGCAGTTCCCCATCGCTCGCGTCGTAGCCGCGGGCCCCTGCGCCATCGCCATGGGCCGCCCGCACGATCACCAGCTCGCTATAGCGCTTGACCAGAGCCAAGCCAAAAAAGAAGAAGGTGGCAAACGCCAACAACCAGTGGGAGGGCCAGATGCCAACCGCCACGGAGCCGGCCATGATCCGCATGGTGTAAAGACAGGCAAGAACGATCACGTCAAGCAAGGCGATCTTCTTCAGGCAGAGGGAGTAGGCGAGGGACAATGCAAAGTAAGCGACCGCCGTCGCGAGAAAGGGCCACGAAACCAGCACGCCGATCAGGCAGCCAACACCCAGAAGCGCCGGAATCATGAGCAGACCGTAGGACAGCGGTATATCTCCGGCGGCGAAGGCCCGGAATCGCTTATGGGGATGATGCCGGTCCTCTGACAGGTCAGACAAGTCGTTGAGCATATAGCCGGCGGACGCGAAACATCCGAACGCCAGAAACGCCAGGAGGACTCTCTCTAAGAGGTCCATCTCAAGAAAGCGATGGGCCGCCAGGAGCGGCACAAAGACCGGGATGTTCTTGAACCAATGCGACAGGCGAAATGGCTTCAGGTAATCCGTGAAGCCTTCTTTCGGGCCCTCGAAGACGCGGTCGACTGGGGCCACCCTTTGAATGCGCGAGAGCACAGTCCGAGCGGGACTCACCAGAATCGCTCGTCGCGCGGAGGACCAGACCTCCAGGTCGCAACGATCGTTGCCGGCGTAATCGAAGCCCCTCTCCCCGAACTGGGTGACGAGACGATCTCGCTTGGCTTCGCCGGCCAGGTTGGTGATTCCATCACTGGCGAAGATCAGGTCGAAGATCTTCAGATGATCCGCGACTTGCTGGACGGTTTGAATGTCACTCGCCGACGCGAGAGCAATCGTGCGCCCCTCGGCACGTTGTGTTCTGAGGTACTCCAGTAAGTCGTCTCGATATGGGAGAACCGTGACATCCAGGGAAACGCGCCCGGCAATTTGCTGCTTCATGTACGCCTTGCCCTTCAGCAACCAGAACGGCAAGATGAACAGGCAATATGGCCTTCGCTTCAAGAGCGCGAGGACGGACTCCAGCAGCAGATCTGTTTTGAGCAGAGTGCCGTCCAGATCCACTACCAGAGCGGGCCATGGAACTGTCTGTTCCGGCAGACTGAACAGCCGAGACTCTGCAGCCCCTTGCATACCATCGCCTAAGACCGCCCCTTAAGGGGATGTAAGCAGTTTTTGCACCATAAAGGGATAAGGCTACAGATTCTGGTCATGCGCCAGGGAGGATCGAGTTGCCGGTCCACGAGGCTGGAGCGGCGCAAGCAACCGACCGCTTCGGTCAAGGGTGATTTGCCCCAAAACTGGAGTCGAATCACTCAGGAGAGAAGAGAGACGTGGCGAAGCCACTCTCAGCGCCAGTCAACTTAAGGCGAAGGAAATCAAAGGCGTCAGGGCCTGAAACACACCCAGCGGCCTTAGCTTTGAGGTCGGCGAGGCTTAGACGCTGAACGAACTGCCGCAGCCGCAGGTGGACTTCACCTGGGGATTGTTGAACTTAAAACCGGAGCCTTCAAGTGTCTCGACGTAGTCGACTTCAGCGCCATCCAGGTAAAGCATGGAGGCCGAATCAATGAACACCTTCAAGTCGCCAAAACTGTATGTCTTATCGAGCATTGAGGGGGTGTTCTCGAAGGCCATCGAATAGCTGAAGCCCGAGCAGCCTCCGCCGACGACGGAGATGCGCAACCCAGCCGGTTTCGGTTCCTGCATGTTCAAGATTTCATGGACCTTCGTGACGGCCGTGTCGGTAAGCTGGATCATTGGATTTACTCCTGAAGTCTAGTGTAATACGGCGATGGTAGCAGGAAAAGTCCCGCGGTCGCACCTACACTTCCCTGGAACGTTCGATGCAGCTGATGGGCGGCGGGACGCAGGTTTTCGGGCGATGTGCGCGCTTTGGGGCTAGACTTGAGATGCGGGGACAGGTCGAAACCGGTCGGTTCAGTCGCTCTAACTCCGTGCAACCGAATGATGAGGCGCGACGTCTCAAGGGCAATGAGCGGCTTGAGCGCAGCAATCCCCTTCCCCTTAACGGGCGAACAACCCCGGGCTAAGACGAGATTGGATCACCGAACCACCGAGGAAGCGGCGCTTGTCCGTCGGGTGCAGGCCAAGGACGAAATGGCGTTCCGTGAGGTTGTGGAGCGCTATCAGTCGAAGGTCTACTCCATCATTTACGGCATTTTGCGCAACCGGAACGACGCCGAGGATATCGCGCAGCAGGTGTTCGCGAAAATCTACTTTTCGATCGGCAATTTCGACTTCCGGAGCTCCCTTCTCACGTGGATCTACAAGATTACGGTGAACGAATGCTACGACTACCTGCGGAAGAAGCGGGTTCGCAAGCTGGTCTATGAGAGTGATTTTTCGCCGGAGGAGTCGTTGCGGATGGAGAATTCCGAGCCGGCCTCCGACCAGACACCCGGGGTCGATACTCAACTGGCGCATCACGATCTGATCGTAAAGCTGCTGTCAAAGATTTCTGAAGAAGACCGGTCACTGATCCTGCTGAAAGAAGTAGAAGGACACTCCGTGGAGGAGCTATCGCAAATGACCGGAATGAATGAGAATACTATTAAGGTGAAGTTGTTCCGCGCACGCCAGAAGCTGGTAAAAGCTGCCCAGCGGTTGGGACGGACGCCGTTCGGTAATCAGGACGCGTAAGTAAGGTTCACAAAACGGGCAAACAGACCCGTGTTCGTCAGGCAAGTTTTCTGAGGGAAATATGCACGGCGTAATCCGAGATCGATTGGAAGATACACTCCGGTCGCAGGATGTTTTGACCGGACCTAAAGAAGTGAAGGATCATCTGGCGAGTTGCGAAGAATGTGCCCGGGAAGTAGCGACGTTGTTAGCACAGTCGCGCATGGTCCAGAGTCTGCGGGTTGAAGCGGAGCCCAGTGCGGGCTTCTATGCGCGCGTGTTGCAGCGCATTGAAGAGCACGCCCAGAATTCCATCTGGGGGGTATTCCTGTACTCACCGTTTGGCAAGCGATTGGCGTTTGCATCACTGGCCTTGGCACTCCTGCTGGGCACGTACGTGGTCGGCATGGAGAGCCGGGACGGCCACCTATACGCAAGCGGAGCCGCAATGACCCAGGACGACAGCGACACGCCGGTGCAAGGCGACCCAGCGAATCGCCGGGATGCGGTACTGGTGAACTTCGTCAGCTACAATTCCCAGGCGGACTAAGGACAGACTCTGGTGTTTGTCGAGAGCCGCCGCCACATGTTCAGCACAGAAGAGTCGGGCTGGTCGAACCCTAAAGTGCTCGCGATTCTGGCGGTGGTTTTTTTGTGTGGCGCGGCTTTTGGAGCGGCGGCCACCCGCCAATACCTGCATCGCCACATGCCGCCTCAGAACGGGCGCGAGTTCGTCTATCAGGGGAAGCGGCTGGGTCTGGAGCAGCTCAATTCACAACTGAATCTGCGGCCCGAGCAGACCCTGCGCGTGGAATTGATGCTCGACGATTTCGCCAAATACTACCAGAACATCGAAGAGCAGCGGTCAGCCGTGGCCGCGATGGGCAAAGAAAAGATTATGGAAGTGTTGGACGACGATCAGAAGCAGCGCTTTGAGCAAATGCTTCGCGGGCCGGGACATTAACCGGACTCCCCCTCACGTCAACAGTCGTTGAGCGCTTTGGGGTCGATGCCTTTGTTCTCGGCAATCTTCTTCTGCAGAGCTTGCAGCAAACGCTGCTGGACTTCGGGGGGTACCGGGTGGAGATCCATTCCCTTAAAGACCCTCAGAGTCCGCTTGGTTGTGTCGCACAGAACGAAACAGTTAGGGCACTCGGTCACGTGCCGTTCGATTTCCCGGCGAAGCTCGGGGTCGAGCGACTCATCCAGGAAGTCATTGAGTTCCTGCAGGAACTCCTTACAGGAAAGCAAATGCGTCATCCCCCTTTCGCTTGAACTGCCGTGTCAACTTCTCACGGAGCTGAAGGCGGGCGCGCAGAAGTCTACTCTTTACCGCAGATATGGAAAGCCCCAAGGCGTCAGCCGTCTCCTCTATCGACATTTCTTCGATGTCTCGAAGAATGAAAACGGTGCGGTAGGCTGGCTTCAAACCCTCAACCGCCTGGTTGAGGATCTCGGCCAGTTCCTCGCGCCCATAGAGCTGTTCAGGATCGTCTTCCCAGACGGCGATCTCCCGCGCTACGACGTCCTCACCCGTGTCGATGGGATCATCGAGGGGGACGGTCTTGTCAGAGCGGCGCTTGCGAAGCTTCATCAGAGCTTCGTTGACGGCGATGCGCACCAGCCAGGTATAGAACTTCGAATTGCCTTGGAAATCGTCCAGGTGGGAGTAGGCTTTCAGGAACGTTTCCTGTAGGACATCCTCCGCATCTTCGTCATTCTGCGTGATTTGCTTCGCCATCCGAAAGACCCGGCGATCATAATGAGTAACCAGTTCGGAGAAGGCGGAGGGGTCGCCGGCCTTGGCCCTGGCTACCAGGGCCGCTTCGTCGAACGGCGGTGCGGCTAAAGAAGACAAGCGAGGAAGTCCGGTGGCGGGGCTTATCGCTCCGCCATTGAGCCAGTGTAGCGCGGCAGTTGGCGCTCTTGCGACAGAGCGCGGGGCGAACGGCATATGTTTGCGGCCGGACGGGAGATTTGGCAGTGGAAGGAGATTGTAAATTCTCGTAAAGGACCAGGACGCCAAAGACCCCTTCAGTCTGGAAGCCATTGAGAGGCAAGAATTAAGGCGATTTAATCCCCCCTTAAGGTTGGCTTCATACCCACCTGAGACACTCAGTTTGAGCACATCGCGAGCTCGCGTAAATACTGTTCAAGGAGATTATCAACAAATGAAGAAGATTATGAGCCTCATGCTGGGCATGTCCCTGCTCCTCGGCGCAACCACGTTTGCCTTTGCCAAGGACGGCACGGACACAACCAAGACGAAGGCCACCAAGGCGAAGAAGACCAAGACCAAGGCCACCAAGACCACCAGCTAGTCTTTCGGGACAAAGCGGTTTCAAGCGGCGGAGGGCTTCGGCTCTCCGCCGCTTGCATTTTGGGGAGGAATTGCGGGGCACCCAGCTGCACCCCGGCTAACGGCGATCGAGGAAGAACCGGGTGAGGATCTCACCGGCCTCGGCGGCGAGGAGACCTTCTTCTATCTCGACCTGATGGTTGAGGAGTTCCGAATCGGCCAGGCGGAATTTCGAGCGAACGGCGCCGAAGCGGAGGTCGCGGGCGGCAAAGACGAGGCGCCGAACCCGGGCCAGGACGATCAGTCCGGCGCACATCGCGCAGGGTTCGAGCGTCACGTAGAGTGTGGTTCCGGCAAGGCGGTAGTTCTCTACCTGGGCGGCGGCCATCCGAAGAGCCTGCATTTCCGCGTGAGCGGAGGGGTCGTGCATCGTAATGGGCTGGTTGTGGCCGACTCCAATGACGTCTAGGCCGGAAACGAGCACAGCGCCGACCGGAACCTCTCCTGCAGCCTCGGCGAGCCGGGCCTCGACGAGAGCCCGTTGCATGAAGTGTTCGTCTTCAGTTGTGAAGGGCATGGGGAAGGTCCGATTGTAATAAACGGGACCGGGCGCGGGGATCGCCCCGCTGATCCAAAGAATTCGGCCATTCGTCTAGAAATGTTAAGTGGTGGGCCGAATCCCGGTAATCTGAGAGTACGGCAGTTTTCACGGATTGATGGCTGCCGGGAGACACGCATGTTCCGCTATTTTTCTCTAGCTGTCAAGAACACCATTCGGAACCGACGCCGCAGCATTCTCACCATCTGCAGCATCGCCGCTTCGTTGTGTCTATTGGGTGTGCTGTTTGCCATCTACAACGCGATGTTTTACAAGGAAGCGACACCGGGCGCGGCGCTCCGCGTCGTGGTGCGGCACCGGGTTTCACTGGCGCAGGCAATGCCGTATTCCTACGAAGCAAAAATCCGCCAGGTTCCGGGCGTGAAGGAAGTCTCTACCTGGGACTGGTTCCAGGGTGTCTACAAAGACCAGCGAGACCCTAAGAATTTCTTCGCTCGTTTTGGAGTTGAGC
>Ga0074045_10003760_pt1 | contig 13622 bp, 13 predicted proteins | sample BogForMeECP23OM2_FD_94442 | JGI IMG/M metagenome (GOLD analysis project Ga0074045, IMG submission 94442) | Bog forest soil microbial communities from Calvert Island, British Columbia, Canada - Bog Forest MetaG ECP23OM2 | ecosystem: Environmental > Terrestrial > Soil > Wetlands ... | reverse complement strand
CCTCAGCGAGCGGGCGAGCCGGTCGATACGCGTGACGACGAGGGCGTCACCCGGCCGCAGGAAGGCGAGCAACACTTGCAGCTCGGTCCGTCCGTCGCGACGCGTGCCGCTCGCTTTCTCGGCGCGGATAACCTCGCATCCCGCTGCCTTCAGGGCTGATCGCTGGACCCGAAGGTCCTGTTCGAGCGTGGAGACACGCGCATATCCATAGAGGGCTGGAAGGCCCAAGCGTGCGAAAACGTACGGTAAGAAACGTGAACACGGCCCAGATTCGGGCGGTTCGGGCCTGAAATAGGGCACGTACGTTCTGTCTCCGGCACAAGGTGACGGTTTATTGCGTGCAATCATTGCGTGCAAGCCGGAATGGCCGGAATGTCGCCGCCCGGCCCGGCGTATTGCACGCAACAAACCGGGGGTCCAACGCGGGGGATCACATTGCGTCCAATACAACAGGCCGAGCCGATCTCACGCGGCTCGCAGCGGCCGAATTGCCCGGGTCCGCGCCAACGCCAGGTCAGGCCATGACATTGCGTGCAAGCCGCTACCGTACATTTTCGCACGCTTGGGCCTTCCACCCCTATGACGTATTCGAATGCTCTTTCAGCCTATGGCGAAGCTGCGCGCGGGTGAGGCCCAGCGTCCGCGCAGCCTTGGACACGTTTCCTGCCGACGCCTTCATCGCCTCGTCAATTGCCAACGCCTCGATTTCGGCAAGGGAGCGACGGCCCGTCAGGGCGCCCACCGCCACGGCGCCGGCCATTGACGTCGAGCCTTCTGCAAGCCGTCGCTCCCTCAACTTGCCGTTCATCTCCGGTCTCAGAAACGTCTTGCGTAGGACGCTCTGATTGTTGAAGAGGTGGAAGATGTCGATCGGTTCGTCTTCATGAGTGAGGATGGCAGCCCGTTCGATCATGTTCTCCAACTCACGCACATTGCCGGGGAATTCGTAGATCATCAGCGCGTCCACAGCCTGAAGGGTGAAACCGTTGATGCGGCGTCCGGTCCGCTGATTGAACCGGTTCAGGAAGTGGTCGATGAGAGGCGGGATGTCGCCGCACCGCTCCCTGAGCGGCGGGATGCTGATGGGGAAGGCGTTGAGACGATACAGCACATCGGCGCGGAACCGACCCTGCTTCACTTCCATTTCCAGGTCGACATTGGTGGCACAGACAATTCGGACGTCGACTTGGCGGATGCGGGTTCCGCCGAGACGGGAGAACTGTCCTTCCTGCAATACGCGCAGCAGCTTGGCTTGCGCCGTAATGCTGAGTGCGCCGATCTCATCCAGAAACAGGGTGCTGCCATTTGCGGCTTCGAACCAGCCGGCGCGCTCCTGGCCTGCGCCAGTGAAAGCGCCCTTCTCCACCCCGAACAGTTCTGCATCGATTAGGCTCTCCGGGATCGCCGCGCAGTTGATGCTGAACATCAGCTTCCTCGCTCGCGGGCTGGCATTATGCAGAGCACGGGCGAAGATCTCCTTGCCCACGCCCGTCTCGCCGGAAAGCAATACCGTCGTCGTCAGTGGGGCAACGCGGCCCATCAGGTGCCAGGCCGCCAGAAACCGCGACGAGGCCCCAACGATATCGTTCGCCTCCACGGCGCCATCCATAGCTGCAGGCTTCTGAGCGCGCGGCAGCGAAGCACGGGGCATGTACGTGCGCTCGGGGATGTCCGGCCATTCCTCCGCCGGTCGCCCGATAATACGGCAATGCGGCGCCCCGCAGGCTACGCATTCGACCTCCTGGAACAGGATCGGCCGTTCCATGATCGAACTCGTATAGCCTGATGCGTAGCCGATCTGCATCCAGCAGACAGGCTCGGCGCTTCCTCCGAAGGAGGCGACGTGGGTCTCGGCCTCGGCCGAATTCCGCCAGATTAGTTCCGAATAGTACTTTCCGGACTCGATGTCGGCCTCGATTACGATCGGTACGACATGCACCTCGCCGCGCAGTGCGTGCAGCTGGGGCCCGACAAGAAAGGCGTCGAGTTGAGGCCGGCCACCCCGGACCTTGATTGCCAGCATGGCCTCTCGCGCTCCCGCAGCATGGCCAGTTCGAAACAGTATTTCCTTGGTCTTTCGTGGCCCCAGATTTTGGATCAGCTCGCGCCGCAGCGTCGCTTGACCCTCTAGGTTGAGCAGCACCATTCGCTGGTCGTCGAGCCACACCTGTCCCTCATCCGGCTGGAAACGCAGCCGTGCGCTGAGGTCGGAGATGTCTGGCAGGATCGACCGCCCCAAGGCATCTGGATCGATATCGTGGCCGGCCGGGCCGACGCTGAGGAACAGTCCAGGAAGACGTGACATGGCAGTTTCCGCGGCTGATTGGCTGGCTACATGCGACCAATCGGCTACTCCCTGTCTGGCTGTGTACAGCCACCCTTAGGTGACGTGCAAGGCCGCGATTATAGAGCGCGAAATCAGATTTCTCCCGTTATCAATGACTTAGTCGGGAGGGTCGGTCGGTAAGCGCGTTGGCACAGTGATTGCGCAGGGCCCCGTGGGAACCGGACTGAGCCCGGCCCTGAAATCCCATAGGAGGAGGAAGTCCAAAGTGTTGATCCAGACCGAAGCAGTTCGTTCGCCGCGGGTCGCCGATGCCTCGCGGTCGCTCGATGCCTTCTTCGAGGCCCCTGGGCCTGATCTTGATATCGTCGCCCGTGCCACGCGCCTCCAGCCGCTGATCCGTGCCCACGCCCAGGCCAATGACGATGCGCGGCGAGTATCTGAGGAGGTGATAGAGGCAATCCATGCCGAGGGTCTGTTCCATATTTCGGTGCCGAAGCGCCTGGGGGGCAGCGGTGCAAACTTCCGCACGTTCATCGACGCGGTGTCGGAGATCGGACGCGCGGACGGCGGAACGGGCTGGGTGGCGGCGCTGCTAAACGTCTGCACCTGGTTCGGATCGCTTTTCTCCGAGGAGGCGCAGGCTGACTGCTTTGGCCAGATCCCGGGTGTACGCATCTGCGGTATTTTCACTGCGCCCGCCCGAAGCGAGAGGGTCGAGGGCGGACTGCGGGTGACAGGCGAATGGTGGTACGCCTCGGGCTCGTTGCATGCGCAATGGGCCACCCTGGGTGTGAAGCTGGGCGACAATCCTGATGGTAGCCCACGCCTGGGATTCGCTCTGGTGCCCTTCACCGATCTGACATTGCGCGACACGTGGCACGTTGCTGGAATGCGAGCGTCGGGCAGCAATACGTTGGTAGCCGATGATGTCTTCGTGCCTGACCATCGCATCCAGTCTTTCGACGACATGGCAACCGAGATCTATGCCCGCAAGCCGTCCGACGAGGTGAACGACTACGCCTCCTTCATTCCTGTAGCCGAAATCGTCCTCGTCGCTAACCAAATCGGCCTTGCCCGCGCTGCCATCGATCTAGTGCTGGCGAAGTCAGCGACGAAGCCTGTCGCCTACACAGTCTTCAAGGAAGCGCGTCACTCGCCGGTCCATCAGGTGAAGCTGGCCGAGGCGGCCTCGGATACCGACCAAGCCTACATGCTGGTCGCGCGCGCCTGTGCCGACATCGATCGGGCGGCGCGCCGCCGTGAGAAACTCGATCCGCTGACCCGTGCCCGCATTCGCATGGACACGGGCCATGCAGCCAGGCTGTGCCGGGAGGCGATCAACCGTTTGCTCAGCGTGAATGGCGCCGCCAGTTTCGCCCTTGCCAACCAGCTTCAGCGCATCTGGCGCGACAGCGAGGTGGCGAGCCGACATGCCTTCGTGCTGCCGGAGATGGCCAGCCTGATCTACGGCCGCGCCCTGTTCGGCATCGAGGAACCTATCCAGCCCTACTGATGCGCCATTGCTTCATCGGACGCCACCAACGGCACCCGCCGTTGGTGGACCGGAGCTCTTTTTTGGGCATTCCATCGCATGCACAAGCTTATCGCACTCTACAACCCTCCGCCCGACAAGGTCGCGTTCCGCCGGCACCTGGAGGAGGTCCATCTGCCGCTAGTGGCGAAGTTCCCAGGTCTGCGAGCGATGCGCCATGGGTTCGACATTGCCGCCGCCGAGGGTCCGTCGCCTTACGCAGTCGTTGAATGTGAATTCGACGACGAGGCCGCCATGCGGGCGGCACTCGCCTCGCCCGCTGGTGCGGCGGCGGCGGCTGATGTCCCGAACTACGCCACCACCGGCGTCACCATCCTGACGTTTGCAGTGGAGCCGACACTGCCTTGCGAGGATTTCGATGCGGTGAGGCCATGAACGACACCGATTTCCGCGAAGCCATTGCAGGGGCAAGGTTGGTTCCGTGCCGGCAGGAACGGCGGCAGTGGTGGGCGAGCCATCGCCGACATCCCACGAGGGACGGAAGTTCGGGCCTGCGCCAACGCATCCAGGTTTACCGGGAGGATTACACATCATGAGAATGAACGGAACGATTCCGGCGAGTCGCGTCTCTTGGACTGCAGGCGCACTGTCGTCACAGGTGATTCACGCGCTTAACGCGGGTGCGCTGATTCTGCTTGGCTCGAGAGAGCATCAGAACGGACGGGGACGCTCGATACTTTGCGGCATCGCCGCGCTGATGAGCGATGCGACTGTTACCTTCATGGCGGTTCACGGTCGAGGTCTTGTCTCAATCACCGTTAATACCGAGACCGCGTTTCGTCTGGGCCTGCGCCGGATGTCGCGCGCAGGCCAATGCGCAGCAGCAAAGTCGCGGTTTCTGATTTCGATCGAAGCATCCGCCTGCCGGGGCACCGGTATCTCCGCCAGTGACCGCGCGGCAACCCTGAGGGCGGCAGGCGCCCCTCAGGCCAGTCAGGACGACCTCGTGACGCCCGGTCACGTCATGCCGTATCTGGTCGCGGAAACGCTCTCGGCGCGCTCGGGCCTGCCCGAAGCCGCGCACGCTATGGTCGCATCCTGCTCCGCTTACGAAGGTGCTGCCTGGTGCGACGTCCTTGGCGAGAGTGGAGACTTGGCGAGTCTCGACGAAAGCGTGTGTTTGGCACGGCATGGCGGGCTCGATTTCGTCGTTGCCGATGACATCGGACCGATGTCGATCGCCGCCATGGAGTGCACACCCCCGTGGCGCGAGATCGCACCCACATCGACCGGCTCGCAGTTGATGCACCCAAGCATCTCGGCAATGTCGGTGCGGTCTGTCGATCACCAAGGCGGCCCGGTCCCGCCTGACGGGGTTGCCTGCTGCTGACGAGCCAGATCAAGCCCAAAAGTCATGCTGAGGTGATGACATGCGAAACTTCGACGAACACAACATTACTGACGCGGCGCTCGACCGCTTTAGGGACACCCCGGATGCTCGTCTGAAGCAGATTATGACGAGCTTGGTTCAGCATCTGCACGACTTCGTCCGTGACATCGAGCTGACGTTCGAAGAGTGGGAACTCGCCATCAACTTCCTAACCCGCACTGGACAGATCAGTACCAACAAGCGCCAGGAATTCATTTTGCTATCCGACACGCTTGGCGTATCCATGCTGATCGACGCGATCAATCACCGCATGCCGGCCGGTGCGACGGAAACGACTGTGCTCGGCCCGTTCTACGTGCAGGAGGCGCCGGAACTGCCGAACGGCTCGGACCTATCGCAAGGTCTTGAGGGTGAGCCGTTGTACGTTGAAGGCTCCGTTGAAGCGGCGGATGGAACACGCCTGGCGAACGCCATCATTGACGTCTGGCATTCTGACAAGGACGGCTATTACGACGTTCAGCGTCCCGATCTTGATGAACCGACTCTGCGGGCGCGGTTCCGCGCCAATGCCGACGGCCGCTTTAGATTCTGGTCCATTCAACCGGCGTCTTACCCGATCCCCAGCGACGGCCCGGTCGGCCAGATGCTGGCCGCGACCAGGCGCCATCCCTACCGACCAGCACACGTCCACTTTAGGATTTCGGCCGAGGGGTACGAAACGCTGATCACGCACGTCTTCGTGGCGGGAGACAGATACCTCGACAGCGATGCCGTGTTCGGCGTGAAGGACGCGCTGATCAGCGACTTCAAACGCGAAGCACCCGGAGTCGGCCCGGATGGACGTGCAATCCCGACCTCCTGGCGCCGCCTGACCTATAGGTTCGGACTGAAGCCGCTGACGGTCGATCCGGCAGCTACCACCGACCACTGAAACGGGATCTGGTTGCGAGGCGCGCAGCTCGCGCAGGTCAGCGCCAAATGTCCGTCCGGAAGGCACGGAACAAAGAAATGTAATCACCAAATTGAGGAGAGGAAACGATGACACAACTCAGCGAGGAACCGTTAACAGCCACCGTAGCGCCAGCACCGGGCAATCCTTCGGGGCACTCGGCCACGGCCAATCAATCCGAAAACAAGACGGCATCCATTCCGGCGGTCGAGCCAAATCTGTTCCGTAATGTCGTCGGGCACTTCGCCAGCGGCGTCACTGTGATCACCACGCGTCATGATGGGATCGACTATGGCGCCACGGTAAGCGCAATGACGTCAGTATCGCTCGATCCGCCGATGCTGCTGATTTGCCTGAACCGCAGGAACGGTACCCAGGTCGGCATTCAGCGGTCGAGAATCTTCGCCGTGAACATCCTTGGCGAAGAGCATGGCGATCTGGCCCGGCTGTTCGCCACACCCGGTGCTGATAAATTCCGGGGAGTGCCGACCCTGTGCGGGGCCTTAGATATCCCGCTTCTGGCCGATGCGCTCGCCCATGTGGAGTGCCGGGTCGTCAACGAGGTCGAGGGCGGCACGCACTCGGTCTTCATCGCCGAGGTGCACACCGCGTCCGCCCGCGAAGGCCGGCCGCTATCCTATTTTCGGGGAACCTTCGGGCGCTTCCAGCGCGTCGACGATGATGCGACCTACTCCATACTGCGGACGCGCGTCTTAGCCCGCGACCTACCTGTCGGCGACCTTCTGCAAATCGACGATCTGGCCGGCCAACTTGGCGTGCCTCCGGCGACCATCCTGGACGCGCTCGCCAAGTTGAACGCCGAGGGCTTGCTGGTCCGTGAACCGCAGCGGGGCTATCGGGTCCGGCCGATCGATGCTGCGGCGGTGATAAATGCCTTCGACGCCCGCTGCGCCATCGAACTGGGTGTCGCGGAGTTGACCATTGGCACGGTTGCGGCGGTAGAAGTACAGGAGTTACGGCGCCGGGCAGAGGCGACGTTGCCGTGGATTGAGAACAGCCGGTTTGTCGATTTCGATCGCTACCTTGAGTCCAATCAGGCGTTCCACGACTACTTGATTTCGCTCGCTCACAACGACGCGCTCCTTGCTGCCTATCGGCGGTTGGGCATCGATGGCCTGATCGCGGCGACCCGCGGCCCGAGGCAGGAGACCAGCGACGAAGTAACGCACGAACATATCCGCATCGTAGAGGCATTCGAGGCGGCTGACATCGCCGCCGCTAGACGATTGATCAACGAGCACAAGGAAGTCACCAAGCAACTGGTTCTCCACGGGCTCAGGGAGAGTGGGGGGATCTATTGACCGCCGCTGCCGCCGTCGATGCCGCACGGCTTCTAGCCGAGACAGGAGGACTGGTACCGCTTATGACAAATACCGATCGCATTGACGTCTGCGCCGGCGGGGCGCCGATGAGCGCCGCCCGCACTCCCCTGGCGTTCACCTACACCGCGCTTCCAGCCCGTGTCGTGTTCGGTGCTGGCACGCTTCGGCAGGTGGCCGAGGAGGTTGAACGTCTGGGGGCACGACGGCCTGTCGTGCTGTCAACACCACCGCAGCAAGATGCGGCACGTGCGCTTGCGGCAAGCCTTGGCAACGTCGCTGTGTTTGCCGAAGCGGTAATGCATACGCCGGTGGAGGTGACCGACCGCGCAGTAGCTGCGGTACGGGATGCCAACGCCGACTGCCTGGTCGCGTTCGGCGGGGGGTCAACCATCGGTCTAGGCAAAGCGATCACGTTGCGCACCGGCGACCCGCTGATCGCTGTGCCGACCACGTATGCCGGATCAGAAGCGACGCCTATCCTCGGTCAAACGGAGGGTGGGCGAAAGACGACGTTACGTGATATGCGCGTGTTGCCGCGCACGATCGTCTACGACGTGGAGCTAACATTGACGTTGCCGCTCGGGCTGACGGTGACATCGGGTCTTAATGCGATTGCGCACGCCGTTGAGGGGTTATACGCGCGTGATGCTAACCCGGTAACCAGCGCGCTGGCCGAGCAGGGCATCGCGTTCCTGGCAAGCGCACTGCCCTCGCTTCTTGATACGCCTGCCGACCTTACTGCGCGCGCCGACGCCCTGTACGGCGCGTGGGCGTGCGGTACCGTGCTTGGTTCGGTCGGAATGGCGCTGCACCACAAGCTATGCCACGTGCTGGGCGGTAGGTTCGATCTGCCGCATGCCGAAACGCACGCGATCCTCCTCCCCCACGTCGCGGCATTCAACGCCGCAGCTGCACCAAATGCTATGGCTCGCATCGCTCGCGCGCTGGGCTCCGCGAACGCTGCAGACGGTTTGATTGCGCTCGCGCGACGCCTCGGCGCGCCACTGGCGCTCCGCGACATCGGTATGCCGGAGAATGGCGTCGCCCAGGCGGCAGACGCCGCCGTGGCGAATCCTTATTGGAATCCGCGACCTGTCGACCGAGAGTCAATCCAACTGCTGTTGGAAGCCGCATTCACCGGACGGTGGGTCGGCGACTCTTGGGACGCAGGAGCCTTGGCGACCTGAGGAACAACATCATGTCCCAACCTTGCGTTATCGCGGTCGCAATCACAGGCTCCGTCCCGCGTACGCGGGACAACCCAGCGCTGCCGGTAACGGTGTCCCAGCAGACCGAGAGCACCCACGCCGCCTACGAGGCCGGCGCCGCACTGGTGCATGTGCACGTGCGCAACGACGACGAGACCCCGTCCAGTGATCCGGACAAGTTCGCCGCGTTCCAGGACGGTATCCGCCGGCACTGTCCCGACATCATCGTGCAGTTCTCGACCGGCGGACGCGGCCGCGCGATGGAGCAGCGCAGCAGCATGCTGCACCTCAAGCCCGACATGGCCTCGCTCGCCACCGGCAGCGTCAACTTCCCGACCATCGTCTACGAAAATCCGCCGGACTTCGTCCGCAGCCTAGCCATCCGGATGCGCGACCTTGGCATTAAGCCCGAGATCGAGATCTTTGACCTCGCGATGCTCTACAACGCGGCCGACTTGGTCAGCGAGGGCTTGATCCTTGCCCCGCCGCATGTGCAGTTCGTATTTGGCGTGCGCCACGCGCTGCCGGCGCGGCGCGACATCCTCGAGTTCGAAATCGCCAAGCTGCACGAGCTGTTGCCGGGTGCGACATGGACAGCGGCAGGGATCGGGCGGCATCAGGTGGAAGTGGCCCGGTGGGCGCTGGAGCTGGGGGGGCATTGCCGCACTGGACTGGAGGACAATGTGCGGATGGATCGGCACACGCTGGCTCCGTCCAACGCGGCGCTCGTTGCGCAGGTGGCCGGTCTGGCACGGAACCACGGCAGGCACGTCGCCACCGCCGCCCAGGCGCGCGCGATCCTGGGGTTGCCTCCACGGTGACGTCCTTGCGGACGCGGAGCGGTCGCGACTGAGCGCTTGTCGGGCGTCTGCCATGTCCGGTTTGGGGTCGATTGTGTTGAAAAAGTCGTGCCCGACCCCAGCGAACTACGTCTATTCCGATATCGGATCGGATTAGCCGTTGAAAATGCGCCTTCTCCTCGTGACGATATCGCAACCGGTCCGCCGTGGAAGAATGCACCAGGCCGTTTTCAGCAGAATCGGTCCGACAGCGGACTGCCGAACCTCTCGCCACGTTACACGCTGGAAGGAGTGTTATCAATAGTAAAATTGGGGCAGGGTGTGGCCGCTTCTCCGACCCACCCGCGACCTCAAAACGCCACGGAACCCAATTTACGCGGCACCACGATCTTGGTCGGTGGTGAGTTGACAGGAGCCGCAACCAGGTAAGCCACGGCTAAATCCCTTGGCGTCTGATCTACCCACGATTTGTTGGTGATCCTGGTCTCGCGCACGGCCATGCAGACGCAAAACCCGGTTGCGCGCAGTTCCGCGATCATTGCGTCAATCTCGTCGCCATAGCCCAGCATCTCTCGACGCGATGCCACGTCGGCCACATCCATACAGTCGCGCACGTAATCAAGAATGCTCGCAAACGCGTCCTGCGCTGCATGGGGTAGTTCGATGGTGCTGCCCGGACTAAACGCGCCGTGCCCCTGCTTATCGCTGAGCACCGCCACGATCTTGCGTCCGTCCACAACGTCGGCGTCGAGCACCAGATATTTGCGATCAAACTCCGCCTTCTGCTGATCAACCTCCTGCTGGGTCGGAAACGGGTTCGGCTTGCAGAATACATCTAGGTCGGGAATTTGGAATCCGCGTGCGATGGCCCGCCGTGTGTCGAGGCTGGAAGGCTGCCCAGCTTCAACGCGTTGGACGGTGCGGACGGTCAGCCCAGAAAGCTCGGCCAGGGTTTCCTGGCTCCACTCCATAGCGTCGCGGTAGAGTTTCACGAGGAACCCGACTTCTGCCGGTGTCATCGGCGGCTTCGTTTGCGTCTCGGTGTGCATGTCATGCCCCATTTCGACGGGCCTGACCTTGGGTCGGCCGCCCCCGCTTGACCACGACAGCAACCCGACAGTGCCGCGCGCGGGGCACTGCCAGGGTCAACGAAGGCAAGTGGGCACGGCGGCGGGACTTGAACCCGCGCCCTCCCCGTCCATACACTGGAGGTGCGATCCATCCAGCGATGTCGAAAACGGGGTGCTCTATCCGCTGAGCTACGCCGCGATCTGCTGTATTTCTACTCCACGACGGTCAGCTTCGGCCGTTTGCGGGTCAGTCGATCCTTCTCCTCCTGTGCTCGCTTCGCCCGGTTCGCAATTTTCTCCCGGGCATAGGGGAGTGCCGCCTTAATCAGGCCCTCAAAGCTATATAGGTTTGTGTCGCTGCCGTAGCGGGTTTTCCGCCGCTCGATGCGCGTAAGCAGGCCCGCAGCCTGCAAAGCCGTGACGCGCTTCTGCACGGTGCGCGGCTTGACGCCGATTGCTTGAGCGATGGTCTCGACTGATGGGAAGGGCAAGGTCTCCGCCGTCCACCAATAATTCGACAAGTGCACGATGATGTTCATGTCGAGAGCATCCAGACCGAGTGCCTGCTGCTTTTCGATGATGATGCTGGGAATCGCGTTCCAGCCCGCAGCCATTAGTGGCTTGCTCCACTTGGCTTCATTTTTCCGGACGATCTCGGCGTCCGCCTGCTTAAGCACCGTCATGGGAAATTCGGGTAGCCTCGTCGTTGCCTCCGCGTATATCAACCGCAGGCCCCTGATTTCAATGCGATCAGGCTCTTTTCCGGGTGCACGGTGGTGCATCCCACGGGCGTATACCGGGACGGGGAGCGGACGTTCCGTTATGCAGGGGGCGGACGGCCCTTCGGACACCCAAACCAGGACACAGCTATCAATCAGACGATGCGTCATAGAACAACGCGTATAGACCAACATCACAAACCGGCGGGTGCACGGGGGTTCACCCGGTTCTCCGGCAGCGGGTTCAGGCCCGGTCCGCCTTCCAGCCAACCCACCGGTCGGCCGCTTGGGGGTATTGCGCGCGAATCGCAACCGGCGGCTACGATTCGCTGCCGGCCGCGCATCTCGCGGCACCGGCTGCGATGGGCCGTCCAGGGGGCTATGCAGAACACCTCGCACGCGGTGATGGCTCAACGTTCCGAGGCCAAGGACAGCCTGGACGATTTCCCGACGCCGCCCTGGGCCACGCGGGCGCTTATCGAGCATGTTCTGCGATCTAAAGGCGAGCTGAAGCGGCAAACCTGCCTGGAACCGGCGTGCGGTGCCGGCCACATGTCGAAGGTGCTTGCGGAGTTTTTCGGCGAGGTCAAAAGCTCGGACATCCACGATTACCGCTACGGCGAAGTGCAGGATTTTCTCAAGAAACCGCTGGCGGTGAATTCGTTCGATTGGGTCATCACCAATCCCCCGTTCCGCTCGGCCGAGGAATTTGCCCTGCGCGCGATCAAGGTGGCGCGGCGCGGGGTCGCCATCCTCGCCAGAACCGTCTTCATCGAAAGTGTGGGGCGCTACCAGCGCTTGTTCATGGAGCATCCCCCTGCCCTGTTCGCGCAATTCACCGAGCGCGTGCCCATGGTGAAGGGGCGGCTCGACCGCAAGGCATCGACCGCCACGGGCTACGGCTGGCTTGTTTGGGAAAGGGAATTCAAGGGGCGGCCTGAGCTGGTCTGGATACCACCGTGCCGCAAAAGCTTGGAACGGGACACGGACTACGACCTGCCTCCGTCGCCTGCGGCCTCTGCGGCTCCGTTGGTGCGGAAGAAACCCAAGGTGAATAAGGTGCAGGAGTCGCTGTTCGGATGATAGTCCGTGTGTGTTTTGGCGAAACTGCGGCCCATTGTCGATGCCACGATTGAGGGACTTGCCAGAAAGCGATTTGTCGTAGATCCCATTGCGGGGGAGCACTACTCCCGCCTCGTCAGCGTGGTTAGCTCGGCCTACAAAAGGCACGGCTACATTCTGGAAAGGGCGCTCCTCGAGCGGCTGAAGGAGAACACGGAATTCGTCGTCTGGACCGAGCCGACGTTCAAAGTGTCCCAGGGCGCGGACCAACTCGTCGGCACGCTAATGGGTGATCCGCAAAGCGCCATCGGCAGCAACATTAATTACGGCGGGGGCGAGCGCACTCTTCAGACCGATATCATCGTCTACGATAAAGCCAAAAAGACCATCGCATCTTACGAGGTGAAACGCGGGTCCGGGCTGCACGATTCAGGCAAGAGGCGTTCGATACTGAGAGATACGCTTTGCACGCAGATACTCTTGCAGTCCTACGGGCAGTCGCTCGATCTCGTCGTATCGTCCGCCCGAAGCCATGTCGTTTTCTATTACGGCATGTGCTCGATCCACAAGCCATTCAGCCTCACCAAGGATGAACTGAATGAGCATTTCGAATTCCCTGTCACGTCGCAAGTCGAGCTTGTGAACGCGTATTTCGAGCGGCGGCTCTTTGCCTTGCTCGCCGCTGGCTGACCCGTTGGGCCTCGCGCCGTGTATCACGCGGCCAGGCTGGAAAATCGCCGCTCTGCCGTCGCACTCGGCCCCTCAGCTTATTTCGGCGAATAGGCCATTGCGGCTGCAAAGCCCAAGAGAAAAGCTATGGAAGTTCCGAGACTGTCCACAATCGCCGGGTTGCCCAAAGTCACGGGCTCCGGAAAAGTGCCGACTTTAAGACGCTTCAACAGCGGTGACAAATCCTTTGGCTCTAGCTTGTGGGCCAATTGATTACGAAGCGTATTAAGCGCCTCCATTGCATCCCACAGTTCCGGCGTCGTCATCTTTCTCGCACTATCGTCAGGTGGGATCGGATGCAACGCCCTCGCTATATTGAGTAGCTGAAAGAACCGTAGATTGGCACGATCCACATACTCGGGATTGGGACACTTAGAGTAGACCACCTGATACAACACCTCCTCTAAAAGCAAGTGTCCCTTGAGAACCAAGACGATACCATCGGTCAGGTTTGAGGTGGACCCCATCGGCTGGACAGAAATCGGAGCGATTTAAGAGAGTGTCTCGCCGGTTCCAGCTTCCCCGACCGATCCCGGGAATCGTCTGAGTTCAAGTATTGATGTTCTTCTGTCT
>Ga0074045_10003759_pt1 | contig 13622 bp, 15 predicted proteins | sample BogForMeECP23OM2_FD_94442 | JGI IMG/M metagenome (GOLD analysis project Ga0074045, IMG submission 94442) | Bog forest soil microbial communities from Calvert Island, British Columbia, Canada - Bog Forest MetaG ECP23OM2 | ecosystem: Environmental > Terrestrial > Soil > Wetlands ... | reverse complement strand
TCCGCCACGTGCCCCATGGCCTTTTCACTGTAAAGCCGATTTCCATCGTTCGAAACGATTCCTGCCGATTCCTGGCCTCGGTGCTGAAGTGCGTAGAGCCCCAGATACGTAAGATTCGCTGCATCGGGATGACCGTAGATACCGAATACGCCGCACTCTTCGTGAAACTTGTCGAACATAATTATGTCCTTATCTGGAAGCACGATTCAAGATGCAGGATACTTGATAAAATCCAGATTTCATATATTGTGGATCGTGCATCTTGCATCAGTCCTGCTTCTTTTTAAAAACTCGCTTAAAAATATAATCAACCTTCCGAAGGGTATGTGAAATATCGAAGCACTCATCGATCTCTTGATCGCTCAGGTACATGCGAATGTCTTTATCATCCTTCAAACATTGCTTAAAATCCTCGCCTTGTTTCCATACCTCCATGGCGTTCCGCTGCACAATTGAGTACGCGGTCTCGCGGGAAATTCCTTTCCCCACTAGGGCCAGCATCACCGTCTCTGAGTGATATAGCCCTTTGGTGATTTCCATGTTTCGCTGCATGTTCCTGGGATAGACGAACAGGCGGTCGATCAAATCGTTGAACCGCATGAGCATGTAGTCAATGAGAATAGTGCTGTCGGGGATGATGATCCGCTCGACCGACGAATGACTGATGTCCCGCTCATGCCATAAGGCAACGTTCTCTAAGGCTGCAGTCGCATTTGCCCGGACTACACGGGCAAGGCCTGACAGATTTTCTGCAGATATAGGGTTCCGCTTGTGGGGCATGGCCGACGAACCCTTTTGTCCTTCAGAAAAATATTCCTCCGCTTCGAGTACTTCGGTTCGCTGAAGGTGACGGAGTTCGACGGAAAATTTTTCGATCGAAGAGGCGATAAGAGCGAGCGTAGTTAGGAATTCCGCGTGCCGATCACGCTGCACCACCTGGGTCGCTACCGGTTCAGGTGTAAGCCCCAGTTTGCGGCAGACATATGATTCCACAAAGGGGTCGACGTTTGCAAACGTCCCCACCGCTCCGGAAACTTTTCCGACACTAATCACTTCCTTTGCTCGGAGCATCCTTTCCAATGCGCGTCTCATTTCTTCGTACCAGAGCGCCATCTTGAGACCGAAGGTAGTGGGCTCGGCATGAACGCCGTGTGAACGGCCAATCATGACCGTATGGCGATGCTGCAAGGCCTTCTTCTTTAGCGTTTTCAAAACACTTCGGATGTCTTTAATAATAAGATCCGATGCGCGGCGCATGAGCAGGGCGAGAGCGGTGTCGAGTACGTCCGAGGACGTGAGTCCCAAATGGATAAAACGGGAAGCAGGTCCGACTTTTTCTCCAACCGCTGTCAAGAAGGCGATAACATCGTGTTTCACTGTCTTTTCGAGATCATCAACCCGCTTGGCATCGAAGTCCGCTTTCCTCTTGATGCTAGCAAGCGCTTTTGCCGGTATCAGACCCAGCTTGGCATTTGCCTCGCAAGCAAGGAGTTCCACTTCGAGCCATGCCTGGTATCTGCATTCCGGTTCCCAAAGACCGGCCATTTCCGGCCTGCTGTAGCGAGGGATCATCAGGTTCTCCTCTGTTCTATTACCAAATAAATAGCGCCTTGGTCATGTGATAAATTCCAAATCCAAACATCAAATCAAACTTCAAACGACAATGTAAAATGCTAACAGTTTTTCTTTTTGAAGTTGTTTTGAACTTTGAGTTTTGATATTCCAAATTCAGCTTATCTCCTTATCCCCGTGGCAAATTTTTAATTATTTACAGCCTTCGATTATCGATCCAACAAGCGTGCGATCTTTTCGTATACAGCTGCGTCCGGAGCGAGCAGGGAAACATCGAAGCTGCGCCCTTTCACGCCCTGTGACAACCCTTCGGAAAAGGCTAATACGCTGCGGTCATAACGTGCATCAAACGACAAAAAAAATTCTATAGCGGCTCTTTGAACACCTGCTCCGAGTGCACTTGCAGCCGCGGTTTTTGTCACACTTCGCAAAACCGACGAGGAGAACGCCGCGTTCCGCCCGAGCCCGACCATGAATATCTTCTGCGTCGGCAACTTTCCCTGTGACGTGAGCAGGGCCATGTCTCCAAGCGAACCGCGCAGTTTTTTATTGATGATAAGGCTGGAAAGGGCGCCACAAAGAAGCCAGTCAAGCTCACCTGCAAGGCCTTTGAGCGGCCGGATATCCTCAAAAAAACCGACGATAAGTGCCTCGGTCTCGATTTTTTTTATATCCTGAAGAAGTACCTTCACATTACACCATAGAACATACAACATGCAACGTGCAATAAGAAAAAATATTGCGTACAAACTCCGGAATGGTATACATTACGTTTTGCATGTTAATCTTCTATCTTCCCTTCTTCAAGCTTCCCGGTTTCTCTGGCCACACGGTCCAAGATGCCGTTCACAAAAGCTCCTGACTCATCTGTGCCGAATTTCTTGGCAATTTCGATGGCCTCATTGATCGTTACACTGGTGGGAATTTCCATCCGGTAAAGAATTTCATAAACCGCCATCCTCAGCACATTGCGGTCCACGACAGCCATGCGATCGAGGCTCCAGTTCTTTGCGCATCGACGAATCAATTGGTCGATCCCTGAAAGGTGCTTATATGTCCCTTTTACGATCTCTTCTGCAAAAGCTTTTATTTCCTTGTCAGGATTATATTCATTCCAAAAATGCTTTAAAATTAGGGCCGTCGGCCTGTCTTTTCTGACATCAAGCTGAAAAAGTATCTGGAGCGCATGCTCCCTCGCCTTGCGTCTCTTCATGCCGCGCCGTCTGACCGCAGTCTTAGTTAGAGTGTGTGTAGTGCCCGTTATACCAGCTGCTTCATGACATTCGCCATTTCAATGGCGGAAAGCGCGGCGTCCCAGCCCTTGTTGCCGCTCTTCGTACCTGCCCGTTCCACTGCCTGTTCAATAGTGTCGGTTGTAAGCACGCCGAAAATGACCGGTAATCCTGCTTCCAGAGCGGCAGCAGCCACGCCTTTGCTTACCTCGGCACTTATGTATTCGAAGTGCGGCGTCGCGCCGCGGATAATAGCACCGAGACAGATGACCGCATGGTACTTTTTAGACTGAGCTAGCTTTTTGGCGGCAAGCGGTATTTCGTAGGCCCCCGGAACCTTCACAATTTCGATATCTCCGTCCGACGCCCCATGCCGTTGAAGGGCATCAAGTGCTCCGTCAAGAAGTTTACTTGTAATGAAATCGTTAAAGCGGGCTGCTACGATCCCGAACTTGAGTCCCTTGGCTGTCATATCTCCCTGGATCACCTTTGGCATCATATTCCTCCTAAACGAATTCGATTACAGATTTTGGATTCTAAATTTATGATTTATTGTTTAATCTACATTCTGCATTCTGCAATCTCTTCATACTTTTTCCAGCAAATGGCCAAGCTTGTGCTTTTTCACCTTAAGATAGCGGATGTTCTTTGCGTGAGGATGTATCTCGATGGGTACTCTCCCCACCACGGTCAGACCGTAGCCCTCAAGGCCTATGATTTTTTTCGGATTGTTCGTTAGAAGCCGGATCTTGCGCACCCCTAAATCGCGTAGTATTTGGGCACCTACGCCGTAGTCCCTGAGATCTGCCTTGTATCCGAGTGCCAGATTCGCTTCGACCGTATCCTTGCCCTTATCTTGAAGTTCATAGGCTTTCAGTTTTCCCTCGAGACCGATACCGCGGCCTTCCTGACGCATGTAAAGGATCACTCCGTTGCCCTCAGCCGAGATCCTTTTCATGGCGCTCTGAAGCTGCTCACCGCAGTCGCAGCGGAGGGATCCGAACACGTCCCCGGTAAGACATTCCGAGTGCACCCGTACCAGCACCTCATCATCAGGCTTGATGCTGCCCTTCACCAGGGCAATGTGGTTCATACAATCGATATCATTCGCATAGAGGATGGCAGTAAAATCGCCTCCATGGCTAGTCGGCAATTTCGTGATCGCAACTCTGCGGACAAGCGATTCTTTCTTCACACGGTAGGAAATAAGGTCTTTGACGGTGACGATCTTAAGATCGAATTTTTTCGAAAATTCTATAAGCTGCGGTACACGGGCCATTGTACCATCATCGTTCATGATCTCGCAGATTACGCCCGCTGGATAGAGCCCGGCAAGCCGTGCCAGGTCTACCGATCCTTCCGTCTGGCCTGCCCGGTGGAGCACGCCGCCCTGCTTTGCCCGAAGCGGGAACACATGCCCAGGCCGTGCCAGGTCTTCGGGGCCGGACTTGGGACTGATAGCAGTCTTGATCGTCGTTGCACGGTCTGCTGCAGATATTCCCGTTGTCACGCCCTTTTTTGATTCAATGGATATCGTGAAGGCCGTCCCGAACGGTGATGTATTGTCTGTGGTCATGAGGGGTAATTGGAGATGTTCGACGCGTTCCGGTGTGAGCGAGAGACAAATGAGACCTCTGGCATATTTAGCCATGAAATTAATTGCATCCGGCGTTACTGCTTCAGCTGCCATGGTTAAATCACCCTCGTTTTCCCGATCTTCATCATCAACAAGGATGACCATCTTCCCTTTGCCTATATCTTCGATGGCCTCTTCAATGGTATTGAATTTCATGTCAACCACCTCAACAATACAGAGTTCTGGCTCAGAGGCTGGGATCCAGGGAAACCTTGATGGTTCTCTGGTTCCGGGCTGCGTGATCTGGCCGCTGCCTTTATGCATAACCCATTTTCTTCAACAGTTCCAGACCTAGACCGCCTTCAACTTTTCCCGACAGGAGCTTTTCGATATACCTGCCGATAACATCAGTCTCCAGGTTTACATTTTCACCTGCGGTCTTGAAGCCAAACGTTGTAAGCCTCGCCGTATGTGGAATCATGGCAACAGAAAAACCAGACGTATCCACATCAGCGACAGTCAAGCTTATGCCGTCCACTGCAATTGAGCCTTTTTTGATGATATACCGGAGCACGTCTTTCGGAGCTTCAATAAAAATACGCCACGAAGTACCTTCCTGCCTTTTTTCTCTAATGCGGCCCACTGCATCAACATGCCCTGTTATAAGATGTCCGCCAATCCTCGCCGACAATTGAAGCGCCCGTTCAAGGTTCACTTTCTCGTCCAACCGCAAGTTTCCAAGGTTCGTCACCTTCAAGGTCTCGAAAGCAACATCAGCGGAAAATTCAGCATTCCCTATCTTCACCACTGTGAGGCAGATGCCGTTCACATTAATGCTGTCTCCCAACACTGTGCCCTCAAGCACCGTGGAGGCTGAAATTGTCAGGCGGGCATCACCAGCATCACGCCTGAGTGCCTTAACGCTCCCCATCTCTTCCACGATACCTGTAAACATCGTTATCCTTTTGCTGTTACCATGGGTCCCGGCAAAACCAGAAAATACAGTAAAAAATTTTACAGTTTAAAACACACGGCTCAGATTCTGACCCTGCTTTTTCCACTGTTTATGCTAAGCGTCTGTCGTTATGAAAACCAAAGTCAACTGCGTAAAATTATTTATTTCAAAAGCGGCAACAGCACAATTTCGATCCTGCGGTTTTTGTGTTTTCCCTCTTCAGTGTCGTTCGAAGCCACTGGCTGGTATTCGGAATGACCCATAGCGGAGAGCAGGACCGGATCAATACCTCCCTTTTCCTGGAGATATCTCACTACTTCGGTAGCACGGGCCGTGGAAAGCTCCCAGTTCGTGGGGAACCGCTTTTTTAGAGCACTCACTATCCGCACGTTGTCTGTATGTCCCTCGATCTGAATCCTCTTATCCTTTACATCCTTCAGAATACTGACCACCTTGTCGAGCACCACCTTGCCTTCTTTGCTAATATCAGCGCTGCCTGACGGGAATATGATTTTGTCCACCATGGTCATGGTCAAACGATTCTTCATCTCGGTAATCTCCACCTTGCCTTCCTGGATCTCCTTTTCAAGTTTTTTGGTCAGATCCTGATAGGTCTGCGTGGCCTTCTCGAGCTGTTCAGCCTTCTGGGCTTGCTGCGACAGGTCTTTAATATTGGACTGAAGCATTTCCTTTTCTTTTTTCAAGGCTTCAACCTCACCCGAAAGTTTTTTCACCTGGGCTTGCAAATTGCTGCTCTGTGCTGTCAAGGTCTCCACTTCTTTAGCCTTTGCATCATACTGCTCAAAGGGCACGGTTTTCGCGCAACCAAAAGAAAATAATAAAATAAATAACGGGAAAATCATCCCTTTTTTCATAATTTCCTCCTCCTGATGATGTGCGTATTAACGATGGCGGGACTTTGTTATAATAACTTCAGCGGGATACATTGTCAAGAATATTGTAGCAAAAAGAGGAACTTACTGTTTCTCAAAGCACGGAATGCATACAATTTTGCCGTTTTTCACGCGTCCGCGGGATTCCATGAATTTTTCTCCGCATAAAGCACAACGCGCCGATCCACGGATCTTTGCTTCTTCCGGGGGAGGCGACATCAGCGGAGTTATGGCCATGATCTCCGCTTCATCCACCCGAAGGATAGCTGTGGCTTTTGCTATCAGGTACGCCTTCCTCTCGACGGAAACATCCTCACCCGCCTCCTGTCGTCTCTTGAGTTCGGAAAAACGCGGATCATTCTCGAACCCGCGATAGTCTTCGGATATACGCACACCCTTCCCGGTCATGCGATAGTAAAACGTGTACACATGCTTTCCGTAGTCCCGAAACAAGAAATTCCCTTTTCCAAAGGTGCAGCCGGAAATGAACTGGACGGCATCGGCTGCACAGGAATCGTTTTCCACGATGGCTACAAGTTCCTCGTCCTTCGGCCTTTCCGCGCTGAGTTCTCTGAGTGCAGCCTTTGCCACGCGGTATCCGAGCGCGAGACCCGGGCACAGATGGCCGTGGAACTGGATAGCGGCTTTCAGGTCGTCATTTTGATTCTCCATAAATAAACTCCTTTACTCTGGACACGGATAGTCACGGATGGGCGGATTCCCACTTTCGCAGAGTAGGTTACTTCCGCATTCCGTACTGGCGTTACTTTTTCAGAACCAGTTTCGACGCCAGAATCGCCTTTGCCCGCTTGAGATGGTTTTTGACCGCATCGCTCTCAGTGACAGCAAGATAAATTTCCTTCGCAATTTCCTCTTCACCTGCTTCACGTGCTTTTGCGGCCCATTCCTTATAATTCTCAACATGGCTGTCGTTGTGCTCGATCCAGTGTTCAATCATTATCTGCAGTGTACGCAGGGCTGCTGTCCCTTCATCTTCGTGGCTGTGACCATGTGAATTATGTTTGTGGCTGTCGTGCACGGGTCCTCCGTTTGAATGTAAATGCCCGTAATGGCCGTGGGGCGGTGCGCATGTTCTTGGATAAGGTTGATCAAGAGCAGCAAATTGTCATTCGCAATAATGTCGAAGAATATATCGTCTGCGGCCACAGAATGGTCTTCGGAACGGTTCTTATATTTTATCACACGAGTTCTTTTCCCGTCGTCGTCATCGTGAGTTTCCCGTGCTTGACGCCTTTCGTGCCGATCAGCCGGTCCGCGATTTCCCTGATCTCATGGCTCTTTCCCTTCACGACCAGTACTTCAAGGCAGTTATGAGCATCGAGATGGACATGGAGTGTGGAAACGATTTGATGAAAGGATTTGTGCTGCATGTCCGTGAGCGCATGCTCGAGTTCTCGCGTGTGGTGATTATAGACGATGGTAATCGTACCCACGGTCTCCTGTTTGCCCGATTCCCATTCCTGGTCAACCAACATATCGCGGATCATGTCGCGAATGGCTTCGGAACGGGTAGTATAGCCTTTTTTACCAATGAGCGCATCGAACTTTTTTATGAGCTGACTGTCTATGGATACACCGAAACGGGTAAGCACCGACATACAATCCCTCCCTTCTGCACGGTGGTGAAACCTAACACATTCTTCCAGCTTATGTCAATATTTTTAACGCTGCAATGATATTTTATGGAATCGTTCATGTATTAATGCAACCCGATTTAAAGAATACAAAATATCATTTGATACTCGCATAGTCAACAACGGGGGCCGTGTATTATGATATTGACAAAGCTATCGGCGTTTGTTAGATTTATGATCAGGGTTACATGGTGATATAGCAATGTTCAAACAAGAATCAAGCGTTTAGGAGGCATTATTTATGAAAAGAATGCAACTGTACCTGCTATGCTTGCTTGTCCTTTCACTGCAAATAGTACCTTACCGTGCTTTTGCCTTTGGCCTGGAAGTAGGCGTGGGGTACTGGATGCAGTCTCCATCGGGTAATTTTGCTTTCAATAGTAATGGCCTGACGGGAACCGATCTTAATCTTAAGAGTGACTTGCAATATAACACCCAATATCAGCCTTATGCACGGATCAAAGCAGAGCTTCCTTTATTTCTGCCGAACATCTATCTAATGGCAACACCAATGTCCTTTGATGGAACAGGACAAAAGAATATATCCATCAACTTCGGTGGCCAAACATTTAATGCGAATACTCCGTTCGAGTCAAAATTGAATCTGAACCACTACGATTTGGCATTCTATTATTCATTGCCTTTCTTGAAAAACGCTACGCTGGATGTGCTGAACGTAGAACTCGGCATTAATGGCCGGGTGATTGATTTCCAGGCTAGAGTCAACCAGCCTACGACCGATGTCTCAGCTTCTAAAACGCTTACAATACCGGTTCCAATGGTCTACTTTGGGATGCAAGTAAAACCTGTTAAGAATATCAGTATCGAAGCAGAAGCACGGGGAATCGCTTACGGTTCGAATAGCTATTACGATATTATCGGCAGGGCGAAGCTGATAATTTATGGACCAGCCTTTATCAGCGCCGGTTATCGGTATGAAGTAGTCAGGATAGACCAGAGCGGTGTCAAAGCAGACGTCAACTTCAACGGACCTCTTGTCGAGTTGGGGTTCAGTTTCTAACCAAAACTCAAAAAGTTTTTAACTTCTTCGTGTATTGATGTAAGAGGTTTTTGCTTCTGGAGATATGTTTCTTCGAATCTCATGTCTCCTGCCTTGCCCCTTTCTCTTGCCCTATGCCTATCTTTATGCTATATTCGCCCGATGGAATCGAAGAGCGATGTACCGATACTCAGAATCTCCGGTAATACCGTCGAGGGAGTCATTGATTCCGTTGCATCGGAACTCCCGATCACCCTCACGGTAAACAGCTTGCAGATTGTTACTCTGTTGTGCACGCCTGCCGAGCTCCAAGAACTTGCCGTGGGTTTTCTTCTGTCTGAAGGGATCCTGCGCAGCAAGGCATCCATAAAAAAAATAACAGTAAACGAAAAGGATTTGGCCGTCTTGATCGAGCTCTCCGACCTTCCTGCCGGTTTTAACACAATGTTCGCGAAGCGGACCATATCATCGGGGTGCGGAAAGGGCATTACCTTCACGAATTCCCGAACAGCGGCAGACCGCAGGATTACCGTTCAGGAACATATGATCACCCTCGATGATGTGAAGGGGGTACTCAACAGCTTCCGGACAATCTCAAAGCTGTACCTCGAGACCGGCGGTGTACACAGCGCTGCCCTCGCGGACGGCAGGGATATTCTGTTTTTTTCCGAGGATGTGGGAAGGCACAATGCCGTCGACAAACTCCTCGGCAAAGCGTTTTTGCAATCTGTCTCCGTGGAGAACCGCATTCTGCTTACCAGCGGCCGGGTGACATCTGAGATCATGACCAAGACAGGAAGAAATCGCATTCCCATCCTGATTAGTCGTGCTGCGCCCTCGTGCATGGCCGTCAATTTTGCAGAAGACTTGGGGATCACGCTCGTGGGATTCGCTCGCGGAGACCGCATGAACATCTATTCATGGCCGAAACGAATCAAGATGGAGTAAAAGCACATCAGAATACATCAGAGCAAGTCACCGAGCACAACTCACCTGACATCAATTTCGCATATTGTGCACAGCTATTGATATGGGGTGCTATTTCTGCTATCTTTTATCAACACTATTACACGATGAAAATTTATTTTTGGATTTAAAGGAGAATCATGAACCACCTGCATGAATTTACTACCGATCCTATGATCGCCTACTTTTCCATGGAAATCGGGATCAAGAACGACATCCCTACCTACAGCGGCGGCCTCGGGATCCTCGCTGGCGATACCATCAAGTCAGCGGCTGACCTGAATCTGCCGCTCGTGGCCGTTACCTTGATCACGCGCAAAGGCTACTTTAATCAGGAAATAGACTCATCGGGATGGCAAAAGGAAGCACCGGTAAAATGGGATCCGGCAAAATACATGACATTGCTGCCGCAAAAAGTCAAGGTGCAGATCGAAGGCCGGGACGTCTCCATTCAAGCATGGCTCTACAGGGTCATCAGTCCCACGGGCGGCAAAGTGCCCGTCCTCTTTCTGGACACCGACCTCTCCGAGAATGCGCCTGGGGACCGGGCCATTACCGATACCCTTTATGGCGGGGACAGCGCCTACCGCATCAAACAGGAGGTTGTACTCGGCATGGGCGGAGTGCGCATGCTTGCTGCGCTTGAGTTCCACATCAAAAAGTATCATATGAATGAAGGGCATGCAAGCTTCCTGGCTCTGGACCTACTTTTGAGATTCAAGCGAGACATCGAGAGTGTCTGGGACGAGCGTTCGGTCTGGGATGTAGCCAGGGTGCGCGACCTTTGTGTGTTCACAACCCACACGCCTGTGGATGCAGGCCATGATAAATTTCCCTACCCATTGGTCAAGCAAGTGCTCGGAGAGATCATCCCTTTTGATGTGCTGAAAGATATTGCGGGCAAAGACAGCTTGAATATGACGCTCCTAGCGCTCAATCTGAGCAAGTATATTAACGGCGTTGCAAAAAAACATGGCGAGGTCTCGCAACACATGTTTCCCGGGTACCATATCCATGCCATCACGAACGGCGTACACTCGTTTACCTGGACGTGCCAGGAGATGGCCAAACTCTTCGATAAATACATCCCCGGATGGGCAAACGAGCCGGAGCTGTTCGTCCGAGCCGGGAGCATTCCTGAGCAGGAGGTTTGGGAGGCCCACAAGAATGCGAAGAGTAAGTTGCTCGCTTTTGTTCAACAGACAACCGGCATCATCATGGACCAGAATGTCCTAACCATCGGCTTTGCGCGCCGCGCCACCGGCTATAAGCGGCCGCATCTGTTCTTTTCCGATATCAATCGGCTTCTTAAAATCAATGAAAAAGGCAGGATTCAGATTATCTATGCGGGCAAGGCTCATCCATATGACGAGAACGGAAAGAAACTCATTCAGGGCATTTACAGCTATCGCGATAAACTGAAGGGGAAAATCTCCATCGTCTTCTTGCCAGGCTACGATATGGATATCGCGCTTAAACTCGTTTCGGGCGTAGACGTGTGGCTCAACACACCGCTCCAACCGCTCGAAGCATCGGGCACCAGCGGGATGAAGGCCGCGCACAACGGGGTGTTGAACTTCAGCGTGCTGGACGGTTGGTGGATCGAGGGACATATCGAAGGGTTTACCGGTTGGTCCATAGGCGCCATACCCACCGAAACTGCTAAGCCCGGCATGTCGGATAACGAAGATGCGGTCGATCTCTATCAGAAGCTGGAAAATTTGATCATCCCAGCATATTACGATTCGGACAAAGTTAAATGGATCCGCATGATGAAGAATGCCGTGAGCAAGAACGCGTATTACTTCAACAGCCACCGCATGATGCGGCGGTATGTGACTGAAGCGTATATACGCTGACCATTCCCAATAGTTAAAACCAGGGGGTTCTAACGGTTATACCGGCAGTCCTCTCTGGTGATAAAAACGATATTACCAGCCTCGACTGTCGTTGATCCGTCTTTAACGGGCAAGCAGCTCTGTCTCCGGCTTACGCCGAAGCTGGCCGGCTGATTCCGACCGTTTGCTGCTTCACACTGCACCCTCGACACCACCTGTTCCAGGAGCAGGTTTGCACCCGGCCAGGTTTCTGCAGCTTGACATGTGTCGAGAAGATCGTTGGAAACATGTTTTGCGAGGAATGCCGAACATAGGTCTCGTTGCGCTTTTACTCCGCACGCACAGGCATGCCACCGCTTCGATAATGGTATTTGGGTAACTCTTCCGCAATGAGCATGTGATCCTGTGGCCTTATAATGAGCAGAATTACGGAAAAAAGATGCGCCGAAAATTAATTAATAAGGAGTCGGGCACGTAAAATATTGTATTAATTCAATGTGTTACGTGCTTGGGTTTCCTTTTAACTGAACATCATCAACAGGAGTTATGGAATCCAGCGTGTGCTGATACAACTTCAGTAGATTTATTTGTTTTCTTGCGTTAAACCAAATCTGCCCCGTAAGTGTCAAATACAAGAATAACTATTTAACGTCCCGCGGTGTGTATCTTGGCCTCCATATGTATATTGACTTTGAGCATATTAAGATCGTGGCTGGCGATATGGTGGAGATTACGGGTGTTAGGGCCGTGTTTGGTGGACAGGATGTGTTTCTGGCGGGAGAAGTCAGAAGAGGCGGTGAAGTACTAAAACTCCGTAATGAAGCTGGCATCCCTCTTTGGGCAGGAACCAGGCAAGGTTGGGGGCAGGCAGAACTGAAAGAATCACACCATCCATGATTATTTATTACCGGAACACATGAATTGAGAATTATACTAGGGGAATTGACATTGTTACCTCTCTTCACTCCACAAAAGTGACAACTCAATATCTGGTAAAAAAGCAATGAAAAAAGTTGCAGTAGCATTAGCCATGGTAGTCGCTCTCGCTGCTTGTCCTGTGTGCGCCCAGGAAATCTCTGGCCTGGCGGGAGCGTTATACAGCACGTCGACACGCGAAACTACCTACTCCTGGCAGCTGGAGTATCTGGAAGGTCTGGGAGAGCATTTCGCCTACAGCCTTACCTATTTGAATGAGGGTCACATTACAGCACATCATCGGGACGGTGAGGCCCTCATGGTATGGGGAAGAACGACTTTTTTTGATCGGCACCTTGCGTTAGGTGTCGGTGCTGGGCCGTACTTTTATTATGACACTGCAAAGATCGGAATCGGGGATTCCTACAACAATGACCATGGGTGGGGAACAATGGTCAGCTATACCGCTACCTGGTACACGGCCTACAGGCTTTTTTACGAAATGCGCATGAACTGGGTTGTGACCAGTGGGAGCATTGATACCCGATCGTTGCTCTTCGGGTTCGGGTATCAGCTTGACCCTCCGCCTTCGCCGGGACCGCTTACCGATGCACTGCCTCAGATTGAGAGTACGACAAAGAATGAAGTCACGGTGTTCTTTGGCCAGACCCTTGTAAACAGCTTTAGTTCGGAGCCGGCGGATGCATGCAGCATCGAATACCGGCGAAGCCTGTTTAGATACGTGGACTGGACTGTCGCATACCTTTATGAAGGTGAAAACGAAAGCTTCCGTCGAAGCGGATTGATCACCCAGCTCTGGCTGGGAAGGTCATTTTTCAATGATCGTTTTTCTCTTGGTTTTGGTGCAGGTGGCTACGCAACCCTGGAGTACCATAACACACAAGCCAACACTGATGGCCATGATTTCATATCCGGAATTGTCACGATGACGACCAGTTACCGGTTTCTTCCGCAGTGGAGTGTGAGGATCTCCTGGAACCGCATCGTGACGGGCTACAG
>Ga0074045_10003758_pt1 | contig 13625 bp, 12 predicted proteins | sample BogForMeECP23OM2_FD_94442 | JGI IMG/M metagenome (GOLD analysis project Ga0074045, IMG submission 94442) | Bog forest soil microbial communities from Calvert Island, British Columbia, Canada - Bog Forest MetaG ECP23OM2 | ecosystem: Environmental > Terrestrial > Soil > Wetlands ... | reverse complement strand
GATCGCGCACCATGCCGGTCATGGCGGCAATGCACAGCGACAGCGCGTCGAACGCGTCGATGGCGCCTTCCTTGTCCTCCTGCATGTCCTTCTGATAGGCGAGCGGCAGCCCCTTCATCACGGTGAGGAGCCCGACCAGCGCCCCAACCACGCGGCCGGTCTTGCCGCGGACGAGCTCGGCCGCGTCGGGGTTGCGCTTTTGCGGCATGATCGAGGAGCCGGTCGAGAAGGCGTCACTGAGGCGCACGAAGCCGAACTGGGGCGTCGTCCACAGCACGATCTCCTCGGCGAAGCGCGAGAGGTGGGCGGCGCATATCGCCGCGGCGCTTAGCGCCTCGAGGGCGAAGTCGCGGTCGGCGACGGAGTCGAGCGAGTTGGCCGTTGGACGGTCGAAGCCGAGCGCCTTCGCCGTCATGGCGCGGTCGATCGGAAAGGACGTGCCGGCGAGCGCCGCCGCCCCGAGCGGGCATTCGTTGAGGCGCCTCCGCGCGTCGACAAAACGCCCGGCGTCGCGGCCGAGCATCTCGACATAGGCCATGAGGTGATGGCCGAAGGTGACGGGCTGTGCCGACTGGAGGTGGGTGAAGCCCGGCATGACCATGCCGGCGCACTCGAGCGCGCGTGAGGCCAGCGCCCGCTGCAGGTCCGCGATCTGGACGAGGAGCGCGTCGATCGTGTCGCGCACCCACAGGCGGAAGTCGACCGCGACCTGATCGTTGCGCGAGCGGGCGGTATGGAGCCGGCCGGCGGCGGGGCCGACGATCTCCGCCAAGCGGCTCTCGACGTTCATATGGATGTCTTCGAGCGCGCGCGAGAAGGCGAAGGTCCCCGCCTCGATTTCGCCCTTGACTTCAGCGAGACCCTTGGCGATGGCCTCGGCGTCCGCCGCGTCCACGACGCCCTGCTTGGCGAGCATGGCGATGTGGGCGAGAGAGCCGGCGATGTCCTGGGCGGCGAGCTTGCGGTCGAAGTCGATCGAGGCGTTGATCTCCTCCAGGATTTCGGCCGGGCCGACGGCGAACCGGCCGCCCCACATCGCGTTGCTCATCGAGAGTATGTCCTGGATGGTTCGATAAATGACGATGCCCGGTTTTCCACCCCGCCCGCGAGGCCTCGTGGCGCCGGCCGTCGGCGTTGTGCTCGGCATAGCCGCGCTGGCGTTCCTATACGCGACGCTGAAGCCGCCGGACAAGGCCGCGGGGAACTGTCCCGCCGCCTCCGGCGCGCTGGCGGCAAGGCTCGCGCCCCTCGCCAGGGGCGACGCCGCGGCGGTTGCGGTCGCGTCCGACCCGCGCGCCGCGATGCCGCTCGCCTTCGAGCGGGCCGACGGGAGCAAGACGACGCTCGCCGACTTCCGGGGCCGGGCGGTGCTCCTCAATGTCTGGGCGACCTGGTGCGTGCCCTGCCGAGCGGAAATGCCGGCGCTGGACCGGCTGCAGGCGGAAAAGGGCGGCAAGGACTTCGAGGTCGTCGCAGTCAATGTCGACACGGCGCGGCTCGAGCGGCGCGGCGCCTTTCTCGACGGAATCGGCGTGAAGGCGCTCGCGCGCTATGCCGACCCGAGCGGCGACGCGTTCGAGACCCTGCGCAAGGACGGCAAGGCGCTCGGGCTGCCGGTTTCGCTGCTGATCGACAAGGACGGCTGCGAGGTCGCTGCGGTCGCGGGCGCGCTCAAGTGGGATTCTGCCGACGCCGCCGCGCTGATCGGCGCGCTGAAAGGCGGATAGTCGCTTCACGCCGCCGCGCGGCCGGCCTCGCGGTCGAACAGCGCCGCCACGCCCGACAACGGGATCGGCGGGCTGAACAAAAAGCCCTGCGCCTCGGCGATGGTTCCCAGCTGCTCGATGACCTTCATCTGCCGTTCCGTCTCGACGCCCTCGATCAGCACGGTCATGCCGAGCTTGCGGCTCATTGCGGCGACGCTTTCGACCAAAATCGAGGCGCGCTCGTGCACCCCGAGCCCCATGGTGAAGCAGCGATCGATCTTGATGCGGTCGAGCGGGAAGCTCAACAGATAGCTGAGGCTGGAAAAGCCGGTGCCGAAATCGTCAAGGGAGATGCGACAGCCACGTGCGCGCAGCCCCACGAGGGCGGCGCGCGTGTCGCAGCGGTCGTCGAGCAGGGTCGATTCCGTGATTTCCAGATCGAGGCGGTTCGGGGCGAGCGCCGCCTTGGCCAGCGCGTCGGCGACGATCGTTTCGATCTTTCCGCTGCGGAACTGGGACGAGGACAGGTTCACGGAGATGCTGACGTCGTCAGGCCACGCCGCGCCGGCGGCGCAGGCGCGGCGCAACACGCCCGCGCCGAACTCCTCCATCAGGCCGATGTCCTCGAGGATCGGGATGAACTCTGCCGGCGACACGGCGCCGCGCACCGGATGACGCCAGCGCGCGAGCGCCTCGAACGAGAGGATCCGCCGCGTCCGCACGTCGAAGATCGGCTGGAAGTGGACGTCGAAGGCGTCGTTGGCGACGGCCGCGCGCAGTTCGAGTTCGACCAGTCGGCGCACCTGGATCTTGGTGTCCATCGCCCTCTCGAACGGGCGCCAGCCGCGGCGGCCTTCAGCCTTGGCCGCGTAGAGCGCGATGTCGGCGTTTGAGAGCAGCGTGTCCGGCGTGACGCCGTCGTCCGGGGCCGAGGCGCTGCCGATGCTGGCGCCGACGATCACCTCGCTGCCGTCGATCACCACCGCGCGGCCGATCTCCTCGATGATCCGACGCGCCAGCGCGGCCGTCTCGGGCGCGCCGGCGATGTTGCGATGGAGAATCACGAATTCGTCGCCGCCCCAGCGCGCCACGAGATCGCGAGGTCCGATGATCGCATTGAGCCGGCGAGCGATCTCGATGAGCAGCTTGTCGCCCATGGTGTGCCCGAGGCTGTCGTTGACCTGTTTGAAATCGTCGAGGTCGAGGAACATCACGTCGATGCGGTGATCCGCGCCGATCGGTCCGGCAAGGACGCTCGCCAGGGCGATTTCGAAGGATCGGCGGTTTCTGAGATCGGTGACGGAATCGAAATGCGCCATCCTGTCGATGACGCGGTCGGCGTTGCGCTTGGCGGTGACGTCCTGCACCACCATGACCCAGCCTCCGCGGGAATTCGGGGTCAGGGTGAGATCGTAGGCGCGCTCGTCGAGCGTCTCAAACGCCATCGCGTAGGGGCTGTTCCGAGAGGCAGGCGCGCAGAGCGCCCGCTGCAGACGGTCGATGGCTTCACGTGGCGCCATGCCGCTGCGGCGGGCGAGACGGAGCAGAGAAGCGAACCGCGCGTCGACCAGCGAACGGCGCGGCGGCAGGCCGAGAAACTCGGAGAATCTGTTGTTGGACACGAGGACCCGCCGATCCGCCGAAATCATGCATATGCCATGCGACATGTTGTTGATTGCGAAGTTGAACTGGGCGGCGATCCGTTCTGACCGGTTGCGGAAGGCGATTTCGCTGAGAAGGATGTTTCTGAGGCGGCTTGCGGACCCGGAGATGAAGACGCACACGGGCGCGAGCATCAGCGGAATGAGAAGCGGAAATAGGCCGCCCTTGACGATGAAGGCCGCCGCCAGCGGGATCGCCATCGCCGAAACTTGAAGCCCGACCCCCCGCTGGATGGCGAAATTTCTGACCGCGATGCTGACCGCATGCGTGATTGCGCCGGAAACGACGAGGATGAGGACGAACGGATCGTCGCTGACGGCGAAGGTCACGAAGGTCAGGACCCCGATGCTCAACACATAGGTCGCCGCGCCGAGAACATAGGTCCGCTCGAGCCAGCGGACTTCGGCCGGGTCGTGGTTATGGGATCGGGACTGGTACTGGCGGATCAGATGGATCCGGTGGAGAACGACGGCGAAAATGACGACGGTCACGACCGCAGGCGCGATCGATCGGGTGAGGGCGGTGATGAGAAGAGCGCCGAGCCCCGTCACGGCGGCCCCGATCATCATCGATCGCGAATCGGCGAACAGCGATTCGACAAGGTCGTGACTCACCTCGATTGGAAGCGCTTCCGAGGAGGGGTGCGGAGAACGACGGATCATGCCAGGCGCAACGCGTTGTCGGACCTGTGAGATCAATCACAGACCGGTTAACAACTTCTGCTAATGCTTTGATGTTACGGAATAGGCAGGCGTTGTTATGATCGCCGGATTGGCGTTAGCGCTTTTGAAGGCGTTTTGCCGGATCAATGACAGGCCGGCCTCAAGTGGCGTGCCAGCCGGGCAGGTATGGAGCGCGTTGGAATGGATTTCGAGTCCGAGGAAGTCTTGATTGCGCTTGTCGACCGGTCGGAATTCGAGGAGGCGCGGCGGACGATCGCGGGCTTCGAGCCTTGGATCAGCTACGACGATTATCGCAGCGAGCGGGAGGGGCGGCTGATCGGCCTCGCAGTGGCAGGCCAGCGCGCGCGCTTCGTCCCGGTCTCGCTTCGCGCGTTCCTCGATTGGAGCGCATCGTCAGGCGCTCAGCCGACCGCGGGGCGGCTTGACGTCTTCGCCGCCCTGGGCGCCTCGATCGGGGCTTTTTCCGGGGCGGCGCAGGGGTCAGCCGATCCGAGGGCCGTCAGCGCCGGGCCGTGGACGGTCCACCGTCCGACCGGCCGGTCGGTCGATCTGGCTTCGTACCGGGCCTGGCTCAGCTGCCTGTGCGAGAAGCCGTCGGACGCGCTGCTCGACGCCTATGTCGCGCTGATCGTCGAGAGCCGGGGCGAGAGTTCGCTCCGCTCCGCGGTCGCCGACTGAATTCGAGCCCGTTCAAGCGCCGACTTCGCTTTCCGCCGGACGGCCGATCGCCTCGAACATGTCGCCGACATGGTTCGAGGACCGGCTGAACAGGGTCTCGCGTTCGCTCGCCGTCGAGGCGAAGAAGGGATAGCGATCGAGGGTGGAATTCTTGAGGGTCCGGCAGTCGTGTCCGATCAGCGCCATCGGCCGCTTGAAATTGGGATAGGGCTGCGGCTCGCACCACGGGACGCCGCCGAACATGCGGCGATAAAAGGCCTGGTGCTCCACGAGGCAGGCTGCCGTGATGAAGTCCGCGTCGAAAAACTCGCCGGCCATGAAGCTCGCCCGCAGAGTCAGATACGGGATCTCCGAGTACCGTTGAGAGAACTCGAGCTTGGCCACGAAGCGGGTGGCGTCGATGATCGTCCGTCTCGATCGCAGCAGAGGCCTGATCACATCCGGGAACGTGTTCGCGACCGGCAGCGGCGCCGCGAGGCTCGCGGAAACATGCAGGCGCAGGGCGCTGGCCAGGTCCCCGTCGAGCCTGACCCCGATCAGCCAAGCGTTGTCGGTTTCGTCGAAGGCGTCGCTGAACAGCCCCGACGGTCCGGGTTCGATGGTCCCCGCGCGCGCGTAGGCGGCGTGCCGCATGCGGAAGATGGCTTGCTTGTCGGCGGCCGTGTCCGCCCGGCGATATGTGACGTGTTCGAGAAGTCGGAAGACACGGTCGACGAACCGGATTTCCTGATTTTCCACCGAATTGCCCCGATCCATAATGATTATAATGTAAACAATCACGGGTTGGGTCGGTCCGCCAGAGCTTCCGTTGCGCAAGTCCGGTGATTTTTTTAGCAATTGGTTAACCTTAACTGGTCGCCGTCTGCCAACACGCACGGGGTTGCGTTCCTAGAGCGCCTTTGAAAATCAAGGATTGCGCGCGCTCGCCGTTCGAGCGAGATAGGGCGCCATTCCCTCGCGCGCGAGCACGTCGGCCCGTTCGTTGTCGGGGTCGCCCGCATGTCCGCGGACCCAAAGCCAGTCGACGTCGTGCTTGGCGGCTGCGGCGTCGAGCCGGCGCCAGAGATCCTCGTTCTTGACCGGTTTCCGCTCCGAAGTCCGCCAGCCGTTGCGCTTCCACCCCTCGAGCCAGCCGGTGATCCCGCCGCGCACATATTGGGAGTCGGTATGGAGGCTGACCACGCAGGGGCGGGTCAGCGATTCCAGCGCTTCGATCGCGGCGGTGAGCTCCATGCGGTTGTTGGTGGTGAGCGCCTCGCCCCCCTTCAGCTCCTTCTCGCGCTCGCCGTAGCGCAGCACCGCTCCCCATCCGCCGGGGCCCGGGTTGCCGGAGCAGGCGCCGTCTGTCCAGATCGACACCCGGCCGCTCACCGCATCAGCCCGTAATCCGCAGCCGACCGCACGTGCTGATGGAAGCGCAGCTTGTCGCGATATTCGAGCGGATTCTTCGGCGCGACCTTGGCGCCGGGCGGCACGTTCAGCCAGTCGACCAGCCGCGTCAGCATGAAGCGCAGCGCGGCGCCGCGCGCCCGGATCGGCAGGGCGGCGACCTCCGCCCCGTCGAGGCGGCGGACCCGCTCATAGGCCGAGATCAGCGCCTGGCCCTTGGAGACGTTGAAGGAGTTGTCCGGCTCGAAGCACCAGGCGTTGAGGCAGACGGCGAGGTCGTAGGCGAAAGCGTCGTTGCAGGCGAAATAGAAGTCGATCAGCCCGGAAAGCCGTTCGCCAAGGAAGAATACGTTGTCATTGAAGAGGTCGGCGTGGATGACGCCGCCCGGCAGGCCGACCGGCCAGCGCGCCTGCAGAAGGGTGAGTTCCGCCGCGGTCTGCTCTCGCAAAAGCGGCGCCACCGAATCCGCCCCTTCCTCCGCCGCGTGAAGCAAAGGCGGCCAGCCGTCGAGCGACAGGGCGTTCGCGCGCCGCAAAGGGAAATCGGCGCCCGCGAGGTGCATGCGCGCCAGCGCTTCGCCAACCGCCCCGCAATGACGCACGTTGGGGCGGCGAATCCAGATGCCGTCCAGAAAGGTGACGATCGCGGCGGGCCGTCCGGCGAGCCTGCCGAGCGCCTCTCCGGCCCGATTGCGCACCGGCTGCGGGCAGGTCACGCCTCGCTCGGCCAGGTGCTCCATGAGCCCGACGAAAAACGGAAGGTCATCGGCGTTGACCCGCTTCTCATAGAGCGTCAAGATGAACTGACCCCTGCTGGTGCGCAGGAGGAAATTCGAGTTCTCGACGCCTTCCGCGATGCCCTTGAACGACACGACGTCGCCGAGGTCGTAAAGGTCGAGAAACGCGTTCAGCGCGTCGTCCGAGACCTCGGTGTAGACAGCCATGCGGTGCTTTTGCGCTTAGGGGAAGGGGGGAAGATGACGATCCGCTTAGCCGCGCCCGGAGAGCGCGTCAATCGGCGACGTCCGGCGCGCCGGGACGGCGAGCCCCGCCGGCGGGCCCTGCGCAGCCACCCGCCGGCCCGGCGGGATCGGCCCGCGCCTTGGCATCCGGGCGAAAACCGCTATGAAGGCGCCGCGTCGCAACTATGGCTGGGTGGGGGTTTTTCGATGCGCATCGTGATGGTCGGCTCCGGTTACGTCGGGCTCGTATCGGGGACCTGCCTCGCCGACTTCGGCCACGAGGTATTTTGCGTCGACACGGACGAAAAGAAGATCGCGAGCCTGCGACTGGGCAACGTCCCGATCTATGAGCCGGGCCTCAGCGAACTGGTGCTCGCCAATCAGGCCGCCGGGCGCCTGTCGTTCGCCACGAGCCTCGAGGAGGCCGCCCGCGGCGCGCGCGCCATCTTCATCGCCGTCGGAACGCCTTCGCTCGCCGAGGTCGGCTCCGCCGACATGCGCTACGTTTATGACGCGGCCCGCGCCATCGCCGACGTGGTCGACGATTTCACCGTCGTCATCGTCAAATCGACCGTCCCGATCGGCTCGGGGGATGAGGTCGAGGCGATCCTCGCCTCGCGCCTGCCGCAAGAGCGGTTCGCGGTCGTCTCCAATCCGGAATTTCTGCGCGAGGGCGCGGCGATCGAAGACTTCAAGCATCCGGACCGAGTGATTGTTGGCGTCGAGAACGAACGGGCGCGCGAAGTCATGCATGACATTTTTCGGCCGCTCGAGCGCAACGCCGGTCCGATCATATTTACTTCGCGGCGCAGTGCAGAGATGATCAAATACGCCGCCAATGTGTTCCTGGCGATGAAGGTGACTTTCATCAACGAAATCGCCGATCTGTGCGAGCGCCTCGACGCGGACGTGCTCGACGTTTCGCGCGGGATCGGCCTCGACGATCGTATCGGGTCGAAGTTCCTCAATCCGGGTCCGGGCTTCGGCGGTTCGTGCTTCCCCAAGGACACGCTTGCCCTCACCAAGCTCGCCATCGAGGCCAAGGCGCCGATACGGCTCGTTGAAACTTTGGTCGACGTCAACGAAAGGCGGAAGATCGCGATGGCGCGCAAGGTCGAGTCCGCCTGCGGCGGCTCAGTGGCCGGCAAGCGGATCGCGGTCCTCGGCCTGACCTACAAGCCCAAGACGGACGACATGCGCGACGCGCCCAGCCTTGTCATTGTGCCCGAACTGCAGGCGGCTGGCGCCCGGGTCGTCGCCTACGATCCCGAAGGGGTCAAATCTGCGAGAGGCCTGCTTCACGGGGTCGAATTCGCCGAAAACGCATATGCCTGCCTCGCCGGCGCGGACGCGGCCGTCATCATCACCGAATGGGACGAGTTCCGGGCCCTGGACCTGCATCGCGTCAAAGCCACTCTTGGAAAGCCGGTGGTCATTGACCTGCGGAACATTTACCCCATTAAGACGATGAAGGCCTTGGGCTTCCGCTATGTCTGCGTGGGCCGCGGGCTCGCGGGCGAAGGTTGAGGCGCTGCGTCTCCCGAGAGCGCGCGCTTCATGCAGGTCTGCCATCCGAACCGGTTCGACAGCCTGCGCGGAGTTCGCCGTTTCAAGGAAGACGAAATGGGAGGGTTCAAAGCCGGCGTTCCGGCGTGCAGCGATTTTGAGCGACTATCGGTTCGACGACGCCCGCGCGGCAACGGTCGCCGTTCGACGGAGCAACGGAAGGGGTGGACATGAGAATTGCGATCTATGGCCTCGGCTATGTGGGCCTGACCGGCGCGATCTGCCTGGCGAGCGAAGGACACGACATCGTTGGCGTCGACGTCAGCGAGGACAAGGTTCGTCAGATTGCCTCGGGCGCATCGCCGATCCGGGAGCCGGGGCTCGACGCCATGCTCGCCGAGGCGCTCGCCAAGGGCAGGATCCGCTGCACCACCGATCCGGTCGAGCCGGCCCGAACGAGCGACATGGCGATCGTCTGCGTTGGGACGCCGAGCGCGCCCGACGGCTCGCACAACATGCGCGACATCGCCGAGGTGACCCGGCAGATCGCGAACGGCGTGCGCGACACTGGCCGCAAGGGGACCTTCACCGTCGTCTACCGCAGCACCATCCGCCCGGGCACGGTCGACGGACTGATTCTGCCGATCTTCAAGTCGGCGCTCGGCGCCGCGCACGGCGTCATCGAGGTCGTCTACAACCCGGAGTTCCTGCGCGAAGCCTCCGCTGTGAAGGATTTCTTCAACCCGCCCAAGGTCGTCGTCGGCACCGCGGACGCCAAGCCCTCGGCGCGGGTCGCGGAAATGAACAGGAATTTGGACGCGCCGACCTTCACTGTCGGATATCGCGAAGCCGAGTTCACCAAGTTCGTCGACAACAGCTTCCATGCGCTCAAGGTCGCCCACGCCAACGAGATCGGACGCGTCTGCGTCCGACTCGGCATCGACGCCAAAGTCGTTCACGAGATCTTCGTGTCCGACACGAAGCTCAACATCTCGCCCTACTACCTGCGTCCGGGCGGCACTTTCGGCGGCTCGTGCCTGCCGAAGGACGTGCGCGCGCTCCAGTACATCGCCAACGACATCGGCGCGAACACCCATGTCATCGACGCGCTGATGCGGTCGAACGACGCGCACAAGCACTTTCTCTTCACCCGCGCCGTGGAGGGATTGAAGCCGGGGGCGAAGGTCCTGATGGTCGGTCTCGCGTTCAAGTCCGATACCGACGACTTGCGCGAAAGTCCGAACATCGACCTCGCGCGCAAGCTCATCCAAGGCGGATATGCGTTGTCGATCTACGACCCCTCGCTGCGACCCGAGCACCTGATCGGCCAGAACCTCGGCTATGCATACTCCCACCTGCCGAGGCTGAACGATCTGCTGGTGGACAAGGACGCCGCGCAGAGCGGCGATTTCGATCTGGTCGTCGATGCGACCGGATCTGCAGGGACGCTTTCCCTGAGGAGCGTCAACGTCCTCAACTTCCACGCGCTGTGATCACCTGACCGACCGAGGTCATCCGCATCCGTCGCAAGATGAAAAAATCGGGTTCGAACATGACTCAACACGTGCCGTTTCCAAAGGCCTTCGACAGGACCGCGCTGGTCGGCAGGAAGATCCTCATCATCGTCGAAAACCTGCCGGTTCCGTTCGACCGGCGGGTGTGGCAGGAATCGCTGGCGCTCGTCAGCGCCGGCGCGGAGGTCTCGGTGATTTGCCCGAAAGGAAAGGGCTACGAGGCGGATGAGGAAGTGATCGAGGGCGTACGCGTCTACCGGCTTCCGTGGGAGGGCGACTCCGCGCTCGGCTATCTACAGGAATATTTAAGCGCGCTGCTTCACCAATCGCGGCTGGCGTGGCGCCTTTATTTCAACCACGGCTTCGACGCCATTCATGGGTGCAATCCGCCCGATCTCGTCTTCCTGGTGGCGCTGCCGTTCAAGCTCCTCGGCAAAAAATTCGTGTTCGACCACCACGACATCTGTCCGGAACTCTACGAGGCGAAGTTCAACAAGCGCGGCTTTTACTGGCGCCTGCTGGTGCTGCTGGAACGTCTGACGTTCTCTTTCTCCGACATCGTCATCTCGACCAACGAGAGCTATCGTCGGATCGCCATCGAGCGCGGCCGCAAGCGCCCCGACAGGGTTTTTGTCGTTCGCAGCGGTCCCGACCTTCGCCGGGTTCGTGTCATGCCCGTGGATCCGAAGTGGAAGAAGGGCCGGACCTATCTCGTGGGATTCGTCGGGGTGATCGGCCGCCAGGAGGGACTCGATCTCCTGCTCGAATCGGTCAAATACATCGTCCGCGATCTCAAGCGGGAGGACATCCAGTTCGTGCTGGTCGGCGACGGCCCGAGCCGCAAGCGGATGGAGGCGCTGTCCGTCGAGATGGGCTTGGCCGACTACGTCACCTTCCTCGGGCGGGCGCCGGACGACGAACTCTTCTCCGTGCTGTCCACGGCCGACGTCTGCGTCAATCCGGACCGCGTCAACCCAATGAACAACCTCTCCACCATGAACAAGATTCTCGAGTACATGGCGATGAAGAAACCGATCGTGCAGTTCGAGGTCGTCGAGGGGCGCGTTTCGGCGGAGGAAGCCTCGGTTTACGCCAAGCCCAACGACCCGATCGACTTCGCCGACAAGATTGTGGCGCTCATCGCCGATCCGGCGCGCCGGGCCGAGGCGGGCGAGGTCGGGCGCAACCGGATCGAGAACGAGCTTTCCTGGGCGCACCAGATCCCGAACCTGATCGGCGCCTACACGACCCTGTTCAAGAGATAGCGGCGCGCGCCGGCGCGTTCACGCGGGTTCGCGCAAGTCTCGCGGCAGCGGAAAGATCATCGACTCGCTCGTTGTCGTGAGCGTCTCGATCGTGACGTCGTAGCGCGCGCTGAGCGCTCCGAGGACGCGCTCGACCAGCGCCTCCGGCGCGGACGCGCCCGCGGTGACGGCGACGGAACCGACGTTCGTCAGCGCCGCCCAGTCGATGCCGCGCTCGTCGGCGACGAGTTGCGCGGCGCAGCCCTCGCGCTCAGCGACCTCGCGCAGACGCTGCGAGTTGGATGAGTTGGCCGCCCCGACCACGATCGCCGCCTCGACCTGGCGCGCGGCGGCCTTCACCGCCTCCTGACGGTTGGTCGTCGCGTAGCAGATGTCCTCGTTGGGCGGCCCGTAGATCGCGGGGAAGCGGGTCTTCAGCGCCGCGACGATCTCGCGCGTGTCGTCGACCGACAGCGTCGTCTGCGTGATATAGGCGATTGGCCGGCCGTCGTCCGGCTCGAGGCGCTTGACGTCGCTGATGGAGCTCGCCAGGGTCACCCTCCCCGGCGGCAACTGGCCCATCGTGCCGACCACCTCGGGATGGCCGGCATGGCCGATGAGGATGATCCGACGCCCGCGCTTGAAATGAACCTGCGCCTCGCGATGGACCTTGGTGACGAGCGGGCAGGTCGCGTCGATGGTGAAAAGATTACGCGCCTTCGCTTCCTCGGGCACCGCCTTGGTGACGCCGTGGGCGGAAAAGATCACCGGATGCGGTCCCGGCGGCGCCTCGGAAAGCTCCTTGATGAAGATGACGCCCTTGGCCTTGAGCGAGTCCACCACAAACTTGTTGTGCACGATCTCGTGCCGGACATAGACCGGCGCCCCGTACCTCTGCAGCGCGCGCTCGACGATATCGACCGCCCGCACCACGCCCGCGCAAAAGCCGCGCGGCGCGCAAAGGACGACGCGGAGCGGGGGTTTTGGCGCGGTCGCGGACATGCAGCGAGCGTCTTGGGCGCCGCGCGGGGCCAAGTCAAGCTCTCCACGACGGGCGTCGCCGCGGCGCTTTGTCCTCGGCTGGCCGCCTGGCCTCGACATCGCGCCGATTCACGGAGATGATCGTCCTGCCGATCGTCATGCGCGCCCTGTTCGGCGAAAGCCGTGAGGCGCTGCAGGCCGAGATCGCGTCGCACGTTGCGGAGTGGGTCGCCTTCTTCCTCGCCGCCTGCAGCGCGGGCGGGCAGCGCCGGCCGTAGTCCGTGACGCGCGCCGCCCGACTGTCGCCGGTTCGGGAGGCGAGCGCGCGAAATCGGCTCCGGTCCCCCGCGTTCCCTTCGGTCGAAGCGAACACAAAGACGTCAATGGCGACCCGCGACGAACGCGGTTAGGCTCAAGGTCCGGGGGCGGCGAGGACACGATGCGGTGCTGGCGTGAATGTCGCTTTGGCGTCGTCGTCGCCCTGGGGCTCGGCGCGACAATCGGTGTGGGCCGCGCGGCGGCGCTCACCGTCGACGCAGCGGTCGTGCTTGCCGCCGACGTCTCCCGCAGCATCAATGAGGACGAGTTCGTGCTCGAGCGACGAGGCTACGCCGCAGCGATCCAGAGCGGCAAGCTGATGGACGCGATCTCCACCGGCCCGCACGGCGCCATCGCGCTCGCTTATGTCGAATGGGCGGGCGAAAGCGAGCAGAAGACGGTCGTCGACTGGACCGTCATTCGCAAGCCGGACGACGCAAGAGCCTTCGCCGCTTCCCTGACGGCCGCGCCCCGCTCGTTTGTCGGACGAACGGCGATCGGCTCGGCCATCGACTTCGCCTACGCCCGGTTTGCCGCGACCGCGATCGCGACCGACCGGAAAGTCATCGACGTCTCGGGAGACGGAACGAGCAACCAGGGAAGACCCGTCACCGCGGCGCGCGACGCGGCGGTCGAAGTTGGCGCGGTCATCAACGGGCTCACGATCTTCAACCATCGCGCCGCGGCCATGGGAGGCTATCTGGCCCTGCATACCAACCCACCCGGCGGCCTCGCCCAGTACTACCGCGAGAACGTGATCGGGTGGGCCGGCGCCTTCGTCGTGCCGATCGACGATTTTGGCAGCTTCGGCGACGCGATGCTGCGCAAGCTCGTCAGTGAAATCGCCCGCAAGTGAGGGCAGACCCTCTGTACCGGATGTTCCCCCCTTCCGTCGCTCGCTCATCGAGAGTTTATGGATGGAAATCAATAGGTTGGGGGCGATTTGAGCGTTTGATGTGTAGCCACTAACTGTGGCGCATTT
>Ga0074045_10003757_pt1 | contig 13625 bp, 10 predicted proteins | sample BogForMeECP23OM2_FD_94442 | JGI IMG/M metagenome (GOLD analysis project Ga0074045, IMG submission 94442) | Bog forest soil microbial communities from Calvert Island, British Columbia, Canada - Bog Forest MetaG ECP23OM2 | ecosystem: Environmental > Terrestrial > Soil > Wetlands ... | reverse complement strand
GCGCGGGCGTGACCTCGGCAGCGCCGTGCTCGAAGCGCAACAGAAGATCGCGCAGCTGGTCCAGCTGCCTTCCGGCTACCGCCTCGAATGGGTCGGCGAGTTCGGCGAATTGCAGGAGGCGATCGGCCGCCTCGCAGTCGCCGTGCCGCTCAGCTTGGGGCTCATCTGCATGCTGCTGTTCCTGAACTTTGGCTCGGTGATCGACATGCTGCTCGCAGCGAGCGTCATGCCGATGGCGCTGATCGGCGGCATTCTCGCGCTGTTCCTGACCGGCACCCCGTTCAGCGTTTCGGCCGCGATTGGCTTTGTCGCGTTGTTCGGTATCTCGGCGATGGATGGGATCATCGTCATCGCGTTTTTCAATCGGGCGCTGGAGGCGGGAACCGAGCGAAGTGCGGCCCTTTTGCGCACCTGCGAGGTGCAGATGCGTCCGGTCACGATGACCTGCATCGTCGCCTGCGTCGGCCTGCTGCCCGCCGCCTTATCGACGGGCATCGGCTCGCAGGTGCAAAAACCGCTCGCCATCGTCGTCGTCGGAGGTAGTTTATTGGCGCCGCTGCTGATCCTCTTGGTGCTACCGGTGCTGATCGACATATTCTCCCGGCGCAAGCAGTTGGTCGAGGAGCCGGAGCCGCAGTCGGCGCCGGCCGAGTAGGCCGGGTATGCTCGGTCACCAGCGCTTTTCGCGCCTTGTAACACAGATTATCGTTCTGCTTCTGCTGGCTGGTTGCGCCGTTGGTCCGGATTTCGAGCGTCCCGCTGCGCCGGACGTCACCGGGTACACGTCAGCGCCGCTGGCGCAGCAAACGGCTTCCGCCGGGGTCGCCGGCGGTGAGGCGCAGCGCTTCGTGCAGGCTCTGGACATCCCGGGGCAGTGGTGGACACTGTTCCACTCCGAGGCGCTCAATACCCTGATCGAGCAGGCACTGAAGAACAACCCAACCTTGCCGGCGGCGGAAGCGGCATTGCGCCAGGCCTGGGAAAATGTCTACGCGCAGCAGGGCGCATTTTTCCCGACGGTGGCTGCCAGCTTCTCGCCGAGCCGCAACAAGACCGCGACCGGTGCAGTCACGCCAGTGGCGGCCTCGGGTAGCGCGTTTTACAGTCTCTACACCGGGCAGGTGACTGTGAGCTATGCGCCGGACGTGTTCGGCGGGACACGACGCGAGGTCGAATCGCTGGCGGCCACGGCCGAGTTCCAGCAATTTCAGCTCGAGGCGGCCTATCTCACCTTGACCTCGAACGTCGTCGCCGCGGCGGTTCAGGAGGCGTCGCTGCGCGGGCAGATCGCGGCGACCGAGGAAATCATCAAAATCCAGACCGACTCGCTCGACATCCTGCAGAAGCAATTGGCGCTCGGCCAGGTGGCGGGGGCGGATGTGGCGGCGGTTGAAGCGACCTTGGCGCAGGCGCAGGCGACATTGCCGCCATTGCAGAAGCAGTTGGCGGTGCAGCGCGACCTGTTGACGGCGCTGATTGGCCGGTTGCCGAGCCAGGAGCCTTCCGAGAAGTTCGAACTCGTCGCGCTGCGGTTACCGCTGGAGCTGCCGGTCAGCCTGCCGTCGAAACTGGTCGAGCAGCGCCCGGACATACAATCTGCCCAAGCGCAGTTGCATGCAGCCAGCGCCCAGATCGGCGTGGCCGTCGCCGCTCAGCTGCCACAGTTCACGCTGACCGGTAATGCCGGCACCGCCTCGAACTTGATCAGCCAATTCATTACCACTCCCGGTACCGCGTTTTGGACGGTAGCCGGGAATGTGGCGCAAACGGTCTTCGACGCGGGCACCTTATTGCACAAGAAGCGCGCTGCCGACGCCGCCTTCGACCAAGCGGCAGAGATGTATCGCGGCACCGTCATAGCCGCCTTTCAAAACGTCGCCGACAGCCTGCACGCGCTGCAATCCGACGCGGAGACTCTGAAGGCGACCTATGCCGCCGAGCGCGCCGCCTTCAAGAGCCTGGAGATCGCGCGCATGCAGTTGCATCTCGGCGCCATCGGCTATTTGGGCCTGCTGACAGCCGAGAACACCTATGACACAGCGCTGCTCGCCCTGGTGCAGGCGCAAGCCGCGCGCTTTGCCGACACCGCCGCATTGTTCCAGGCCCTGGGCGGCGGCTGGTGGAACCGCACGGATGCCCCGCCGGCGAAGACATGGGATGTCCAGTTTGTGCCCTAGCCGCTCGGGACGGCCGATCGTGTGACGCGACAGCAGCGCGCCACGGGGATTCTGTTCGGAAACCACGCGTAGGATAGAGAGAGGCTCGGATCTGACTATTTTTGGTGGGAAGGTGCTTATGGTGGGATTGACCTTTCCCTCGTCCTCGACTGAGTGAAAGGAGTATATGCCCAAAGGAGTCGCTGGCGCCCTCTGCGGCCTGCTGACGGCTGTCTTGGTGTCGGCCGCTTCCGCCGATGGGCGCGGAGCGACTGCACTCGACCGCTATGTCGCGGCTCCAGAAGCCAGTTACCGTTACAAGCTGCTCAGCACTGAGACTGGGGACACTTATACGGCCAACGTATTAGCCGAACTTCGTCGATTCGACTCGAGCCGGCTAGGCTTTACCGATCAGGTTGTTCATGCGGCTGTCGCCGGGCAATATGCGCTCGATCAGACATTTTATCTCGACATCGAAGCCATGGCCGAGCCGGCGAACTCGAGCGGATGACAAGACGAAGACTGTGCTGATCCGAGAAATTGGCTCGAGACTCACACTCTGGGTGCGCGTACGCCGGCTTGTCCCGCCTGCCGGGTTACCTTAAACGACGTTGATGTCTCCCTTCTCGACGCCGACGGCTTCTGTGCCGCTTGCCACTGAAGAGATGGCCGCACCGCTAGCTTGGGTGCTGCACGACGGTAAAGCCGGCATGAGAAGCCAAGCGCTCGGGCTCGCGGAGGCGACCGGCTTTCACCTCGTCGAAAAACCCCTGGACATTCGCCCGCCCTGGAGCGTGCTGCCGCCGGAGCTGTGGCTTTTGCCTCGTTACGCCGTATCGCGCTGCAAGGCGCAGTTGGCACCTCCCTGGCCCGATCTCGTGATCGGCTGCGGCCGCAATACGGTGCTGCCCGCCCTGGCAATCCGGCGCGCCAGCGGCAGGCGCTCCTTCTTGACGCAGGTCCAGGATCCGCATCTTCAGCGTTCCGAGTTCGACCTGCTGATCGTACCCGAGCACGACCGTTTGCGCGGGCCGCGGGTAATCGTCAGCCGCGGCGCCATGCATCTCGTGACCCCGGCGCGGCTTGCAGCCGAGCGCCGCCGCTTCCCGAAGCTGACGGCGATGCCGCGCCCGATCCTGGCGGTGCTGCTGGGCGGCAGCAACAAATCCTATCGCCTGACCCTGCACCGCGTCGGCGAAATTGCCGACACGATCGCCGCTGTGGTGCGCGAACGCGGCGGCTCGGCGCTGGTGACGCCCTCGCGGCGGACCGGGAAGGACGGATTAAAACTCATGCAGGATCGGCTCGCGGGGCTGCCGGTGGCGATCTGGGACGGCACCGGCGACAACCCGTATTTTGCTTATCTTGGCCTCGCCGACGCGTTTATGGTGACCGCCGACTCGGTGTCGATGATTAGTGAGGCGGCGGCGACCGGCAAACCCGTTCATATCCTCGAACTCGACGGCGGCAACGCCAAATTCGCCCGCTTTCACCAGCTGATGCAGCAGGCCGGGATCATCCGGCCTTTCTCCGGGAGGATCGAATCCTGGTCCTATCCCATCCCGGACGACACCGCGCGGGCGGGTGCGGCGCTGCGCTCGCTGGTTTTGGACCGGCTCGACCGGCGGCGTCGTCGTTGAGACTTATCTATCCGCTGAACTTGGCCGGCAGCGGAGCGCTCACCTCGGCGAGCGCTCCGGCGGTAGGGCGAGGTGCCCCGGCGTCATTTTGCCGCGACTGGGAGCTCCTCCGCATACATCTCGGGAAGCACGGTTTGGCGCCAGGTATCGTGACGGGGGAAGATCTTCTCGATCGCCCGCGCCGAATAATAGCTGTCGTCGACGCCCGGTGGGTTGCCGCCTGTCTGTACCGTCTTGACGGCGTCGAGCAGCAGCCGCCGCGTCGCGATGATCGCGCGATCTGCAGGGCCGAGATGCTCTTTGGAGCGGTCGACGATCGGCCCCATGCCCTCCTGCACCGCGCGGTCCTGGGTGTTGATCCCGTCGATGCCGGTGAAGGTCTCGTATTTCTGCACTTGGCGGTCGATCATCCAATCGTTGCGCTTGTTGCGGAACGAGCGGAACTCCCCGGACTGCTCGACATAATCGGGGCCGTTGCCGTTGCCGCGCTCCATGCGGTCGTCGTCGCTCAGCCCCTCTTTGCCGTAGCTGTACATCCAGTTCCACACCATGCAGTTCTCGTCGTCGATCGGGACCCAGATATGGCCGGCGATGTTGGTCCGATCCCCGCCGCCCATGGCGCGGCCGAGCTGCTGCGGCCGGATCTGCGTGAACGGCATGACAAAGTGATAGGAGCGCACATAGGTCTTATCTTCGTCGAGCGGGCGTATCCCGACATAGCGGTAGCCATAATCGGTGACGTCGACCTCGAGGATCGGCGCTTTGCCGCGGACAAACGGCCCCTGCACCGGGATACCCGGGCGGGAGGTGTTGGGGGTGATGGCGCGGTGGAGGATCGGGGCATGCGAGGTATCGATGCCGCCTTCCAACGCCTGCAGCCAATTGCACTCCTCCCACACCTTGGAGCAGTGCCGGTGGCTTTCCGGCACCTGCGTCCATTCAAAAACGGGCGGCGCCGGCATCCGCTCGCGCGGTCCCATATAGGCCCAGATTACGCCGCCGATCTCGGTCGTCGGATAGGCCGTCAGGTGGATCTTGTGGCAGAACTGTTCGGGTTCGTTCATCTGATCGACGCAGTTGCCGTCGACGTCGAATTTCCAGCCGTGATAGATGCAGCGCAGGCCCGACTGTTCGTTGCGCCCGAACCAAAGCGAGGCGCGCCGATGCGGACAGAATTCATCGACCAGGCCGATGTGGCCTTGGCTGTCGCGGAAACCGACGAGATGCTCGCCCAGGAGCTTTACCCGGACCGGCGGGCAATCTGGTTCCGGCAGCTCGCGCGCAAGAAACGCCGGGATCCAATATCGCCGCAACACGTCGCCCATCGGAGTCCCCGGCCCCGTCCTGGTCACCAGCTCGTTGTCTTCGCGTGTCAGCATAAGTGCTCTCCTCTTTCGAAAACGGCCGACGCCGCCACCGGCCGGGTGGCCGACCCGCTACCGCCAGATGAGGATCATCGGCCGTTCGGTCGCGCACGGCAAGCACAAGTGACCAGGAGCCCTGAACATTGATCGCGAAGGGAGGAGAACCGCGAATGGTGGAGGAGTCCGTTTGGTGCTAACATCTGGTGCTGATATCCGGTCGCGTTCGAGGTGCGGTCCTCGGATTTCGAAAGACCCGGAACCGGCGACACAGGGCAGGGAGGCTGCCATGGGCGAGCGAGAGTTGCGCGAGCTGATCGCGGCGGTAGGGCCCGGCCGGGTTTCGCGTCGGGCTTTCATGAAAAAGATGGTCGGCCTCGGCCTGACCGTACCCTTTGCGAGCCGGCTCCTGGCGCATGCCGGAATGGCGCAAACGTCGTCCCAATCCGACTACAAGCCGACCAAGGCCGGTGGCGGCGGGGCGCTGAAGCTGTTGTTCTGGCAGGCCCCGACCTTGCTCAACCCGCATTTCGCCGTCGGCACAAAGGACCAGGAGGGCTCGCGAATCTTCTACGAGCCCCTCGCCGCCTGGGATGCCGACGGCAATTTGGCGCCGGTGCTCGCCGCCGAAATCCCGGACATCGAGAATGGCGGCGCTGCGCCCGACGGCATGTCGGTGACCTGGAAGCTCAAGAGGGATGTGGAATGGCACGACGGCCGGCCCTTTACCGCCGACGATGTCGTGTTCAATTGGCAGTACGCGGCGGACCCGGCGACGGCGGCGACGACGATCGGGACTTACAAAGACCTCAAGGTCGAAAAAGCCGATCCGCTCACGGTTCGCGTGCGTTTCGCCAAGCCGACACCATTCTGGGCGAGCGCCTTCGTCGGCCAACTCGGCATGATCATCCCGAAGCACCTATTCGAGCCCTATCAAGGCGCCAGTTCGCGAGACGCGCCGGAGAACCTGAAGCCAGTGGGGACCGGCCCCTATCGGTTTGTCGATTTCAAACCCGGCGATTCGGTCAAAGGCGAGCGCAACCCTTCCTATCATCTGCCCAATCGGCCGTATTTCGACACGATCGAGATGAAGGGCGGCGGCGACGCCGTTTCGGCGGCGCGCGCGGTCATCCAGACCGGCGAATACGACTACGCGTGGAACCTGCAGGTCGAGGACGAGATCCTCCTCAGGCTGGAAAATAGTGGCAACGCCAAGGGCCGTGTCGAGATCGTGCCTGGTGGCAGTGTCGAGCACATCGAGCTCAACAGCACGGATCCCTGGACCGAAGTCGGCGGCGAGCGTTCGAGCGTCAAGACGAGGCATCCACTGTTCAGCGATCCGGCCGTCCGCCGCGCGCTGAGCCTGCTTATCGACCGCGCCTCGGTCGAGGCTCATATCTACGGACGCACCGGGATAGCGACTGGAAATTTTATCAACAACCCGCAGCGGTTTGTGTCGAAGGATACGCACTGGGAGTTCAATATCGACAAGGCGAACCAGGTGTTGGATGAGGCCGGTTGGCAGCGCGGGTCGGATGGCGTCCGCGCCAAGGACGGCAAGAGGCTGAAACTCATCCTCCAGACCTCGATCAACGCCCCGCGCCAGAAGAACCAGGCGATTGTCAAGCAGGCTTGCCAGAAGGCCGGCATCGATATGGAGCTGAAGTCGGTGACAGCGTCGGTGTATTTTTCTTCTGACGTGGCGAACCCGGATACTTACGCGAAATTTTATACCGATATGCAGATGTTCACGACGAATATGGGCGAGCCCGACCCCGGCTTCTTCATGCGCCAGTTTCTCTCCTCGGAAATTGCGTCAAAGGCCAACAAATGGCAGGGCCGCAATGTCACCCGCTGGCACAACGACGATTACGACCAGGCGTTTCACGCGGCCGAGGGCGAACTCGACCCGGTCAAGCGGGCAGCGCTGTTCATCGCGATGAACGACATGGTGGTCGGAGATCCGGCGGTCATTCCGGTCGTCTACCGCCCGGGTGTGTCGGGGATGTCGCGTCAGCTGCGGGCGACTTTGAGCGGTTGGGACAATGTCTTATGGGACCTGAGAAATTGGTATCGCGAGGCCTGAGCGTGGGGCGATTTGCATGAACGAGCGAAGCTTGCGCGAGCTGGTCGCTGCGGTAAAGGCCGGCCGAGTGTCGCGGCGCACCTTCGTGCGCAAGATGGTCGGCTTCGGCCTAACCGCACCTCTTGCGACCCAGCTCCTCGCCCACGCCGGCTTGGCGCAAACGGCGCCCCAATCCGACTACAACCCGACCAAGGCCGGTGGCGCCGGCGCGCTCAAACTGTTGTTCTGGCAGGCCGCGACCTTGCTCAATCCGCATTTCGCCGTCGGCGCCAAGGATCAGGAGGGGGCACGGATATTTTACGAGCCCCTCGCGGCCTGGGACCCCGACGGCAATTTGGTTCCGGTGCTGGCCGCCGAGATCCCGGACATCGAGAACGGCGGGGTCGCGGCGGACGGCCTGTCGGTGATTTGGAAGCTCAAACAGGGCGTCGAGTGGCACGACGGACGGCCCTTCACCGCGGATGATGTCGTGTTCAACTGGGAATACGCCGCCGATCCGGCGACAGCCGCGACGACGATTGGCAATTATCGGGATGCAAAGGTCGAAAAGATCGATCCGCTAACGGTGCGCGTTCGGTTCGACAAGCCGACGCCGTTCTGGGCCGGTTTGTTCGTAGCCGGTCAGGGCATGATCATCCCGAAACACTTGTTCGAACCCTACAAAGGTGCCAATTCGCGCGACGCTCCGGCAAACCTCAAACCGGTGGGCACCGGCCCTTATCGGTTCGTCGAGTTCAAACCGGGCGATCTCGTCAGGGGCGAACGCAACCCCTCTTACCATATCGCCAACCGCCCGTATTTCGACACGATCGAGATGAAGGGCGGCGGCGACGCGGTGTCGGCGGCGCGCGCCGTGATCCAAACCGGCGAGTACGATTACGCCTGGAACATGCAGGTCGAGGACGAGATCCTTGTCCGACTGGAAAAAGCCGGCAATGCCAGGGGTCATGCCGAGATCGTGCCGAGCAGGGCGATGGAGCACATCCAGATCAACTTCGCCGATCCGTGGACCGAGGTGGACGGCGAACGATCCAGCGCCAAGACAAAGCACCCGCTGCTCAGCGATCCAGCCGTCAGGCAGGCACTCTGCCTCCTCGTCGATCGCGCCTCGGTCGAGAAGTACATATATGGACGTACCGGCGCCGCAACCGGAAATTTCCTCAACAATCCGGAGCGCTTTGTCTCGAAGAACACGAAATGGGAGTTCAACGTCGACAAAGCGAACGGATTGCTGGAAGAGGCCGGCTGGAAACATGGATCCGACGGCATCCGCGCCAAGGACGGCAAAAAACTCAAGCTCGTATACCAGACCTCGATCAACGCGCCGCGCCAGAAAACCCAGGCCATCATAAAGCAGGCCTGCCAGAAGGCCGGCATCGATATGGAACTGAAGTCGGTGACGGCGTCGGTCTATTTCTCCTCCGACGTTGCAAATCCCGATACTGCCAGGAAGTTCTACTCAGATCTCCAGATGTATACGGTCGGCACGCCTTCGGTTCCCGATCCGGAACGTTTCATGCAACAGTTCCTGTCTTGGGAGATCGCTTCGAAGGACAACAAATGGCAGGGCAGCAACCCGACACGCTGGCGCAATGAGGAATACGACAAGACGTTTCTTGCGGCTCAGGGTGAGCTCGACCCGGTCAAGCGCGCCGCGCACTTCATCAAGATGAACGACATCGTTGTGGAAGATGTGGTCGTGATCCCGGTAATGAACCGCCGTTGGGTGGCCGCAATATCAAACAAGCTCAAAGCGACCTTGAGTGGCTGGGACAACGACTTCTGGAACCTGAAAGACTGGTACCGCGAGACATGAGGATCGTGCGTAGCTCCTCGCCCCAACCCTCTCCGCGCCCCCTCCCTAACCCTGGAACGCCCGCCCCGGCGGCGGCCGTCCGGGGGCTCCCCCGCAAGCGGGGGAGGGAAGGGCGGGGGCAAACGGCGAGGAGCACTCGCCACGGTTAGGCTGTGGGCCGGTATCTGCTGAGGCGCTTGGTGATTGCGGTGCCGAGCCTGCTCGGCATCAGCGTCGTGCTGTTTGTGGTGCTGGCGCTGGCACCCGGCGACCCGTTCGGGGAGCTCGCGAGCAATCCGAATGTCCCGCCGGAGGTGGCGGCCGCCCTGCGCGCGAAATTCGGGATGGATGATCCGATCGCCATGCGCTACCTGCACTGGCTCGTGGCGATGCTGCACGGCGACTGGGGCTTCTCATTCGCTAGCCGAATGAACGTCGATGCCTTGATCCTCCAGCGGCTGCCGGCCACGTTGCTCATTATCGGCTCCTCGCAGATTCTGGCGCTGTTGATCGCGCTGCCGGTCGGGGTGTATTCGGCAGCGCGGCCCTATTCGATCTTCGACCAGGTGGCCAATCTGCTGGCGTTCATCGGCTTTTCGTTGCCGATCTTCTTCACCGGTCTGCTGTTCATCCTGCTGTTCAGCATCTATCTCGATTGGCTGCCGTTTGTGTATCGCACCGACCTCGGTGTGACCGGCTGGCATTGGTATTGGGAGCAGTTCAAACAGGCGGTGATGCCGGTGGCGGTGCTCGCCCTGCTGCAGGCGGCTTCGTGGACCCGTTATGTGCGCTCCGCGATGCTCGAAGTGATTCGGCTCGACTATGTCACAACGGCCCGCGCGAAGGGACTCCCCGAGCGCATGGTGATCATCAAACACGTCGTGCGCAACGGGTTGATCCCGGTGGTGACCCTGGTCGCGCTTTCGATGCCGGCCCTGTTCGGCGGCGCCATCGTCACCGAGCAGATCTTTCGCATCCCCGGCATCGGATCATTGCTGATCAGCGCCATCCTCGCCAACGACACGCCGGTGATCATGGCGGTGACCTTTGTTATTTCCTGTCTGGTGATCCTGTTCAACCTCATGGCCGATGTTCTTTATGGCTGGCTCGACCCTCGCATCGTCCATCGCTAGCGCCGCGCCCCAGACCATCGGCGCGGCCGAGCGGGGCTCACCCGCCATCGAAACCTGGCGCCGATTTCGCCGGCATCGACTGGCGGTGGCGAGCGCCGCCGTTTTGGCATTAATGGCGCTGGCGGTGGCGTTGGGGCCGCTGCTGTGGCAAGTGCCGATCAACGACATCGATTTTGGCGCGCATCTCGAGGGTCCGTCGTGGAGTCATCCCTTCGGCACCGACGATCTCGGCCAGGATCTGCTCGCCCGCATGCTCTACGGCGGCCGCATCTCGCTCTCGGTCGGACTGGCCGCCATGATGGTGGCGATCATTGTCGGCACGGCCGTCGGGGCGATTGCCGGCATGGCTCACGGCAGTATCGATGCGGCATTGATGTGGCTCACCGATCTGTTCCTGTCACTGCCGCCATTGCCGCTGCTGTTGCTGATCATTTATCTGTTTCGCCAACCCCTGACACAGCTGGTCGGACCAGAGATCGGCACCTTCATTCTGATCGTTGCGGTGATCGGCGGCTTCCGGTGGATGCAGACGGCACGGCTCGTGCGCGCGCAGTTCTTTTCGCTGCGGGAAAAGGAGTTCGTCGAGGCGGCGCGCGCGCTCGGCATGTCCAGCTTGCGATTGGTGACGCGCCACATCCTGCCGAACTCGTTGGGGCCGATCATCGTCGCCGGCACGATCGACGTTGCCGCCGCCATCATTGCCGAATCGACCCTGTCGTTTCTCGGCCTCGGCTTCCCGCCCGATATTCCGACCTGGGGACGCATTCTGTTTGATGCCAAGGACTACCTCGACATCGCCCCGCACTGGGCGTTGTTTGCAGGCGGGGCGATTTTTCTCGCGGTGCTCTCGATCAATCTTATCGGCGACGGATTACGCGACGCGCTCGATCCCCGAACGTCCGCGTAGCGACGGTTCTGACACAGGTTGCCATTATTCCCGCGAAAGCAAGAATTCGTTTCTTTCAGCGGCTTACGGGATTTCGGCTCTACGCTTCGCTTCGGCCGGAATGACGATTTTCGGTACGAAATGGGTTTCCGCAACCTGTTCAAGGAGCCCAGCTGATGGAATGTCTGCTTCACTGCGTGCCCATGCGTGATCCCGGCGACGTCTCGGCGATTTTGCGGTTGATCGACGAAGGGCTGATCGCAGCCGGCGAAATCGTTGCGGTTCTCGGCAAGACCGAAGGTAATGGCTGCGTCAACGACTTCACCCGCGGCTACGCGACAATGGCCGTGTCTGTCGCTTTGGCGAAGCGCCTCGGCATCACCGCCTATGAGATACCCTCGCGTATCGCGATCGTGATGTCCGGCGGCACCGAGGGCGGGTTGTCGCCGCATTTCCTGGTGTTTGCCGTCCGGGAGCATGGCGTAGCGCCTAGCGGTCGCAAATCTCTTGCAATCGGTGCAACATCGACGCCGGTGTTGTTACCCGAGCACATCGGCCGCATGCCGCAGGTGGAGTTGACGGCGGCCGCAGTGTGTGAGGCCGTGAAGCGCGCGGCAATCGCTGATGAAGCTGACGTCCATTGGGTGCAGATCAAATGTCCGCTGCTGACCAGTGAGCGCATTGCCGACGCCAGCTCCCGAGGTGCGACCACGGCGACCAATGATACCTACGCCTCGATGGCCTTGTCGCGTGCGGCCTCAGCGCTCGGAGCTGCGCTCGCCCTTGGTGAAGTCGACCCGGCAGCGCTCGATGACCGGGTGATTGGACGCGACTTCGGCCTGTGGTCGCCGCGTGCCAGCGCCTCGGCCGGTGTCGAACTGTTGCACGCCGAAATTATGGTTCTCGGCAACAGCGCCGCATGGTCGGGCGACAATGTCATCGCCCATGGGGTGATGCAGGATGCCATCGATCTGCCGAGCGTCATCGACCTGCTGCACCGGCTCGATTTCGCGGTCATCGGCCAACTGGACGAAGCGGTGGCCTCGCGCATCCTGGCCGTGCTCGCCAAGGCCGAGGCGTCGCGTAGCGGGACAATCCGTGGGGCGCGTCACGTGATGTGGGACGACAGCGACATCCAGGCGAGCCGGCATGCCCGCGCGCTGGTCGGCGGTGTGCTCGCGGGGGTGATCGGCCGCACCGACCTGTTCGTCTCGGGCGGCGCCGAGCACCAGGGACCCGACGGTGGGGGACCGATCGCTGTGATAGCCCGCCGTCGCTGAAGAGCAGCGGCTCTGGCCCGACATTTGCTTGCTCCCGACAGACGATGACACCGTCGTCCGAAGTGCGGCTGATCGCGTTGACCAAGACCTTCGGCCGCACCCTCGCGGTCGACGCGATCTCGGCCGAAATACCCGGCGGCAGCTATTGCTGCCTGCTCGGTCCGTCGGGCTGCGGCAAGACAACGACGTTGCGCATGATCGCCGGGCACGAGACTCCGACCCGCGGTGACATCATGCTCGGCGGCTCATGTGTGACGGCTCTCCCGCCGCAGCGCCGGCGCACCGCGATGATGTTTCAGAACTACGCGCTTTTTCCGCATCTCAACTGCATTGACAATATCGCGTTTAGCCTGCGCATCCGCGGCGTGCCGAAGCCCGAGCGTCGCGCCAAGGCGCGCGACATGCTGCGGCTCGTCGAAATGGAGGGACAAGCCGAACGGCTTCCTGCCCAGCTGTCCGGCGGGCAGCAGCAGCGCGTGGCGCTGGCGCGCGCGCTCATAACCAACCCGAGCGTGCTGCTGCTCGACGAACCTTTGTCGGCGCTCGACCCGTTTCTGCGCGTCCGCATGCGCGAGGAGCTGAAACGCTTTCAGCGCCGGCTCGGCATCAGCTTTGTACATGTGACCCACAGCCAGGACGAGGCCTTGGCGCTTGCCGATCTCGTCATCGTGATGAACGAAGGCCGTATCGAGCAGGCGGCTCCGGGGCGAGAGATCTTCGACCGGCCGCAGACCGCTTTCGTGGCGCGCTTCATCGGCGGACACAACGTTCTTTGCTGCATGGTCGAGGCCTCCGACGCAAGAGGCGCGCGCCTGCGCGGGCCGCACGGCATCGCGATCGAAACCGTGGGGCCGGGTCTATTGCCGGGCGCCGAGGTTCACATCGCGATCCGCAGCGATCGAATGCACATGAATCGGGCAGTTCAGCGTCTGAAAGCCGTCGGCGCGGGCAGCGATCTCATCGCTTCTGAGGCGGCCTTGCGGTCACGAGTGGCCTCCATCGAGTACCAGGGGCCTATCGTGAAGCTGCGCCTCGAGGCGGATTGGGGCGAGGAATTGACCGCGACGCTTTCGGACCGTTCCTTTTACGAGGCACCGGTCGCTGAATGCAAGATCGTCGCGATCGGCTGGAATGACGCCGACGCGCACATCGTGAGCTGAAGCAGAAGAGGGAGGGTGGCATGAGCAAGAGAACGGAACCGACCCGACGCCGGTTTCTGACCGGTACGGCGTCGCTGGCGGGCGCGGCACTGGGTGCCGGCGCGATCACCGGCGTTCCCTTTGTCCGG
>Ga0074045_10003754_pt1 | contig 13627 bp, 12 predicted proteins | sample BogForMeECP23OM2_FD_94442 | JGI IMG/M metagenome (GOLD analysis project Ga0074045, IMG submission 94442) | Bog forest soil microbial communities from Calvert Island, British Columbia, Canada - Bog Forest MetaG ECP23OM2 | ecosystem: Environmental > Terrestrial > Soil > Wetlands ... | reverse complement strand
CACCGAGAAGGCCGCGGTCGATCCGGAACGGCTGGCGCGCTTCGTCGCCGACGAACCCGGCAGCCAGTTCACGCCGGCAGGCGTGCTGAAGTTCTCGCTGAAAGAAAAGCAGCCTGAGCAAGTGCTCATTCGGATCAAGTCGCTGCTCGAACAATTGGCTGGCGAGCCGCAGGCAGTAGCGTGATAGTTTAGCGTCCGAGATGATTGGGGGGTGTGTGAGAATGAATCTAGGGATTTGCCCAGCAATATGAGGTCTTAATGCACCGGCCCCGGAAGGGGCGGAACAACTTCTTCCGCAGCCTTTGTACGCTCGTAGAGCTGTCAACCATTGCATGAGGATTCATGAGACAGCAAATTTGCAAGGCAGTTTTTCCCGCGGCCGGACTGGGGACGCGCTTTCTGCCGGCCACCAAGGCGCAACCCAAGGAAATGATGCCGTTGGTGGACAAACCCATCATTCAATACGGCGTGGAAGAAGCGCTAGCCTCGGGTTGCAATCAGATCATCGTCGTCACCGGCCGTGGTAAGGCGGCAATCGAAGATCATTTCGACGTCAGCTATGAACTGGAAAAAATGCTGGAGGAGCGCGGCAAGACTGACTTGCTGGCCGTCGTCCGCCAAATCTCGGACATGATCCACATTGCCTATGTCCGCCAGAAGGAAGCCATGGGACTTGGCCATGCGGTCCTGATGGCGCGTGAACTGGTGGGCGATGAAGCATTCGCGGTTATTCTTGCCGACGACATCATCGACGCCGAAGTTCCCTGCCTCAGGCAGATGATCGAGGTTTACAACGAGACGGGGTGCTCGGTGCTGGCCACTCAGATGGTCGAAGGCACAGCGATCTCTGCCTACGGCGTGCTCGATGCCAAACCAGTGCCGGGAAAGTGGGATGGAAGGTTGTTCGAGGTACAGAATCTCGTGGAAAAGCCGAAGCCCGAGGATGCGCCATCGAACCTGGCGATCATTGGACGCTACATCCTGACGCCGGCAATTTTCGAGATGCTGGCCTCAACCGAACTGGGCGCGGGCGGCGAATTGCAGTTAACCGACGGCCTGAAGCAGTTACTCAAGAGAGAGAAGATCTATGGCTATACCTTCCGAGGCAAGCGCCACGACACAGGCGACAAGTTGGGCTTCCTGAAGGCAACCGTGGAGTTTGCGCTCAAGCGCGACGACCTGGGCGCCGAATTCTGCCAGTATCTGAAGACCCTGAAACTGTAAAGCAGAAAACGGGCCAGCGGCGACACTCTTTGAGCAGGTCAAATGCGGCGCGTCTTGAGACGAACGGTAGTCTCTGCTGCTCTGACTGCTGATTTCATCATTGCGCCATCGCGTAGTAGCCCTGACGCGCGTGCACCTGTACTCTCTGGCCAGAGCGTATTTCGACCCGCAGCGCGTGGAATCCCGGCCTGGATTGTTGCGGTGGAAACGAAACGTAGTATTGGGTGCGCATCTCCTGCTCGATTTTCGCAAACGCTCCTTGCAGTTCCTTCGCGGACTGGGCTACGAAAAGCCCTCCGCCAGTTTCGTCAGCAAGGCGCTGCAGGATTGAGTCACCCGGAGGCAGCAGGCCCTTTTTGTGCACGGTGAGCGCATAGATCTGGATCTCGCTCCGCTGTGCGGCTGCAATAACATCAGCCAGAGTGCGGAGACTGTGTGTGTCGTCGCCGTCACTGAGGACAACGATCGCGCGATGCACGAGAGCGTCGTCACCATTAGGCAGATGGCCAACGCAGGCTGAATACAGAGCGTCGAAAAGGACCGTGCCCCATCCTGGTTGGTGCACTCCGTTGACGGCCTGAATTAGGCCCGCGCGATCGTTGGTCGCGCCCTGCCAAATCTGGACGTCCGCCCCGAAAGCCATAAGGAACGCGCGATCGCTTTGCGGACGCAAGACCCGGTCCAAGAAATCCAGCGCGGCGGCTTTTTCTTCGGACAGCACACGCTTTACCGAATCGCTGACGTCAAGAACGATGCCGACGTGCAACGGCAGATTCTCGTCACGCGCGAAGTCGTCGAACTTCGCAACTGGCGACTGATCGTCGAGGATGCGGATGTCATCCGGCGAGAGGTTTTGTACCAATCGGCCGCGCTCGTCGGCCACTGTGAAATGAAGCCTTACCTCAGGCACGGTTCGGTGGATCGTGTATTCCGGCGAGATGGACGGGGCCGGAGCGCTCATGGCCGGAACGCTGACTGACGGCAGAGGGGGAGTTCCGGCAACGACGTTGCTCGCATATTCTCCCGGCGCGAAAAACGCAATTGGCGAATCGGCCGCTGCTATGGAGCCGTCGAATCCACCCGTTGCCCATTCACCACTCCCCGCGAACGTAGCGGCGCTCGAGGCCAACATCATGCCGAAGATGAGCACCAACTTCTGCACCATTGGGTAATCGGCCACGCGCCATAGCAGCTTGAGAAGAAGCCGCATTCCGCGTACGGGAACGGCAAGCGAAACCGCTGCCCATTCAGGTAATGAAAATCCCCATTTCGCCGTTGCCACAGGACAAACCGCGGCGCACTCCGCGACCCCGCTCGGCTGCTTTGAGCGCAACAAAGTCATACCCCATGCACTCGGATTCGAGTGCTAAGAAATTGCCATTTTGGATGCTGGTTCTCGGTGCGAAGTTGTCGAATAGTTTCATCATCCTGTAACACATATGTGTGTACCTTATTGGTGTGATACCGACACATGAGAGCCAATCGCCAACGTTCGGCTACAATACAGCCGTGAAACAGACGATCTTCGCCGTGGAAGACGATTCCGACATTTCACGGCTGGTTCGCCATCACCTGGAAGCCGCTGGCTACGGCGTCCGCACCTTTGCCGCCACCGCCGGTGTGATCGCCGAAGCCGAGAAGCAAGTCCCAGCGCTTTTCCTTCTGGACATCATGGTTCCGGGAGGCGACGGGCTTGAACTTTGCCGACGAATTCGTCAGACTTCCACGCTTACCATGATTCCGGTCATCTTTCTGACCGCGAAGGTGAGCGAGTCCGACCGCGTCATCGGATTGGAGCTCGGCGCCGACGACTACATTCCCAAGCCATTCAGCCCACGTGAGTTGGTGGCGCGTGTGCGCGCGGTGCTGCGCCGGTTCGAACGTCCGTTGGTGCCGGCCGTCGTGAAGGCCGGAGACATCGAGATCGACAGCGGTGGCATGACGTTGATGGTCCGCAGCAGGCTCACGCAGACCACGGCCACGGAATTTCGGTTGCTGGAATATTTGGCTCGTCATCCTGGACGCGTGTTTACCCGCGACCAGCTGCTGGATGCGGTTTGGCGCGACACGCATTACGTCACGCCGCGTTCGGTCGATGTCTATGTGCGCCGCATTCGTGAGAAGATCGAAGAGAATCCCGACGAGCCTCGCTATCTAAAGACGGTCCGCGGAGCTGGCTACCGCTTCGAGGTCCCTAAAACCTAAGAGTCGACGTTGAGAAGTCGGATCTTCCTCAAGCTGTCTCTCGCGGCGCTGTTGATGGTCGCCGCGTGCACGCTCACGTTGTACGTACTCCTCAAGCACGCCTGGGAGGGCATGCTGCGCAGCGAGATTGAGACTTCGCTGCGCCAGAAGACGCTGATGTTCGCTTCCCGCGTCGAAAATTCTCCTGCGGCATCCTTGGGCGAAATCACCATCCAGAGTGCGCGCGCGGCGGATGCGCGTGTCACCGTCATCGATTCCACCGGCGAAGTACTAGCGGACTCTGAGGCCGATCCGGCGAAGATGGAGAACCACGCCACTCGACCGGAGTTCATCTCCGCCTTGCAAGGCCGGGTGGGAATCTCGGCACGACCGAGCCACACCATTGGCACTGACCTGCTTTATGTTGCTGTTCCGATTCCAGTGGGCGCGGTGCGCATGGCTTATCCACTGTCCTCCATTCGCCAGGCCAATCAGAGGATTCGTCGCGAGTTGCTTGAAGGATCCGCTCTCGCAGCGCTTCTGGCAATGGTGCTAGCTTTCCTCGGGACCCAATCGATTGGCCACAGGCTAATACGGATTACTGATTTCGCCGAACGTGTCGCAGCCGGCGATTTATCGGCGCGAATAGAGGAGGAGTCGGGCGACGAAATCGCGCACGTTGCTTCCGCCCTCGACAAGACGGCTCGCAAACTGGAGGACGGATTCCGGGCGCTGGACAACAGTCGGCAAACTCTGGAGACCTTGCTCAATTCCATGCAGGAAGCCGTGCTCGCAGTGTCGCAGGACGGCCGTGTGTTGTGGGCAAACCAGCGCATGGAGCGTCTGGTTCCGAGCGGGATCCGCCTGGGAGCGCCGCTGGTGCAATCGGTCCGCGATCCTGAGATCTTGAGTTCGGTGGAGGGTGCGCTTGATCGCCGTGACGTGACCGTGGCGCGCGCGGCCAAGATCTTTTCCGGGCGCATCTTTGATGTCACGGCTGCGCCGATGCCCGGTGGCGGCGCGGTCGCGGTGTTGCACGATCAAACCGAGATCGAGCGCGTAGAGAAAACCCGGCGTGATTTTATCGCCAATGTTTCGCACGAGCTGCGCACTCCGCTCACCTCCATTCAGGGTTATTCCGAAACCTTGCTCGATCACGACAAGGTGCCGGAACACGTACGGGAATTTATCGAGATCATTCGTAAGAATGCGACACGCATGGCGCGACTCACGGAAGATCTGCTGGTGCTGGCGCGCGTCGAATCGGGTGAGCAGAACTTTAACTTTCAGCCCACCACCGCTCGCGAATTGCTGGATGATGCGGTCCAGATGTTCCAGGACGTCGCAGCCAGCCGTGGTATCGAGATCTCAGTGATGAACACGGCGTCCTCTCCGGTCTCGGTGGATCGCGATGCGATCCACCAGGTGTTTTCCAATCTGATTGACAACGCTTTGAAGTACGGCAACACGGGCAAGAAAATTCTGGTGGGCGCGTGCGAAACGGAAGATGGCGTGCAGTTTTACGTGCGAGATTTCGGTTCGGGAATATCCAGCGAGCATCTGCCGCGGCTGTTTGAGCGTTTTTACCGCGTGGACAAAGCACGTTCGCGCGAGTCGGGCGGAACAGGTCTCGGCCTGGCCATCGCGAAACATGTCGTGCGCGCCCACGGCGGCGCCATCAAAGCGGAGAGCGAACTGAACCACGGATCGACGTTCTACTTCACGTTGCCACGGCAGCCAGCGCCAGTACGAGCCTGGTAACCTTTCAATGTCCGTAATCGCCCTTTTCCAACCTGCAGATTTCAAAAGAAGTTCACAGACTTTTCATCCAGAATTCACAGAGTGCACTTATCCTAACTGCTTATCGGTCCGTTCATTCGCTTACAGTGCTGGCTCGGGAACGTCGATGCCAGTAGCACGTTTTTTCGTGTCTTTGGCAGCCGCGTGAGACAACCATGAGTTCAGCCGAACTGGTACCTCCTAACCCAGACGCGATTTGCGCACAGCTTCGAGAGCAGACGCTGCAGGCTTGCCAGGTCGCGCGCATTGCAGCCGGTATTGTCGCCGAGGGCATCGCAACTGGTGTGCCGTCTCTGTTGGACGGCGTTCGCGAGCGCGAAAAGGAACTCGACACGCTTGATCGGGTCATCGATCAGGGTGTCACCTCGGTCATCACCAAGGTGAGCGAAGATCAGGCCCGCGAGCTGCTGGCCTGCCTGAAGTTCATCATCGACCTGGAGCGCGTGGGCGACCTCCTGCTCAACTGCGGCAATCGCGCCGCGGCCGTCGGTAGCCGCATCGACCTGCAGGACATCCGAGATCTGACCCTGATGGCATCGCGGCTGGAGAAGATGCTCAGCGATGTGCATGACGCTTTCAGCCAGCGCGACCTCAACCGCGCACTGGCGGTGCTGCGCTCGGACGCGGAGCTCGATCGCTTGCGCAATCTCATCTTCCTGCGCCACCTGGAAAACCACGAAGGCACGCCTCGCCAGGAGAGCTTCCATGTGCTGTTCATGACGCAATCTCTGGAGCGAGCCGGAGATCATGCCAAGAACCTTGCCGAAGAGGTTTGCCATCTGGTGAGCGGACACAGCGTTCGGCACGTGCTGCGCGCCTACGACAAGCCGGTTGAGCAGATGTTCATCGAAGACCTGAAGCGCCGCCAGAAGAGCGCGATCTAGTTGCGGCTGTGCATTTACGGACGCCTTCCCACTCTGTCGCGAATTCAGTAGGTGGCGGCGGAGTTACTGAATGGTACAGGATGGGTTGGCAAAGCGAAGGGCGTCTAAGCACCTGACAAACCTTGCCCAATTTGTTGGTTGCCCAACATGAAGACCGCAGCCCTCGTGCCTGGCTTAGCTCGCCATCGAACCATATCTTTCATCTTGCAGCAAGCCCCTTTCAGAATGGGATTGCATAAATCGTCGCGGGGAAACCGCGCCAGGGACTACCTCCATCTGTTGAATTGAGGGCCTATCGGGCTCTGCCGCCCGCGTAGCGCCGATTGTGGACCGCGCCATCGCGAACGGGCTGGAATACTCTGTGGCCAGCATTCGCCACTAATTGACGGCGTTTTTGGAACCGTAAACTCTCTCCCATGCTGAGCATTGCGCGCGGTGGTGCCTGGCAAGGTGTCGTTCAAAACCCAGCTGCATGGGGTTTTGCGTCTGTGCTTGTCGTTGTGATTCCTATCGTTGATTACCTACTCTCGTCTTGAGTCCGCGCTGGAACTTTATGCTGGGAACATCTGTGCCGAGTGGTCGCCTGTAGCGGAGCGTGTGTGGGCTCCGATGTCACAACCGTGAGATCGCACGAGCCCGCCCACCTTTTCTGGCCGGTGACAGCAGATAACCGCACACGGTACTCTCGATTCATGGCCAAACCAGTTCCCATCGGCACGCGCGGCGAAGTGGAGAGACGTGTCGAGTTCAAGAACACCCTGACAGCGTGGCGGGAAGAACTTCCTGCGGTGCTGTCTACGCCCACCATGATCGGATGGATGGAGGCAGCAGGTTTCGAAGCGTTGCTGTCCTTCTGCGAGGGCGATGAGGTCAGCCTTGGCACGGCGATCAACATTATTCATCGCGCCCCCACGGGAATTGGTGCACTCGTGAAATGTGAAGCCGTGCTGGAAGAGTTCGATGGGCGCTTCTATACGTTTCGCGTCAGCGCTCACGATGGCAGTGAGATGCTCGGGCACGGCACCATCAGGCGTGCCATCGTCAGCAAGGGCAAGTTCGAAGCCAAGCAACAGGCGAAACAGACGCATAGCGCATGAGTCACCCGAGCCTTAGCCGCGGATTTTCACGGATTCCTTCAAGACCACACGAACTGCGTTTAGGAGTTTGCACTGAAGAATCAGATCCCAAGCCGTGAAGGTCCGCGGCAAGCCGTAAGAATTCGCGCTTACGGGTTTCCACCGGGAAGAATTTGCCAGCAAGTTCCGCAGAAATCGGGATTTTCGCCAGACTTCACCTCACAACGGAATTATCGTTTTAGGGGAAGGAACTTTCTAAGGAGGTGTGGTATGACTGCACGACTGAACTGCATGAATCCATCGCACGGCGCCGCGAAAGCACATTCGATCTCCTGCCCACGTCAATAACGGCGGCCTAGGGCCGTCGCTGATAAGCCTGAAGGGCCTGCTGGTTTCCCGCATCAACGGACATGCTTATCGCATTGACATGTGAGTACCCGCGGGCCATAGGCGAGAGAGAACTCACATTGCCCAGGTCCGCGAGTGATATGAGGCACCGTACTACAGGGATCGTGAGCGCGCTTTCGCCTGGGCGGAGTCGGTGGCAAAAGTAAGCGAGACGCTCGCCCCAACGATGTCTTGCGCTGGCGCGCAAACATTTCACAAGGAGATGAGCTGGGCCTCGCGATCGTGATGATCAACGGAAGGCGCAGCAGACCAAATCGGCAGCGTGATAGACGGCGGCAGGGAGCAAGCCTGAACTGGCAAGGGGTTTGTTGTACCCTGAAGAGCAGACGTCTGAGGTTCTTGCGCAGAGTAAGGCATGCTGATTCCACCCTTGCCGTTGCTCAACTTTTTCGTCGCAGTCGTGATGATCTCCATCGGGCTGCGTGTCAGTGGCGGAGAGCTGCTCGACATTCTGCGTAACCGCGCCCTGTTTACGCGCACCCTGCTGGCAAATTGTGTCCTGATACCGGCCATAGGCTTCCTGCTAATCCGTATCTTCCCGCTGACACCCGACGCAAGTATCGGCATCATGCTGCTGGCCGCGATCCCGGGAACGCCGATCGCCTTGCAGTTCACACGGCAGGCAAAGACACGGTTGGCCTTCGCTGCCGCCATGATCTTCGTGCTCTCGCTGGTGAGCATCGCCATGACCCCGCTGGCCATCGGGGTGATGCCGGAGACGGCGCAGCGCAACCAGCGGCCGCTGCTGCTCCTGGTCACGAGTATTGCGCTATACATTGCGCTGCCACTGTGTGCCGGTTTGTGGGCGGCGCGACGCGCGCCGAAAATTGCTCCCAGACTGGTATTGCCGTTGGGCGTTCTGGCCTCGATTGTCTTCATTTTCCTTATGTGGGAGACGCGATTGGTGCGCCGTGAAGCCTTTAATGCAATCCGCGGCGGTGGGACCATCCTGGCGATGCTATTGTTGCTGCTTCTATCCATGTTGATCGGCTGGTTGATCGGCGGCCCCGACCGCGAGTCACGCCGCGTGTTGGCGACCTCCACTGGCATGCGCAGCGTTATTGTCGTGCTGTACGTGGCGCGGTTCTGCTTTCCCGGTACTAACGTCTACATGATCCCGATTGTCTATCTATCGCTGATGGTGCCCACGAACCTGCTTTTCCATCTGGCGTTCACCGGATGGCACAAACTGCGGCCGGCGGTGGAGACATAAGCCGATGAGCGAACCGCGCCCAGCGCTCTCGATTCTTCGCCGTGCTCGTCGCTCGAGATGACAGAGCTACAATCCTCTGGGATGTCGCTTCGCTTTCAGATTGAGGCGCGGGATGGCACTGCGCGTGCCGGGCGCTTCTTCACGCCGCATGGTGAGGTGCAGACGCCCGTTTTTATGCCAATCGGCACTCTCGCGACGGTCAAGGGCGTGCCGCAGGACACCCTCGAAGAACTCGGCGTCCAGATCCTGCTTAATAACACCTATCACCTTTATCTGCGGCCGGGCGTGGAGACGGTCCGACGGCTTGGCGGTGTCCACAAGTTCATGGCGTGGGACCATCCCATCCTCACCGATTCGGGCGGATTCCAGGTCTTCAGCCTCAGCGATCTACGCAAGGTGACAGAGGTGGGAGTGGCGTTTCGCTCGCACCTCGACGGTTCGTCGCATTTTTTTAGCCCGGAAAGCGCCATCGCGGCTGAGATTGGGCTGGGCGCTGACATCATCATGGCGTTCGACGAGTGCACCGAGCATCCGGCTGAGTACGCGCGAACGCGCGACTCGATGGAGATGACGCTGCGCTGGGCGCGCCGCAGCAAGGACCATTTCGAAGCTCACCAGGAAGAAACGCCATGGTTCGCCGAGCGTGGGGAAGCGCAGACGCTGTTTGGCATCGTGCAGGGCGGGGCCTTTGCTGACCTGCGCCGCGAGTCAGCACAGCGGACCGTCGAGATCGACTTCCCAGGTTACGCGATTGGCGGTCTGAGTGTCGGCGAACCGCGCCCGATGACCTACGAGATGATGGACGCTGCGATTCGCTTCTTGCCGGAGGACAAGCCTCGCTACTTGATGGGGGTCGGCACGCCAGAAGAGATTATCCATTATGTTGCGGCCGGAGTGGACATGATGGACTGCGTGCTGCCGACGCGGGCGGCGCGTCACGGCTTGCTGTTCACCTCTGAGGGACGCCTGACAATCAAGAACGCACGTTTTGCAGGCGATGAAGGCCCGCTCGACCCGAACTGCCGGTGCAAGGTTTGCGCCCGTTATTCGCGAGCCTATCTGCGGCACCTGTATGCCTCGAACGAGTTGCTGGCACAGACCTTGAATACCATCCACAATCTGGCGCATTACATTGACACCATGCGCAGGGTTCGGCAAGCTATAATACTTGGGGGTTTTGCGAAGTTTCTTTCTGGCGTCCGGCCCCCACATCTGAGCGTTCCGTAGCAGCGGTGCGTCGTTCGGCCCGGTAGGCCCCATTCGATGGCGGCAGGGCTAAAAGCTTGTCGGGAACACCGGAATCCGGCAAAACGCGATAAGATAACGGTTAGGGTTGTGTCTCTAACCCGCGCTGATGCGCCGGCTGACAGATACCAGTGTTCGGTTGGAACTCCGAAACATCCCAAAATGTCCGGGCTTCGAGTGTAGAACGGCTGCTTTGCGGCACGGCTTGAGCCGTGCCCCCTTCAGGGCTTGCGAGCACACTCGGCGCTGCGTCTCCAGGAAAGTCGAAGCGAATGGTCAGACAGATCGTTTTGTTGGCGCAGGGCATCGGTGGCGGATCAGCCCCGATCCTGATGATGGTTGCGATCTTCGCAATCTTTTATTTCCTTTTGATCATGCCGCAGCAGCGCCGCCAGAAGAAGTGGCAGGCTATGCTGAAGGAAATCAAGCCTGGCGACAGGGTGGTCACCAGTGGGGGCCTTACCGGCGTTATCCTCTCAGTCAAGGATGACTCCGTAGTCCTGCGTGTTCCGCCGGACAACATCAAGATCGAAGTTGCCCGCTCCTCGATCGTCACTTTGACGACCGCGGAGGGCTCTTCCAAGTCTTAACAGGATTGCCGTTTTATCATGAACAAGAATCTTCTCGCCAAGACAATTCTGATTATTGCGGTGCTGGTCGTCTTTCTGTTTGGCATCTTCGGTATTCCGGGCAGCTTGAGCAACAAAGGTCTGCTGGCCGCGCTGCAAAGTCGCATCCACCTTGGACTTGATCTCAAGGGTGGAACCCACCTTATTCTGCAGGTGCAAGTTAACGACGCCATCAACGCCGATACCGACCGCGCGGTCGAGCGGCTCAAGGATGCGCTCAAGAGCGGCAATATCGCCTTTGGAGAAATCTCCAAGACAGATCCGCAGAACCATCCAGAGCTGATCCAGATCAAGGGCGTGCCGCCCGAGTCGTCTTCGGAGCTGCGGAGGATCGTCAGCGAAAAGCTGCCGGATTACGACTTGACATCTGGGGCAGAGAATTCGTGGACCCTCACGATGAAACCGGCCGTCGCCAACGACACCAAAAAGAAAGCGGTGCAGCAGGCGATCGAGACCATTCGCAACCGAATTGACCAGCTCGGTGTCTCCGAGCCGGTGATCCAGGAGCACGGACTGGGGGACTACCAGATTCTGGTGCAGTTGCCCGGAGTGGATGATCCGGCCCGCGTCAAGGAGATCATGCAGTCCACTGCCATGCTGGAAATCCGGCAAGCAGTCAAGGGCCCGTATCCCAGCGAGCAAGCCGCGATGCAGGACAATGGCGGCGTGCTTCCGCCGGACACGGTGCTGATGAAAGGCAACAGCCTCCATCCGCAGAGTCCCGAAGACAATGCCGAGGTGTACTGGCTCATCAGCCGCTCGTCGGCAGTGAGCGGAGGCGATCTGCGGACGGCCGATTCGGGCCACGACGAGAATGGACGTCCGGATGTCAATTTCACACTGACGGGCGATGGCGGAAGGCGTTTCGCGGCATTCACCGGCGCACATGTGGGTGACAAGCTGGCGGTGGTGCTCGACAACCGTGTGAAGTCGGTGGCCACCATCCAGGAGCAGATCCACGATCAGGGGCGAATTACCGGCTCTTTCACCCCGCAGGAGACCCAGGATCTTGCGTTGACGCTGCGATCGGGCGCGCTGCCGGCGGGAATTAAGTACCTGCAAGAGGTCACCGTCGGGCCGTCGCTCGGCTCCGACTCCATTCGCCAAGGCGTGAGGGCGGCTATCATAGGCATGATCGCGGTCATGGCATTCATGCTCTTCTATTACCGGGCTGCGGGCATCAATGCGGACCTGGGACTGTTTCTGAACCTGGTGATCCTGTTGGGCTTCCTCGGCTTCACTGGGGCGACCCTCACCTTGCCGGGAATCGCCGGAGTCATCCTGACCGTTGGTATGGGGGTGGATTCCAACGTCCTGATCTTTGAGCGTATTCGCGAGGAGTTGCGGCACGGCAAGACGCCGCCATCAGCAGTGGACCAGGGTTTCGCGCACGCCTGGGTCACGATCGTCGATACTCACGTGACCACAATCGTGTCAGCCATCATCCTGTTTTTGTTTGGGACCGGACCTGTGCGCGGATTCGCCGTCACCCTGAGCTTTGGTCTGGCAGCAAACCTATTCACTTCGGTCTTCGTTTCACGGGTAATCTTCGAAGCCATTCTCAATCGCCATCAGCGTGGCGAGGCATTGAGTATCTAAGGGGCTAGCGGTGGAGTTATTTCGCAATAGCAACATCGATTTTCTTGGTAAGAAGTGGTACTTCCTTGCCTTCTCATTGATCTTCAGCGTCGCCGGATTGCTCTCCATTTTCTTCTGGCATGGCATTCCACTGGGCGTTGAATTCCGCGGCGGCACGCTGGTTTACGTTAAGTTTGCCCAGACTCCGAATCTCGACCAGATCCGGCAGGCAATGGATCGGGCGGGGCTGAGGAATCCGCGAATCCAGCGCTTCGGTCCGGTTTCCGGCAATGAAGTCCTGATTGACCTTGGCCTGCAAGAAACCAGCGAGGCGGCGCTTGACCGCGGGAAGAACGCCATCATCCAGGCGCTGCAGACGCAGAATGCCGGCAATGAGGGCAAGCAGGATCTGAATAACAGCGGCGCGACAACTCTCGAGCAATACCTGCTGCAGAAAGACCCGTTGCATCTGGGAACCGACGCTGCCGCGCAATACCATGTCATTGCGCAGAAGATCGAGGATTTCCGGAACAAGGAGCGCGGCGGAATTCTAACCTCGGTGGATGAGCTTCGTGGAGTCGTGCTGCCGGAGGTGATCAGCGCACTTCAGCAGGACTTCTATACCTCTGATTTCGTGGTCCGCAACGTCGAGATCGTAGGACCGCAGGTCGGCGGTCAGCTTCGCCATCAGGCGATCATGGCAACCCTGTACTCGTTGGGCGGGATGCTGATTTACCTGTGGTTCCGTTTTGAGATGATCTACGGCGTGGGTGCGGTTGTGGCCTGCTTCCACGACACCATCATTACCGTGGGCTTCTTTTCCTTGCTGAACAAGGAGATCAGTCTGACCGTCATCGCTGCCATCCTGACGCTCATCGGCTACTCGATGAACGACACTATTGTTGTCTTTGACCGCATCCGAGAGAACATCAAACTCTTGCGGCGCGAACCGCTGGCCAATATAGTCAACAGGAGCATCAACCAGACTCTGAGCCGGACAATCCTCACCTCGGGGCTGACATTCTTGACGGTGCTCTCGTTGTACCTGTTTGGCGGTGAGGTTCTGCGTGGATTCTCACTGGCGCTGGTAATTGGCATCCTGATCGGAACGTATTCCTCGATCGCTGTCGCAGCTCCCATGTTGGTGGCTTACCAAGATTGGCGGACACGAAGGGCCGGAGAGGCGATGGCGCGCAGCGTGGGTGCCCCGCAGAACAAGGCGCGGGAAAAGGTGAAAGTAAAGGCGTAACCGGCTCGTGTTGCGGTTGTCTTTCTGAGCGTCGCCTACCCAGGATAACGCCGTTGGGCAAAGTAGGTGTCCAATTCGCTTGCTGGGGTGTATACTTCGGGTCGCTGTTTCAGGGCGGTTTCCCCGGACTCCCAGAT
>Ga0074045_10003753_pt1 | contig 13631 bp, 12 predicted proteins | sample BogForMeECP23OM2_FD_94442 | JGI IMG/M metagenome (GOLD analysis project Ga0074045, IMG submission 94442) | Bog forest soil microbial communities from Calvert Island, British Columbia, Canada - Bog Forest MetaG ECP23OM2 | ecosystem: Environmental > Terrestrial > Soil > Wetlands ... | reverse complement strand
TGGCATGCAGCGTCACGGTCTTCCCGGCCAGCCGCGCGACCCAACTGCCGGTTCCGGCACCGTCCTTGACGTTGAAGTCGGCGCGCCAGCACGCACGCTTGGCAGGGTCGTTGGGGAAGTTGCACAGCAGGCCGTCGTATTTGCCGTCGATGCCGCCGGCGGGCGCCGGCTGGCCGGCACCCGCGACCGCGGCGTTGCTTCCCGTGGCGAGCGCAACCTGTGTCGCTACCCGTTTCTTCCTCATTTCCTCGGACTGTGCCGCCACCGCTTGTTTCGCTTCCGTCGCTTGTGCTGTGGCCGCGCGCCTTTCCTCCTCCGCCCGCTGCCGCTCTTCGTCGAGGCGCTTGCGATCGGCCTCGGCGCGGCGTCGCGCCTCTTCCGCGGATTGCACCTGTGCCTGCAATGCCGCCTCGCGCTTCGCGCCTTCGGCGAGAAGCCGCTCGCGTTCGGCGCGGCCCTCGGCCTCCACCGCGCGTCGGCTCTGTTCTTCCGCCGCATGTCGGGCATTCTCGGCCGCCTGCTTCTCCGCCGCGAGCTGGGCCGACAGCGCGCGTTGCTCGGCGCGTTTCGACTCGTAGTCCTGGTAGAGAAAATAGCCTCCCGCGGCGAGCGCTGCGAGCGCGATCGCCCCGACGCCAAGGACCACCGCCGATTTCATGCTCGGGCGGCGCAGCGTGGTCGGCAGCGCCCCACGCTCGCCATGCGTAATCGAGAAGGTGCGGATCTTCTGGCCAATGTTCTTGAATTGCTGCTCGCCGAGCGGCTTGAACTGCAGCGACAGCTTGTTCTGGATCTGGTCGAACACACTGCCGGCGATGCACACGCCGCCAGGCTCGGCGATTGCCTGGATACGCGCCGCGACGTTCACGCCATCGCCGAGCAGGTCACCGTCCTGTACGACGACGTCGCCCACGTTGATTCCCATGCGGAACAGCATCTTCTGCTCCGGCGGCAGGTGCTCGTTGCGGGTCTGCAGTGCGGACTGGATTTCGGTGGCGCAGCGCACCGCCTCAACCGCGCTCGGAAACTCGGCGAGGATTGCATCGCCGGCGGTATTGAAAATCCGTCCGTGATGTTGCTTGAGCAGGGCGTCAAAGACCGCGCGATGACCACGCAGGGCCTGTACCGTGGCTTCCTCGTGCTCGCCCATCAAGCGACTGTAGCCGGCAACGTCGGCAGACAGGATGGTGGCCAGCCGGCGCTCCAATGCGGGCGCCGGTTCGTCGGGCGGAGTCGCTTTGTCAGGCACGATTGTCGCTCTGGAGGCAGGGGTCAGCGTGCGCTGGGGCTGATTCTACAGCGGCACGAAGGGGGAGGGATGGCGGGCCGATCAGCGCGCAAACGCGTGCCCCGGACGGGCGCGAACCGATCTTCAGCCGCCGAAGCGGCGCAGCCAGGTTAATACCGTCGCTGCGGTTTCCGGCGCGCGCTCGCGCTGCGGAAAGTGGCCGACTCCGTCGATCAGCCGACGCTCGTACGGGCCACGGAAATAGGCTTCCTTGCCTTCGCTCATCTGCGGCGCATTCACCGGATCGAGCGCGCCGTGCAGCGTCAGCGTGGGCACGCTCTGCAGCGGTGCCGGATCGAACTGCGCCTCGAGCGCGGCGTATCGGGGGTCGGGCGCCGCGTGCCCCCACCGCACGCGGTAGGAGTGCAGCACAATATCGGCCCAATCGGGGTTGTCGAAGGCAATCGCCGTGCGTTCGAACTCGTCCGCATCGGGCTTATAGGCCACAAACCACTCGTCCCAGATGTGCCGGGTGAACGCGCGACGGTCGTCGCGCACAGCCCTTTCTCCACGTGGCGTCGCCATCAACCAGTGATACCAGTAGTTCTGGGTCTGGCGGTAACTCAGCGTTTGGCCGGGCGAATTGGTTCCGTAACCGGTCGACAGTGCGACGCATGCACACACGCGCTGCTTATCGAGCGTCGATGCAATGTATGCGGCGCGGGAGCCCCAGTCGTGGCCAACAAGGGCGTAGCGACTCAGTCCGAGCGCCGCGGCGAACTCCACCACATCCTGACCGAGCGCGACGAGCTGGCCGCTACGGTGCGTGTCGTCACGCAAGAATCGCGTCGCGCCGTAGCCACGCAGCCATGGGGCGTAGGTGCGGCAGCCCGCGCCGTGCAAGGCCGGCAACACCGCGTCCCAGGTTCGCACGTCGTCGGGCCATCCGTGAAGAAGAATGACCGGGAGGCCGTCGGTCTGCCCTGCGACTTCGTAGCCGATGCGCAGTGCCGAGGTGTCGACAAAATGCACTGTCATGTTCTGCTGCTGCGTCGGGGTCAGCGCCCGCTCGGTTGCATCGGTGCCTCAGGCCAGGGCCTGCTCGATGTCGGTGATCAGATCATCGACGTGCTCCACGCCAACCGACAGGCGAACCAGATCGGCAGGACAGAGTGTTCCCGGCCCTTCGACGCTGGCGCGATGCTCGGCGAGACTCTCGACCGATCCGAGCGAGGTCGCCCGCTTGAATACGCGGAGCCTGGCGCAGAACGCCTTCGCAGGCCCTTCGCCACCTTTTACGCGCAGCGACATCATGGCGCCGAAGCCGCCGCGCATCTGCCTCGCGGCGACCTCATGCCCGGGATGCGAAGCCAGTCCTGGGTAGAGAACATGCGACAGATTCGGGTGTCCGTGCATCCGCTCCGCGATGGCCTGCGCGTTCGCGCAGGCGGCGGCCAAGCGCAAGTGCAAGGTCCGCATCCCGCGCAGAAGCAGCCACGCCTCCATCGGTCCCAACACCGCACCGCCGCCGCCACGCACGTAACGGATGCGTTGCCATAGTGCATCGTCGTGACCGGTCGCCAACGCTCCCGCGATGACGTCGGAGTGGCCGTTCAGATACTTGGTCGCCGAGTGCATCACGATGTGCACGCCCAGTTCGAGCGGGCGCGTTAGCAGCGGCGTCGCCACGGTGGAGTCCGCCGCGACGATCGCGCCGACCTGGCGGGCGATGTCGCTGGCCGCGGCAATATCGGTGATCTCCCAAGTCGGGTTCGCGGGGGTCTCGATCCAAATCAGGCGCGGGCGCAGCCGTTGCGCCTTGGCCGAAAGGTCATCGAGGGAAGCGTTATCGTAGAACTCGAGCTCGAGCCCCCACGGCGCCGCAAATTCGAGCAACCATTTGCGCAGTGCCCAGTACATGCTGCGGGGTGCAAGCACGCCGGCACCGGGAGCGAGCGCCTGGAACACGGCCGTGGCGGCCGCCTGGCCCGACGCGAACAGCAGTGCCGCGTCAGCACGTTCGAGCGCAGCGATCAGCGCCTCGGCCTGATCATAGGTGGGATTGTCCGCGCGCGAATAGACGCGGCCGCCGGGAAACGCGCCGTCCGCGCCGCGCTCGTAGGTCGTCGAGAAGTACAGCGGGGGAACGATGTCGCGATACGGGTTGGCGACGCGACCCATGCCTTGCGCGGCGAGCGTCTCGGGGTGAACCTTGGGATTGTCAGAAGCCATCGCCGGGTCATTCACCCTGTTTCGGTATATGGTTGCGCAATCAGGGCTCCTGCTTGCGCCGATATCCGCTCGCGCGCATGCAAGCGTCGAACATCCGGTTGTAGGTCGAATGGGTGGGGTCCATATCTCCGCCGATGCCGAACTGCTTTTGATCGGCTTCGGCCTGTTTGGCGCAAGTTTCACCATCCTTGGCGAACTGCGGCGCCGATGCGCTTCCGCGCTCATAGTCCCCAGCCGCGCCACCTTTGAGCGTGGCGCAGGCGACAGTGCCGAGAAGCGCCGCCCCGACGAGCAGCATGAGCTGCGTGTTCATTCGTCCTCCCGCAACGGGCTCCGCGCCGCCGGCCATTGTGTAAGAGCGCTTTGGTGTGCAATCTGGCGCGGGCTCTGCGCGTGCGCAGAGCGTACTATGCCCCGAAACCGTCGCCCGCGGCAATTTGGATTTGCGACGAGGCGCCGGCATCACATCGTTCCATCTCGCCCGGCAGGTCTTGGGCGGGACGTCGCGCTCGGGGGTGACCCGCGGACACGCGACGGACATGCGCGATAATCTTCCTTTGGACACCGTTTCTTAACCGACATGTTGCGCTCTCGCTCGTTGTCGAACGCATGGCACGACACCCGGGAGGACCTGCGGCGACGGTTAGCCAAGCGCTTTGTCGGCGATCGTGATTATCTCGCACGCCTCTACCGAGCCCAGTTTGGTCGCTTGCCGGACCTCGATCAGCCGCGCGGCTTCAACGAAAAGATCGTCTTCAAGATCCTCAACGACCGTCGTCCGTATCTGACTCTCTTCTCGGACAAGTTGCGCGTGCGGGACTATGTCCGGCGAACCGCGCCCATGCTTTTCCTGCCGACGCTGCACTGGTGGTCGGATCGAGCCGAGGATCTCCCGTACGAGACGTTGCCAGAGAAATTCGTTCTGAAGGCCAACCATGGCAGCGGCTGGAACTGCCTCGTGCAGGACAAGTCGACGGTGCGCCGACGCGACCTCATCCGGCTCGGCAGGACCTGGCTCAAATCGGATTTCACGTTGGTAGGCCGCGAGTGGGCCTACCAGAACATCCGCCGCGCGCTCTACGCCGAGCAAATGCTGCAGGATGCCGGGCGCTCGACGCCGGCGGATTACAAGCTGTTCGTCTTCGGCGGCAAGGTACGCATCATCCAGGTCGATCACGACCGATTCACGCGCCATACCCAGCTTCTCTACGACGAGCGCTGGAATCGCATCGATGGAACGGTGGCGGCCGCTGCGGGCGAACCGATCGAGCGGCCGGTCTCGCTGCCCGCGATGATTGAAGCTGCCACGTTGTTATCCGCAGGCGTCGACTTCGTGCGCGTCGACTTGTACGAAATCGACGGCAAGGCCTATTTCGGGGAGTTGACCAGTTCCCCCAACAAGGGGCTCAGCCCCTTCCGCCCGCCGTCGCTCGATCTGGTCCTGGGGTCTTATTTGGAGCTCGATGACTATTCGAAACCCGCTGCGCTGACCTACGAGCCCAACGCGGCGGTAACCCTGGGTCCGGTCTGAGGGGCGTGGACCGCCCGGACTCCCGCCACGCGCACGGCGTCGGCCGCCGTGCTCACGTCCATTCCGGAATCGACGGCACGCGCAGGCGCTCGACTTCCGGCAGGTCAAAGCCGAAGTGCGTGACGAGGAGGGACCGCAGCGCGCTGCGGTCGGCAAGTTGCGTGAGCCGAGGCTCGTTGCCGTTCCAGACGGTCAGGTCCCGATTCATCAGGGTGACGCGACCGCCCTCTGTGCGCGCGCGCATCATGATTCGATTGACGAATGGCGAGTCGCGATGGGTCGCCGTGAAATGATTCCCCACCTCGAAATCGATCAGGTTGTCCTGGTCGAGCGTCGTTACCCAGCAGTCGACGATCTTGTCTTCGGTCCGCACCTGGAGCACCCACAGGCCCGCGTCATGGACCATGCGGTGCGTCGGGGGGCCGCCATGCGCTCCGAAGTCGCCGCCGAGCAGGACTGGGAAATCCGGGGCGAGTGCACCGAAGCCGGGGTCCAGGACGAACCTGCCCTCGCTCAGCGACACGGTGAGCAACATATGCGCGCGTGGTGACTCCGTGCGCGGGGAAAACAGCACCACGCGTGCGGTGTGTCGGATGGGGCGGAAACCCAGGCGCTCGAGCACGGAGGCGAAAAGCGTGGCGTGTTCGAAGCAATAACCGCCGCGGCGAGCGCGCACGAGTTTGGCCTGGACCGCGTCGAGGTCGAGTCGTATGCCCCGGCCGAGCAACACGTCGAGATTCTCGAACGGTACCGTCGCCACGTGCGAACGCAGCAGACCGGCGAGCGTCTCGAAGGTCGGCTGCGTCGCACCGCCGTATCGGATGCGCTCCAGGTATCCTTCCAGGTCGAGCGCCGGCGTGCTCATTCGCTGTCCACCGGCGTTCCGGCGGCCAGCGGCAGAACGAGGTCGAGCCCCCGGTTCTTGCGTTTGCGCAGAGAAGTTCGGAAGGCGAAGAAAATCTGCAGCAAGATGAGCGCGATGCACACGGTCATGAAGCCGAGGCTGATGGGCTTCTGGAAGAACACCGTCAGGTCGCCGCGCGACAGCAACAGCGCGCGCCGAAAGTTCTCCTCCACCAACGGCCCGAGCACGTAGCCAAGCAGGATCGGCGCGACGGGGAAGTCGAGCGCGAGGAATATCGCCCCGGCGGTGCCGAAGACCAGCACTTCGTTCACTTCGAACAGGCTGTTGTTGGTGCTGTATACGCCGATGGAGATGAAAAACAGCGCACACGGAAACATGTAGCGATAGGGCACCTGCAGCACCTTGACCCACACGCCGATCAGCGGCACGTTGAGAATGAGGAGCAGGACATTGCCGACCCAGAAGCTTGCAATAAGCCCCCAGAACAGATCGGCGTGCTCGCTGATGAGCTGCGGTCCGGGCTGTATGCCCTGAATGAGCAATGCACCCAGTATCAGCGCCATGACGGCGTCGCCGGGAATGCCTATGCTCATGGTCGGAATGAAATCAACCTGGGTCTTGGAATGCGATGCCGCCTCCGGCGCGGCTACCCCCTCCAGCGCCCCTTGGCCAAAGCGTTCCGGCGTCCTGGAGATTTTTCTTTCCAGGGCGTAGGCGATGAAGGTGGTGATCGTGGGACCGGTTCCGGGCATGGCGCCAAACAGCGTGCCGACCAGCGTGCCGCGCACCATGGGGAAAAACGCCTGCTTGAGCTCCGCCCTGCTCGGGCGCATGTCGCGCAAGCGCACCTTGGCTTCGTTGCCGACAAAGTGAATTCGATTCACGCTGCGCAGAAAGTCCGCAACGCCGAATAGACCCAAAGCCAATGCGACCAATTCGACCTTGTCCGACAGCTCAGTCAGCCCGAAGGTGAACCGCAACGCACCGCTGTTGACGTCGGTTCCGACGACGCCGATGAGCAGGCCAACCACCGTCATCGCCACACCCTTGAGCGGCGATCCACGAGCCATCGTCGCGCCGGCGAGCAGTCCCAGCAGCATGATGGAGAAGATCTCCGTCGGCCCGAACTTGAATGCCACCTCCACCAGAAGCGGTGAGGCGAAGACCATCACGGTAATCCCAAACGAGGCGGCGAAAAACGACGCGATCATGGTGATCCCAAGCGCGGTTCCGCCTTTGCCCTTCTTGGTCATCGGGTAGCCGTCGAGGCAGGTGACTGCATGCGGCGGATGGGACGGCATATTGAGAAGGATCGCGCCAATCGCACCGCCGTATTGCGAGCCATAGAAAATCCCGGCCAGCATCAGGATAGCGGGCACCGCGTGCATCGTGTATGTCAGCGGCAGCAGCATCGCGATCGCGGAGAGAGCGCCCATACCCGGCAGGACGCCGATCAGGTTGCCGATGAGCACACCGAAGAACGACCACATCAGGTTGTGTGGCTGCAGCGCGACGCTGAAGCCGTACCACAGATCGGCGAGAGACTGTCCGATCACGGCCTCAACCCCAGCCAAACAAGGCGAAGTTCATCTGCAGAGCCCACCAGAATACGACGATGCAGATGGCCACCGTGGCCAGTGCGAGCACCGCCGCTGCGAGGATCGTGTTCTGGCGATCGGCGAGCGCGGAGATGAAAACCACCGCGAAGGTGGCCGGAACCAGGCCACCGTGCTTCCCGAGCACGACAAAGGCAACGATGCTTAGGCCGATGCAGAACCAGCCGCGCCATTCCGCCGGCAGCGCTTTTTCCTCGACTTGGCGGGACGCAAATCGCGCCGAGACAACAATGGCCAGGCCGGTGAACGCCAGGATCGCGCCCAACGCGACGGGGAAGTATCCGGGACCCATGCGACTGAGGGTGCCGATGGGGTATTGCCTGCCCTGAACGATCGCAGCAAGGCCGATGGCAAGCATCAGGGCACCACCGTAGTAGTCCCTGTTGGATGTGGTAACGAGTCGGCGCATGGCCTTCCTCCTGCCGCTGTCGCGCGATCGCAGCGCAACATTTAATTCTGGCGGAATCCTATCATCGATTCCAGCCGCGTGACGCGTCGCGCCGCGACGCTGGAGCCACCGTCCAATAGTGCTAGACTTTCGCGAAGGGTTTGACTCCTACGGTATCGCCAAGACTTGCGGTTCGGGCTTGGTGGGACAGTGGACGAGCTTGCACCGGGATCACACTCGCTATCGAGGCATTCTTGCGCGTACCTCTGTGGACACCCGAGCAACTGCGCCGCGATCCGGCGCTGGTCGCGGCGATCGAACTGCGGCGCGGTGGCCGGCTGCTCAATCTGGATCGGATGCTTTTGTGGTCCGAGCCCCTGGCACGCGGCTGGAACGTGTTTCTGAAAGCATTGCGCCAGGAACTGTCCTTGTCGCCGAAGCTTCGCGAGCTGGCGATCTGCGTCGTGGCGCGCGCAACCGGGGCTGACTACGAGTTTCACCATCACGCGCCCGAATTCGCGCAGGCCGGTGGCAGCGTGGCGCAGGTTGAAGCCCTCGGCGATGTCGACAAGGCGGCGACAAGCCCGCTATTCGACCCGCTCGAGCAGGACGTGATCCGCTACGCGCTTGCGAGCACCCGTGAGGTGAGCATTCCGGATGCGTTGAGCGATACGCTATCGCGGCGCCTCAATGCAACCGAGCTGGTGGAGCTTGCCGCGGTCGTCGCCGGATACAACATGGTCGCCCGATTCTTGTTGGCATTGCGCGTCCCGCCCGAGGCTTAGCCAGCCTGGCGCGCCGGTCTTCCTTGCCGACGCGGGTCGACCGAGCTCCTGGTCCGCCGAATTGTGCAAGAATGGATGTCGCCGCGACTTCATTCGTCGGCATGGCATCTTGGGAGGAGTGATGTCCATCGTCAAGCGCTGCTTACTTTTTCTGTCCGCTGCAGCGGTCGCCCTGCCCGCTTGCGCCGAACTCGGTGAGATCAACGTCGCGCAGCAGTATGGCGTGAGCTTCCTGCCGCTGATGCTGATGGAACGCGATAAATTGGTGGAAAAGCACGCCCGGTCGGAGGGGCTCGGCGACATCAAGGTAACCTGGGTGAAGGTTGCGGGGCCGAGCGTGATGAACGATGGCGTGATCAGCGGCGCGCTGCAATTCATCGCCGTTGGCGCTCCTTCACTGATCACCTTATGGGACAAGACCAAGGACAACGTTCAAGTCAAGGGCATGTCCGCGATGACGACCTACCCGCTCTATCTCAACGTGCGCAATCCGAACGTGAGATCCATTCGGGACTTCAGCGACCGAGACAAGATCGCCGTGCCATCCGTGAAAATATCGACACAGGCAATCATGCTGCAAATGGCGGCGGCAAAGGAATACGGCGAGCAGAATTATGCTCACTTCGATCCGTGGACCATTGGCCTATCGCATCCGGACGCCCTGCTCGCGATCACCAACAACACGGCTGGCGTGGACGCCCATTTTGCAACCTCCCCATTTCACGAGCAGGAAATGAAGGTGGCTGGGATCAGGACGCTGACCACCAACTACGAAATCCTCGGTGGCCCGGCGACCGCGCTCGTGATCGCTGCGTCGACCAGGTATCGGGACGCCAATCCGAAGAGCTATCGGGCCTTCTTCGACGCCCTGAAGGAGGCAATCGACACAATCAACAAGGATAAACACGCGGCCGCCAGGGTCTATCTTGAACAGGCGAAGGACAGCAAGGATACGGCCGAAGACATCTATGCCATGATCAGCGCGTCAGATTATGCCTACACGCTCACGCCGCAGAAAGTCGGCAAGACCGCGGACTTCATGTATAAGATCGGCACCGTCAAAACCAAGCCGGCATCGTGGAAGGATCTGTTCTTCCCCGAAGTACATAGCCTGCCGGGCGATTGAGGGGCTAGCCGAGTCATGCGCCCATTGCTGCGCGTCGGCGCCGGCGCAGGGTTTTCCGGTGACCGTCTGGAACCGGCGGCGGTGCTGGCGCAGCGGGGCGGCGTCGACTATCTCGTCCTGGAATGCCTAGGCGAGCGCACGGTGGCACTGGCGCAGCTGCGCAAGCAAATGGACCCAGCTCGTGGCTATGATCCGCTGCTCGAGCGGCGAATGGACCTGCTGCTACCGCTCTTGAAACGCCACGGCGTGCGCCTTGTCAGCAACCTGGGTGCAGCTAACCCGATCGCCGCCGGCGAAGCCATTGTCGCCATTGCACGCAAGCAGCAAACGCCCATTCGGGTGGCGATCGTCACCGGCGACGACGTGCTGTCATTGATCGATCCCGACGAGCTCACGTTGGAAAGCGGGGCGCCGATCGCGGCCTATGGGGAGCTCGTTTCGGCGAACGCCTACCTTGGCGTCGAAGCCCTGCTTCCCGCGCTGCAGTCGGGGGCCGATGTGATCATCACCGGTCGCGTCGCCGATCCCTCATTGTTTCTCGCGCCGATTGCACACGAGTACGATTGGCCGCTCGACGATTTCGATCGGCTGGCGCGCGGTACGTCGATCGGACATCTGCTCGAATGCGCTGGCCAGCTCTGTGGGGGCTACTATGCCGAGCCCGGCCGCAAGGAAGTGCCTGACATGGCACATCTGGGCTTTCCCTTCGCCGATGTCGACGCCGCCGGCAACGCGACCCTGGGCAAAGTCGAAGGCAGCGGCGGGTGCATTACGCTGGCGACCGCGAAGGAGCAATTGCTCTACGAGGTAACCGATCCCTTTGCCTACGTGACACCGGACGTCGTCGCTGACTTCTCCACGGTGACCCTGCGCGAAACGGGACCGAATCGGGTCGAGGTCCGCGGTGCCAAGGGGAAAGGACGCCCGCCGAAACTCAAGGTCAGCGTCGGCTATCACGCAGGATACGTCGGCGAGGGCGAAATCAGTTACGGCGGCGTCAACGCCCTGAGCCGTGCCCGGCTCGCGGGCGAAATCATCCGCCAGCGCATCGGCAAGGAATTCCCCGACATGCGAATCGACCTGATCGGCGCCAGCTCGCTGCACGGAAGGTCGTTCGACACGCGGAACCAGCCCTACGAAGTTCGCCTGCGCGTTGCCGCCCGGGCGGCGACGGCAGAGCGCGCAATGGTGGTCGGCGAGGAAGTCGAATCGCTGTACACCAACGGGCCTGCGGCGGGGGGTGGCACGCGCAAGTATGTGCAGGAGCAAATCGGCATCGTCTCGACCTTGCTCGAGCGAGAGCGGATCCTCACGCAAGTGACCCTGAGAGAATGGTCGCGCGATGCCCAAGCTGCATGATCTGGCGCACTGTCGCGCAGGTGACAAGGGCAATACTTCGATATTGTCCGTAATCGCGTACCGGCCCGAGGATTACCCGCTGCTTGTCAGGCGGGTGACTGTCCAAGCCGTGGCGAAGCATCTGGAGGGCATCGTCCTGGGCGAGGTCCGGCGATACGAGCTGCCGGGTCTGGGAGCGCTGCAGTTTGTCTGTGAGCGATCATTAGGCGGTGGCGTCACGACCTCGCTCGCTCAAGACGCACACGGCAAATCGCTAAGCTACGCGCTACTCGAAATGAACGTCTGAGCAGAATGGGGAGGAGATCATGAGCACACGGGCAACATGGGCGAGTGGGTTCGCAGTCGCGGTGTTGGCAGCGATCGTCGGCGCCGCGCCGGCGGTGGCGGCGACTTTCGTCTACGTCTCGAACGCCGATGACGGCGACATTGGCGCCTATCGCATGCTCGACTCGGGCGAGTTGCAGCCAGGGGCGCGAGTCAAGGCGGCAAACCTGGTGATGCCGATGGCGGTGAGCCCCGACCAGCGCTTTCTCTATGCGGCGTCGCGGTCCAAGCCGTATACGGTGCATGTGTATTCGATCAATTCGAGTTCGGGCGCGCTAACGCCATTGGCGGCCTCGCCTCTGGCGGAGAGCTTTCCGTATATTTCCCTCGACAAGACCGGCCGCTTCCTCTTTGGAGCGTCCTACGGCGGCCACCTGATCAGCGTCAACCGAATCGGTGACGACGGACGTGTTGCGGCAGAGCCCCTGCAAGTGATCCCCGTGGGTCGCAATGCCCACTCGATCCGCGTCGACAGGGACAACAAGTTCGTCTTCGTTCCCACGCTGGGAAGCGATGAAATCTTTCAGTTCGTTTTCGATGCAAAGTCCGGCAAGCTCACCTCGAACACCCCCGCGGTTTACTTGATGAAGGCGATGACCGGCCCCCGCCATTTCATTACGTCGCCCGACGACAAGTACCTGTATCTGCTGAGCGAGCTGGTGGGAACGGTCACCACCTTCGCGCTGGATGCCAAAACGGGATTGCTGACCGAAGTGAGCTCAGCGGTCGGGCTGCCGCCCGACAGCAAACTCGGGCCGGGCGCGCCACGCGGTGCAGTCGGCGGACCCAACGCGCCACCGCCACGCAACACCGACAACGATATCTGGGCAGCGGATATTCACATCACCCCGAACGGCCGATTTCTGTATGTCTCGGAACGGACCAGCAGCATGCTGGCAGCGTTCAGCGTCGATGCGGCAAGCGGCAAGCTTACCTACCTGTCGAACACGCCCACCGAGCGCCAGCCGCGCGGATTTGCCATCGACCCGAAGGGCCGCTACCTGGTTGCCACAGGCGAGAAGTCGGAGACGATCTCGGTCTATGCCATCGATCAGACCAGCGGTGCGCTCAGTCTGCTGGCCAAATACCCGACCGGAAAAGGCGCGAACTGGGTCGAGATCGTCAGTTTCGAGTAAAGCTCATGTCGACGCGGGCACCGACCTCGGTGGTGTCCCGCAGGCTTGGCCCATGGCGCCTCTCGACGAGCGCGCTACATGCTGCGCCGGTACTCTCCGCCGACTTCGAATAGCGCCTTCGTGATTTGCCCGAGCGAGCACACGCGCACGGTGTTCATGAGCTCGGCGAAGACGTTGCCGTTCTCGATCACGCAGCGTTTGAGCAACTCCAGCGCTTTCGGTGCGGCCGCCGCATTGCGCAACTGAAACTCGTGCAGTCGTTTCAGCTGCGATTGCTTCTCGTCGTCACTCGAGCGGGCAAGCTCGATTTTCTTCGGGCTCTCGTTGCCCTCCGGGTTGCGGAACGTATTGACGCCGACGATGGGGTAGGTACCGTCGTGTTTCTTATGTTCGTAGTAGAGCGATTCTTCCTGGATCTTGCCGCGCTGATAACCCGTCTCCATCGCTCCGAGCACTCCGCCACGCTCCGAAATCGCCTCGAACTCCTTGAGCACCGCCTCCTCGACCAGTTCGGTCAATTCCTCGATAATGAAACTTCCCTGGTTCGGGTTCTCGTTCTTTCCCAGGCCCCACTCGCGATTGATGATGAGCTGGATCGCCATCGCGCGTCGCACGGATTCCTCGGTCGGCGTCGTGATCGCCTCATCGTAGGCATTAGTGTGCAAGCTGTTGGTGTTGTCGTACGTGGATATCAGCGCTTGCAGCGTAGTGCGGATATCGTTGAATGCGATCTCCTGTGCATGCAGGCTGCGTCCGCTCGTCTGCGAGTGGAACTTGAGTTTTTGACTGCGCTCGTTGGCGCCGTAGCGCTCGCGCATCGCGACAGCCCAGATCCGTCGCGCGACGCGGCCGATCACCGCGTACTCGGGATCCATGCCGTAACTGAAGAAAAACGAAAGATTGGGCGCGAAGTCGTCGATGTGCATGCCACGTGCGAGATAGGCCTCGACGAAGGTAAAGCCGTTAGAAAGCGTGAACGCCAGCTGGCTGATCGGGTTCGCGCCGGCTTCGGCAATATGATAGCCCGAGATCGACACCGAG
>Ga0074045_10003751_pt1 | contig 13635 bp, 13 predicted proteins | sample BogForMeECP23OM2_FD_94442 | JGI IMG/M metagenome (GOLD analysis project Ga0074045, IMG submission 94442) | Bog forest soil microbial communities from Calvert Island, British Columbia, Canada - Bog Forest MetaG ECP23OM2 | ecosystem: Environmental > Terrestrial > Soil > Wetlands ... | reverse complement strand
TCAGCGCGGTGGGTCCATGGGTGACCACAAGTCCCAGCACCACGAATGCGATCGGCGCAGAGACGTCCCAGCCCTCCAGACGGGCGGACACGAGACCCCACAGGACGAAGCAGGCCGAAATGACTGCAAGCGCCGCCACGCCGACGTCGTGGTTCACAGGTAGCTCCGGTGCCGCAGCCAGACCAGGGACATCCACCCCCACACCGGCGGGAGGTAGGTCGTGCAGATGCGGTAGAGGAGGACGGCCGCCACCGCTTGGTCCTGGGGCACGCCGACCAGGGTGAGCCCGGAGATGTAGCAGGCCTCCATCACGCCCATTCCTCCCGGCACCGGGGCCAGGCCCCCGAGCAGGGCGGTGAACGTGCAGATCATCACCAGCGCGGCGAATCCCGCGTGGGCGCCGACGGCCCGGAGCGCCACGCCGAGTCCGGCCGCCATGAGGAGTTGGGTGGCGGCAGATCCGGCCAGCAGGCGGAGCACGCGGCCCGGCTCCCGGAACAAGGCCCGGACATTGGCCCAGGCGGAGGCGAACTGGGGCTTGAGCCGTGAAGCCACAATGCGGCGGAACTTCGGGACCATGAAGATCACGCCGCCGATCAGGCCCGCGCCGGTGAGTACCCACAACAGGATCTGCAGGATCTCGGGGCCCGAGCCGGACGATCCGGCTGCCGTCAGGTGGAGTTCGCCCCAGACGAAGGGCAGGATGAGCAGCGTCAAGACGATCTGGATGAAGAATCCTCCGAGGCTGTAGAGGACGCCCGAACTGAGTGCGACCCCTGGCTCGAGGTCCCGTTCCCTGAAGAAGCGCACGACCGTGGCGGTGGTCGCCACCGTGCCACCGATGAGCCCGGTGAAGCCCAGGGCGAAGCGCAGCATCGTGAGCGGTCGTAAGGGAATCGCCACGGGCGAGGCGCCCAGCATGGCAACCGCTTCGGTGATGGCGGTGGCCTGGGTGACCAGAAGGACGACCAGCATCCAGGCCCAGGTCACGTCCTCGAAGACGCCGCGGATCTCACCGAGACCGAGAAGCTGCTCGACCACGAGCCACAAGCCCAACCCGGTCAGGACGGGCATGAGCAGTTTCGACGGCTTGAACTTGGGCAGGTGCGGCAGGTGAATGCGCTGCGGGCCTTTGTCGGGGGGCGCCGCCGACTTTGCGGCCTGCTCGTATGCCGGGTCGACGGTCACGCCGTGCCGCCTTCCGACGCAGCCTGCTGGCTCACGCACCACTCCACCGCGTCTGCGACGGTGGGGAAGAAACGATCACGGCCAATTCGTGTTGTGAGGCCGGTGCTGTCGAACCGCTCCATCTGATGACTCTTCAAGCGGGCAAGGACGAGAGCGATCTCGTCCTTGGTCAGCGCATCAATGATTTGGCCCAGCGCCTCGACCCCTGAGGCATCAATGCCGGCGAAGCCCTCGGCATCGAATACGACGAAACGAGTGGTCGTCGGCGCGCCGGCGACCGCCTCGCGGATGCGGCCCTTGACGTAGCGCGCGTTGGCGAAGAGAAGCCGGTCGTCAAGACGGTAGACCACGACTCCGGGGCTCACGCGGGCGCTGCGGTGGATGGAGACGTCAGCCCATCGACCAAGGCGCGGCACGTAGCCCAGGACGGCGTCGTGAGGTTTGGACGAGCGCATCACGACATCGACGACCGAGAGCAGGACGGCGACGATGAGGGCCTCGAGCACCCCGAAGAGCACGACACCGGCCGTCGTCACGGCGGCGATCACCACCTGCGAGCGGCCCGCCTGAGCCAGTGCCCGCCACGCGTCGGGCTCGAACAGGCCGATAGCAGCCACGACGATGACGGCTCCGAGACAGGCCTTGGGCAGCACGGAGACAGGCTGGGTCAAGAAGAGGAGCACCAGCGCAGCCACAGCGGCCGCGACCAGGCCCACCACCTGGGTCCGGCCGCCCACCTGCTCGTTGACCGCGGTCCGGCTCCCGCTGGCGCCAACCGGGAAACCCTGCGTCAGCCCGGCCGCGGCGTTGGCGGTGCCGAAGGCCAAGAGCTCCTGGTTGGCGTCGACATGCTGGCCGTTGCGGCCGGCGAACGAGCGCGCGGTCAGGATGGCGTCGGCGAACCCCACCGCGAACACACCTGCGGCGGCAGGGACCAGATCGAGCGTCTTGCCGACACCGACGCTCGGCCAACGGAACGACGGGAGGCCCGCTGGGATATGGCCGACGGTGGCCACGCCATGATCGGTGAGGTCGAACGCGGCGGAGGCGGCGATGCCTGCCGCCACGACGAGCAGTGCGGCGGGGACTTTGGGCACTTTCCATTTGAGCAGCAACAACACTCCGATGGACAGGGCACCGACAAGCAGCGTCAGTCCATGGATCTGATCGAGTTCGGTGAAGAACTCCTTCAGCTGCGGGAGCGGATCCTCTGCCGCGATCGGAACCCCGAACAGCTTGCCCAGCTGTCCGCAGACCAGGACGATCGCCACGCCGTGCAGGTATCCGACGAGCACGGACCGGCTGAAATAATCCGCCACCCAGCCCAGGCGGATGATGCGACCCACGACAGCGATGGCTCCGACCAGGAGGCCCAACATCGCAGCCAAGGCGGCGTAGGTACTCGGGTTGCCCGCGGCGAGAGGAGCGACCGAGACGGCGACGAGGAGTGACAGGGCGCCTTCCGGACCGACGACGAGCTGGCGGGACGAGCCGAGGAAGGCGTACGCAACAGCCGGGAGCAGCAGGGCGTAAAGACCGGCGACCGGCGAGAGCCCGGCGAGCTCGGCGTACGCCATGGCTGACGGAATGGCCAGGGCGGCCACCGTCACGCCCGCCATGAGGTCGTGACGCCCGTTCCTCTTGGGGTATCCCGGCAAGCTGGTCGAGACGGGGAAGGTGCGCGCCACCAAGGGAGCCCGCTTCCGCGGTCGGAAGGGTGCTTCCCCCTCGTAGGAGGATCCGTCAGCGCTCACGTGGCGTTCACTCATGAGGCGCTACGACAGATCGGGCCCTTGGACAGCGGGACGGGTCCGACGATGGCCGTCCGAGCTGGGTGCCATCAACGGGGGATGCGCACTCACCGAGCAGACGTTACTAGTTCGGACCCTAACTAGTATGGGCAACGCGGGTTGGGTAATCGCCCCGCATCGGAGGTCATGGGATTGCCGGTACGAGTTGCAGATGGCTTCGAGGATGAATTCCCAGGTGCCAGCGCTCTTGCCACCGAGTGCTTCTTGAATCTCGCCTACCTCGGGACGGCGATGTTGGCCTCGTTGAACCGGTTCCTCGAGGGCTTCGGAATCCCCTCCTACACCGGTTTGAATGCGCTGGCGGTGCTGGCCGGTGCCGGTGAGCAGGTTCCCCCATCGGTGGTGGCCCAGCGGATGATCGTCACCAGACCCACCGTGACCGGGATCTTGGGCACCCTGGAGAAACGTGGGCTCGTGGACCGCACCGCCCACGGCTCCGATGGACGCATGCACCTCGTCGGGCTGACCGTCGAAGGGCAGGAATTGGTCCGCCACGTGCTCCCCGAGGTTCATCGCTTCGAAAGGGAACTCTTCGGCGTCCTTGACGAAGGACAGCTGCAGACCCTTCTCGGCATGCTGGACACCGTCCTCGAACACCTCGACACAGGCGGAACCAACGCGCCGAGGTCAGAGGACTCAAGAGGCCCTTAACCAGTAACCGCCTCGAAAGGTTCTCCTTGGTCAATGGAATCCGTCCATGATCAGGCTCGCTCACCAGACGGCCCGCGCCCCTCTCGGGCGCGGGCCCTCGCACCCTCGCCGCTCCATAGGGGTAGCGACGCGTCGTTGGGTCACGCCCGAGTAACACCCTGACCTGCCAAACGCCGGGCGAGCGTTGACACGGAGATTGCAGATCGGCTTACGGCGCTGCACCTCCCGGTGGCATTCCCGGAGGTTCAAGGAGTGAGGTTGGGAACCCCTTGTAGCGCCGACCTCTACGCAGAGCCACGTAGCGCTCATCGGCACTTTCCACAACGATAAGGTCACGTAAGGTCACGTCGGATCAAGTGAATTTTTGGGGGATCCCACTCTAGCCCTCTGACCTGGGCTTTTGGTGGAGGTGAAGGGACTCGAACCCTCGGCCTCTACATTGCGAATGTGTGGCTCTCAGTGTTTTGACCAGGTGCTTTCCGAGAACCTGCCTGGTAGCGGCGTTTCGATCCCCTCAGGTTCCCTCATGATCCCTCCCCTTCCCTCTCGATAAAGACACGTAAAGACACGCTCGGACAGAAACCGTAGGGCACGTTCGCGGATCGGTGGTCAAGTCCCCTGATCGGCTGGCTCTCGCAATGCGCAGCGAATGGCGCTCGTTCCCGCTTGGCGACGATCACGTTCCTTGGCGAGCGACCGAACATCTTCGACCTTGAAGCGGCGGTACCTGCCGCCGGGCAGACGGAACGCCGTTGTCCTGTCCACCAGCAGCCGATCGACGACCTCTCGGGGTCACACTCACCAGGTCACCCACGGGGTCGTTCTCAATCCTGGGTCGAAGAAAGTGCCCTACACCTTCTGGTTAGGTGCCGGAAGGTCGAAGGGGCTCCGAAGCCTGCTCGTACTCTGCATGGTCCTCAGTCATCAATCTCCTCCCAAACCGCCTGCTCGTCGTGTTCCTCCCAGTCCGCGCCTGGCAGCCTGATGGCCCAGCGCGTCCACGTCCCATCCGTCCGAGCCAGGGTGTTCCTTACTCTGGCGCCGACGACCATGCCTGGCGCAAGCCCTATCGGCGAATTCAGCGGCGCTGTCGTCATCCCCCAGTGAGTCGGTAGATCGCCGGGTCCCACGGACAGGGAGATGCCAGGTGCGAGATTGGCGCTAAACCACAGTGCAAGCGCGTTCGCCATACCGTGGTTGTCGACGTTCAATAGCGTCTCCGCCTCGTGAGGTGCCCGCGCCAACTCGAGAGGGATAATGGCCGCGTCCGTCGTCCACAACTGACTCGGCTCGGAACGCATGTCAGCTGCCGCAAGGTGGCGAAAGCTGCCCGAATAGTGAATCTCGTTGACGGTCTTCTCGATCAAGTCACCAAGATTGATGCCGTACGGATTGTCCCGCAAGAATTCCACCATGTTCGCGAGATAGCGATCGTGCACCAGCGCGACCCACGCCGTGACCGAGTGGGGGATCATGATGCCGCCCGGCTTGAGCCAGCGATCACGGGCGGCAATAACTGGAACGAGCATCCCTTCGTCGATGCCGAAGCCTCCGAGCCACTCCGATACGACCACATCGACGCGTTCGGGGGGCTCGACGTCCAAGACATCTCCGTGGATCACCTGAACGATCTTCTCCACTCCGTTGGCGGCGGCCAGCTCCTGCGCCAGAACAGCGATCTCGGTCTGCTCGACCGCATAGACGCGCGCAGCGCCGGCCCGCGCCGCGAACACGCTCAGGATGCCGCTCCCGGCCCCGACGTCGAGAACGATGTCGCCGGGGCGCACCACCGAGTCAATTGCACTTCGAAGAGCCTCGGTGCGAACGCGGTCGTGGATCATGGTCCGGTGTACCTCGAACTCCGCGTACATCGGGTCGGGCGAGTGCATGATCGGCGTCCGCACACGTTCAATGTAGTCACCCCACCGGGTGTCGGACTTGGGATGCCGGCCAGCCCGGAACCAGTCAGTGTTGCCCGAGGCTTGAGCGTGGAATCAGGGGCCCTCTTGCGCGTGCGCCGGATGTCGGGGGCGGATGATTCACACACTGGAGGTCGACGCTGGCGACCACGTGTTGCATAATGACCTTCTGACCCCGGTGGTTGTGGCCGGTCGAACGAAAAGGGAGGGTCCTCCATGGGATTCAGGCGACGGACACGACGTCGGGCGCTCGTTGTTGGAGCGGTTGCGGGAGGGGCGATGGCTCACCGCGGGGCCAGCCAACAGCAGGCTGCCGAGGCGCCGGCCGATGGCAGCCAGGACCAGGCGCAGTATGCGCCACCTCCACCGGACCCGGCGGATGAGCTCGAACACCTCGCCCAGTTGCACTCCTCGGGAGCGCTCACCGACGAGGAGTTCGCGGCCGCCAAGGCGAAGGCCCTAGGGTCCTGACATGAGCGAATCTCGCAAAGACGTGCTTTTGAAAGCGCTCGAGGCCGAGGTCGGTAGCGCATCAGTTGATCCAGGAACCCTGTTCACCGACGATGTCGTGGGCTGGTCGCCGTATGCAACGGTGTCGGGATTGGCAGCACTCGCTGACCTCGCCACCCTCCGAGAAACAGCGTTCTCCAATGTCGTGATCATGTTGCGAGGACTCGACGAAGTGGGCAACAAGGCCTTCGCCGAATGGCGGATCGAGGCCGATCACACCGGGCCGCTGGTTCTCAGCGAGGACGCTGTAGTGGAAGCAACGGGACGACACGTTGAGTTGGCCGGCGTCACCGTGGCCGATTTTCGCGGGGGAAAGATCCGGTCGTTTCGGACATACTTCGACGACATCTCGCTGATCGAGCAGATCGTCGACGTCTGACAAGTCGGTCACGTGGAGTTCCAAGTCGAGGACCACCCAGATCCGCTCGACATAGAATTCATCGAAGCGCGCATCCGTCGTGAGGCATCCGCCGCCATGGGACTCGGTGACGAAGTGGATCTGGCGATCTTCGTGCGCGACGCGGGCACGATCGTGGCGGGAATTAGCGGATGGACCTGGGGTGACTGTTGCGAGCTGCAGAACCTGTGGGTGGAGCCAGGTCTCCGGGGGCGCGGCCTCGCAACGCGGCTCCTCGCCGCCGCCGAAGCTGAGGCGGCGGCCCGCGGGTGCGCACAGACCGTCCACTTCACCTACGACTTTCAGGCGCGAGCGCTCTATGAGCAAAACGGTTACGAGCTGGTGGGTTGCGTCGAGAACTTCCCATCAGGTACGGACGTCCTCTGGTACCGCAAGCGCCTGGAACCCGGTGGAGGCCCCGCGAACCCTGGGGACGCGCCGGTTCTGCGCCACGAGGTCGATCCTGCGGCTCAGGACCTACCGGCGTTGTAGGCCTCGGTGAAGATGTCTCCCTGGGCCGCGCCCGAACCCGACTTCCCACCGCCTCGACCTCGTAGAACAAACGCGATGATGACCGCGAGCACTGCCCCGGCAACAGGACCGGCGATGTAAACCCAGTAGCCCGTGAAGGTTGTGCCGACCAGATCGGGCCCGAAGGTGCGAGCAGGGTTCATCGAGGCACCCGATATCGGGCTACCCCACAGACCAGCCAGGGCGATGTAGCCCTCGACCCCTCAGGGCCCGTGAATCCGAATCCGGGTGCCGTGCCGGTTTCGGAAGCCGACGATATCCCGCGACGAATGGACCTCTCAGAGCGAAAGTCCGGGCCACGTGTGCTGATGCACGCCCGTCTGCACCGGACTCAGCAGTCCGTCTCCAAGGGAGGGCGCCGTCCTTGTTGGCGTGGATCGAGGCTCAGTCGATCCAGAACCATGCGCGCACTTGAGCCTCGTGGTCGACGTAGCGGTCTCCTGATACGTCGACGACCACCTTGTCGATCGTGCCCCCCCTGAAGGGGAACGGGGACTGGTAGTCGGGTGTGACGGGCGAGGCACTGTCTCTGCCCACACAGATGCCATCCCCGACCAGGCAAAAATAGCCCGGCTGCGTGATGATCTGCCCGCTCCCCACCGGCTGGTCGTCGATGTAGAGGGTGATCGTGCCGCTAAAGCCCGGCATGTCGGGATCAGTGCTGGGACCCTTCACGGCGAAATCGACGCTCATGACGTGCCGGCCCGTCGAGATTTCCCGGTCGGCCACCACAGCCTGCAGCCGCGTGCCGATCCAGTTGAAGGCATAGTGCAGCCTCTTGTCCTTCACGTAGAGGCTGTGGCCACCGGCCACCCCGCCATGGGCGTAGAGAACGCCTTCGGCGTCAGTACTCTCCACTTCGACGCCGGCTGCGATGGTGTACGAGCGGCCGTTGATCGCCACCCCGGCGCTCTCAGGCACATCGGCGCAGTCCGGGAAGTACTCGTAGTGGGCTCGGTCGGGCGAGGGGTGGGGGCGCTCGGCGAGCACCTGCTCGAGTGCGGTTCGGTCGTCGAGGGGAAGGCCGTTGTAGATCCCCGCGTAGTAGAACCACAAGCTCTTGAGTGCATCGAGTCGGTCTGGTTCGGACACGGCGAGATTGTGTGACTGAGAACGATCGGTCTCGAGGTGATAGAGCTCCCAGACGTCGTGTTCGAACTTCCCCCACCCCGAGATGGGGGGGTGGACCGAACAGGCCAACCACCCCTGATGGTAGATGGAGCGCTGGCCCAGCATGGCGTAGAACTGCGTCTCCTTACCCGGCGCTTCGGCGTCGGTCAGAGCGGCGGCGAAGCTCTCACCTTCAATGGGGTTCTGCGTGTAGCCCTTGATGACCTCCGGCGGCTCGATGCCGAGAAGGTCGTAGAGCGTGGGGACGATGTCTACTGCATGCACATACTGGTGGCGGACTTCCTTTTGAGCCGTCAGCTTGGCTGGCCAGGACACCAGGCACATGTCGGCCACCCCGCCCTCGAAGCCAGCCCAGCGCTTCCAATAGGGAAAAGGGGTGTCGAAGGCCCACGCCCACCCGGTGTTGTAGTGGTTGTAGGACGCCGGGGACCCGAGCTCGTTGATATGGGGCAGTGTGAGCTCGGTCGTATCGGCCACTCCGTTGAAGAACCGCCACTCGTTGAATGAGCCGTTCGGACCGCCTTCGCCGCTGGCCCCGTTGTCCGAGACGACGACAACGATCGTGTTGTCGAGCTGGTTGGTGCTCTCCAAGTAGTCGATGACCCGGCCCAGCTGTGCGTCGGCATAAGCGATGTAGCCCGCAAACACCTCTGCCATCCTGCTGAAGAGCCGCTTCTCGTCGTCTAACAACGTGTCCCAGGGCCGCACGGTGTCGAGGACCGGCCAGGGTTGGCCCTCGGGCCCGGTCGCTGTCGGCTCCCCGTGTGGGTTGATGGGAGACAGCTCGGTGCCCTCGGGGAGTACGCCCAACTCGATCTGGCGCGCCAGGATCCCCGCCCGGATGGCCTCGTAACCCTGATCGAAAGCTCCCTTGTACTTCTCGGCCCACTCCTCGGGCACGTGGTGGGGCGCATGGCCAGCCTGAGGGGCCAGGTACATGAAGAACGGTTTGTCGGGCTCGATGGACTTCGCGTCGCGGATGAACTCGATGGCCCTGTCCGAGAGATCCTTGGACAGGTGGTAGCCGTCCTCGGGGCGGCCCGGCGGATCGATCTGGTGGTTGTCGTAGACCAGGTCGGGGAACCACGAGCTCGATTCGCCCCCAAGGTAGCCGTAGAAGCGCTCGAAGCCACGGCCAAGGGGCCAGCGCCCCTTGTAGGCTGCCATGTTGGCCTCTTCACCGGGCACGATGTGCCATTTCCCGACGCAGTAGGTGTTGTAGCCACGCTCGGCCAGCACCTCGGAGATGAAGCCGCTCTCGAAGGGGACACGAGTTGAGATGCCCGGAAAGCCACTGGAAAACTCCGCGATCGTCGCCATGCCGTTGGTGGTGGCGTTGCGGCCGGTGAGCAGGGACGAGCGGGTTGGCGAGCAGAGTGCCGTGGTGTGAAAATTCGAGAATCGCACGCCCCGGTCGGCAATGCGTCGCATTGTGGGGGTCGCGATCGGCCCGCCGAAGACGTCCATCGTGCCGTAGCCGACATCGTCCCAGGCGATGAGGAGGATGTTGGGCGACCCCTCGGGGGCCCGGGGGGAGAGGAACGGAACCCAGTCCGGCACTGAGTCCCGGATGTCGAGCGAGATCTTTCCTTTGTAGGGCTTCGCCACGATGGTGCCTTTCACAAGGCCGATCGTCGGGTGCGATCGGGTAGGAGTGATTTCTGACTGACAAACCTAAGGACTGGTAGGGGTCCTCGCAACGAGTCCGCGGCAACTCTGCACCGCACTCGGGATCTAGCGCCGGTCCTTCCGGTCGTCGCGGCGATCGTCACGCCGGTCACCGCGACGGCGCACACCGTGTGTCACCACGGCGGCTGTCCCCACAACGGCTGCCGTCCTGGCAACCGGAGCTCCGATAACACCGCGTCGAACGGCACGTGCGGGTCGGAGTGGCATGTCATTCTCCTTCAGTCGATGTGTCAGTCTCGAACGAAGCCAGGATGGCTTGAATCGGGATCCGCCCGTTTGCGATGAGCTGACCCCCCGAACGGCGAGCCGCAGAGGCAAAGGGAGCAGCCCACGTGTTCTCCCACACGAGTACACCGGCCGTAGTCCCGGGCTCCATCGCCGCAGCCAGGTTCGCGACATCCTCTACTGCGAGGATTTCAGCCAGTTGGGTCTCGGCGACCCTCAACTCGTCAACCTGCTCGAGATCTTCGAGCTCCATGCCGTCGATCGAACCGTCTTCGTTCTTCACCACGATGACGAGGTCGAGCATCCGGATAGTCCCCGCCTCGATCAGCTTGCCAAGTTCAGTTGCCATCTCCCCGGTGAAGTGGGAGACACCGGGTGGGAACTCCACTACGAGGTAGTCAACCGGACCTAGCTCGTTGATTTCGTCAGCGGTCATTTTGTCATTCCCTTCTCATTCGACGTTTGCTGGGCGGGCGATGACGTAGATCAGCGCTCCGAGGATCGGGACGAACAAGATCAAAATCGTCCATCCGAGCTTGGCCCAACCATGGTGGTCGTGACGCCGGAAGTTGTCGATGAAGCACCAAATGATGAACACGAACATCAGGGCGATACCGAAGAAGATCAAGATCGACCAAAAGATGCTCAGCAGGGGATACACGTAGCCCAACATGGTCATGCCTCCTACGATCACGGGCGAGAGTGACTGCGGGATGAGGATACGACCGAACGCCCATTGGAACTAGGGAAAAAGGTCCCAAATCAACCGGACGGAAGGGAAGGCTGACTGGGTCGCCTACCTGGCCCCAAGATTGGTGGGCCGAGGGCAGTTGACATATCTCTGCGCTGCGAGGACGCTTGAAGACCCAACATCGTCGACAAGCTCCTGGAACCCCGGCCTCCCACAAGCTCATTCCAGGCAGTGCATCAGAGGGAGACACGAACCATGGTCGTGACGAAGGTCGAACACCCAAGCGTGGAGGAACGCCGGGCCAAGGGTAAGGACGCCCGTGAGCGAGCGCCCCTCCAGAGCCATGCCGGGTGGGCAACATCCCCGGACCGTCCCGACCCCGTGGCATTACTCGAAGCACAGAACCGCACTCGAGAAGCGGATCTGGCGCCCGTTCGCCATGGTCGGATGATGGTGTCTCCGTTCACGTTTTACCGGGGGGCGGCCAAGGTCATGGCAACCGACCTGAAGGACACGCCCACGGCCGGATTGAACGTCCAGCTCTGCGGCGATGCGCATCTGTCGAACTTCGGTGCGTTCGCGTCGCCCGAGCGGACCCTGCTCTTCGATCTGAACGACTTCGATGAGACCCTGCCGGGACCCTTCGAATACGACGTCAAGCGCATGGCTGCGAGTTTCGCCATTGCCGCACGCAACAACGGCTTCGGTGCCGCTGACGTCACTGCGACGACGCTTACCTCGGTCAGGGCATATCGAGAAGCCTTGGCCGACTTTGCCGAGATGGGAAACATGGACATCTGGTACGCGCGACTGACCGAGCAAGAGCTGATGGACGCTATCAGCGCCCTCACCAAGGGAACGCGAAAGAAGCATGCGTCCGCCCAGGCCAAGACGGGCGCACGGCGCGCTGAGAAGAATGTGGAGAAGGCGCATACGCGCGACAGCTTGCAGGCACTGTCGAAGCTCGCCGAAATGGTTGACGGTCGTTACCGGATCGTCAGCCAGCCGCCGGTGGTTATCCCGGCGCGCGATCTTCCGGCCAGGTACGGGTACTCGGCCGACGAAATCGAGGAGATGATCCACCAGCAGTTCCGCTCCTATCGGGCCACCTTGCAGGAGGATCGCCGTCACCTTCTCGAGCGATTCGAAGTCGTCGACATGGCCCGCAAGGTGGTGGGCGTGGGCAGTGTCGGCACTCGGGCGTTCATCGTGCTGCTCCAGGGCCGCGACGAACACGATCCATTGTTTCTCCAGGTCAAGGAGGCGATGGCTTCGGTGCTCGAAGACCACCTCCCCAAGAGCCGGTTCAAAGAACCGGGTGAACGGGTGGTTCAGGGCCAGCGGTTGATGCAGGCGGCCAGCGACATCTACCTGGGGTGGACGAAGGGGGTCGAGGCGAACCGCCACCTCTATTGGCGCCAGCTACGCGACATGAAGGGTTCGGCCCTTGTCGAGACGATGACTCCGGTCGCACTCGGGTTCTATGCCGGTATCTGCGGCTGGACCCTTGCCCGGGCGCATGCCAAGTCGGGAGATGCCGTCGGATTAGCCGCGTACCTCGGCAAGAGCGACAAGTTCGACCGGTCCATCACCGACTTCTCCGTACGTTATGCCGATCAAAACGAGCGGGACTACGTGTCATTCACTGAGGCGATCCACTCGGGACGCCTCGAGGCCATCGAAGGAGTCTGATTGGTTGTCTCATCAACGGAATGGAATCGGTGATTCGGGGGCCCGCGCCTTCTCGGCGCCCTCAGACCATCTCGACATGAGCGCCGAGTGCTACGCCCCGTTCGCATCAATGGGGATACCTAGATCGGCCAGATACCCGGAACGGGGTCTGGGGACTTGCTTCTGCCCAGTGGGACAGTGGACGTTCGCGACTGGCCCGAACGGTATCCGGCCATTCGGGTCGGTCAGCTGACTCGTCCGTTACTCACTTTTCAGCGGAGGGACGAATGTTCGGCCGACCCTCTGCACGCTTGGCGATCGCGGCAAGCCACTCCCGGCGTATCAGGCCACCGAAGGCTCGAGAGGGAACCCAATACGGCCTGAAGGATCGAAGGGCGCGCTGGTCCGTTGCCCAGACTCTCGTCTCAGTCGCGAGTGTTACCGAGCCATCCTCCCCGTCGATGTGGAAGTTCATTGCTCCTTTGGCGAAGCCCGGAATCTCGAACTCTTGAAATGCATCGGGGCCGGAAATCGGCTCCAATTGCACGCGAAAGCGCCACAAATTGCCGATGGCACCAAAGACGAATTCATCGTCGCTCCGGCCCAACTCAACAAGACCGAATTCAAGGAATAGTTCGAACCAAGGCCGGTCAAGTTGAAACGGCCACCTGCGGGCCGCAATGGCCGCTGGAGCGAGGCGCAGACTCAAGACAAACCGGCTCAAAGGCGCGTCTCGCAGCGTAAACGCCAGCAAACTCTCTCTGACCTCGTCGCGGGATGCTCCAATACGACGACTGTGGACCTCGTGGAATTGCCAACAAGGAAGATACCGATCGAGCAGTTGGTCCGAGGTTGTCACAATACGTCCATTCTCGTTCTCGGCGAGAGTTGCAAGGACCCCCATCCTGCATCGGCGCGACGGCAAGCGCCTCGACCGGCGCACCGCCCACAGTTGGGTCTTTTTTGGGAGCGTGTCTTTACGGGGGATTCCACCGCCAGCCCGATGACCTGGGCTTTTACTGGTGGAGGTGAAGGGACTCGAACCCTCGGCCTCTACATTGCGAACGTGTGGCTCTCAGTGTTTTGACCAGGCCCTTTCCGAGGAGATTCCTGGTAGCGGCGTTGCGATCCCCTCAGGATCCCTCACGATCCCTCCCCTTCCCGCACGGTAAAGACACGTAAAGACACGCTCGGACAGAGCTCGTGTGCCTGTCCACGGAT